>OGQA01000287.1_pt1 | contig 28889 bp, 34 predicted proteins | sample 1553011 | NCBI WGS metagenome assembly OGQA01 (sample SAMEA2580256, study PRJEB22360) | human gut metagenome | biome: human gut; feature: human-associated habitat; material: faeces | place: Denmark | collected 2008/2010 | reverse complement strand
GCTTAAAGTGGGTTGATACATTATATGGCAATTTGCACAATTCATTTTTGTTCACACACGCATATTATGGGATATTGGGGTTTGCTTTTGTTATAATTCAATCGCTCAAATCAGGGCTGTTTTCAATAAGAAATAAAAAATGGGTATATATGTTTTCTTTACTATCATTTGAAGTTAGATCATTTACAGATCATGTTTTTGCAGCCAATAGGATCACTCCAATTTTTTTAGCATTGCTGTTAGCACCTGAGATGTTAGGTCTAGCAAAAAAATACGATTTGGACAACTCAAGTGCTGGCGAAAGCTTAGCCGACTTGAGTGTAAAAATTAATTCATAGATATGAAGGAGGTCAAAATCATGAAGTACTGTAAGAAATGCGTTATGCCAAGCACCAGACCGGGGATTACTTTCAATGAAGAGGGGATCTGTTCTGCTTGCCAGTCCTATGAGAAGCGAAAGGACATTGATTGGGATGTCAGGTGGAAGGAGTTTGAAGCTATCTGCGATAAGTATCGCGGAAAGAATGGCGATGGATACGATTGTGCTATCGCTGTTTCCGGGGGCAAGGATTCACATTATCAGGTTCACTTAATGAAGAATGTAATGCACATGAATCCGATTTTGTTCTCAGTTGAAGATAATTTCCCTATGACAGATGCCGGAATCCACAACTTAAAGAATATTTCAGAAGAATTCGGATGCCCGATCATCAGCATGAAGCCCGATATTAAAGCGCAGAAAAAACTGATGAGATATATGTTTGAAAAATATGGCAAGCCTACATGGTATGTTGACCGTCTAATTTATACATACCCGCTCATTATGGCCCAAAAGTTTAACACCCCCCTGCTGGTATATGGCGAAAATGTAAGTTATGAGCATGGCGGAGCAGATGCTAAGGAGACCTATTCGGCGAAAGAGCAGCTAAGCAATGGCGTCGCCACCGAAATTGACGAGCGGGAACTCATTGATAATGCGGGCGTTACAGCACATAATCTTTATCTTACAAGGGCACCAAAGCAGGAAGAACTGGATAAGCTTGATCCCATTTATATTTCCTATTTCATTCAGTGGAGCAGCTTCAAGAACTATGAATTTGCAAGGAAGCATGGCTTCCACGATCTGACCCATGAATGGGATAGAACACACCATGTTGAAAATTTCGACCAGATTGATAGCAGGGCCTATCTTGTGCATTCATGGATGAAGTATCCGAAATTTGGACATGCTTCTGCAACAGATTATGCTGCACGTATGGTGAGGTATGGATACCTGACTAGGGATGAAGCAAAACAGCTTGTCAAAGAGCATGATGGCAATTTGGATCCCCTGTGCGTAAGGGATTTCTGTAATTTCTGCGGGTATACTGAAACCGAATTCTGGAACATTGTCGATAAACTATATAATACCGAGTTGTTTGAGAAAAATGATTTTGACAAGTGGGTGTTGAAGCATCCTGTATGGGAAGATTGAGATGTTTAATTTAGATCAATTCATAAGTCAATATGTTACAAAGCGCCCAACCTCAATGTTCTACCCGGATATCGAGGCAAACAAGCGGTTACTTAGCGAGAAAATCGAGGGCAAATCTGTCTTGGTGATTGGTGGCGCAGGCTCTATTGGTTCCAGCTTTATCAAGGCCACTCTACCATTCAAACCGGCTATGTTGGTGGTGGTTGATACCAATGAGAACGCTTTGGCTGAACTGACTCGAGATCTTCGCTCAACTAAGGGTATGTACATCCCTGCGGACTACTCTCCTTATCCGATGAATTTTGCATCTCCTGTGTTTGAGAAGATGTTCAGGAACCATAGAGGTTTTGATATTGTTGGGAACTTTTCAGCTCATAAGCACGTGAGATCGGAGAAGGACATTTATAGCGTAGAAGCTTTGCTTCAGAACAACGTGCTTCATGCAAAACGGTTGCTTGACCTTTTGTCTGAGTTTCCACCAGAGGAGTATTTTTGTGTTTCCACAGATAAGGCAGCAAATCCTGTGAATATCATGGGCGCTAGCAAACGGATTATGGAGGATGTAATATTTTGCTATTCAGATCGCTTTCCAGTCAAGACCGCCCGATTTGCTAATGTGGCTTTCTCCAACGGATCACTCCCGGCGGGTTTCCTAGATAGGATACAGAAAATGCAGCCGCTTTCTGCTCCATCTAATGTGAGACGATACTTTGTAAGCCAAGAGGAGTCTGGGCAGATTTGTTTGCTCTCGTGCATTCTTGGCGAGAACCGTGCGATCTTCTTCCCAAAGCTGGAAAAGGCGCAGATGATGACCTTTGATGCGATTGGGACTGATTTGCTGCGGGCTTATGGTTATGAGGTGCTGGAATGCGCATCGGATGAAGAGGCAATTGAAAAAGCCGATGAACTTAAGAATGGGAGTAACCTTTATCCGGTTCACTATGCAGTTTCTGATACTTCCGGCGAGAAGCCGTTCGAGGAATTCCTAACCGATACCGAGACTGCAGACATGGACAGGTTCTCATCACTTGGAGTGATTATAGGAAAGAAGATCCCTGATAAGGAACGAGTTGAGGTGCTATTCAAAGAGTTGAATACGGCCTTTGAGAAAGTTAAGACCACAAAGGAAGAAGTGGTTTTGATCATGAAGAAGTATTTGCCAAACTTTGAGCATATGGAAACAGGAAAATCACTCGACAGCAAGATGTAAATGATAAAGGAAGGGCAGCAATATGGGGAGATTTATACCGCTTTCTGTTCCTAACTTCGAAGGGAACGAGAAGAAATACGTAAGTGATGCACTTGATCAGGGGTGGGTCTCCACTGGTGGTGCTTATATTACCAAGCTGGAAGAAGAGTTGGCAAAGTTCTTGCATACGGACAATGTTGCCGCTTGCCAGAGCGGGACATCCGCTCTTCACCTTTCTTTGGTTGAGGCAGGAGTAAAACCCGGTGATGTTGTTCTTGTGCCTCCGCTGACATTCATTGCAGCCGTCAATCCCGTAAAATACCAGTTTGCCACGCCGGTATTTATTGACTGTGATGATAGCTTCTGTATGGATCCCCTGAAGCTGAAAAGTTTCTGTGAGGAGGAATGCACTTGGAATGGTGAAGAGCTTAAATATAAGGATGAGGTGGTAAAGGCCCTGGTTGTTGTCCATGTTTTTGGGAATATGGCCGATATGGAATCCATTATGGAGATAGCTGAGAGATTCAATATAAAAGTCATTGAAGATGCCACCGAAGCTTTAGGAACAAAATACACAGAAGGGGAATTTGCCGGGAAGTACGCTGGTACAATCGGAGACTTTGGCGCTTTCAGCTTTAATGGAAATAAGATCATTACAACCGGCGGCGGTGGAGCTGTCACAGCTAGAGAGCCTTTGACAGTCGATCACATCCGCTTTCTATCCACCCAGGCAAAGACAGACCCTCATTATTATATCCATGATGAAGTTGGTTACAATTATAGGATGACAAACCTTCAGGCTGCACTAGGTGTTGCACAGATGGAAGAATTGCCGGAGTTTATAAAGAGAAAACAGAAGAATTACGAACGATATAGGGCAGAGTTTGAAAAATTTGAGTATGGAGAACTGATGCCTTTTCGGGAGGGGACCGATTCCAACAAATGGTTCTACAGCATCAATATTGACAGAAGCAAGATTAAGGCTACAATGCGAGAGATTATTACATCTCTGGAGAAGGATGGAATTCAAACTAGGGCTATCTGGGGGTTGATCAACGAACAGAAGCCATATGTAGTTGAGGAGACATATAAATTGGAGAAGGCACCTTACTATGCAAGCCGAATACTGAACATTCCTTCAAGTACACGTATTACGGTAGAAGAAATCAAGTATGTGGCTGATGAGGTGAAGCAGCTGCTTAGGGAATTGGCAAATGAATGATGCTCAAAAATTCATTGGTAGAGACATACTGTCAGTATCCGAGGCCATGCAGAAAATAGATGAAAATCAATGTGGGATACTGTTCCTGACCGATGAAAAAGGGAAACTATTAGGCTGCGTTACGGATGGGGATGTCAGGAGATATCTCCTTTCCGGCGGGAAGATGACCGGATTAGCGATAGATGCCGCTAATAAAAATCCACGTATCGCAAAAACTGCAAAGGAAGCCAGACATCTCTACCATAAAAAGAATTATATTATCATTCCAATTGTTGATGAGAATGGGGTTATTTCGGAACTGTATAATGGTGAAACTGGTGAAACGAACAAAAAACAAAGAAACACATTGAACATCCCTGTGGTTATTAATGCCGGGGGAAGGGGAACAAGGCTTGACCCATATACACGGGTTCTTCCCAAACCTTTAATTCCAGTGGGCGATTTGCCTATCATTGAGTTGATCATGCGGGAATATCAGAGCTATGCTTGCTCTGAGTTCCATATCATTGTAAACTACAAAAAGGAACTTATGAAGGCATATTTCGCTGATAACGACCGTTCATATAAAATTACCTGGTATGATGAGGAAAAGTCTTTGGGAACTGGCGGTGGACTGAGCCTGCTGAGAGGGAAATTTAATTCCACCTTCTTCTTTACTAATTGCGACACATTACTCACAGCAAACTACGAATCAATGCTGAAGTTCCATAAGGATAATGGAAATGTCATCACTATGATTTGCGCCTATAAGAATATGAACATCCCTTATGGGATAGTAGAAATGGGTGCGAACGGAAGCATTGAGGAGATGAAGGAAAAACCGCTGCTGTCCTTCCTTACAAATACTGGTATTTATATCGTTGAACCAGAAGTTATAGATGATGTTGCAGATAATGAATCCATTGGGTTCCCAGATATCATTGCGCGTGAAAAACAGAAGGGCAATAAAGTTGCCGTATTTCCCGTCGGTGAGAATGACTGGATGGATATGGGGCAACTGCCAGAACTTGAAAAAATGAGGACGAAACTGTTTGGCGAATGAGGGAGGTGCAGTGTTGAAAAAAATACTTTTAATTGGTGGCGGTGGTCATTGCCATTCGGTAATAGACAGCATTCTTTCCATTGGTGCTTATAATGCAATAGGAATTATTGACAATAATAAGAGCTCATGGCTTGGTATAGACACAATTGGGACGGACGATGATATCCCTGACCTTGTAAGCGACGGATGGCATAACGCCTTTATCACTGCTGGAAGTGTTGGCAATACTCAGGTTAGACATCGGCTCTTTGAAATGGCCGAACTAAACGGGCTGGATGTTGTTTCAATTATCGATCCGACAGCCATTGTAGCAAGAGGCACAACAATCGGCAAGGGCGTCTTTGTTGGTAAGCAAGCAGTAATTAATGCTGGGAGCAGGATAGGAGACTGCGCTATTGTCAACACAGGTGCAATTATAGAGCATGATTGCGAGGTCGGAGCGTTTTCACACATCAGCCCCGGATCTGTACTCTGCGGTCAAGTATCTGTTGGGGCAGATTCTCATGTGGGAGCGGGAAGTTCTGTAATACAGCAAGTTAAGATTGGTGAATCATCTATTATTGGAGCGGGCAGCGTAGTTGTGAAAGACATTCCTTCTATGGTGAAGGCCTATGGTAATCCGTGTAGGGTGGTAGAGTGATGAGCGTATATATAATAGCAGAAGCAGGAGTCAATCATAATGGTAGTTATGAACTGGCCTGCAAACTCGTTAATGCAGCAAAATCTGCGGGAGTAGACTGTATTAAATTTCAGACATTTAAGTCCCACAATCTTGTATCCCATACGGCACAGAAAGCTGATTATCAGAAGAGCGCCACTGGAGGAGGATCTCAGGTTGACATGCTCAAAAAACTGGAACTATCGTATGATGAATTCCTTTCGTTGAAAGCATATTGTGACAGGGTGGGGCTTTGCTTCCTTTCAACACCATTCGATTTTGAAAGTGTAAGTTTTCTTAACTCTATTGATATGCCTTTCTGGAAGGTTCCTTCCGGAGAAGTCACCAATCTACCCTATCTTGAAGTGATTGCGAAAACAGGAAAACCTGTGATTATGTCTACAGGCATGTGTGAAATGGAAGAGATAAAGGCAGCAATAAATGTGTTAAGGGCAAATGGAACAAAAGATATAAAGCTACTTCATTGCAATACAGAGTATCCGACCCCGTTTGAAGATGTAAATCTTAAGGCAATGCAGACAATGAGAAATGCGTTTGGCCTAGAAGTTGGATATTCTGATCATACTAACGGCATTGAAGTTCCTGTAGCTGCGGTGGCTCTTGGCGCAACTGTAATAGAGAAGCATTTCACTTTGGATCGCAATATGGAGGGACCTGACCACAAGGCAAGCCTCGAACCAGATGAACTTACCGCAATGGTAAATAGTATTAGGCATATTGAAGCATCTCTTGGAAGCGGGGATAAAACACCGTCGCCATCTGAAAAGAAAAATATCACTGTGGCTAGGAAAAGCATTGTTGCCAAAACAAGAATTAAGAAGGGCGAGTTGTTCACGGAGAATAACCTAACGGTTAAAAGACCTGGTTCTGGTATAAGTCCCATGCAGTGGCACGAAGTAATAGGAACAAAAGCAATCAGAGATTTTGAGGAGGATGAATTAATAGAACGATGAAGAAAATCGCCGTTGTGACAGCCACAAGGGCTGAATACGGGTTGCTTTCACCTGTCATACGAGAACTAAGGAAACATGAGAATGGCTACCTTAATGTTCAGCTTATTGTGACCGGAACACATCTTAGTGAAGGATACGGGGAGACGATAAAAGAAATTGAAGAGCGAATTGATCACAAGATTTCTATACCGACCGACTCTTCATCGGAGTTTGATATCTCTAAAAATCAAGCTGAGGCATTGATTAAGTTCACGGATTTGTTCCTAAAGGAACAATTTAATGCAGTCCTCTTGCTTGGAGACAGATATGAGAACTTGGCCGCGGCGATTGCGGCTGGGAATACCCGAACTCCTGTATTTCATCTATGTGGTGGAGACACGACTGAAGGGGCATTGGACGAATGGATCCGACATTCAATCACAAAAATCAGTTATCTGCACTTTACCACAAACGAGCAGAGCAGAAAAAGGGTGGTTCAATTGGGAGAAGATCCTGCCAGAGTTTTCAACTTTGGTTCTACAAGCATCGACAATATCATGACCGTGGCCGATATGAGCAAAGATGTAGCCCTGGCGAGCATTGGACTTGGCAAGTGTAAATATGCGGTTTGTACATACCATCCGGTAACTATGGAGGGCGGCAGCGTAGACACCCAGATGGAAGAGTTTCTGGAGGCAATAAAGGCTTTTCCTAGTATTCAGTTTGTTGCCACAAAATCCAATGCTGATCAAGGCGGCGCAAGGATTAACGAGCTGTTGGATGCGGCGGCAGAAAAGATTAATAATCTTATCGTCTTTACCTCGCTTGGCATAAGACGATATTTGTCGTTGATGAAGTATTCAGAATTTGTGCTCGGAAACTCATCGAGTGGAATAATAGAGACTCCTGCACTTCATGTTCCCACTGTAAATATAGGAGATAGGCAGCGCGGACGATTGCAGTCTGCAAGCATAATAAATTGTGGGACAAGTGCCGGTGAAATAATTGCCGCAATCAATAAGGCGATGAGCGAGAAGCATAAATTGGTTTGTAAAACGGTGGTCAGTCCATATGGTGATGGCCATGCAGCAGAACAGATTGCAGCAAAGTCGATTGAAACAGTTTTGCAGGATCAGATTGATCTCAAGAAAAAATTCTATGATATTTATTGAAGAGAGGTTGAGATAACCACGAATATTCTTTTTACAATATGCGGGAGAGACAGAACTAAACGATTCAAAACAAAAACCGAAAGGAGATGAACGGAGTCCCGTTTGTATTCTATGTACTTACTGTTAAGGATATATGGGGAGACATCCGGAAGAATCGATTATTGCTGCGCTTAATGCAGAAAGCGAAGCATACAAAAAGACGATGTCCAAACAGAGAGAAATTGCATCAGTTTTATTGAACGCAAGGAATCTCTTGCCGGAGATCTTGTCCAAAAGGCCGAGGTTATTATGAACTCTTATGAGCAGCTCACCGTCGCAACATCGATGTTGTTAATTGACTTGGATATTATATTCCCATTGAGACGTGTAAGCGGCTTAGAAGGAATCATTTAAGAGTACACAAAAGAGAATTTTGATATTGTCTATGGTGTGGCGCCATCTAGGCGAAGCCCGTATTTTAATATGGTTGAGGGGGGAGGAGGATGGTTCCTACAAGAACACTTGTCATTCGGCATTTACTGCTCGTCAATAGACCCCCAAATGTGATGACCTAAACGCAAGTATATCTGCATATAACTTCCAACTTTTAGAGGGAAAATCGAACATCCAATTTTGGATTATCTGCGTGAAATTTTGTCATGCTGGATTCTCTGGTACTTGATATAGACTTAGAAGAAAATTTTGAAATGATGCAGCGCTTGTACAACTACTATAAGTAGTGTAGTCGCGGAGTTGAAAGAAATTTATATTATGGAACGGGAAAAGAACTGTCAGTAAGAGAAGAGCGATAAGGGCAATGAGTACAAATAACAATGTTAAGGCGTTGAAATCTGGAGTTTGGTATACCTTTTCTAATCTGGTAACTAAGAGCATAGGTTTTCTTACCACTCCTATATTTACAAGGTTACTATCACGCAACGATTATGGACTATATAGCAACTATAGTTCCTGGCTTCAAACCTTTACTGTTTTTGCAACGCTCAATTTAGGTGCGTCCTTTATCAGCGCAAGATATGATTATGAAAATGACTTTGACGGATACGTGTCTTCAACTTTAGTCTTAAGTTCCATTGTTACAGGAATATGGGCGATATTAATTAATATATTTTCTGGCTTCTTCTCCTCCCTTATGGGAGTGGATATCCAATATATTAATGTGATGATTATCTACCTGCTCTTGTTTTCCGCTGTTGATATGTTCCAGATGCGAGAGCGATACTATTTTAAATATAAAACAACGGTTGCCACCAGTTTGATTATTGCCATCATGACAGCCTTGTTGTCCGTATTGCTGGTTGTAAATCTTGAGAATAAATTGTTTGGGAGGATCATTGGAAGTGCAGTTCCAACAATTTTTGTTGGAGCGCTGCTGTATATTTTGCTTATCAAACGCGGGAAGAAGGTCAATTTTAAATATTGGGGATATGCTCTTCCACTATGTGTGCCCTATATACCTCATGTTTTGTCCTTATCCTTGCTCAATTCGATGGACAAAATGATGATCACAAAAATCTGTGGGGCAGAAGAGAATGCTTTGTACTCCGTAGCTTACAGCTGCGGAGCTATAGTCACAATGCTGGTGTCATCGCTGAATAATGCTTTTGCACCTTGGCTAGGTGAAAAACTTCATTTTCAGGAGTATGGAGAAATCAGGAGGGTATCTAGGTCATATATAATGATCTTTACTTTCCTTGTATGCGGCATAATGCTTGTATCTCCTGAACTTTTATTATTCATGGGTGGAAAAAGTTATAGCGAAGCTATTTTTGTGATGCCGCCAGTAGCCTTAGGTTGTGTTTGCCAATTTTTGTATACCATGTATGTTAATATCGAGCAATTCAGCAAAAAAACGGTTGGTATGGCAATTGCAAGCGTAATGGCGGCGTTATCAAATTTTATCTTGAACATGATTTTTATTCCGATATTTGGATATATCGCTGCAGCTTATACGACATTGGCTAGCTTTTTAATTCTGCTACTAATTCATATGTGGTTGGTTAGAAAAATGGATCTTTTAAAAGTTTATTCATATAAGTTAATGTTCGGCGTAATCGGTGCTTTAGGTGTGTACACAGTATTAATTCACTTTCTTTACATGAATAGCATGGTTAGGTATGCTGTCTTTGCTGTGTATATAATTGTAGCTGCGGTGTTATTCTTTAGATATAAGGACTTGATGCTACGAATTATAAAAAGGAAGCGCAAGTGACGATCCGCTGTCAACCGTGAGCTAAGATAATTGCTGTGGGAAAACATACCTAACAGGAACGGGCTGAAACGATTTGTGTCAGCCGGCTTGGACGAAATATGCAATAAGGTCAACATTATCAGAATAGTGTTTGCCGTACAAAGCATTGCCCAAGAACAGAAAAGCAGCAGCGCCACATGTTTGGGCACGCAAGGAAAGAGGAAGCCATGTCCCACTCGAGAGGAAGAAAAAATTTGGGAATTTTCCGGTTTTGCTGCTTTGTTTTAAGTATATATTAAATGGCATGGATTGCTTCACATGAATTTTTGCGATGTACTGAATATCGAATCGATCTGAGCGGCGGGTTGGATTCTGACAGCGCGGGGGTAGAGCCGGCGCCTATTTTAATCCGCCGCTGCAGGGAAAACACGCTTCGCCTGCACATCCTCATGTTCGGCGGAGGGTCGGCAATCCGGGCAAAGACTTATCGCGTGTTTCACAAACACAGCACGCAAGTTGTGTTGGATGAAATTGTGAATTGGGCAGGGGAGGCGGTTGCGCAGCTTGGATGCTCGTCCTGTACGCTTGCTGTGGGAGTCGGCAGATCACATTTTGAGGCAAGCTCCCTGATGCTCCAGGCGCAGGTGGATGGACGATACGATATCCAATCGGAGATGGAGCAGGAGATAACAAGGCGAGTGAACGAAGCCGGCGTCGGGCCGCTCGGACTGGGCGGAGGCACTTCGGTCATCGCGACATTCATGAAGGTTGGCCCGCAGCGGGCTTCGGGCGTACGCATCGTCTGTCTTCGCCCTGCGTGCTGCTTTGAGCCGAGAATTTCGACGGTGGAGCTTTGAACAACGAAGCAAAAAACCGTTCCGTTGCAGGGGTGCGACGCCGTGTTGAACATTCATACGGCCGGAGCTGGCAACGCGATCCGAGCGCGTTCCCTTCGTTGCCCGTTTTGTGCGGGTACCGGAAAAGGGCGGCCGTTGCACGGAGCGTTGCCATAAGAAAACATGGAAAAACCCAGTAAAATCAATGTTTTTAGGGCAGCGGAAAACGGGGCAGGTCAAAATAACTGAATAATCAGACAGAAACAGGGTGTTGTCAAGCATGACAGCGCCCTTTTCTGTTCCCCGGCCAAGCCGCAGATTTTGAAAAAAGTCTGCGGCTTTTCTTTTTGCCCAAAAGCAGAAAGGAGGCGACGGCCTATGTACTTCACTTCCGGCAGCGACCGGGCCTTTGAACAGCTCATGCAAGGCAAGCCCGGTTTCGACCACTACGACAGCGGTGAGGCGGTCACGCCGGAGGACTGCGGCACCTGCCGCTTTTATCGCCCGCACTGGAAATATCAATTCTGCGTCTATGCGGAATGTCCCTACCAGCCGGGCAAGCTGACCGCCTACGACGCGGTGACATTTCGAGTGAAAGGAGTTGAGAACATGGCAGTATTTCGTGTAGAGCGCAACAAGGGCTACACGGTGATGTCCAACCACCACCTGCGGAACAAGGACTTATCCCTGAAAGCCAAGGGCCTGTTATCGCAAATGCTCTCCCTGCCGGAAGATTGGGACTATACGCTCAAAGGCTTATCCCTTATCAACCGGGAGCAGATCGACGCGATCCGGGCCGCAATCCGGGAGCTGGAACAGGCCGGGTACATCGTCCGATCCCGTGAGCGCGACAGCCAAGGGCGCTTGCACGGCGCGGACTATGTGATCTATGAACAGCCCCAGCCTGTGCCGGATTCACCTACATTGGAAAATCCAATGTTGGATAATCCAACGCAGGAAAAGCCTACGTTGGGAAAACCAACGCAATTAAATAAAGATATATCAAGTAAAGAAAAATCAATTACTGATGTATCAATTACCGATCCCATTCCTATCCTTTCCCGACCCTCTCCTTTGGAGGACGAGGCGGCACAGCCGCCGGAACGGAAAGGAACGGAAGCGAAATCACAGAGCGCCATAGAGATTTATCGTCAAATCATCATGGACAACATCGAGTACGAACACCTTTGCCAGCACGTCAAGGGCATTGACCGGGAAACGCTGGACGAGATTGTGGACTTGCTGGTGGAAACCGTATGCAGCGCCCGCAAGACCATCCGCATTGCCGGGGACGATTACCCGGCAGAGCTGGTGAAATCCAAGTTTATGAAGCTGGACAGCTCTCACATCGAGTTTGTCTTTAACTGTTTGAGCAAGAACGCTTCGGAAATCCGCAACATCAAGAAATACCTGCTGGCTATGCTGTTCAATGCCCCCAGCACGATCAACGGGTACTATACCGCGCTGGTGGCCCATGACATGAACACCGGCAAAATCTGAAAGGAGGACGGCCCTATGAAACAGGGTGCATTGATTTTCGACGAGCGTAGTGACCGTTACGACATTCGCTTTGATCTGGCGGACTACTACGGCGGCCTGCACTGTGGGGAAACCTTTGACGTGATGGTGGGCGGCAGGTGGAAGCCCACCCGCATTGAGTACGGGGACGACTGGTATCTGGTTGGCATCCGTGCCGACGACCTTTCCGGCCTGCGGGTGAGGATTTAATCGGGGACAACCGGCGTAAGCGGCTGTCCCTTTTCTGTTTCCTGCGGCGGCTGACGGTGCCACCTTAACCGTGCCGCCGCACTTCTGCGAAAGGAGGGATAGCGGTTGCAGGAGGAAGTAACCCAAAAGACAATAGCCTTTTCCATCAAATCGGCCAAGCTGACGGCTCAAGTGCTGCAAGCGGCGGCCCGCAAGTTTCTGGAAGCCAGAAACAAGGGCAAGACCAAGCTGCACCACGGCCAGCAGAGCCTAAAGCAGCTCAAAAAGCACGGGGCGGCCCTGTGCGGGCTGGTGCTGTTTTGCCGGGCCGAGACCTACGGCCGGCGGCGAGCTGGCGCTGAACAGCGTCTGGGCGCTGCGGCAGTTTGAAGTGTATCCGGCGGCGGATTACGCCGCTTATGTACAGGAGGGCCGGGCGACCGCCGCGGCCATCGCGGCCCGGGACGAGGGCGTCTGGCGCACGGAAAAGCGCTTTTACCGCACCCTGAACGACCCGCTGCTGCTGGGGTACCGGGGCTTTACCCACTTCGGCAGCGTGCAGGAGGGCACGGCCACAGAATTTTTGGCGGCGCTGGGCTACAGCAACTTCGGTTCCTGCTACGGCTATCTGGCGGGCAGCACCGCCGCGGCCGACAGCCTGCTGGGCGTGCGGTATTATATGACCCGCACCGCCGACGAGGCGGCCGCCGCGCCCAGCCATTTTACCCCCATCGAGACCGACGCGCCCTAGCAGGTGTATGAGAACGAAAACGCCCTGCCGCCGGCCCTCTGGACCGCGGCGGAGGCATCCGATCTGGCGGCAGACACCGCCCAGGACCCCTTCGCCGTGCAGGAGGCGCTGTACACGGCCCTGCTGGGCCGCCCGGCGGGCCTGTTCACGGCCGTGGAGGCCCCGGCCTCCGGCATGGTATTCACCCTCAACGCGCTGACAGACGGCATCCTGTACGCGGTGTTCACGGGCAGCGATACGGACGTGACCCTGACCGTGGACGGCCGGGACAAAGGGAAAATCTTCACCAGCGAGTGCGGCTCGGGCAACGCGATCGATCTGGGCCGGGTCCAGGCGGGCCAGACCGTGACGGTGGCGCTGGACGGAACGGCGGAGACCGCCCTGTTCGCGGTGCTGGACGAGGCCGCCCTGGCCGATGCCTGCGCGGCGCTGACCGCGGCGGCCCCCGCCGTGACCGCGTGGAAGGAAGGGGACATCACCCTCGCCACCGACCGGGACACGGGCGGCCTAGTGGTGCTCACGGTGCCGTTCAGCGAAAACTGGCGCGTGGCCATCGACGGTGCGCCCGCCGCGGCCAGCGAGGCGGCGGGGGCGCTGCTGGCGGTGGCCGTGCCCGCGGGCGCCCATACCATCACCCTGCGCTATACCCAGCCGGGGGCCGCCGCGGGCGCGGCGCTCACGCTGGCGGGCGCGGCGGCCCTGGCCGCAGTGGGCTGGGCCGGCCGGCGGCGGAAAAAACACGCATGAATCCTGCCGCAGGCGCGGCAGACCAAAACGGATACAAAGGACAGGAGGCAGCAGCCATGCAGCATACCCTTATCATCGCCGAAGCGGGCGTCAACCACAACGGCAGCCCGGAAATGGCGAAAAAAATGGCCCTGGCGGCCAAGGAGTGCGGCGCGGACGTAGTCAAGTACCAGACCGCCGTGCCGGAAATGGTGATCTCGAAATTTGCCCAGAAGGCCGAATACCAGAAAAAGACCACCGGCGCCGAGGAGAGCCAGCTGGAGATGGTGCGGCGGCTGCACTTTGACTTTGCCGCCCACAAGGAACTCAAGGAATACTGCGATTCCATCGGCATCCAGTACCTGTCCGCGCCCTTTGACATCCCCAGCGTGCATTTTCTGGGCACGCTGGGCCTGCCCTACATCAAGGTGCCCAGCGGCGAGATCACGAACCTGCCCTATCTGGAGGAGATCGGCAAGCTGAAGATCCCGGTGATCCTGTCCACGGGCATGAGCACGCTGGACGAGATCGAGAGCGCGCGACCATCTTGGAGGACAACGGCTGCACCGGCGTGACGCTGCTGCACTGCAATACGGAATACCCCACCCCCTACGAGGACGCCAACCTGACCGCCATGCTGGACCTAGACGAGCAGTTCGGCCTGCCGGTGGGCCTTTCCGACCACACCGCCGGCTGGGAATGCGACGTGGCGGCCGTGGCGCTGGGTGCCCAGGTGATCGAAAAGCACTTCACGCTGGACCGGGACCTGCCCGGCCCGGACCAGAAGGCCAGCCTGGAGCCCGCCGAGCTGCGGGCCATGGTCCAGGCCGTGCGCCGCACCGAGGCGGCGCTGGGCGGCGGCAAAAAGCACGTCACGGCCAGCGAGGCCCGCAACAAGCCTGTGGCCCGCAAGAGCATCGTTGCGGCGCTGCCCATCCGTAAGGGCGAGACCTTCACGGTCCACAACCTGACCACCAAGCGCCCGGGCACCGGCATCAGCCCCATGCGCTGGTACGAGGTGCTGGGCAAGACCGCCATGCGGGACTTTGCCGAGGACGAACCCATCGAGCTGTAAAGGGGGCTTTGGGCATGAAAGAATCTAGCGCCGCCCCGGCCAAAAAGCGGGTGGCCGTGGTCACGGGCACCCGGGCCGAGTACGGCCTGCTGCGCCCGGTGATCCGCAAACTGTTGGAAAGCGACGCGCTCACGCCCCGGGTGCTGGTCACGGGCGCCCACCTGCGCGAGGCCTACGGCCGCACCGTGGCCGAGATCGAGGCGGACGGCGTGCCCATCGCGGCCCGGCTGGATATCCTGACCCACGGGGACGGGCCGCTGGCCCTGCCGGAAACGGTGGCGGACGCCATCGGCCAGTTCAGCCGCTGGTTTTACGAAAACCGGCCCGCGGCCTTGCTGGTGCTGGGGGACCGGTACGAGATCTTCGCGGCGGCCCAGGCCGCCGCCATGACGGGGGTGCCCATCGCCCACATTTCGGGCGGGGATGTGACCCGGAGCGCGGCGGATGAATATTACCGCCACTGCATCACCAAGATGGCCGCGCTGCATTTCCCAGCTGCGCGGACTCGGCCCGGCGGCTGGTGCGCATGGGCGAGGCGCCGGATACCGTGTGCAACGTGGGCGGCCTGGGGGATGAGAACATCCGCACCATGGAAAAAATGGACCTGGACGCTTTGAGCGAGAACATCGGCTTTGACCTGCACGCGCCCTTCGGCCTGGTCACCTACCACCCGGAGACGGCGGGCAGCGCGGACCCGGCGGCCCAGAGCCGGGCGCTGCTGGACGCCATGGACGCGGTGGGCCGGCGCACGGGCGTGCACTGGCTCATCACCAAGGCCAACGCGGACGCGGGCGGCCAGGTAATCAACCGGGCCATCGACGCATGGGTGGCCGCACGGCCGGGCACGGCCGTGGCCTTCGCCAGCCTGGGGGTCAAGCGGTATCTGTCCGCCATGCAGGCCGCGGCGCTGGTGGCGGGCAACTCCTCCAGCGGCGTGGTGGAGACCCCCACCTTCGGCGTGCCTACCGTGGACATCGGCGAGCGGCAGGCGGGCCGCATCCGCTGCGGCAATGTGCTGCACTGCGCCGCCGACCGGGACGCCATCGCCGCGGCCTTGGAAACGGCCCTCACCCCGGCCTTCCGGGAAAAGGCCCGGGCCGTGGTCAGCCCCTACAACGGGGGCGACACCAGCGGCCGCATCGTGTCCGTCCTGGCTTCCCAGCTGGCCCGGCCGGACTTCGGCGCGCCCAAGACCTTTTACTACGGAGACTGAAAGCGCCGCCGCCAAACCTGCCTTGTCCGTCCCGTCGCCTGTGCGGGGCGGCATTTTTTGGCCCTTTTTTCCGGCAAGGCTGCCATTTTGCCGCCGCCATGGTATAATAGCCGCAGAGCAGCGCGGCCGTTTGGCCCGGTCTGCCGCACTTTTCGTGCGGCAGCGGGCGAGACCGGCCGGAAAATATATTCCAAAGGGGAAATTTGCCGTATGAAATTACTGATTGTAGGACTTGGCAGCATGGGCAAGCGCCGGGCGCGGCTGGCCCGGGGCATGCGGGCGGATGTGACGGTGTGCGGCGTGGACCAGAGCGAGGCGCGCCGCGCCGAGGCTGCCGGGCTGGGCATCCCGGCCTATGACAGCATCGAGGCCGCCGCCGCGGCGGAAAAGCCGGATGCGGCGCTGGTATGCACCGCGCCCATCACCCACGCGGGCATCATCCATACGCTGCTGACGCTGGGCCTGCCCACCTTCACCGAGCTGAACCTAGTGGACGACGGCTACGCGGAGAACCAGGCGCTGGCCGCCGAAAAAGGGGTGCCGCTGTTTTTGTCCTCCACCATGCTGTACCGGGGCGAGACCCAGTACATCAAGGCGCAGGCGGCGGATTTCATGGCAAAGACCGGCAAGACCGTGCGGTACATCTACCACATCGGCCAGTATCTGCCGGACTGGCACCCCTGGGAAAACTACAAGAATTTCTTTGTGGGGGACAAGCGCACCGGCGGCGTGCGGGAGATCTTCGGCATCGATCTGCCCTGGCTGGTGGACGCCTTCGGCCCGGTGGAGAGCCTCGCTGTGGACAAAGACAAGATCAGCGCGCTGGAAGTGGACTACCCGGACAGCTACTTTATCACGCTGCGCCATGCGGGCGGCGTCAAGGGCGTGCTGGCCGTGGACGTGGTCAGCCCCAAGGCGGTGCGCAACTTCGAGTGCTTCGGCGAGGGCCTGCACCTGTTCTGGGAGGGCAATCCCAAGTCCCTTTACACCTTTGACCATGCTACGGGCGCCAAGGTGCCGGTGGATACCTATAAAGAGGTGGAGCACGACAGCCGCTACAGCGACAACATTGTGGAGAACGCCTACGTGGACGAGCTGGCCAACTTCTTCGCGGTGCTGGAGCAGGGGGCCGCGCCTCGCTGGAGCTTCGCCAAGGACCAGCAGGTCATCGACCTGATCGAGCGGATCGAGGCGTGAAACCTGTAAAGCTAGTTGCCTTGCCGGCCCAGCCGGCGGCTGCCGCCGGGATGAAAGCGGGCCCGCGCGGGAAAGCCCGTCCGGTCCCGTCTAAACGGAGGACGAAAGCCGGTCAGCGTCCGTAAAAACGGCAGCTTTGCCGGGAAAAACTGCTGCCGCTCCGGCGACCGCATCCGGCCCGGGGCCGGAGGGCCGCAGCCCAGGCCAAAACCTTTGCCGCGGCCCGCGCCGGAAAAGGCGGCAGGACCGGCGAGACCCGCCCGGCGGCCGCGCCGGAAAAGGCGGCAGGACCGGCAAGACCCGCCCGGCGGCCGCGCCGGATACAGAAGGGGGAGAAAACCAAGTGGAAAACACCTTGACGGCACTGTTTGTGGGGCTGGGCTCCATCGGCACGCGCCATTTGCAGAACCTGGGCGCCATCTGCGCCCGGCAGGGTCTGGCGCTGCGGGCCTATGCGCTGCGTTCGGACCTAGCCCGGCCGCTGCGGCCCGGCGTGGCCGACCGGCTGGCGGCCCAGTTCACGGCGCTGGACGACCCGGCGGCGCCGCCCCGTTATGATGTGGCCTTTGTCACCAACCCCACCAGCCTGCACGCCGACGCGCTGCGGCTGCTGCGGGGCCGGGCGGATACGCTCTTCATCGAAAAGCCCATCCTGGACGCCACCCAGACCCGCCTGGAGCTGGACGCGCTGGTGCCCCCCGCGCAGAAGGCCTATGTGGCCGCGCCCATGCGCTGGTGCGGGGCCATGCTGGCGCTGAAGGCATGGCTGGCCGCCCACCCGGACCAGAAACCCTACAGCGCCCGGGTCATCTGTTCCAGCTATCTGCCGGACTGGCGGCCCGGCGTGGACTACCGCACGGTCTATTCGGCCCACCGGGATATGGGGGGCGGCGTCACCATCGACCTGATCCACGAGTGGGATTACCTAGTGGACCTGTTCGGCCGGCCCCAAGAGGTGTATCATCTCAAAGGCACCTACTCCCAGCTGGAGATCGACAGCGACGATCTGAGCGTGTATATCGCCCGCTGGCCCGGCCTGCTGGGCGAGGTTCACCTGGATTACTTCGGCCGCACCTACCGGCGCAGCATCGAGCTGTTCACACCGGAGGGCACCCTCACCGCCGACTTCGGCGCGGGCACCCTCACGCTGCCGGATGGCACCGTGCAGCACTGCGAAGAGGATGTGAACGAGCGGTATCTGCGGGAGATGGATTACTTTGTGCGCTACGCCCGGACCGGCAGCGGTCCCAGCTGCAACACGCCCCGCGAGGCGCTGGACGTGCTGCGTCTGACCCTGGGCGAAAAGTAAAAAAACGGCCCGGCCAATGCCGGGCAAACATCGGAGGAAACCACCATGAAACGTCTTTTGATCACGATCTGCGGCCGTGCCGGCAGCAAGGGATTCAAGAACAAGAACCTGAAGGTATTCTGTGGCAAGCCGCTGGTGTACTATACCCTCAGCGCGGCCGAACTGTTTTTGCAGCGCATGCCCCAGGTCCAGACGGACATCTGCCTGAACACGGACAGCCAGCTGCTGGCCGATCTGGTGGCCGCCAAGTACCCGGAGGTGGTCTATCTGCCCCGGGGCGCGGCGCTGGGCGCGGATACCGTGCCCAAGATGGCGGTCTTTCAGGACAGCCTAGCCCGCATGGAGGCAAAAAACGGCTATACCTATGACTATCTGATGGACCTGGACATCACCAGCCCGCTGCGCACCGCGGGGGACGTGGCCTGCGCCTACCGGATCAAGGACCGGCGGCAGGATCTGGACCTGGTGTTCAGCGGCACGGAGGCCCGCCGCAACCCCTACTTCAACATGGTGGCGGCCAAGGACGACTGCGTGGTCAAGGTGATCGATTCCCCCTTCACGGCCCGGCAGCAGGCCCCGGCTATCTACGACATCAACGCCAGCATCTATGTGTTCCGGCGGGATTTCCTGGCCAACAACACCACGGGCATTTTGTGGGACGGCAAGATCGGCCTGTCCCTGATGAAGGACACCGGCATCCTGGACATCGACTCGGAGGAGGATTTCGAGATGATGGAGGTCATCGCCCAGTACCTGTACGCGCACGACCCGGACTTTGCCGCCGTGCGGGAGAACATCCGTGGCTGAGCCGGTGGGGCGCGAGGCTCGGGCGCTGGCGCTGGTGCTGCGCGCCGGGCAGATCCTTTTGGAAAACGGGGCCGAGATCTTCCGCGTCCAGGAGACCATGACCATCATGGCCCGCAGCCTGGGCCTGACCGGCTACCATGACTATGTGCTGACCAACGGCCTGTTCGCCTGTGCCGACGGGGCCGGGCTTTCCTCTCTGCGCAACGTGCCCCATCGAGGCACCCATCTGGGCCGCGTGGAGGCCGTGAACCAAGTCTCCCGGGCGCTGGCCGCGGGCCAGCTCTCGCTGGAAGAGGCCGAGCAGCAGGTGGAGGCCGCCGCCCTGCCCCAGCAGCCGGGCCGGATCCAGCTGCTGGCCAGCGGCGTGGGCTCGCTGTGTTTTGCCTTCCTGTTCGGGGGCGGCCCGGTCGAGGCACTGGCCGCCGCTGCGGCCGGCGTGGTGCTGGGGGGCTTTCTGCTGGGCTGCGAGCGTTACCGCCTGTCGGCCATGCTGCGGCGTATGGCGGGCGCGGCCCTGACCACCATCGTGTGCCTTTTGTGCTGCCGGCTGCTGCCCGGCGCGGATGCCAATGCGGCCATCATCGGCACGCTGATGATCCTGACGCCCGGCGTGGCCATGACCATGGGGATTCAGGATTTCATCCGGGGCGATTACCTCTCCGGCACGATCCGCGTCATCGACGCGCTGCTCATTGCGGGCAGCATCGCCGGCGGCACCGGCCTGGTACTGGGCGTCTACGGGGCGCTGTCGGGGGTGAAGGTATGATTCAGGAACTGGTCTGGCAGGCCGTGATGGCGGGCGTGGCCACGCTGTGCTTCGCGGTGCTGTTCTGCGTGCCGAAAAAACACTGGCTGGCCTGCGGCGTCAACGGCGCGGTGGGCTGGGCCGTCTACGCGGCCATGCTGCTGGCGCAGCCCAGCAAGCCGGTGGCGGCGCTGGTGGCGGGCCTGGCGCTGACGCTGCTGGCCCGGGGCTTTGCCATCGGCCAGAAGGCGCCGGTCACGGTGTTTCTGGTCTGCGGCATTTTCCCGCTGGTGCCCGGCGCGGGCATCTATTATACGGCCTATTATTTCATCTAGGGCAACAGCGGCCTGAGCAGCCTGAAAGGCGTGGAGACCATCAAGGTGGCCCTGGCGCTGGCGCTGAGCATGGCCATCGTGCTGGGCCTGCCGCTGCCCCGCAGCAGGTGCCCGGCCGAAAACCACGAGACAAAATAAAAAAGCGGACGCCCGTGTAAGGGCAGTTGCAGATCGTTTTTTTTTTCGGCGCATTGTGTGAACTGTAAAATTCAGACATATCTATCCAGCGAAAATCTGCTGTACGACTTGCAGGACGGAATCAATTATGATTTGCTTCTTCTGGATATAGAGATGCCGGGAATAGACGGGATGGATTTGGCGAAAGTGATTCACGATACAATGCCTGCCGCAAAGATTATCTTTATTACATCCCATTTGGAGTATGCGATCACAGCTTACGAATTTTCGGTATTTCGGTACATTCCAAAGACGGTCATAGGCGAAAAACTACCGCCTGCATTGGAGGATTATTATAAGCTGTACCGGCTGGAAAGAAACGAATTTTACACGGTTGAGGTCAAAAACCATGTAGAGCAGTTACCGTACAGAGAAATACTGTATATTCTGAAAGATGGGAAATATGCTGTATTCCATTTGACGGGAGGAAAAACACGGTCTGCACGAAAGACGCTGGCGCAGGTCTTTGAGGAAATAAGCAAGGAGTATTTCTATTTTGCGGACAGAGGATGTATTGTAAATCTGGCGAATGTGGTTGGCATAGATGATGCTGGCATACTTTTCCCTAACGAGCAGCGCATCACAATTAGCAAAGTGAACATTTCCGATTTTAAGACGACTATGCTTCGCTTTTGGAGGAAGCAGATATGACAGGGATTCAGGTATTAGTAGAATGGCTGGCGACATTCATTGAATCAGTATTTTATTTTTCCATCATCCATGTATTAGCGCCGGAGCAGTTCAAAAAGAAAAAGCAGATGATAATGTTTTTGGCGATTACATCCATTATCACTATGGGCGTAATCTTGCTGAATTTTATTGATCTGTCTTTTAGTCTTACAACGATTATTTATTCTACTTTCGCACTTTCATTTGGTGCCTGCATACTGTTTCAGGGGAATTTTATCAATTGGTGTCTGTGGTTTATATTACAGGATTGAATTTGGTAGACGGCTTATCCATGAATTTGCTTGAGGACGTTATCGGACAGGGATTTTCAGAGCAATTTCAGTCGGGCTTTAGCACTATGCGTATCTATGTGATTATCCTGTTTAAGATAGTAGAGAGCCTTGTTATGGTATGTGTTCATTTTATATTGAAAATAGCCACATTGCGGTTGGAGAAAGTGAGAATTGCGCTGGGAGGAGCAATCTTAGGATTTGTGAGTGTAACCTATGGGCTGTCAACAAGTGTAGTGATTTAGCGGCAGATTTGCTACAGACTATTTTAGCGTTGGCGTTTGTCTTTATCATCTGCTCCGCATACTTCTATTACCGTCTGCGGCAGATACGACGGGAGCAGGAAAATACCGCCCTGCAAAATAAGCTGCTGGAAAAAATTATCAGGTGGCAAAAGCATCCTATGAATCGAACGCCCGCCTGTACCATGATATGGAGAACCATTTTTCCGTTATTCAAAGCTATCTGGCAGACGGTAAGATTGATGAAGCAAAAGCCTATCTGAACAGGCTCGGCAAAGACAGGGCGGCTTACTGTGTAGAACGGTTTACAGGCATTGAAGCTGTTGATTATATTTTAAGCCAGAAAGCGGAACTTGCAAGACAGCAGAATGTAGAAACAAGCATCCATGCAGAATACCCCAAAGACTGTAATATAGACCCGGTTGACCTGTGTACGATCTTGACAAACCTGTTAGATAACGCGATTGAAGCGTGTGAGAAGCAGCCGAAAGTATTTAACAAGAGGCTGTCTGTGACAATCCGGCGCATTAACCAGTTTATCATTATACAGGTTGCAAATAGCTGTATGGAAGAACCACGGATTATCAAAGGGAATTTAGTGACTTCCAAAGCGGACAGACGGCATCATGGATGGGGAATGAAGAATATAAAATCGGCAGTAGAAAAATATAACGGGACAATGGAGTATGAATATAGCGAAAATGTGTTCACCGTAAGCATCATGCTCTTTTATCAATAAATTTCGAGGGCAGTTACCCGCTGTTTTGAGGACAGTTGTGGTAGCTGCCTTTTTTTGTGATAAAGTACACATATAGCAAAGGAGGCAGGCAAATGTGGAAACTGATTCTTGCAATGATACTTCTGATTGCACTGGCTGTACTGGCCGTGTTGGTCTATTTTCATCAAAAATAGGAGGCAAACACACGATGAGCGAAAACATTATTTTGGATGTCCGACATCTCCAAAAAGGATATAAGAAATGCCCTGTACTGAAAGACGTATCTTTTTAGATTCAGCGGGGTCATATTCTTGGGCTGATCGGAAAGAACGGCGCTGGGAAAACCACGCTGATGAAGTCCATTCTCGGACTGAACACCAATTATCAAGGGGAAATCAACTTTCATGGCGAAAAGCTGACGCCCTCGGACGAAAACATGAAAACGGAAATCGGCTCTCTTGTGGATGTCAGCTTTTATGACGATATGACAGCATATCAAAATTTGAAAGTGGTTATGATGCTGACAAAGGCAATCCCCGCCGGGGAACAGGATAAACGCATCCACGAGCTTCTTTCTTTTGTGGGGCTGGAACCGTCCAGCAAGAAAAGCGTCCGTTCCTTTTCTTTTGGTATGAAGCAGCGATTGGCGCTTGCACAGGCGATCATTACAAAACCTGTCCTGCTGAACCATTTGTAGGACTTGACCCTATCGGGATTGAGGATGTAAAAAATCTGCTTCGTAAGCTGTGCCGGGAAAATGGAACATCCATTATCTTTTCCAGCCACCAGCTTACCGAAGTCTGCGACCTTGCCGACGATATTGTGATTTTGAATAACGGCGTCATTGCTTATTCTGACACATACGAAAATATGAAAAACAGCGGCAAGTCTTTTATAGAGCTGATGAGATAGGAGGGAAACAACATGAGTTTAGCACAGGTTATCAAAACGGAACTTTATAAGAACAGCCGCAGGAAAAGCAGCTTGATCCTGTTTATCCCTATGCTGCTGGCAATCGTTGTCACATTTGGATATGCACATGGCGTAATTGAACTGAATCTGACAACCGGCGGCACCGGCGCTTATTCCTGCATGGATTTTATTTTTATCGTCTGGAATGTGTTGTCCGGGCTGGGTATCATGGGAATTTTGCTGATTCTGTTTGCGGCATTTCAATTCTCTGGGGAGATTGAGCGGGGGCAGATCAAATTGATGCTTTTGCGGATTGGGAAACGGTCAACCGTGGTTTTAGGAAAATATCTGGCTACTGTTATTGCGGCTGTCATTTTTATTATCGGAACATTATTGGTTTGTATTGGCTCCTATTACTTGTTCGTATCTGGTTCGTCAATGGGAACAGGAACATTTGCGTCTACAATCGACGGTTTCTCCACTATGAGCATTTGGGGTTCCATTGCTTTGCAGGTGCTAATGTATCTGTTCCTGATAGGCATTACCTTTTTTGTAGGACTTTTTGTAAATCCATTCGTTACTTTTATTTTAGCGATTGTGATTATGTATGCCGGAAATTATCTGGCTGGTGCCGAAAACGCTGTTTCTAAACTGCTTCCGGCTTATTGGAGCAATCAGCTCATGTTGAATGAAACGGTGTCTAATGCCTCGGTGGTTATCTCTATCTGCTTTATAGTGATTTTGACAATGATTTTAATGTTAGTGACAACAGCACTTTTCAGAAAACAAGATATAAAATAAAAAAGTGGTAGCAAGGCGAAGTATTACAGCATTTGCGAAAGGCAATAAAACAACGTAAACAAAAACATAGCAAAGCCAGCAAGCCGAGCCAGTCAACGGTCAAGATAAACGGAGCTTACTGCGCCGTTTATCTTGACCGTCCCGCCGTAGGTTTTGCCGCTATCGCTACATTTTAGAAAATCCTGTTACAAAGAAAGGTCTGTATGAGATTTTACGGTAGCAGCTTTCCCGCGCCAATACGGAACGATTTCCTTGTTTTCAGACCATGCACCTGACCGACACTTTCCGGGGAATGTGGAGCTGGACATGGAGTGCAACGATCTGTTCTTTTGGGCCTGCAAAGATACAAGCGCAAAGTTTATCTATACATTCCCGGATGGCCGACAGGAAACATTGATGATTGAATACTGAATATCTTCTACCTGCCGGACGACGGCAAAAAGAAAAAATGCTGTCGTTCAGCAGTGCTTTCCCATGCCCAATTAACAATGCGGCGGCTTTGAATAATCAAGGCCGCCGCTTTCCGCTGCCCAGCGCAGGATCGGCGGCCTACGGAGGGAGCCGCCATGCTGATATATCCTGTTTTTCAAAAGCGTAATTTCTTAAAAAAGCCTATACCCAACAGGGGGCAGTTCCGGCCAACAATATGAACTATACCATGTAAGACAACTTCATATCGCTTTTCATTTCGCCCGGTGGGTCTACGACCTGCCGGGCGAATTTTGTCGGTTTCTGCGGTCTTTCGGTGCGGGCCAGAGCTGCCGCAGCAACATGTACACAGGGGGCGGCGCAACCGGCCCCGGCTTCTCATTCTCCCGCAGATCGGGGGTGAGAAGATGAAGTACACCCCTAATGGTTATGAAGAACGCTGCCGGTTTGACGCTTTCTGTAAAACCGTTCTCCGCAACGAGGCCAGAACCCACCTGCGGGATTTGGCCCGCCAGCGGAACCGGGAAACCGAGTTCAGCGCCTTGCCGCAGCATGAAATGGACAAGCTCTGCACGGTGGACGAATACCCAAGCGACAGCATCCTATTCATGGCCTATGGCTATACCTTACATATCCGGGACGAGCTGGTGGCCGACGCCTTTGCCAGTCTGCCGGAACAGGAGCAGGGCATTTTAGTCCTGCATTGTGTGTTGGAGCTGGCAGACGGTGAGATCGGCAGTCTTGTGGGAATGTCCCGCAGCGCCGTCCAGCGGCACCGCACCAAGGCCCTAAACGAATTGCGGAAACGATTGATTGGAGGAAGAAAGGAGGAACCCGAAATGAAGCAGCCGACTTTCTGTGGGCGGGAGCTGTTGCCTCTGTCTGTGATCGAGGCGGCCCGCGCCGGTGATCCTCTGGCCGTGGAGCGTGTCTTGCGGTACTATGAGGGCTACATGGACAAGCTCTGTACCCGGACGCTTTACGATCTGGACGGTTCGCCCCGTGTGCGGGTGGACGAGTACATGAAGCGTCGATTGCAAAGCAAACTGATCCGGGCCATCCTGAACAACCCATAAGAAAACGCCGGACGCGGCGGCCTGATGGCCCTGCGTCCGGCGTTTTCCTATGGGGAATTATTCTACGCATTTCAAAGCCTGTTTCAGCGGGTATTGGAGCAATCCTATTGTCGCCCCGTCAATCGTCCGCCAGAAGCCCGCTACGGCGGGCCTCTCAGCGGCTTAACCGCGTAGATTGCAGGTATCTTTTCCGCTGCCTTTCAGCCTCCTGTTTACGGCGCATCCGCACCGCGCAATCGGGGCAGTATTTCGCCCGGTTAGATTTCGGTGTAAATGCAGCTCCGCACACTGCGCACCGCTTCACGCTGTCCCGGTTCTGGATGATCTCGGCATACAGCGCCCCGTCCAGCGGGAGAACAGCGGCACGAAACCACCGGCACAACAATGAATAGGAAATGCTCTGGACGCACACACATTCCTCGCCGTCGTCCAGCAAGAGGCAGTTCCCGTCACAGTAGTTGCAGCACTCATGCGTCAGCTTCCGGGCCTTGCGGTATTGAGGGTAATTCATTCTCGGTATGCTCATAGCTCTTGTGCCTGCTCCTTTCCCGGCGTCACCCGCAAAATGCTGTCTACATTCTGCTTGATAATGCCGTATTCTTTCAGCTCTCGCTTGACTTCGCCGTACTGTTCGTACAGCCGTGCTTTCTGCTTGTCCAGCTCCCGGTACTCGGCTTTCAGGGAGGCCAGATCGGGCAGCCTTGTGATCCCGGCGTCCTTGATGGCCTTTGCCGCCGCCTCGTACAAAATGAGCTGGCTTTCATGTTCGCGCTGGAACGCGGCCTTGTCTTTGGCCTTACGGTATTCCAGCACCACGGGCCGGAGCTGCTTGTAGGTGGTGAGGTTCTTTATCAGCACCGCCATGTCCCCAAGACGATGTTCCACGTCTTTGAGGGCCGCAGCCGCCTCGTCGTTGGCCGCGCTGATCTCCGCGACCTTGCTTTCCAGCTCGGCATATTGCTCTATGCCATGCTCGGTGAGAAAGTTCACTGTCTTTGCGGCCTGCTTCAAATTTTGGAGCTTCGCCCAACGTGCATAGCCCGCGCTCTGCTGGGCCTTGATGCTGTTCTCCAAGTCGATCCGCAGGGTGATACCTTTGCGCTGCCGGTTCGGGCCTCTGTCCACGGCCAGCCCCTTGATCCGGCTGGTGATGGCTTCCTCGGAGTAGTTCTCGCCCAGCGTCTTGCAGCGGGTGAAGCGTTCCTGTCCGGGGGCGCGGAACGAGATAAATTTGCCCTGCTTGATCTCATAGCCCTGCGCCGCCATGAGCCGGAGAAAATCTTCAAAGTCTTTGGCCTGCGGGATTACGGCGTCGATGGCAGCTTTCAGTTTGGCTTTCCAGCTCTTGCCCTTGCGCCCGGCATCCCATTCCGCATAGCTCTTGCCCTTATCCCGGCTGGGCTGTACCACGGACAAGCCGTTTTCCCGGCACAGCCGGTCACTTGTGCGCCGGATATAGGCGTAGCTCTGCCGGTTGGAATTGTACTTGCGGTGGTTCACCATATCCACAGCACAGAAAATCAGGTGATTGTGGACGTGGCCCTTGTCGATGTGAGTTGTCAGCACATAGGAGTATTTGCCTTGCAGCACTTCGTCGGCAAGGAGCTTGCCGATCTCATGGGCCTGTTCCGGCGTGGCCTCGCCGGGGGCAAAGGATTGGATCAGGTGGTGGGCCAGATTGTTGCCTTTCTGGATGGCCTGCGCCAGCAGCATTTCAAATTCTATGTCCGCTGTTTCATAGGAGCAGCCAAAAGAGGACACCAGCATTTTGTCCTCGGTCTTGTCCGGGTTTTCGATGTAGTCCAGCGCCTCTTTCAGCGTTGACTTGATAGGATGTATCTTTGTAACTGCCATATCTTCGCCAGCGCCCCTTTGATGTCCTCAATGTCCTGCGCGTACACAGTCCCGGTACTGTTGATACGCCGGGCAATCTGATTGACATTGACGCCGATCTTTTGCAGCTCGGCGGTCTGCGCCCGGATGTCGCTGGTGTCCATGTGAACGATATACCCGTCAATGAGCATTTTCCGGGCATAGGCGGAAAAGTTCTTCGTGTGGAGCTGGGCCATTTTCTGCTGAATTAAGGCCCGTTCTTCCGGCGTCACAGGGACGCGCAGCACAATGTTTCGTGTTCGGTTTGCCATTCATTCACCGTCCTTTCTGAACAGGGGTTTGGGGCTTTCCCCAACAAGCAACCGGCCACGGCCCGCAGGGACAGGGGCGGGCCGATTTTCGGAAGTGTGGCTACACTTCCTATGCTTGCTACGTTTCTTCTTCTCCGCTACTAAAACGCTCCCAACACGTCCAACTGCCCGCAAAATACGGGATTTCTCTGAAAAAAGGGCAAAAAATAAGAGAGCCTTGCGGCCCTCTGGCAAAACGGAAAACAGAGGATGTTTTCACACATCCCCCGTTTCTTTCGCTGATTGTTCAATTTTCAGCGCCCCGTCGATTGCGCCCTCAATGACTGGCAAATAGTGTTCCGGGCAAAGTTTCAGCTTGTGGCTGACCCGCTGCCGCTGTTCGCTGTCCCCTCGTATGATTTCCGGGTTGAAATACTGCTCCACGGGAAGCCCGCAGACTTTGATAAGCTGGATCACAACCGGGAGGCTGGGGATCGTGCCTTTATTCTCAATATTGGCAAGATAGCGCCATTCAATTCCCACTATTTCGGCCAGCACCTTGCGCGTCAGGTGCTTTGCTTTCCGCGCAGCTTTCACATCCGCGCCGAAAGTTTCAAAGCCGGGGCAATCTTCTACTTTCGCTATATAACATCACCCATTTACATTGTATAATTCATATTTGCCCAATGGAATGTTGTTATATGCAGGTAAGTTAAACTTTATTATTCATATATTGTTCAGCGTAGGATTATGTTTGACAAAGCGACACGAGTGTCTTATAATGATGTTAGCGACACTTGTGTCGCGGAATGGAGAGGTTACAATGGGAAAAAAAGGCGATGAAACAAAAAGG
>OGQA01000286.1_pt1 | contig 29010 bp, 23 predicted proteins | sample 1553011 | NCBI WGS metagenome assembly OGQA01 (sample SAMEA2580256, study PRJEB22360) | human gut metagenome | biome: human gut; feature: human-associated habitat; material: faeces | place: Denmark | collected 2008/2010 | reverse complement strand
GGTGTGTCGCGACTTCATTCTACCAGAGATCTGCAAACCATGTCTCTTTTTATCTTCTTTTCAATTTGCGAAACTTATTCTACCTTATCGTGGTATCGTGTATATTGACTGCTGGAAAGATTTTTCTTACCTTATCATCAGGTGTTTTGCTGTTTGGTATTTGTTTCATTATTTGAATCAAATCAAATACATCTCTAAGTGTAACAAATATATCTGCTGGAATTCGGTAATGTTCACACAATCATGTGGTGCTGTTTTCAACAGAAGGTATCACTGGTTATTCTGCTTCAGGATTTTTATCCTTTTCTGGCAGTGAAATACCTTCATCATCCAACGCTTTAGAGAGCAGGCGTTCAATTGCCATAGTCATTGTCTGACCACGGTCGGTCGCATATTCTTTTAGGCGGTCATAAACGCCTTTCTCAATGAGGTAATTTATTCTATATCCGTCTTTCTTTTCTCTAGCCATTATTCACCCTCACCATCACCAAACAGGCTGTCGTACATTTCATCCAGTTCGAACAGCTTGTCCCATAGTATACCTTCGGCACGTTCGTCATCATAATGACCGTTCATGGCATCAACCCACTGCTCTATCTCATAAAAGCCCGTATTTGCGTACTCTTGCACCACTGTTTGCGCCTCATCAAGGTCACTAATTTTCTCCTCAGTGTTATTGGCACGCATCTCATCAGTCAATAAAGAGAAAATCAGAGAGTATTTTTCTGCGGGAATTGCGGAGTTTTGAATAAAGCCATGCTTTGCAGATAGTGAAGTCCGATAGCCTTTGTGGATGCCCACCGCCGCTGCAAACAGGAATAAATCAATGCGTTCAGTCTTGGATGTTGGAAGATCTAGCCGAAGAATGCGACTCTTATCAATTTTCGGAATAATAGTTTCGAATACACGCTTATCAATTTGAAGTCTATCAGCCATTTTATTTTCCTCCTTCCTGGTGTGTACTTTCCTCGTTATCACTCTTCATTGTGTAATAACTGGAAATCCGTTCCGGGGTGAAATATTTTCGGATCTCTTCCGAATACTCAGAGGGAGTAAACGCAAGAATTAACTGTTTTGTGGCAGAAACTTCGATTAATTTCTGTGCGAAATACTCACGGTTGTCATCAGATACTCGCCCAACAGGAGTATCGATAAACAGCAGACTATCATGCCCAGAAACCCTGTGAAGCGCAATGGTAAACGCAAGTGCCAAAAGTTCTCTTTCGGCTGCACTGCAGCTTCCCAAGCAGGACTCGTTTGTCACCTTGTGATAAAGTTTCAGCCGATAATTGTCATCCAGCTCAATTCTGCCATATGTATTTTTTCTCCAAATGAGCTGGTGGAACAGTTCCATAGTTTCTTTTTCCATCTGGCTTCGCACTTCGCCAACGATTTCCGATTCGATTTCTGCCACAATTTTCATAGCACGGGTAGCAAACTCCAATTCGGCCTGTACTTCGGAGTTTTTGGCGACATCCTCAATGGCTTTCTGCTTTTTTTCTTCAAAAGCAGAAATTTCACGTGCAAGGTCATTGATTCGGGACTCATAAGATGTGATTTTATCAGTATTGATAGGGATGAGACTACGGTGATTATTACGTTGCTCTATCCAATCAGCAACTTGGTCAACGGAAGAGCTTGCACGAATGCGTAACAAACGTTTTTCATTTTCTGCTGTCAACTCCCGTATACGCTCTTCAGCCTTTTGATAATCCTCCAGTAATTCTTCCTTCTTTGATCGATACAGCTTTGCTAGTGTTACAAAACGCTCGACATCATTCTTGATTTCCATCAATTTATGGGAGGCCGCAGGAGAAAATTCAAATTTTTCTAGTAACGCCAACAGATGAGTCTCAACATCTTTTGGAGTAGCCTGCCCGCATAAGACACATTCATGGGAGTCTAGGCTTTTCCGAATCATCTCAACATTAATATCTGGTGGCAGCTTTCCAGTGCGGAATTTTTCAGCAATATAGTCATTAGTTGCTTGGTTCGGCCTGTAAAACATCAGCAACACATAATACTCACGAAGAAGGGTGTAAAGTTTTGCCTTAATTTCACGGCACTTCGCCTCGTCCTCCTCGATTTGAGCTATGTTGCGCTCGTACACAGATTTGTCTTCGACAACGTGTTCGGAACCTGCAATCATCTCGCTCAACCGTGCGATTTCAGATGTACTGTGTTCTACAGCTGCGCGTAAAGATGCAACTTGCCCTTCGTAACCCTCTTTCTCTGCCTCTTTTGTTCGGATCTGCGCCAATATTCCGGAGAGATCCGGGCTAAGACGGCTTAATTCTCTTTGATAAGATTCAACAATGCTTCGCAAATGCTGATGGGCCAATGAAACAACATTTATCTGTGCGATTTCGTATATAGAGTCTTTGACATGGGTGGTATCCTGCTTAGGGCCAAAATAATTATACAGACGTTCACCATCAAAGAAAAAATACTGCCGAATCTTTTGGGGAGTATACTGATTGACCCTGTCGCGAGCGTTTTCTCCGCTCAGAATTTCAGAATCGCCCGTTTTGGGCGTGACTGTAACAGTAAATTCGGGAACGCTTGCAAACAACGTTTCAGTTGTAACAGTACAACTCCGTCGATATTCAATGGAATCGTCCCCGCTGGTAGCCCGAATTACAACTGAAACATGTGCTGTTTTATCTCCGTTTTCATGTGCTTCCTGCAAAGCCAAATGATTACAAATTGTCAATGCATCATCCTCATCTCCCAGGTGGGGTTCATCACCGTAAAGACACCAGTTAATGGCGTTTAGCAAATTAGTTTTTCCTACGCCATTCGATGCAACAATTACGTGCAAATCATTTCCACTTTTTTCAGGGAAAGTGATGTGGAGAGACTTATACTGTCGATAGTTTTCGATATCTATCGAATCAAATCGCATTATTTACTCCCTCCTTTGTTTTTTGCCCGCTTTGCCAGAGCCTTAATCTGCTGGGAATAGAACTTTGTATAGTGCTTCCCCTCTGACTCCCGCTCCAAGATATCGCTAATAAATCCACGCATATCCGGATCGCCTTTGGTCTTTATGGTCAGCTTGTCAACAATTATTTGGTTTTTTATCATCTTGCAGCCTCCAGTTCCTTATATACTCTAGAAAGCACCTGAGCATTGTTAAGAGCGTTTTCGGACAATTCTTTCACCCGGTCCATTTCCTTCCTAAAGATTTTTATCTCCATCTTTGCCAAATCGGTGTCACGAAACCCAGAAACATCGGGATGAATAATCATGTCATAAATTACCGCATTACCCTTGCCTGGTGCCTGACGAATGACTCGTCCGATCCGTTGGATATACTCTCGTGGATTTGTACTTGATGCCATTACGATAGCCTTACTGGCGGAGGGAATGTCAATACCCTCATCCAAGCATTTAATTGCAACAAGTACTTGATAATTACCTGCAGCAAACTGTTTTACAAGATAATCGCGTTCAGAAATACCACCATAGAGTGCAGATGGAACCGCAGACTCACTTTGTGTGAAACGATGTGCTATAATGCCCCTTTTTTTCATTACTTTTAAGACATTATCTATCTGCTCATCCGAAACAAAAATTATTGTATCGCTAATATTTTCACCCATTTCATCAAGGATGCGTTCCAGCTCTATGTATTTTTCTTCAGCGTTTTTCTCTATATCTGCACGGAGGAACATTAAGTTCTGCAAAATATCCGAAAGCTCCTCGTTGCTTTTAGCCCCAGACAGCCGGGTTATTTTAGCTGTTAAACTTTTATAATGTTCCAGTTCATCATCAGTGAGATGAATAAAACGGGGATGGTAGTAATAGTTTACTAGAAACGGACGTCCTGTAATCGGATTTGTCTTGCACTGAGCATCATGGATAGAAAACACAAATGACTGGTTACCAAAATAATCAGCGATCAATTGTGTGCCAGCATCATCGAACCAGCGTGCCGGAGTCGCACTTAACCCGAGACGATAAGTATAGGACTGCAGTAATCCTCGTCTTGTTTTTGCGGCTCCCATTCCATGAACCTCATCACCAATGAAAAACTTTTTTATTCTGGACGGGCACCCATCAATCTGAGAAATGAAATCATCAGAACTGCAAGTTTGATGCGTTGTATATATGAGTAATGTTTTATGTAGGCCAGTTGCTAATTTTTTAATGGATGTATTCAGGGTGTCACGCCATCCGTGTGCCGTACCGTCACATACGATCACATTACCAAAACTAATATCAAGGCTCTCAATATCACGCCGCCATTGCGCAGATAAATTGCTCTGGGGGCAGGAAATCACAAAAAGTACCAGGCGTTTGTCTTTTTCCAAAATACGCTTCATGCAGCCTATAGCAGTCCGGGTCTTTCCTGTACCTGTGGCCATTTCGAGCAAGAGGCGATGGTCACAGTCTTCCCATTTTTTAACAGCTTCTTCTTGATACGAGAACAGCTGCAATGGTTTCTTTATGAGTAACCTATCATTAATGTGTTTTCGCTCATAATATTTTTTCAATGAAATAGACTCAAAATCAAACCCTTCTGACTGCTGAATAAGATGCTCTCGGACTGCAACAGGTAGAGAAACGACCTTAACACCTTTCCTGTGGTCATTCCAAAATGCATCGAATTTTGCTTGATCGTTATGGAGATATTCTGCTTGTCCTGGTAGCCACTCTTTGAAGGTCTTAAATTCTTCAACATTCTCCAACCACCCGGAGGCTGACTCGTTATTTGAGCCGGAAAAGGATACTGCGTGCATATCAGTGTCATAAAAGATGCCGACTTTTTGATGCATAATCGCAGATGTATCTTCGGTTCCGAGGTACTGTCCATTTTTGCAAATCAAAGCAATTTTTATTTCCAAGAGATTATGTGCCAGCATCCAGCCGAGTGCTGCAACATGATTTTTTTGGAAAGAGTCTTCGATTGTAGCTGTGCTAATCTCACGAATAAGCGCATCCGCCAAAAGGGCTTCTATATTTGTTGCAGCGGTATTCATAACGATGACATCATGCTTATTGAGTCTGGGACAGGTCACCAGTCTCATTGTCCCACCGTTTTCAACAAGTCCCGCTATTCCCCGTGCGGCAATTGCCAAGCTTGTTGATGAAAAAAAGCCAGCTATGCGATCATAACGCTTTGCGCCAGACATCATTGGAATATAAAAGTCGGAAATCAAATCATCAATATCGGATTCATATGATGTCTTTATATTCAGTTTGGTGTAATCCATGTCGTCACCACGCAATTCGATTAATAATTAACTCCATTTCACCCGTAGAAATAGTACGAAGCCATTCCAAAAAGGTGTGTATGTTGGAACGTCTGCGTAAAACCGTTGTTGGGGATAGGTAAGCAGACAGAAATTCCACAACATTTACATTTTGCGTTTCTGCAAGCAATAGTATTTGCTGCAGCACAGGGATACTTAGGCACAGCCTTTTTAATATTTCGTCTTTATCGCTTTCTTGTTGCAGAGAAGTAAATGCCCGTCCCAAATCGGTAACTGCAAGCGGTTTTTGCTCATAAGCAAGTCCTATTTGGACAGCAAGCATATATTGGTTTTCGGCATATTTTCTCTTTGCTTCAGGCTTGCGGTCAATCTTACACAAATAGTAACCTAAATCCTTATATTCAAGGCGTGTGGAACCAGCAGCAACAATAACCTTTAGCGCTTTATACATATCGCGCTTTTCGCTGAATTGCGGGATGTTTTTTGTTGTGATAGCAGTTAACTCCGTTCTGTATGCAGAAATCACACTCCAGATTTCTTCAGCAGAAGCATCTTTCAAAAATGAAAGGAATTCTGAATAATCTATCAATCCACCCAATTGATGATCCTGCTTAACAAACAAGGCATAAACCGCTTTTCGTTGTAATTCAGTCACCTAACTCCCTCCATGTTTCGCTATTTAGGAACCCTCTGGTGAGAAAATGAAGATCAAAGTATTTTTCTGCAATTTCAGGATGTGCTGTCTCAAAATCCAACATGGCTTTATAAGGTGCGCAAATGCGGCCAGTCGTAACCAATGCCTGGTTTGCCACACAAAACTCCCTAAAACTCATCCTTTTATACAAACTCTGCTGATTACACCACCTAGCAAGCTGGATGTATATACCACGATAGGGAGACTGCTTCCAAGGGCAATCGTTTTTGTTTTGATAGCGCATGATGTAGGGAATACAATGATACCGCATCAACAGTTCAACACGCTTAAATGCGTTTTCAATGTCAATTTCATCGGTGCTTTCAAATCCTACCAACACGTAAAACCGGATATTCTTTTTGTTTGTATAGCGCCGGATTCTTTTTAATTGTTTCTCAATAATGTCATATTCAGAAACATTATCAAAGGCGAATGTCAAGTCACCATCATACTTAGAAGAAAACAGCATTTCGCATTTTTCATCCGTAAGTAGCCGTTCATCCAATCCCTGCTTGAACTTATACGGTCTTCCCGTTGCAATCAATTCTTGCAGCATTTCCTTCCATCGGGGACAACCTAAGAAGTTGTCGTCCAATAAGCAGATTTTACTACGGGAGGGGTCAAAAAACTCCGACAGTGGACTGTGTTTAAATACAAGGTCGTACTTTTGGTTGACACAAAATTTACACTTTCTGAAGCAACCTCGTGTTAAGAAGCCAATGCTGTACTCTTTATATTCTTTAAATTGATCTCGAATGCGTTCCTCATTAACAGTAAGACCCGCCGCAGTTCGTGCCTCTTTAATTCGCGCCACCTCTGTCTCTATCCACTCATCGTATAAGGAATAATCCGGCATATGGTGCTCAATTTCGTCAGGTAGCGCAGGGGCCTGGTCGAAGTAAAATCCAGTACCGCCAACATGAATATTATCATGTTCATAAATCCAGTCTGGCACGGGAGTATCAGTAAAAACCTTGGAGACATATATGCGATCATAGTCGTTAGCACACCAGGCGTAGTCAGTTAACAGGGTAACTGATTCACCTTTTTCTTTCCAATACCCCGAAATTTTTTCACAGGCGAGATTCGGAAATCTATGTTTATCGCGACCGATAAGGTCAGCATCTACTATGGCGATTTTCATTGCACGGCCTCATTCCTAGAAACAAGTGTAGCGAAAGATATACTTTCTCGTAATTTATCATAGCAGATCGATGTGCATTTTTCAACCATATTCCACTTTTTTCTGCATAATTCAATCATTTGGTATGTCACTAGATATCCAGAATGCTTAGAAAAAACAAATATTTGACAAAACAATTACCTTAAATTCACAAGTTTTCGCCTTTTTCTTGATTTCGAAGTATCCCCCCTCGTTAATTTCTGCGAAAATCCACACGGAGCCCCGTGCCGGCCTGCGCTCGGAAAGGTTGTAGGGCTTTGCCCTTCCCCTGTCCGTCTGGCAAAAACATCCATCTTTTGAAAAGTTGGTGCCAAAGAGACACCCATCTGACAATGACTTGTCCAGGATAATGTGTTATTGTTATAATCGCAGAAGCGGAACGGGTTCGGCACTAAAATGAGACCGACTTTTGTTACAAACTTAAAATGGATAACGGAATAACCACGGATCGGTGACCACCACAGGAAATTACCTGCGGTGGCTTTTTTTATGTCCTTCATTTATCTCTATGCCAGAAATGACATGGGATTTTTGTTTTCTTAGACTTCTGTGTTCCCATGCTCCTAAGATAAAGATCTGAAAAATATTTAGAAGCTTCGTAAAATTGACATCCTCGTGTCCAGTGGGTAGTAGAAGCAGATGAGTAAATGAAACATTCCAAAAAAGTTTCTGCTGTTTTCGGTCAAATCACACTTTTACCTCCAGTGGATAGTGGAAGAAGAAAATTTTCGAAATCTTCGCCAAAAAGGCTCTCTCGTTTCCATTAGGGAGTGTAAGGTGCAAACGCAGAAAGGAGCATCACATGAACATAGTAAAACACGATAATATACCACAAAAGTTGAAAGACACCGCACAGTTCTGTTGCTGGCAGTATGAAACCGTCAAAGGCAGACAGACGAAAGTTCCCTATGACCCGGTCACTGGACACAAGGCCAGGACAAATCAACCGACTACCTTTACCACCTTCGAGGGTGCAATATCCGCTATGGCCAACTATGACGGTATCGGCATCCGTGTAGCAAACGGCATTGCAGGTATAGACCTCGACCACTGCTTGAGGGAAGGCACCTTGCTCCCCTGGGCACGGGAAATCGTGGACAAATTCCACGCCACCTATATTGAGGTTAGCCCCAGCGGAACAGGTATCCGCATCTTCTGCCTGGTACCGGAGCAGTTCAGCTATGATACCGATATCTACTACATCAAAAAGGGAGATATCGAGGTGTACATTCCCGGATTCACCAACCGCTTTCTCACAGTTACCGGAAACGCACTGAACCGGGAAGATGTGACGGAAACGACAGAGGCTTTGACATGGCTGCTCAACACCTATATGCACCGTCCAACGCCTCCCGCTGCTACTTCTGTTTCCGGTAGAAGCTATCTGAAAGATGAAAGCGTAATTGAAAAAGCATCCAACGCCCAGAACGGTGCCAAGTTTACCCACCTTTGGAACGGTGACATCTCCGAATATCCATCTCACAGCGAAGCGGATGCGGCACTTTGCTCGTTATTGGCGTTCTGGTGCGGCGGTGACAAGGAGCAGATGGACAGGCTGTTCCGACAGTCTGGCTTAATGAGGGACAAATGGGACGAATACCGGGGTGCCGATACCTATGGCAATATGACCATCTTAAAAGCCATATCCAATGCCACGGTATTTTACAAACCCATTCACGCTGCCACCGCCGCCGAAGACTTCGGAATGGACAGACTCAAGGAACTGGATCCCATGGATACAGCCCGGTTTCCGTGGACAGACATTGGAGCGGGACGCATCTTCGCAGCCTACTACAAGGATATCCTTCGATTCGTACCGGAACGTAAAATGTGGTTTTACTATGAGAATGGCATTTGGCAGCCGGATAAGGGCAATATCCGAGCGATGAAATACTGCATGGATCTGGCAGACCTGATGTACACCTTCGCCTTGGAGATCCGGGACGAGGATAAACGAAAGGCTTATATGAAATATGTGAGCCGGTGGCAATCCCACAATAACCGGGTCAACATTCTCAAAGACGCCCAGGTTCACTATCCCATCCCGTTCGGCAGTTTTGATACAGATCTCTATATCTTCAACTGCAAAAACGGCACCTTCCATATAGACACCGGAGAATTTACTGAACACCGCAGCACCGATCTGCTCACCAAGATGAGCCAGGTGATATATGACCCCACTGCCCAGTCGGACCGCTTTGATACCTATATTGACGAAATCATGTGCGGCGATCAGGAGAGGGCGAAGTTTTTACAGAAGATTATGGGATACGGCCTCACCGGAGATACCCGGTATGAGTGCATGACCATTCTATATGGAGCTACTACACGAAACGGCAAAGGTACCCTTTGCGAAAGTGTCCTCAAGGTACTGGGCGATTACGGCTGTACTGCTCGGATTGAGAGCATCGCCGTGAAAACCTTTGTGAACGGCTCTCAGCCCAATGAGGACATAGCCCGTCTGGCGGGTATCCGCTTTGTCAACATCTCGGAACCGGGCAAAGGCATCGTCATGGACGCCGCCAAGGTTAAGATCATGACAGGCAACGACACGCTCAATGCCCGGTATCTCCATGAAAACAGCTTCGACTTTCAACCCCAGTTCAAACTCTATGTAAACACCAACTATCTGCCCGTCATCAACGACATGACACTGTTTACCAGCAATCGCATCATCATTGTTCCCTTTGACCGCCATTTTGACGAGCAGAGCCAGGATACCACCCTCAAGCGGAAGTTCACCACACCCCAAGTACAGAGTGCCATCCTTAACTGGCTCCTGGAGGGCAATCGCCTGCTTCGAGAGGAGGGATTGTACCTGCCGGAATCCGTGAAAAAGGCTACAGCCAGCTACCAGCATGACAGCGACAAGATGGCACTGTTTGCGGAGGAAAACCTCATCCAGGATAAAAAGGGCGAAGTACTGACCTCCGCACTCTATGCCCGGTATAAGGGCTGGTGCCAAGAAAACGGGTACTATGCCGAGGGTATGAAAAACTTCAAGCAAGGTTTGCAGACCTTTGCCAAGGTTGTCCGCAAGCGCCCCAAGGACGGCGGCGAAAAAACCACAGTACTCCTGGGGTATCGTCTGGCATCAGAATTTACCGAGCCACTGCTGGCGTGATCACAGGTGTGGGGCAATGTGGCAGATAAATATGGTTGATTTCAACATTCGATTTCCTATGGAAAATAGCCTTATTTACTTGCCACATTGCCCCACGAGGAGAAAGGAGGCGGTGCCTATGATTGTGCTGTGAACACCACCCAACCATCTATACATCCAATGAAAGTGAGGAAAACACCATGAACAATTACCCGTTAAAGGCCAGCAAGTACAACTGGCGTTCGCTTGAGCCGCAAAACACCTATTACTCGGAGGAATATATTGCCGATCATTTTGATCTGTACCTTACCTCGGAGTACATTCCCGACAATCATGGGGACACACGCAGATACTATCGTCTTCATGCCAGAAATCCGCACACTGTTGAAATGGCACTTGCCTATGATATCAAATGCCCTTGCTGTGGCGGCAATGTGCTGAAGCAGGTGGGCAGATGCAAAGATCATTATACGCTGGGCTTATATGAATGCCCGGTCTGCGACAGAAAGTAAGGAGGAGTATGATAATGACACCATTCAACGAAAAGGATTCCCTCATCGGAACCGCCGAATACCACACGAATTTTTGGAATGTGATGCGGGGAAACCGCTATGCAGCCGACAAGATCCATGGCGGTTCCGATGCCGTCACGGGAGGATACGCTCTCCCCTCTGTCAGCAATGACAAGCTGAAGAAGGCAATCGAGGGTGAAAGCTTGTTCCGTAATCTGGCAACAGTCGTAAAAGCATACAACGGAGGGAGCCGCATCTTTGCCAAGGACTGCGATGATTTGGCACAGTGGGTGCCGGAGAACGGCAATATTCCCATTTATGATGGCATGGAGGATTTTACACGCTTTGCCGTTGAAGCATACAAGCTGGCGGTGTTTGTCAAGCTGGATGACAGCTTCATCCATGACGCATCTTTCAGTATCGAGGATCATCTGACCAGCCGTCTTGCAAAGAACTTCGCCAAAGCCGAGGACAAAGGTTTCATGATTGGCACGGGAGAACATATGCCTACCGGTATTCTCAGCCCCACCGATGGCGCGGAAATCGGTGTTCATACAGATAGCATTACTTTCGATGATGTGCTCCGCCTTTACTTCTCATTGAATAAGGAGTACCGCAAAAACGCTGTGTGGCTCATGAACGATGAAACGGCTCTCGCCTTGCGTCTGCTCAAGGACAATAACGGAAACTATCTGTGGAATCCTGCCAATGACACCATTTTGGGCAAAAGGGCGCTGATCTCCAACGATATGCCGTCAGCAGACTATGGGAAAATGCCCATTGTATTCGGTGATTTCAGCTACTACTGGATCATCGACCGAAGCCCGGTCAGCATCCGGACGCTGAAAGAGAAATTTGTCACCCTGGACCAGGTCGGGTATCTGGCAACGGAATTTCTTGACGGCAAGCTTATCCGCCGCAAAGCCGTAAAGGCTCTGAAAATTACCACGGAAGTCTCTGAAGGATAATGTTTCTGCGGACAGATACGGTAAAGTTTCTGCCGTATCTGCTCTCCGCAGATGTGAATTCGTATCAGCGGGTCAATTACCCTTTTGATTTCGCTATTTTTGCACGCAAAGCCCCAGGCCGTTGTCCGCCTACATGGACACAGAGATTTGACCCGCCCTACCGGGTCAGAAAGGAGACACCATGAAATTATACATTCAAAACCAGATCCGCAACCTTGCCCTCAAGGGGTATGGCTACAAACGCATCGCTTCTGTTCTGGAAATCTCACCCAACACGGTGAAGTCGCACCTTCGCAGACACCCCATCACATCAGGATGCACGGTCTGTCTGCATTGCGGGAAACCAGTGGAGCAGAATCCCGGCCGGAAGGAAAAGAAGTTCTGTTCTGACAAATGCCGCATGACCTGGTGGAACAGCCACCAGGACCAGGTCAACAAGCAGGCCTATTACACGCTGAACTGCCAGTACTGCGGAAAGGAGTTTGCAAGCTATGGGAATAAGAACCGCAAATACTGCTGCCGGGAATGTTATGCGGCAGCTCGAAGAAAAGCAGCCTGATGATCTTCAAACTCGCCTGTTCCGTTACCGCACCAGCACTGCTGTGTTTGGCAGCATGGTTAAAAACGGCGTTCTGACGGAAGATGACCACCAGAAATGCTGCGATATGCTGGCAGAGAAATACGGCATATCTTTGTGCAGTATATTTCGCTGAAACAACTTGCTATTATGCCCCTTCAGAGCGAATATGTGATACAACCTATCGGAAGGAGGGGCAATATGGACAAGGATATTCTGCGTGACCTTTATTACGGTCGGATTTCTCCTTGGGAAATGTCCTTCCGCAAGAGTTCCGAATACGCCAAGGCGTTGACGGAAGTTGTGGCTTGCGGAGACAGATTAAGGGAAATCTTGAATGAAGAGGACCGCATATTGGTGGACAAACTGGAGAACGCACAAAACCGCATACTGGACGAAGCTGAACGGGAATATTTCTTCATGGGATTTCGTCTTGGTGCGAAAATGATGCTTTCTATTCTCAACGAAGAAAGTGATACATTTTGCGAGATTTGAGGAGAAACCATGGAACGAAAGATCAAACATCTGCCTTTGCAAAAAATGCAAGCGCCAAAGCTGACCAGAGTAGCCGGCTATGCCAGAGTTTCCTCGGGCAAGGATGCCATGCTCCATTCCCTGTCGGCACAGGTCAGCTACTATAACGACCTCATTCAGCACCATCCAGGCTGGGTATTCTGCGGGGTATATGCGGATGAAGCACTGACCGGCACAAAGGCAGATCGAGAGAATTTTACCCGGCTGCTGAACGATTGCAGAGCGGGAAAGGTGGATATGGTCATCACCAGATCAATCTCCCGCTTTGCAAGAAATACCGTGACCCTTTTGGAAACCGTACGGGAACTGAAACAGATCGGAGTGGATGTGTATTTCGAGGAGCAGAACATCCACTCCATCAGCCCGGACGGAGAACTGATGCTTTCCATCTTGGCATCCTATGCCCAGGAAGAAAGCCTCTCCGCCAGTGAAAATCAAAAGTGGCGCGTCAAGCGGAATTTCGAGAATGGGATGCCCTGGAATGGCACGATGCTGGGGTATCGGTACAAGGACGGTACATACCTCATCGTGCCGGAGGAGGCCGAGACCGTCCGTTTCATTTTTGACCAGTATCTGTCCGGCAAAGGCATCACCGCCATTGCGAAGATGCTGAATGAACAGGGCATTCCCACCCGCTATGGAAACACCTGGGGCAAGAGCAGCGTTCTGCAGATCCTGCGGAATTACGCCTACACAGGAAACCTATTGCTTCAGAGAACCTATAGCGAGAACCACCTCACCAAACGCAAACGGCAGAATAACGGAGAATTTCCAAAGTACCACATCGTGGATAGCCACGAAAAAATTATCCCCCTGGAGCAATTTAACGCAGTTCAAGAGGAGATACAACGCAGGGCAGACAAGCACACCCATCCCGGGATCAGCCCAAAGACCTATCCATTCACCGGGATGGTGCTGTGCGCAGGATGCAGAAAGCATTACCGCAGAAAGGTCACCAAAGGAGGACCCGTGTGGATCTGCTCCACCTTCAACACCCTGGGCAAACGATACTGTCCTTCCAAACAGATCCCGGAAAATACCCTCATTGCCATGACGGAGGAAGTTTTGGGCAGCATGGATGCCCTTCACGATAAAATAACGGCTATCAGAGCCGAGAGTGGGAATACGCTGGTATTCTGCTTCAAAGACGGAACGGAGGTCGTAAAGCACTGGCAGGACCGTTCCCGGGCAGAAAGCTGGACGGAGGAAATGAAGCAAGCCGCCAGACAAAGAGAATTCGAGAGGAGCAAGCACCATGGCTAAGAACATCACCGTAATCCCGGCTACCATAGACCGCAGGACAGGGTCCGTTGCTGGACAGGCCCACCGCCGCCGGGTAGCCGGATATGCCCGTGTGTCCACAGACAGTGAGGAGCAACTTACCAGCTATGAAGCACAGGTGGATTACTACACCCATTACATTCAGAGCAACCCCGATTGGCGGTTTGTGAAGGTCTACACCGATGAGGGCATCTCCGCTACCAACACGAAAAAACGCGACGGCTTTAACCACATGATACAGGATGCACTGGATGGCAAAATTGACTTGATCGTCACCAAGAGCGTGAGCCGGTTCGCCCGGAATACGGTGGATAGCCTGACTACAGTCCGTAAACTCAAAGAGAAAGGTGTGGAGGTATACTTTCAGAAGGAAAACATCTATACCCTGGACAGCAAAGGTGAACTGCTCATTACCATCATGTCATCTCTGGCGCAGGAGGAAAGCCGCAGTATTTCAGAAAACGTGACCTGGGGACAGAGAAAACGGTTTGCTGATGGTAAGGTCAGTCTGCCATACCGTCAGTTCCTGGGTTACCGTAAAGGTGCGGATGGTCTGCCGGAGATCGTGCCGGAACAGGCCGAGATCGTCCGGCGGATATACCGTGCTTTCATGCACGGCAAGACCGTGGGTGCCATTGCCAGAGAACTCACCGCCGATGGTATCCCTACACCGGGCGGCAAGGTCAAGTGGCAGAGTTCCACGGTGGAGAGCATCCTGCGAAACGAGAAATACCGTGGAGATGCCAGACTCCAAAAGAAGTTCACCGTTGACTTTCTGCAAAAGAAAATGAAGGTCAACGAGGGTGAGGTCCCGCAGTACTATGTGGAAAACAGCCATCCTGCCATCGTTGAACCGGAGGAATGGGATTTAGTACAGGCAGAATTCACACGCCGCAAGGAATTGGGGAAACGATACAGTTCCAACAGCATCTTTTCCAGTATGATTTTCTGTGGAGACTGCGGAGCGATGTACGGCTCCAAGGTATGGCATTCCACAGACAAGTATCGCCGTGCAATTTGGCAGTGCAACGACAAATTCAAAGATGAACGCCGCTGCACCACCCCGCATCTGTATGAGGAAGATATCAAGTCACTATTTCTCCGGGCCTTCAGCAAGCTGATGGATGTCAAAAAACAGATTCTGGAGGACTGCCAACTGGTAAAGGATACCCTATGCAACTGTGACGATTTGGACAAGGAACAAGCTGATCTCATAGAGGAGATGGACATTCTCAGCGAGGTCATTCGCCGCTGTGTTGAGGAGAACACAGTCAAGGTGCAGAACCAGGCTGAATATTATGAGAGATATGATCGCCACGCCCAAAAGTATGATAAGCTGAAAAAGCGCTATGAAGCCATTGAAGCAGAACGGCAACGCAGAAAAGAGCAGAGTGACCGTCTGGGAGCATTCATTTCTACCATAAACGAGCAGGAGCAAATGCCCATTGAATTCACCGATGACCTGTGGCTTGCCACAGTCGACCGCATGACGGTCAATGCCGATGAGACTGTGGTGTTCGCCTTCAAAAACGGCACAAAGATAACAGAGCAGATGATGTAAAAGGCTCGGAACTTGGGATGATACCCAGGCTCCGAGCCTTTTTCTCGATATTTTAATATGCACCCATAGACATATAAGTCTAACGATACAGGGTGCTTTACAACGCAAAACGGCCATTTTTCAGTAGACAAAAGTCCAACGATAGCAAGAAATTTTCAGTTCTTGGCACAATGCTTCTCCGGGGGTGCAGACCAAATCCAAAAAGCCCTGCTGCGGCACTGATTTTTGAGTAAAAAGTAACGAACCGACAGTCGATAATTGTATCAACTGTCGGTTCTGTTATGGCGGAGAAGGAGGGATTCGAACCCTCGCGCCAGTCACCCCAGCCTACTCCCTTAGCAGGGGAGTCGAAGTGCCCTAATTTAGGGCTTTTTTGGCCTCCGAGTGGTTATAGAGTGGTTATAGAAATTCAAAACGACATCCCCAAAAAGCACTTTTTTGAACCGAGTTAGGCCCGGTTAACGGTCATGTTTTGGACCTAAAATTTTGCAACAAAATGTTCTGGGGGCCGGGGTTGCCGCCCCCCTTCTGTCTGCTTACTCCTTCACCTCCGGCAGGCCGGCGATGCTGGTCAGCAGCGACAGGATCGCCGCGAGCGCGGACGCGGAGGCGACCAGCACCCAGTCCACCTCCGACAGTACAGCCGTGGTGCCGATGGTGGCCACGGCCGTCTGGGCGAGCGTCTTAACCGCGCGTACGGCGGCGGCCTTGAGCCACGTCTTGAAGTTCGCTATCATGATTCTCACCTCCCTTCCCGTAGAGGGATTTGTCCGCCCTGCGAACGGAGCGGATAGGAAAAGGAGCGCAGCCGCTGCCGCGCTCCCTGTTCGCGTTTCTGGTTACGCCACGTACAACAGGCGGAAGGTCTCCCGCCCCTTCGGCGTGACGAGCGTTTGTGTGCCGCTCCACTGCGTCTTTTCATTGAAGCACTCCTTGACCTCAAACAGGCCGGCCTCCACATGCTGTGCATACGGCATCAGCTTGCCGCGCTTGTCGCGGTACATGTACTTCTTGTCCAGCAGGAAGCGAACGAAATCCCGCTCCCGCACATGCAGCTGCTTGGCCGTTTCGCGCAGGTTGGTCAGCAGATTGCGGTCCACGAGCTCATCAAAGTACCCGGCCTTCGGTGCCATGATCGCGTTCTCGACCGTGAGGCGTGAGTTCTCGCCCTCCAGGGCTCTGCTGCGGGCCTGCTCATCCTTGAGAGCCGTAGCCAGGCGGATGATCGTATCCGGATCGCGCAGCGCCTCCTCCAGCGTCTGAGGCGTCAGATAGGCGCCATGCCTGCGGATCGACGGGATCACCTCGTGCGTGATCCAGCGCTTGAAGGCCCGAGCCTCCGGCTTGCGGCTGCCGAGGATCAACGTATACAGGCCGGGCTCGGAAACGAATGCCAAACTGGATGTGCCGGATGCCGCACCCTCATTTGAAATGAGAGTGGTGAACTTCTCGTCTGTGTCCAGTCTTGTAAGGGCCTGCGATGGATTCCCTATCTCCAAACACCGGCACACGTCTGCCGCTACGAACCAGGGCACGTTCTCGCGTTCGACTACGCGCACCTCGCCGAACTCGGCGCTGTGGAAGGATTGCAGCTCATTCATGCTTCCGCCTCCTCCCCGCTCTCCGGCTCTGCTTCTTCCTCCTCGCACTCCTGCAGAGCGGTGTCGTAGAGCCGTTCCGCCAGATGGTTGAGCTGTTTCTCCGCGAGGCGCATTAGACTGACGCAGCCGGAGAGAACCGGAACGTACCGCTGAAAAAAGGACATCCCAGGCGCGTTACTCGCCGAATCCATATCGTCGAGCGCCATGCCCAGGATGGACGTTGCGTTGTCGATATCGACGCCGAGCGCCTCAGTTTCACTCGCTGCTTCGAAAATGGTCATTTGTACTCCTTTCAAACTTCGGTTTGACAGGAGTTCCACATCTGATATAATAGATTTCAGATGGAGGGAACTCCGTCTGTGTGGCGAGAAGTCCGCGTGCTTTGGTTGCTGTAGCGGGCTTCTTGCTTTTACTGCTCGTCCAAGAGCTTCTCAACCCCTTTTCTCACAGCTTCGCCCTTTGTGATTTGCTTTTCCTCGCAGTAGGCTTTAAGTCGACGCATCGTCTGCTCGGTTAGCCTGACGGTAATTTGTCTGTTTATGGGGTTTTCCGTCTTGGGACGCCCAGTCCTTGGAGACATCATGTTCACCTCACTTTCGAGACTACATGAATTATATTTTATGTAGTCTTAAAAGTCAACCCCAAAACTCAAAAAATATCATTCTGCCGTAGCGCGCTCGGCCACCAGCTTGCGCTCCAGACGCTTGAACGCCGTCATTGCCTCCTTGTACTGCTCCACGCCGTCCTCCATTTCGCCGTTCGGTTCTCCCCGCTTGTAGGCCATAGCGACGGCATAGGACAGCTTGGCGGCCGCCACGAGCAGCGACACCTGCACGTTCTCAGCTTCGAGCCTCGCCTCCTCCCGTTCCCTCGTCGCCGCGTCTCGTTTCTTTTGCTTCCTGCCAAAGACTGCCATAACTATCGACACCAACAGCGATGGCAGCGCCGCTTGCACGATCTCAAAAACGCCCACGCGCATCCCCTCTCTTAATTGTAGTGCTTTGGTCTACGGTACTTCGTCCACGCGCTGTATTTTGACGACTTGCCGGTCGTGAAGTCGTAGACCTTGCGGGACGACAGCACGGTGAGTTGACAGCCGTTCTTGTGTCCTACCCACTCTACGACGTAGCCGCCGCCAACGTACAGGCCGATATGCCCGCTCTTGCCTACCCAATCCCCGGCTATTAGAGCCGACTTGTCAACCGCGCTGCTGTGGCTGCTGCCGCACAGGCTGTCGGCCGTCGCGTCGAAACCGCTGCCGACCACGCGCGCAAAGCGCATCAGCCCCACGACCCCGCCGGAGCAGTCCGCGCCGGTCGTCTCCGGGTTCGCGGCAACCGCGTCGAGCATGATCTGCTTCGCCGCCGGCGTGTAATACTCCGGCTGGCGGCGCGCCCCGTCCTCGATACGCTTCGCGGTGATGTAGTTTGGTTTGAGGTCTGTGTTGTACAAGTTTCCGCCGCGAATGTACAGGCTCGGCGGGTAGGTTGTAGGAGCATCCGTGTGCCACGCCCAGCGCAAGGCCTCAAGAACAATCTTCTTTCTGTTGGCAGAAACACCTGACAAGTCGCGCGCTATCTTCGTAGCCACGTCCCTGCCGATGTTTAACGGGATTTCAGACGGGTCTACAGGCTCAGCGGGTGTTGGGCTTCCAAATAGCGCCGACCACGTTGCAGCGCCGATTACGCCGTCTACAGAAAGACCGTTCGCAGACTGAAATGCCTTGACGGCCTCGTATGTGTCATTGCCGAAGGTGTCGTGTGTGGAAGCATAGAGATAGCCAAGCTCCACGAGCCGATCTTTCGCGGATTTCACGTCGGCGCCGCTCATTCCCTTTTTCAAATTCCGCGTGAACTTCGGCACGTCGCTCGGCGCATCCGGGGCCGCAGGAGTGTTGGGTGCGTCCGCAAACAACGCGCCCCAGGTGTCCGGGCCGACGATGCCGTCCACCTCCAGCCCCTTGGCGGTCTGGAAGGCGCGCACGGCCGCGAGCGTATCGTCGCCGAAGGTGTTGTGCGTCGAAGCGTGCAGATAGCCCAGCTCAACGAGCCGGTCCTTGACTGCCCGCACGTCGTCGCCCTCCATCATGTGTTTAAGCAATCGCGTATACCCCATATCGTCTCCTCCTTATTGGCTTACTGGTCGTAGGCGCCCAGCAGTTCCTTGTATTTGTCGCTTACGGTCTTCTCGGCGTTGTCCACTGCCTGTTCCAGCAGAGCAGCCCGGGCCGCATCATCCGCGGCGCGGTACTGGGCGGATTGCAGCACGCTCTTGATCGCCGCATAGCAGGCCTGGCCGCGCTCCTGGCTGTAGCGCGTGTACTGGCGCGCGTCCATCTCAAACCGCTGCCCGCCAACGGTGAAATACTTCTGCCCGGCCGTAGGCAGGAAGCCTGTTTCGCCGGTCGCTTCCACAAGACGGATCAGCTCCTCGTCCACGGCGGTGCGGTTCTGCACGCGCACGGTGCCAGGGCTCAGGAACGTATTGAAGAAGTCCAGCGCCCACTCACCAAAGGCAGTCCTGCGCTGCGTGCGCCCCCACACGTCCACGGCCGGCTCCAGCGTCGCCTCCGCGCCGGGCACCTTTTTGAGAACGCTCCTCAGGAAGCTGTCCAGCGAGCCGCCCAGCGGGCTCGTAGCGTCCGCCTTGGTCGTGCGCTCCACCGGATCGGCGAACTGTCCCACCTTGCCCGTGAACGTTGGCACATATTGGGACAGATAGCTTGAGGCGGCGTTCCAGGCTACTGCGCCCAGCGCGCCGCCAAGGCCTTTTTGGTTGTAGGATTCCAACGCGGAGTTGAGCGAGCTCATGAAGCTCATCTCCATCAGCGGATCTGTCGCACCGGCGAGCGCATCCACCAGCACCGACATGTCGAACGCCTCCTCGCGCTCGATCGTCTCGTACAGCGAGACGCCCATGAACAGCGGGATGGTCGCCGGTGCAAGGCCGCTGATGTTCACGCTCCAGTCGCCGAGCGTGAGCGAATAGCCCTGCGCCCCGCCTGCGCGCAGGAACGTCTCGTACTTCTGGTCATCCTCGCCCGCGCCGCGCAGTACGCCGAGGCGGGCCAGCATCGCGCCGAGGGCCATCAGCCCCGTGCCCGTGATGCCGCTGGCGATGCGGTCGATCCCCTGCGCCACGGTGTAGCGGCCGCTCTTGACGCCGGCGGTCAGCTGGTACGCGCCCTGCAGGATGCCGATGGGCGAGAACTCCACGCCGCGCTTTGCGATATTGATGGGCGTTTTCTTGAACGGCATAACGCCCTCGACCGCGAGGCGCGCAACGGGGCCGGTGTTGGCCGCCCGGTTGAGCAGCGCGGCGAGCTGGCTCGCGTCGCGGAAGGTAGCCCGCAGCGCCTCCTGCCCGGCCCAGTCTGCTGCTGCAGCCTCCTGCTGCGGCGTGAGCGCCGCCGGGTCGAGCCGCTGCGCCGTGAGATACTGCACCATCGCGTCCCGATAGGCGCTGCGCAGGAAGATCGCGTCCTCCCCCTCCAGCGCCTTGAAATTGAGCTGCGCGAGCGCGTTGAGCGCGCGGCCCTCGAACAGGCGTTGATTCTGCTTTAGGAACGTTTCGAACCCGTACTTGCCGCCGCCCATGAGATCCTGCCGGTGCGCCTCGAACGAGCGGTCGGCATAGGCGAGCCTATCCGCCTGCGAGCGGCGGCTGTAGACGGCATGCGCACGCTCGGAGGCGTCCGGCACGAAGGCGCGCTCCAGCCCCGTAGCCACGGCGTCCTTGACGCGGCGAGCCCCGGCCATGAGCGCGTTGCCCGTCATGTTTCGGATGTGCGTGGTCGGGTTGGCGAGCATGGCGAAGTATCGCCAGTTGCTCAACTTCTGCTGGAAGGAGAGCGGCAGCTGCTCGCCGATGTTGCGCGCGATCTGCTCCTCCGCCTGCGCGATCTCAGCCGCCGTGCGCGCCGTGGCGAGGGACTGCATCAGCGTCCCGTCTATCTTCACCGGCAGCATCCGGCCGCTGGCGATCTCCGCCTCATAGCGCGCATTGAGCCGGTCCTCCACCTTCTGCATGTAGTAGGCCGATCCGGCGCCGCCCAGCTTTTTGAGCATGGAGAACGCCTGCACGCTGCGGCCCGTCTCCGTGGCGCACACGCACAGATCCGCCACCAGGTCGAGCGTGCCGGCGGCGTCGCCCCGCGCCGAAGCCTCCGCGAGCAGCTGCAGGCCCGTGGCCACCGTGCCGGCATCGATGCGCCCGGCGCGCACCGCGGCGCTGAAGTCCTCCTGCGCGCGGGGCAGTCCCTTCAGGGCGATGGCGTCCTGCGCCTGGCTGCGCAGCCGGTCGTTGCTCTGCTCGGTGTAAACGCCGAAGTCGCCGTTCTCCACGGCGGCGCGCACCTGGGCCACCATCTCGTCCGTCGCCTTGTCGCTCTCGACGAAGCTGCGGAGGAAGTCGCTCACGCGCTGCTCGTCCCCCGCCCGCTCCGGCACCGCCTCGTCCCGCGTGCGCGGCTCCGCTCCGGCGGGCTTTGCGCCGTACCGTGCAACCATCTCATCCCACGTCAGGCCGTTTAGGCTATAGCGGATATCAGCGTTGCGCCTGTCGAACGTGCCGATATTGTCCGTCGCGCTTTTGATCTGTGTCCCGTCCAGCACCGCGTAGTGCGTGCCGCCATTTCCGTCCTGGTAGACCGCGCCGTCGTAGCCGCCGGCCTCCAGCGCCGCGCGCCCCGGCACCTCTGCCGCCGTGCCGGCCGGATACGGGTTTTCCAGCTTCACATACACGGCCTCGCCGTCCTGCAAGGCCGTTTTGCCGTCCAGCACCTCCACCGTCGCGTCCACGCCCTGTCGCACCGCCCGCGGCGTCCCGTCCGCCTGCACGACGCCGCTCCTGCCGAACCAGCGCTTGAATTGCTGCGTCTCCGTCTGTTCCAGATAGTTCCTGTTGACAGGAGAGGCCGCGTCGAATATACTATGAATGAGGCCGTCGTTGATACGTCCACCGGGGAATTGCACCCCGGCGCGCACTGTCAACGGGAGAGCCTCGTTTTTATTCCAGTAGTAAACCCCCACCTCGCCGCGCAGTTCCTTTTGCAGCGCATCGTTCAGCAGCTTGGTGACGGCATTGCCACGCCCCCGCGCCGACACGATGTGGTTGCTGTCGATCTGCGCTCCGTTTTGTACGCCGTTCCCGCCGATGCGCACCGCCGCCACCAGCTGCTTGCCGTTGACCTTTCCTCTGACGATCGCCATCACGCTGTCGCCCGGCCGCGTGGCCGACTCGATGACCGCCACCGGATGCTCCAGCAGCTCCGGCAGCTGCTTGACCAGCGCCACGCCCAGGTGATGGTCCTCATTTTTCGTTCCGTTGACCATGTAGTTCAGGTGCGTCTGGTCGATCGTCATCGGCACGTCGCTCAGGCCGATCTGGCGGTACAGCAGCGGCGTCCGCCCGATGAGCAGCGTATCATATTGAGGTGTCTGCCCCGCCATCCAGTCGTCCACCTGCTCGGCAAACGGCTTGCTGTAATCGTAAATCCTCCCCGGCGCGCTTTCGGTCCCCTCGTCCGCCTTCTGGGAAAATCGGATGATCGGGTTGCTCTGGTCGAACGTGCCGGCGCGTGCGAAGGCCTTGGCGTACAGCCGCTCCGCCTCCAGCAGCGCCCGCGCCTCCGCGCTGTTCTGCCCGCGCAGCTTCAGCCGCGCTATGCGGTACTCGATCCAGTTCAGCACCCGCCCGGCCACGCCGCTGCGCTCGCGCACCAGCCGGTCGATCGCCGTCTCGTCCCGGAGCAGCTTGTCCTGCACGAACCGCGCCACGAACTCCCGCCGCGCCCCGTCGGGCGACAGCTCCACGCCGCGCGCGGCATACTCCTCCGCCAGCCCCTCCAGCACCCGGTTGACGTTCAGCTGCGGGTTGAGCCGCTGCGCCAGCTGCACCACATAGTCCGACAGCGCGCCATACTCCGCGCTCCCTTCCAGATAGTGCGTCAGCTCGTGCCGCAGCACGGTCATCTCCGGCGCCTCCCCGGCCGGCAGGCGCGTGGCGATATGGATCACGCCGTCCTCATGCCGGCCCGTGAACCCCTCCGGCATCTGCTCGAACACCACCGGCACGCCCAGCCGTTCGCCCAGCGAGACGGCGCGCGCCTGCGCTCCGGCGTCCACGTCCGCCCAGGACGGCCTCTGCGCCTCTGTGGCGGCCGTTTGGGCTTCGGATGCATCATTACCCGCAGCGGCTCCTGCGGCCTCCTGCGCGGCCTCAGCGCCGCCTGCGCGCGCCGCCCGCATCTTCGCGTCCACCGCCGCGCGGTCAACGCCCTCCGCGCCCGCCGCGTCCTCCTGCTGCGCCGCCTCGCCCAGCTCCTGCACGGCGCCGGCGTAATCCCCCTGCCGCCGCTCCTGCTCCAGCAGGCTGTCCCGGTAGGCCTCCGCCTCGTCATAGCTCATCAGCGGCAGCGCGTCCAGCTCCTCCGGCGTGTACTGGTGGTATCTGCCGTTTACGTAATCATCAACCAGGTCCTCATAGCGCGCCCCGGCGCGGAGCTTCATGAAGTAGATATCCGGATCGGTGGCGAAATTCAGGTTGCCCGCCCTCCGCATGCTATCTATATGAGCGTCCATCTCCGGGTTGATCCCCCGCGCGTAGGCCACGCGGGCAACCGGCACCATGCCGCCCTTTGCATAGGTATTGACCAGGAATATACCGTAGCAGTCCAGCCGGTCCCCGCCGACCGCAATCGCGTGGAACAGGATGTCCAGGCCGGCATTTTTCCTGCTATCCGCTCTGCCATTCTTAAAGACTGCGACAATGTTCCCGCTCGGCTGCACCGCCCCGCCGGCCGTCCACTCCGGGTTCGCAAAGGTGAGAGCGCCCGCGAGCTCCTCCACGCTCTGCGGGTCCACCGAGGCGCCGTTCGGGTTCTCCGCGCGCATCCGGTTGAGCGCATCGCTGAACGCCTGGTGATCCTCGGTAACAGAAAGGCCGAAGTCTGTAACTCCGGCCTGCGTCAATCTCTCTCGCGATTCGGTTAATACATGAATACCATCTCGGCGTAATCCTCGTCTGTCCACCCCAGTTTGCGGTAGAACTCCGCCTCGCGGGGATCCGCTTCCACTGCTTCCTGTATCTCCGCTTCCGTCAGCTTGCGCTTGAGCAGTCTCCCGTCCTCCGACCAAATCTCTCGGCCTTTCACTATGTATTTCGGAACCTTCCGCTCTTCCATCATTCGGCCCTCCCTGTTGAATGGTATATTGTGCGGGGCGCTCCACCCCCGTGTCCGTCTGCCCGTCGGGGCGCTCCGTCTCGGTGTCCATCAGCCCGTCGATCCGCTGCGCCGCCGCGTCGTAGCGCCGCCGCGCGTCGGTGCGGGTCAGCTCCACGTCACGCGCACGCTCCATCGCCGCCACATCGTCCCGGAACAGCGACGCGAGCCGGACGTAATGCCCGTTCATCCGGTCGTTCGCCACGCGCAGCGCGTCCTGGTTCTGCCGCGTGGACGCCTCGTAATCCGTCCGTGCCGACGTCTCGTCCGCCACACGGTTGTTCACGAACTTCTCGTACTTCCCGTGCGCGTCCTTCCACGCCTCAAACGCCGCGCGCTTCTGCTTCACACTCGCTGCATCGGCCGGGACCGCCTGCCAGTCCTCGCGCTTTTGCGCCTCGTCCGCCTGGAGCCGCTGCTGCTCCGCGTCCAGCTCCGCAAGCCGGCTGTCCAGCTTCTCCTGCGCCCGGGTCAGGTTCTCCTCCGCCGTGCGCGCTGCGGCGGCCTGCCGGCGAAACTCCGCAAGCGGCAGCACTTCGCCGCTGCTCTCATACTGCACGCGCTGCTCCGCGTCCATGCTCTCGCTGCGCTGCACCGCGTCCAGGATATCCAGCAGGGTCGGGCTGTAGTCCCCGTTCTCGAGGATGTAGTCCGCCACGATCCGCGATTCCGTGATCTGCCCAAGCCCCGCCCCCGCGCCGAACAGGCCGACCAGACCGCCCATCAGCCCCTGCGAAAGCATCTCGCCCAGCTCGAACGACGCATCCGGCGCATACGTCGCCCGCTGCATCCACACCGAGGCCGCATAGCTCGCGCTCTCCTCCGTGAACTCGCCCAGGAAGCCGGCCACAAGTGACGTCAGCCGCGCCCGACCAACGGGGTTGCGCATCGCCTGCCGCCCGGCGGTGAGCAGCTGCTCTGCCACCCGCCGCGTGCCCAGCGCCCGGCCCCAGATGCTGTCCACGTTGAACGCCTCCAGCGCGCCCTCCAGCGAGCCGGTGACAAGGCCGTACAGCGTCGCTTCGCCGACGGACGCGCCGCTCTCCATGGCTTCGGCGTAGCCGCTGCCCATGGCGGAGATTACAAACGGCGCAGTGTTTGGCGCATGGGTGATCAGCTCCGTACCGTAGCGGATGATCGACCCCAGCGCCTTGCTCGATGCGCCGCTGGCAGCCTGCGCGCCTGCCGCTCCCAGCCGCCCCATGACGCCCGCAAACGGCGCCGCTATCCCACGGCCTGCCACGCCCAGCGCGTACATGCGCACGACCTCTGTGGCGATGTCGCTGGCGCCGCTGATGACCGTGGACGCCGCGTCCTGCCCGCTCGAGCGGCCGTAGGCATACGCCGCCGCTGCCGCCTCCGACAGCTCCTCGGACAGACCCCACCGCTGTTCACGGCCGGAGATGGCCGCCGTCGCCATGTCCGCCACGTTCACCACGCCGGACAGCGTGCTCATGATCACCCGCGGCAGGATCGCCACGAACTGCATCTTCAGCTGCTCGCCGTGCGGGCGGTGCAGGTCGGTGTTGATCTCAGTCGTGCTGGCGAACTGCTGCACATAGGCCGCGCGCTCCTCGGCGGTCATGTTCTCCCAGGTGTCGACTGCGTAGTCCTGCGCTGTCATGCCGGGATACATCTGCTGCAAGGCCGCCCAGGAATCCGGCTCCGCCTCCAGCATGCGCGGCACGTCCACCGCCTCATAGTAGTTGTGCGCGGCCGCCTCATCGTCCAGCGCGTCCGCCATGCCGCCGCGGCGCAGCGCCTGGTCGATCTCGTAACCGCTATAGCCCCGCCCGGCGAGCTCCTCCCGGTACGCCGCGGCCAGCTGCCGCCTGTCTTCCGCCCGCGCCTGCTCGAGCCCCTGCTCAACGATCATGCTGACCGTCAGCTTCTGCGGCGCGCGCCTGCGCGTCGTCTCATGCTGGTAGCTCTCCGCCTGCTCGCCCGTCACGCGGTCGTTCAGATATTGCATCCTCGGGGACGAAAGCGCCTGCGCCGTCGCCTCACGCAGAACGGTATAGGATACGCCCTCGTCCAGCAGCGTCTGCACGGCGTCCGCCACGCTCTCGTCTACAACGTCGACGCCCCGGTATTCCAAAAGGCTTAGAAAGCGCCCCTGCGCTTCCTCTACCGTCAGAGCGGATATGTCCACCTGATCCTGCTCGTACGCTTCGCTCACAGCCTTGAGCAGATCGTCCGCCGTCCGCTGCTTCTGGCGCGCCTCCTGCTCCTGGGATTTTTCATCCTGCGCCTGCTGCTGCGCGGCGTCTGCGGCTGCCTCACTGCCGTATTGCAGCAGATTCCAGGCTTCCCTGTCGAACGCGGAATTTTTGCCGTTGCGCTCCAAAAATGCACGACCGGCTTCTAAAATCTCATCCTCATCATACCCCGCGTCGCGCGCCTCGTCAAGGGCCGCCAGTGCATTCTTTTTGGTGATGCCGCCGTAGCCGCGCATAGCGCCGGAAAAGATATCCTCCAGCGCATCCTGCCGCTGTTGGCGCTGCCGCTCCTGTTCCTTCTCCTGCTGCTTCTTCTCCTTCTGGCGCTGCTCGTATGCGCTGTAGGCATCATCGATAGACTGGCGCTGCTCGTCCGTGAACGCCTGATCACGGAAAGCGTCCACCGTGCGTCGCAGCGTCTTTTCATCCACGCCATACTCTTCCATCTCGGCGATGATGGCGGCAGGGTCCTCGTCAGCGTCCCGTGCAAAGGCTTCCACATCGCCCCCGCCCATGAGTGCGTTATAGGTATCCTGCTTGCGCTGGCGCTCGCTGTACTCGATTGCATCGCCGACGGTCTCCACGCCGGAAACCGACACGTCGCCCACCAGCTTGCGGGCCTTTTCCTCCCGAATGAGCCGCGCGCTGTTTTTCAGATAGTCCTCGTAAGAGATGCTGGTCAGGGCGTCCCAATCCGCCGCCGCGTCCTCCTGTTTTGCCGCCTGCTTAAGCTGGTACTCCCGATACTCGGCCGCGGAGGCAAAATCCTCGGGAGCCTTCTCTGCCGTGGACGGCGCATACACATACGCGTCCGAAAGGCCGCTGCGCTCGAGCAGGTCAAAGAAAGCGTTGCTGTGGAAGTCCCGGCCGGTGGCGGTCACGCCATCCTTCTCATAGGTGCGGTCATCGTTGTAAATGCCCTCAAGCTCCAGCATCGTGGACGCCCGCGCGGCGCTTTGATACAGCTCCGTCTTTGCGTCCGCGCGCCGCCGCCGCTCAGCCTGCTCTGCACGGTACGCCTCATAGGATTCCAAATAGCTGTCCAGATAACGCGAGGCAGGCAGGTCGTTCTCCAGTAGCCAGCTGTCGAGCCGCGTGTTCTTATACTGCTGCGCCACCGCACGCGGTGCGAGGCCGGCGGAGCGGCGCTGCTGGTCCTCATCGTCAAAGCCGTAGGCGTCCGCCCAGGTAGAGCGATTCGCTTCGCGAAGGTATACGATCTGGTCCGCACTGAGCGTATATGTTTTGCTGCCGGTGTTCAGCTCATAGGTGTGCTGCTTAGTTGGAGAATACTTGCTGCCATACGTCAGCCGGGTGCCGGTGGCGGAGGTGCCCGTCCGACGGCTGTCAGTGCCTCCCTGCTGAAGCTGCTCGTCGTCGCGTTTGGGCTTCTTCTGCAAAAGGTCCGGTACCATATCCCTCTCCCTGTCACCGAATGGTGACGCTCGTCTTGTCCGTGTTAACCCCGCTGCCGCGGCGGCTGCCGGACAGGTTGTATGCATCGAGCGCGCGTGCATAGGCCGTCTCCTCAAGCGCGCGGCGCATCTGTTCATTCCACTGCGCAGCGGTCAGCCTGTTGGCCGCGTTCTGCTGCGCCACGGCCAGCTGGTTGTTTGCGTTGATCTGATCCACATCAAGACGGTTTTGCAAATGCTGATTGTACAGCGCCTGCACCTGCTGCGCCAGCGCCGCCCCGTAGCCGGATTCCAGCGCGGCCACATCCGCCGCTTCGCTGGTCAGCTGTCGCGTCTTGGCGTCCGTCACCCAGGTGGACGCCCCCATGCCGCGCGAGGCTGCATCTACGTCAAGCGCCGCGCGGTTCTGCGTCGTCTGTGTCCGCCGCGAGGCGATGGCCGAATCGTACTGCGGGCGCAAATAGGACGCAATCTGCGCCGCCAGCGCCTCCTGTTCCGGCACGGTGTACGAAATGGGAGTATAGGTAATTGTCTCCGGCGTAATGGTGGAGCTGCCCAGCTGCGCCAAAATGGCGTTGTAGTAGTCGTTGACCGTCTTGCCGCTGCTGCCGCCCGACTTGCCACTCGATTTCGTCGTCGGCGCAGGGGTCGTCAGCTCGCCGCCGGTTCCCGATCCTGTGCTGCTCGATAGATTTACCATCGTAGGCGTTTTGCGTTTGACCATACTCTCCTCCTTCTCATCTCAACCGTTGACATGCAGCCCGCCGCTTCCTTTAACATAGACGATGCCGATATGCAGCGCGCCGTCTGCGCTCATAACGTACAGGACGCCCGCGTGCAGCGCCCCGTCCGCGCCCATCACGCGCACGATCGACTGCACCGTCCAGTGCGCGTACAGCGTCTGCGCCGCCGTGACCGTTA
>OGQA01000256.1_pt1 | contig 30517 bp, 30 predicted proteins | sample 1553011 | NCBI WGS metagenome assembly OGQA01 (sample SAMEA2580256, study PRJEB22360) | human gut metagenome | biome: human gut; feature: human-associated habitat; material: faeces | place: Denmark | collected 2008/2010 | reverse complement strand
CTAAACCCGAAAAATCATCGTGACTAAACCCGCAACAACTAATTGAACACAAACAATGTCGGCGGCCTTGGAGATGCGTTTCGCGTCCGCGTCGAGCGTTGCCGCGTCGCCTCCGGCCGTGCATCCGGCCGGCGTGACGGGGTCGGCGGAAAGCCGTTCGAGGGTGCCCGCCATATCGGGGTCAGTGGCGCGCAGCGCGTCGAGGTCGACCGATCCCATGATCCGGTCGCGGTCACGGCCCCATTCGGCCGATCCCGCGGACCATGTCCGGGCGGATCGTTCGCACGCCGCCAACGCGTCGGCCAGCCGTTCGCGCCGGTTCGCGGAGACCATGCCCGCAGTCAGCCCGGCCGTGACCATGAGACCCGTGACGATCACCGTCGCCACGCCCACACGCACCCCGATACGGGGCCTGGTGCGGGCCTCGGCCTCATCCCCGTCGTCCTTCCCATGCCGGCCGGGCCACGGAAAACGCCGCTTCCCACCAGGCCGCCCGTCGTCCAACCCGGGCATGACCTCGTCGAACCAGTCCTTCTGGCCCTGCGCGCCCATGGTCACAACCCCAGCGGCAGGACCGCGGTCAACGCCTGCCGCTGCTGTCCGCGCAGGCCGGACAGGCGCAGATGGTACTTGCCGACGCGCACGCGCAGGTCGCGTTCGAACACGGCCAGCATGTCGCGGTCCGGGGCGAACAGGGCGATATACCCCTGATGGTCGGTGTCGGGCCAGTTCGCGTCCTGCTCCGCCTCTCGCTGCCGCTGCTCGCGGCGCTCACGGCGTTCGTCGCGCGACAGTTTCCGCTGGTTCTGCAACGTGTCGCGCTGCAGGATGCTGGACTCGCGGTCCCTCAGGTCCTTCTCGCTTTCCTCCATGCTCATGGGCCTCCAGATATGGGTCAGGGCGATCATCCTGCCGCCCTGCAGGATGTCGCGCGTCCAGCCCGCCGGCACGGGCCGGTCGGGCCACTGGGTCACCCACCAGGTGCGCGCCACGCACGATTCCAGGGTCACGCTCTCCCCGTCGAGGCTCTCCTCGCACCAGCCCAGCGTCGGCTCGTCACGGGTGACCGGAGGACGGTCCGCGTTGCCGGCCGGATCCGAAACCGACCGGATCAGCGTGCGCAGGTCGTCCAGGCCGCACCAGCGCACCGAACCGGGACGCGCCCCGCATTCGACCAGGGCCGGGGCGACGGTCATCTTCACCAGGTCGCCCAACGCGACCCCGACCCGATCGCGTTCCGTGAGCCGGCCCCGGGCGCGGTCCACGCCCTTGAGCCGGTCCACGTCGCAGGTCACGGACACGTAGCTCACGTTCGCCAACGGGGTCATGACCTCCGGCAGGGCCCACAATTCCGCCATATCACGGCGCATCCACTCCGGCGACCCGCCATCGTCGGGCAGATCCGGCGCGGGCGCGGCTCCCGGCAGCAGGAGCGCGGTCTCCTTGAGCTCGACCACTCCCGGCGTGTCCGCCAGACGGGCGGTCAGATCGTTCAAGGCGGCCGCGCGCGACGATTTCGACGCATCCGTGCTCAACGTCCACTCCTCGACCTTCAACGCGAGCACCGCGGTCGCCCGCCGGCGTTCCGGGTCGAACAGGTAGCAGGCGCCATGGAACGGGGTTCCGACCACCTCCACGCCGGATCCCTCGACCACCTGGGCCCGGGACCCGACCTGGCCCCACACGCCCAGCACGCCCGCCGGCCGGCCCGAGGCGAGCGGGCTCGCCGACCATCGGGTCGACCCGTCGCGCACACGCCGCCGCCACGCCAGCCATACGTACGTCCACGCCATCAGGCTCAACCCCTCGTAACGGATCAGCCCGTACGCCATGACCACGCCGCCCGCGAGCATCAACGGCAGCACCATGCCCGCCGCCGCGCCGCCCACGACCATGACCAGGCCGGCCAGGCCCACGCCGATCTGCGGCCATGTCCACCCGAACAAGACATTCGTGGCCGACAGGCGGCTGAACGCCGCCGTGGGCACCCTCGCCCCGCCGTCCCTGCCGTCAGCATCCACCATCAGCAACCTCCGATCAAACAAGAAAAAAAGGGCCGGGCGCGATCCCCGCCCATACGGGGACGCCACCCGGCAACGCATCGATAAGTCAGGCCAGGACCGGGCCCGACGGCGACTGCGGCGAGACCGGGGGCTCCGGCGCCGCGTCCGGTCCGGGCATCCCGGCAGGTCCCGGATCGCCCGGAGACCCCGGAGCGCCGGACGATCCGGTCCGGCCCTCGCCGCCGGCACCGCCCAGGCCTCCCTCGCCGCCGATCCCGTCGGCACCGTCCGAACCGTCACGGCCCGCGACGCCCCGGCCACCGTCCCCTCCCTCGCCGCCGGGCGCGGTTCCGGCGGACGACGCGCCATCGGGCGCCGGAATGGCCGAGCCATCCGGGCCCGGGGGAGCGGAGACCGGCGGCTCGTACCCGTCGTCCTTCGACGGGTCGGCGGCATGGGCGCCGGAATCCCGGGCCCCGCCGCCATCATCCTTGTCCTTGCCGTCGGACTTGGAGCCGGCGAGCATTTTTCCGGCCTGTTCGCCGACCTGCCCCCATTGGCCGGTCAGGGCGGCCAGGCCGCCCTGCGCCATGCCAGGCAACTGCACGCCCGCCGCCGCGGCCCCGCCGGTCGCCACCCCGGCGGCCGCGGTCACGACCTGCCGGGTCAGCTGGGCCGCGGTCACCAGCGCGTTCCGGCCCGCCTGGCTCGCGGCCTGCTGCATGCCCATGCTCCGGTCGTCGCCCAGGAACTGCACGACCGGCATGATCATCTTCGGCGAATAGCAGGCCATGTAGATCGCGGCGACGCCGACCAGCAGATCCCAGAAACTGCCCTCGCCCACGCCCGACGTGGTCTGCGAGGTCATCAGCGCCGACCCGACCGTGATCACCAGCGCGGCCAACGGCTTGGCCAGCATCACGCCCACCACGGCCGAAAGCCAGCGGCGCATCGCCGGCCGGGTCGCCTTCCAGCCGGCGCTCATCACCGGCAAGGGGGCGACCGCGGCCAGCAGCACCAGGCACAGGGTGCGGGCCGCGAGCATGCAGCACAGGAGGAACACGCCCACGAACAACACCAGATAGACGAGCAGCATCGTCAGCGAATGCAGGACGGACGCCTGCTCCAGGATCTTCTTGAACATGGCCGACACCATCGACTCCATGCCCCGGCCCTTGGTCGTGTCCGCGCCCACCGCGAGGATCCTCGCGGACAGGAGGCTCACGATCCCCTCGCACGTGATCATCACGCTCACGCAGATCGCGGTCAACGGCCAGGCGAGCACCGCCATCGCGAACGACTTGACCGACTCCGCCGGGCTGGCCTTCACGGCCGCATGCACCGCGCCCACCGCGCATATGAGCATGTTCACGAACCCCATCACCCAGCCGATCCTGTTCGCGGCCGTGATCGCCACGTTCCACTCCGCGTACGACACGGATCCGGCGGTCGACGAGAACGCGCCCACCATCATGCCCTGCAACGCCTTGCCCATCGGATCCAGCATCCACGGGAACAGCTTCTGCAGCACCGCCTCGACGACATCGCCCACGACAGCCTCCCAACAACGGAAAAACAGCAAAGAAAGGAAAGGGCCCGCCCCGACGGCGGGACGGGCCCGGAGGAAAAGGGGACGGGCCCCGAGGTCAGAACAGGGCCTGCGTGGACGCGAACTTGACGATCGCCATGGCCGAGCCGAGCAGCATCATGCCCAGCGCGATCCACACGAACACGATGCCGCTGTACTGCTGCATCGTGCTGTTGTGGATCGCCTTGGACACGACCCAGGAGAACGCGGCGATGATCCACGCGGCCGTCGCCACGAAGATGCCCAAAGCCCACAGGCCGCCCACGATGTTCGACACCAGGCTCATGAACGGGAAGAACGTCCAGTTCGGGGACACGGAGAACCCGGACAGGTCGTTGTCGGTCAACGCCAGCACGATATCGGACGCGGTGGCGGCGATTGGATGAATAATGGTCATGATTCACCCTCCTTTCCCCACCGCCACCAAAGGCGGCGGACGTCTCGTGCCGATAACGGGGGCGGACGGCTCAGCCGAACAGGGACGACCACAGGTCGCCCGCCGCCCGGCCCGTCTTCTCGAACACGTTGCCCTTCCCGTCGCCGCCCGAAGCCCAATCCCAGGCCCCGGACGCGGCGTCCCCGGCCTTCTGGAACACGTTGCCCTTCCCGTCGCCGCCGGACAGCCACTGCCACGCCTTCTTGCCCGTCGACAGGGCCTTGTCGATCGCGTCGCCCGCGGCCTTGCCCACACGGTTCGCGATGTCCTCGCCCAACTGCCGGACCACGCCGCCCAGATCGTCCGACTTCTTCGCCTCGTCGTTCTTCACGCCCTTCCAGTCGGGATGACCGTTCGCGGACTGGTACGAGTCGTTCACGGCCAGCCCGTCCGTGCCGAACGCGCCCGCGCCCCACGCGAACCCGCTCGTCGCCGCGCCGATCGTCAACGGGATCATCAACGCGCACAGCAGACGCTTCCACGAGAACGCGCGCTCCATCATGTTGTTCGTGATCAGGCCCGGCAGCAGGGTCAGCACGCCGACGATCACCATCGCGACCGCCGCGTACAGGCACACCGCTATCACGCCCCCCGCCAGGTCACGGAACCCCGCCACATCCCACGCGGGATCGGGGAACAGGTTGATCAGCGAATCATCGGCCAACACCATCCCGGACATCACAGCCTCCCTCATCACAAGCCTCCACGGCCCGAAAGCACGGGCCCGCGCATCCACCACGCGCCGGCCGGCCCGGGAACGCCATGAGACAACCGCTCCCGGAAAAACCACCCGAACGGACGCCGATAATCTCAGTACCAGCCCTTGGCCCGGCGTTCCGCGTACGCGGCGCACGGCGTCCCGTACCTGTCACGAATGTATTTCAGGCCCCAGTCGATCTGCGTGGCCGCGTTCGTCCGCCAGTCCTGGCCGGCCGAGGCCATCTTCTCCGCCGGCAGCGACTGGGGGATGCCGTACGCGCCGCTGTCCGGGTTGGTGGCGTCCCACCGCCAGCCCGACTCCTCGGTGAAGATCGTGTCCAGACACTCGAACTGGGAACCGTCATCCCAGCCCATGTCCTTCATCTTGCGCTTCGCGATCCTCTTCGCCTCCTCCACGCTCGCCTTCTCGCCGTCCTGGTCGCCCGCCGAGCACGTCGCCGCCGACGAGGAACCCCCGCCGGCCCCGTGGATCGGATCCTTGGGAAGGATGAAATTCGCGCCGCCCGCGATGGGCAGCTCGCGCGACGTGTACACCGGGCCATGCGCGTTCATCTCGCTGATCGTGAACGTGCCCTTCGACGCGTCCACCGACTCGACCACGGCCACATGCCCGGCCGCCGGATCAGCGCCCTGCACGCCGGGCGGGAAACTCACGATCGCGCCCGGCACCGGGGCCGTCCGCGTCACCCTGTAACCCTCCGCGGCCGCGGACGAGGCCCACATGCCGCCATCGCCCCAATACTGGCCCACATGCTTCCACCCCAGACGGTAGGCGCGCAGGCACGCGCCCCACGTGCACTGGCCCTGCGGATACGAGACGCACGTATTGCCCGGACCGGCCAGGCCGCCGAACCAGGCGGCCTTCGCCTGCTCCGCGCCCATCCCGTCCCAACCGGAATCCGACGTGCCGCCCGACACCGCCTGCGAGCCCTGCGAGGCCGGCGCACGGTACACGCGCGTGTACCGCGCGTTCAACGTGGACGTCACGCCGATCTCGTCGCCGGTCTGGTCGCCGGGCGTCCTGCCCTCGACCCCGTGCCTCTCGTCCCAATGCGCGCCCACGAACTCGCCATCACCCATGTAGATCTCCGTATGCCCGTCCGCCCACACGACGTCGCCCGCCTGCAGGGACGCCACATCCCTGAAATCCGACCGTTCGAAACCGGCCGCCTTCAACACCGAATCCATGCCGTCAGTGTTGAACGGGCTCGACCCCACGTCGAAACCCGCATGGCGCAACGCCGCCCACACGAACGACGAACAGTCGTAATCCGGGTCGCCCCCGCGGTTCGGCTGCGAATACCCGTGCTTATCGTCCTTCGCGACCGACACCGCCCAATCCACCCACGACGAGGAACCCGTCACGCAACGCGTCCCCAGACCGTAATCCGACTGCAGTATCGCGACCACCAGGATCACCAGGCACAACAACACGACCACGACCGTGAGCAGCGGGGCCGCGACCACCATGCCGGCCACCACGAACGCCTTGCCCGACGACCCCCGCTTCCCCTCGCCACCAGCCATGCAAGCCTCCCAACACACGACACGCAATCCGGCCATCCACGCCGCCGCCGGCCCGAATCCCGCCGATATCGGACCAAAGAAGGGATATTGGGGATAATGGGACCATGTACATGCCCCAGCTGACCGAAACCGTCCGAACCGTCAGGAAAGACCATGCGGCTCATATCAAAGGAGATAGCCGACCACTGCCGGCGGACCAACCAGTCCACACGATGGACGGAACATGCGCCATCCGGGGAAACGGAGAACAGATTGCCCCGCAACATCATCGAAGTGCAGCGTTACAGCCATCTGGACTGAAGACGATCGAGCGCGCCATCCACCGCCCGCCGGGCGACGGCATGACCCAAACCCGCGATGGCCGCCGCAAGCTCGGCCTCGGTCCGGGGCGGATGCGATACAAGCTCGCGCACACCGGAATCCAACGTCGAATCAAGGGCCTCCCACGCGGCCGGCACGCAATGCTCCCTGAGCCCGTCCGAGAAATCAAACGCGCGCGACAATACCAGCAGATCATGATCCGTCAACGGTTCATCGAAAACACCCCACGTCGACGGGGCGGAACGAGCCGATTCTTCCACGCCCACGCATACGCGGAAAACACCTCCGACATCATTGTCGTCGGCCGGACCGCCATGAGCCGAACCCGTCATCGCACGCCTCCTCCTGATCATTGTCATGGGTGTCACTCAAGCCATGCGACGCATGCCATCGATATGCGGACAAAACAGGGCGGCTCATCTAACCGAGACGTAATCCCGGAAGGAAGACAACGCCCGGGCGAGGGTCAGGGCGGCATCGGCGTCCATACGCGACAGCCTCCAACGCCACCAGCAGGCGGCCTCCAACGGCAACGCGACCTGACGCAGGACCAAGCCCAACAGGATGAGATCGCCACCTACCAGAATCTCGATCGTCGACTGGATCACAATGGCCGCGACGGACCGTGCCCCCATACGTCCTTGACCCGTCGCCTATTTTGTGTCACAATATTACCGTGAACATATTCCCCTCGGCGCTCAAGCACGGCATCGAACCGGATGACGCCATGTACGTGGTGGAGCATCCGCTTCGCGACCTCGTGCTGCGTGAGGACCCCCTCAAGGTCCTGTATCTGGGTATATCACCGGATGGCCTTCCACTGGAGGTGGTGGTGGCCGACACATCGAGGGGGCCGGCGCTCATCCATGCGATGCGCATGAGGACCCAATACGTGAAACTGCTGGAAGGAGGCAGGCAATGGACATGAACTACGACATCCTCTCCTACGACGAACTGCCGGCCGACGAGGCCGCGATGCTCAAGGCCGATGCCGAGGAGGCCGAGAGGGGCTACACCGACGAGCAGCTATCCGAGGCGCTGAAGAGAACCCCAGGCCGTCCCCTAGCCGTGGGCAGCACCCCTGCCTCCAACGTGATCCGCGTCCGTCTGGACGACGAACGCGACGCGAAGCTGGAACGGTACATGCGCAAACACCACATGAGCCGCAGCAATGCGGTGCGCACGCTCCTAGACAAGGCGCTGGCCGAGATCTGATTCTCCGCCCGAAGGCAGGCCCTCCGTCCCGCGGCGGAGGGCCTGCTGTTTTCAACTTACGTTATACGGCCGATGTCCGTGTTTCTCGGCGTCCCGCGCACGAAGCGGCAGCCGCTCGTAGATGAGCGCGACGCCGCAGCCGGATCCGTCGAGCACGTCGCCGGACCAGGCCCTACGCGGGGACGTGAACCTCATAGCCAATCGGGCTCCATGCCGATAAGGTCCCGGGCGGTCTGCGGCACCGGCCTGTCGAGGGCCTTGAGAAACTCGTCGAACGCCTTGGACGGCAGACGCGTGACGGTCTCCTCCTCGATACCGTGGTAAGCCGGTTCCATCGTGATTTCTCCCATATCCCGATTGTACGTCGTGAAGTACATCCCGGTGACGGACGGGATGCAATCGGCCGGCGGCTCGCGGCGTGCGGGTGCCGGATGGGAAGGGGCCGAAAGACGGCCCCGCCCATCAAGGAGGACCATCATGGCCGACATATCCCGCAACACCACGCCAGCCTGGCAGGACCCGCATCTCAAGGACCGTGGCGACTACACCGAACAGGACATCCAAAACATCCAGGAGAAGGGCGGCATCCTGCCCGACTTCACGCTCGACGAGGCCGAGGAGACCCACCTGTTCGCACGGGTCGCACAGGCCCTCTCGAAGACCCTCACGCGGCAGGGCCTGGCCGTCAGGCACGAGGCGAAGGCCGCCGCCGAACCCATGGGCTACCGGCTCGACGAACACGCCATCGCGATCGACACCCGCCGCCCATGGAAGGACATCGCGCTCGACCTCGCGCACGCCCTCGGCGCCATCCAGGTCGCACGCGACGCGCTCAACCCGGCGGACCAGCCGCAAGAAGCCGCGGAATGGAACAGGTACAAGGACAAGGGCCGCATGGTGGGAGACCAGCTGCTCGCCTCCATCGGACTCCTCAACTCCCACTGGCATGAGAACAGGGGCGTCATCCGCGCCCACGCGCTCCAGGCCCGCGTCATGGCCGAGCCCGACCTGCACGCACCCCTCGGCGTCTATGACTGGAACGCCGCATGGATCACCGGGGAAATCGCCACCAGAAACCCCGACCCCGCCCAGCCGCTCGCCGTCCAACCCATCCGCATCCCCGCCACCAAGCCGGAGGACATCCACCTCGCTCTGCCCGACGACCCCGCCAACCCGTTGCAGGTCACGGACCATCCGATCATCACGCCGCACGACGACCTCGTGGAGACCACGGGCCGGCACCTGATCCTCGGCGCGGGCATGCCGACCATGCTCATCGTCGACATGGACCGCAGCGACGCCGCCGGCCTCGACCTGGTCCGCCGGGCCGCCACCCGCGAGAGCACGTTCCAGGGGAGTGTGAGCGAATGCATCCGCCAGGCGCAGGCGACGGCCCCCGGCTGCGATCCCGCACCCGACGAGGGGCCGACCGGGCTATGGCCCGCCGCGAACATGTTCCCCGACCCCGCCGTACTGTCCGGCGCGATGCCCATGGAAACGCCGGACCGTCCCGGACCCGCGCAGGATGCGGGCATGGACGGTCCGGCCATAGGCGCGTGACCGCAGGGGCGGGCGGAAGCCGGGCTATCCGGCCGGCTGCGCGTTCCGGGCGGCGATGCCGGCCATCAGCGTCGACACCTGGCCAAGCAGCAACGCCAGCGCGGCCATGTCGCCCGCATCGCCGTCCGCGTCCAGCCCGGCGGGAGCGGGAGGCAGCGAGGCGATCGCGAGCGACGGGTCCGCGGACAGCAGATAGGCGGCGGTGCGTTCCGCGGCCTCCCTCTGATGCTCCGGCACGGCACGCAGGTAATGCCGCAACGTGGTCTCCTCCCTCACATGTCCGAGGGCGTCCATCGTCTCCTTGAGACTGCTGCCATCGAGCATGAGACGGGTGGCATGGGTCACGCGCAGAGTGCGGAACTGCAGGTCGGGACGGCCCGCCGCCTTGCGGGCCTTCATGAAGTGGTTGCGCAGAGTGTTCTGACACAGGATCTCGCCGCGCTTGGCCTGGAAGAACATGTGGTTCGACTGGTCCGGACGATCCTCGAGATGCATGCGAATCAAAGGAATCAGCATGTCCGGGATAGGCACCGTACGCCGGGACCCCTTCGTCTTCAGCCTGCCGATCCGGGACGGGCCCAGATCATCCGCGCCATGGCTGACGCTGCGACGGATCATCAGCACCTTGTTCTCCAAGTCGAAGTCCGTGTCCATCAGACCGCAGACCTCGCCGATGCGCATGCCGCCCGCACAGGCCGCGAGATACACCGACAACCGCGTATAGCCCGGCATCGCATTATATATATGGTACAGTTCGTCGGGCGTGACCGGCGGAATATCCGACGACCCAGCCTCCGGCTCGGGCGGAATCGGCAGCGTGAACGGGTTCTCCGCCAACAGGGGAGGAGCGCCCTTGGAGCCCGGCGCACACGCCTCCCGCAACAGCATCTTCAACCGGATGCATTCCGAGCGGAACTGCCATTCCCCGTTCGGATGCGGCCCGTAATACCATTCGGTCACCAGCTCCTCGGTCAACTCGGCCAGTTTCACGTCGCCGAACGCCTCCTTGAGATGCCTGACGTCATTGCGCAGGTTACGCAACGTCGAGCCCGCGATCTCGGCGCCGTCCTTCCTGCGATGCCGGCGCACATACCCGTCGGCGAACACGCCGAACGTCAGCTTCGGCGTCAACGTGTTCCCATCCCGGTCCCGTGGAGGAATCCACGTCATCATCCCACGACGGTGCAGATCGACGATCGACCTCTCGGTCTCGAGCCAATCCTCGGCATCGCCCCGCCTGCCCGGCGCGAAACGTTTCGACACACGCTGACCATCGATCGGCGAGATATAACGAGCCTCGATGCTCGTGACATCCCCCGTCGAACCCTTGCGTTCGAGAATGCACCCAAAACGCCTGCGGCGCAAGGGCCTCTTTGTCTCTTCAACCATCTTCGGCCTCCTTCAGCCAATAAAAAACCGTCTTCGCGCAGCGCACACCCTAAAGAACACGGTCACCTTGGTAAACCCTGCATCTATGTGGACACTCCGCGAAAACGGAAACTCCATTCTCCCACACGCCGATATTTGACAGGCCGCGTCCGCAGCCGCTACTCTTGACTGCCGTACAAAACGGGAACGGTTCAGCGTGCGGGCAAAACTCGCAGAGAAACCGCGAACAGGATGTACAGGAGGGTAAACTGAGTCAGAAGCGATTCCTGACAAGGAATTGCCCTCAGCTCGGCAGGGTATGCGAAGGTGGTGGGTTCGAGTCCCACCGAGGGCACTTTAGTTAGGAGTTCGCTGAAATTATTGTGAACCCCATTGTTGGGTAATTCAAGAAAGAGGTTGGCATGGCTGCAAGGAAGAAGTCCGAAGAACCGAGTATCAACATCGATGAGGTGCTGACCGACGAAGAGCTCAAGGCCGTGGCCAATGAAAGCGAACCTGCTGAGCGCAAGGCCAAGCCCGAGGACGGTCCGCGTACCGTTGTCGTGGCCGAGGACGAAGCCGTGAACCGCATGGATCTGGTCGCCATGCTGGAAGACAACGGTTATGAGGTCGTTGGTCAGGCCGCCAACGGCGAGGAAGCCGTGGAACTGACCCGCAAGTACCGCCCTGATGTGGTGTGCATGGATGTCAAGATGCCGCGTATGGACGGCATCACCGCTGCCGGCATTATCTGCGATGAAAACATCGCCCCCGTCGTCATGCTCACCGCATTCTCCCAGACCGATCTGGTGAAGAAGGCCACCGGCGCTGGCGCCATGGCATACGTCACCAAGCCGTACGAGGAATCCAAGCTGCTGCCGACCCTCGAGGTGGCCATGGGCCGTTTCGCCGAGATCAACGATTTGCTGGACAACGTGGAGCGCAGCGAACGCAAGCTCAAGGAAACCACCGACCAGCTCAGGGAAACCGAAGAGAAGCTCAAGAAGGCCGAAGACACGCTTGAGGAGCGCAAGCTCGTCGACCGCGCCAAGGGTCTGCTGATGGACAAGGCGGACTTCTCCGAGCAGGGTGCCTTCCGTTGGATTCAGAAGACCTCCATGGACCAGCGCATCCCCAAGAAGCGCCTGGCTCAGGCCATCATCGCCAAGTACGGCGATCCGAAGCCTTCTGATTCGGGCGAACGCTGATTATCGGCGTCGCCGTACTGAGTCGTAAAGCAACACAAACACACTATGGGAGAGGCCAGCGTGACCGTACCCACCAATGAAACATTGCTGGTGGTGGACGGCCACTCGCTGGCCTTCCGTGCATTTTTCGCCCTGCCGGTCGACAACTTCAGCACCTCCAGCGGCCAGGCCACCAACGCCGTCTGGGGTTTTGCCACCATGCTCGCGCAGGTGATCGACGCGGAGAAGCCCGACCATCTGGGCGTCGCCTTCGATGTGAAGGGCGGCACATTCCGCAATGAGATGCTTCCGCAATACAAAGGCACCCGTGAGGCGGCTCCCGAAGAGCTGCTCACCCAGCTGCCATTGATTCAACGCATGCTCACGGCCCTCGGCGTCACCTACATCGAGAAGCCGGGATTCGAAGGCGACGACGTGATCGCCACCCTCGCCACCATGGGAGACAAGGCCGGTTACCACACACTGGTATTGTCCGGTGACCGAGACGCTTTCCAGCTGGTGGATGACAACGTCACCGTGTTGTACCCGGGCCATCACTTCAAAGACCTGAAGCATATGACGCCGCAGTCCATCATCGACAAATACAAAGTCACTCCCGCACAATATCCGGATCTGGCGGCACTCCGAGGCGAAACCGCCGACAATATTCCCGGTGTGCCCGGCGTAGGCGACGGCTTTGCGGCCAAGTGGATCAACCAATTCGGTTCCCTCGACGGCATTTGCGAGCACGCCGATGAAATCGGCGGCAAAAAAGGCGAATCACTGCGGGCCAATATCGACCAGGTCAAACTCAATCGCAAAGTCAACGCACTGGTACGAGACGTCGATCTAGGCGTCGATATCGAGGATCTGACATTCGGCACCGTGGACGTGGCACAGATCGACGCCCTGTTCAAGGAGCTTGAATTCGGACCTCGCACCAAGAGTCGTGTACTGAAAACCTTCAATACCGGGGCCAAGGCATCCAACACATCCGGAGCTGGCGAGTCTACGAATAATGAGCAGAACGAGCAGGATAGCAGCCTCGATCTGAACCTGCCGGAACCCACGAGCATCACTGCTCCGGAGCAGTTCGACGAATGGGTCAAGGCCCATCGCGTCGAAGTCAAGGTTCCCGGTGAAATCGCCGATTTCACGGTTTCCGACTATGGCGATGGCTCGCAGCGGCATGCCATCTGCGGCGACGCGGTCGGCCACGCTTGGACCGTGGCCGCATGGGGCGACGAAAGGCCGGGGCGTGCCACGGCACAAGCCATTGCCGTTGCCACGGCAACATCAGCGGCCATAGTGTCCCTTCCAATCACCGATACCCTGCGAGCACAGCTTGCGCGGTTCCTGAAAAGCGAACACTCCCGCACCATCGTGCATGGGTATAAAGAATTGCTGCATCTTTTGGGCGCGGTCGATCTTGACATGGACCTGCCGATGTTCGACACCAAGCTTGCCGGGTATCTGGCCCAACCGGATTTCCACGCCGATAGCCTCAAGCAGGCGGCCGAGCACTTCCTCGACATCCACTTCACCGAAACCGAACAGCCTTCGCAAGGCACGTTGGACTTCGACGACGATCAGGTCGAAGAAGATCCGAACGAACATCGTCTGCGTGATTTGGCCATTATCCGCAGCCTCGCCGTCACGCTCGGGCCGATTATCGACGAGCGTGAACAATGCTGGCTGATGCGCGCGATTGAACTTCCTGTTTCCCGCGTGCTGCACGGCATGGAGCACACAGGAGCCAAAGTCGATAGCGTTCGACTCGTCTCCATGCGTGACCAGTTTGCCGCCGAGGCTCGCCAAGCGCAGGAAATGGCTTGGGAGTATGCCGGCACCGAAATCAACCTGCAAAGCCCCAAGCAGCTGCAGAAGGTGCTGTTCGAAGATATGGGTTTGAAACCCACCAAACGCACCAAGTCCGGCTCATACACCACGAATGCGGCCGCATTGCAGGATCTGTATGTCAAATCAGTGGACAATGAGCGGGCCAACGGTTTCCTCGGAGCGTTGCTGCGCCATCGCGAGATCAACAAGCTCAAGCAGATCGTCCAAACGCTGATCGATGCCACCAACACATCAGATGAGCGCATCCACACCACTTTCGAGCAAACCGTTGCCGCCACCGGCCGATTGAGCTCCGTGGATCCGAACCTGCAGAACATCCCCAATCGGAACGCCGCCGGCCGTGAGATTCGTGGCGTGTTCGTGCCGGGGGAGGGGTACGAGGCCCTGATGAGCTGCGATTACTCACAGGTCGAGCTGCGCATTATGGCTGATCTGTCCGATGATGAGGCGCTGATCGAAGCGTTCCGCTCCGGAGCCGACTTCCACAAATACGTGGCCTCGATGGTCTACAAGCTGCCGGTCGACCAGATCACCGGCGACCAGCGCAGCCACGTAAAAGCCATGAGCTACGGATTGGCCTATGGTCTGAGCACGTATGGTCTTGCCCAGCAACTCAAGATCGCGCCACGTGAAGCGGAAGCGTTGAAAAACCGGTATTTCGATACCTTTGGCAAGGTGCACGATTACCTTGAATCGCTGGTGGCCAATGCCCGAGAGAAGGGGTATACGGAAACCATTTTCGGACGACGTCGCTACTTCCCGGCCCTGCATTCGACCAATCGTGTTGCGCGTGAGGCCGCTGAACGTGCGGCACTCAACGCACCGATTCAGGGATCCGCCGCCGACATCATGAAGATTGCGATGATTCGCGCCGAGCAGACCTTGGCCGAGGCTCACGTCAAGAGCCGTATCATTCTGCAGATTCACGATGAACTGGTAGTGGAAATCGCGCCGGGAGAAGGCGACCAGGTCACCGAACTGGTGCGCAACGCCATGGAACACGCCGTCGACCTTGCCGTGCCGCTGGACGTATCGTGCGGCATCGGTTCCGACTGGCAACTCGCTGCACACTGACAATTTCTAGCTCCCCTCGGGTGAGGGGGCTGAGCCGTTGAGCAAACAGTCCAGTGGATTGTTTGTAGGCGAAGGCGAGCCGATAGTCGAGCAATGAAGAGCACGAGCATGGCTTGTCCGCAATTGCAGAATGAGTCCCTTGCCGCAATAGCCCACTACAATGGGACATATGCCGAATCTCAAGCAAGTCATCGACGTTCTCGAGACCCTGTACCCATTGCGCTACGCCGAGGAATGGGATGAGCCGGGCCTCATTGTCGGCGATCTGAGTCACGACGTGCACCGCATCGTGTTCGCCGCCGACCCGACCTCCGCCATCATTGACAAGGCTATCGCTACTGGCGCGGACCTGCTCATCACCCATCACCCGTTGTTCTTCCGTTCCGTACACGAGACGAGCGGACTCGGTTTCCGGGGCGACATCGTCCGCAGACTCTACCAGCACGGCTGCGGGCTGTGGGTAGGGCACACTAATGCCGACGCTGCGTATCGCGGCGTGGGACAGGCGGCGGCCGACTACTTCGGACTCATCGACCAGAAACCACTCGTGCCGATTGACGATGCAAACGCCTCTCATCCGGTCGGCTTGGGGCGTGTGGGTCGTTTGCCGAAGCCTGTTGCCCTGAAGGATTTCGCTCAGCGAGTATTCGACGAAGTGTCCGATCATGGCATGACCAGCGCGCTCGGCATCCAGGTATGCGGCGATTCGGACACTTTTGTTCAGTATGTGGCCATTCTGCCTGGCTCCGGGGACTCCCTGTTCAACGAGGTACGTGCCACCGGTGCGGACGTGTACGTAACCAGCGATTTGCGTCACCACCCGGTGACCGACGCCATCGAACAAGCCCGGTATGAAGCCCGTATGAGGTCCCAAGGCATCATGCTCGGCCATGGAATGGCGGGGGAGAGCCATGTGCGTCCCTGCTTCATCAACACCCCTCATGCCGCCATCGAATCCATGTGGTTCAACTACGCGATCGATGACGTGCCAGCCGCCATCGAACAAGCGACCGGAGCAAGGCCTGAAGTCGAGTGGTTCCACGACACGACCGATCCATGGACGCTGTCCATTACCGCGCATCGAGATTAAGACGCTATAGTAACGTGGCAAAAACGTTTTTTCCGAGGAGATGACATGTTTGGCGGAAGCAAGCAGGAACAACTGGAGCATCGGCTCGACCATAAGCTGAACGCCTCCTCGGACGGCATCGACATGGACGTGCCCGCCAAAGTGATCAGTAGCGAAACCGTTTATACCGGGCGTATCTTCCATGTGGACGACATGCGCATCGCTCTGACCGACAAGCAGGGCAAGGAACACGAGATCGGCCGCCAGGTGCTGCGTCACGCCCCCTGTGTGGTCATGCTCGTGCACGACATGTCCACCGACCGCTACCTCATCGAACGCGAATACCGCGCCGGATCGGACATGTTCGCCTACGGGCTTCCCGCCGGACTGATGGACGAGGGCGAGGACATCATGGACGCGGCCCTGAGGGAACTGGCCGAGGAAACCGGCGTGGTGCCGGACCGTGACACCATGGGCGTTGACTTCGTAGGTGATTTCTACTCGTCCGAAGGCATGACCGACGAACTGGCCCACATCATGGTGTTGCATTTGGGCCCGTTCAGGCGGGAGCAGCGCCATTTCGATGCGGACGAGCATGTGGAATCCGCGTGGATTCCGTGGAGCGACCTTGCCGCCACGCGCATCACCTCATCCAATTCGATGATCGCCATCCAGCATGAGGCGTTACGCAGACTCATCGCCAGGAACTCCGACAAAGATAAGCCGTCGCTGTTCTCCTGACGTTCAACTCCCCGGCACATCACTGACACAAAAAAAGTGGGATACTGAAAACTATGCAGATCAGACCTGGATCAATGTATCCGCTGGGCGCCAGCTATGACGGCGCCGGTGTGAACTTCGCGCTGTACTCACAGGTTGCGCAGAAAGTCGAGCTATGCCTGTTCGACGAGCACGGTGTGGAAACACGCATCGAAATGACCGAACGGAACTCGTACGTATGGCATAACTACATTCCCGGCCTCCATCCTGGCCAGCGTTACGGCTACCGCGTCTACGGTCCCTATGACCCGGTGCACGGCCTCAGATGCAACCCCAACAAACTGCTGCTTGACCCGTATGCCAAGGCCATTGAAGGTAATATCGACGGCGACGAAAGCCTGTTCTCATACTGGTTCAAGAGCCCGGACGACAACTCGGCGATGAACGACCTTGACTCGGCCGCCCACACCATGAAGTCGGCCGTCATCAACCCCTACTTCGATTGGGGCAACGACCAGCATCCGTACATCTCGTACCACGATTCGGTGATCTACGAGGCGCACGTGCGCGGCATGACCAACCTCAACATGGACGTGCCGCCGGACATCCGCGGCACCTACGCCGGCCTGGCCTATCCGAGCGTCATCGAATACCTGAAGAAGCTCGGCATCACCGCCATCGAACTCATGCCGATCCACCAGTTCGTCAACGACTCCTTCCTGCAGGAGAAGGGCCTGTCGAACTACTGGGGCTACAACACCATCGGCTTCTTCGCGCCGCACAACGCCTACTCCTCCTCCGGGGAACGCGGCGAGCAGGTCAACGAATTCAAGTCCATGGTCAAGGCCTACCATCGCGCCGGCATGGAAGTCATCCTCGACGTGGTGTACAACCACACCGCCGAAGGCAACCATATGGGCCCCACCCTGAGCTTCAAGGGCATCGACAACGCCTCCTACTACCGACTGGTGGAAGGCGACCAGCAGCACTACTTCGACACCACCGGCACTGGCAACTCGCTGCTCATGCGCTCGCCGCACGCGCTGCAGTTGATTACCGATTCGCTGCGCTACTGGGTTACTGAAATGCACGTCGACGGCTTCCGCTTCGATCTGGCCGCCACGCTGGCACGCCAGTTCCAGGAGGTCGACAAGCTGTCCGCGTTCTTCGACATCGTGGAGCAGGACCCGATCATCTCGCGCGTCAAGCTCATCGCCGAACCGTGGGATCTGGGCTCCGGCGGCTATCAGGTGGGCGGCTTCCCGTCCAGCTGGTCCGAATGGAATGGCCGCTACCGCGACACCGTGCGCGACTTCTGGCGCTCGCAGCCCTCCACGTTGCCCGAATTCGCCTCGCGCTTGATGGGCAGCTCCGACCTGTATCAGGTCAACGGCCGCCGACCGGTGGCGTCCGTGAACTTCATCACCGCGCATGATGGTTTCACAATGAACGACCTGGTCAGCTACAACGAAAAGCACAACGAAGCCAATGGCGAGGGCAATCGCGACGGCGAGAGCAACAATCGCTCTTGGAATTGCGGCGTTGAAGGCCCGACCAATATTCCGGACGTCAACGACTTGCGTCAGCGTCAGATGCGCAACATGTTCGCCACGTTGCTGTTCAGCCAGGGTATCCCGATGATTTGCGGTGGCGACGAAGTGGCCCGCACCCAGCAGGGCAACAACAACGCCTACTGTCAGGACAACGAGATCTCCTGGACCAACTGGCATCTTGACAAAGGACGCAAGGAACTGCTCGCCTTCGTTTCCAAACTCATTCATCTGCGTTTGGATCATCCGGTGTTGCACCGCCGTCGCTTCTTCACCGGCCGTGAGCCCGGCGACGATTCGAACACGATTCCGCAGGTCGAATGGTTCGACCACACCGGCTCGATCATGGATATGGACGACTGGCAGAACACGCATGCGTTCTCCATGATGATCTATCTGAACGGTTCGGATATCCCGGAGGTCGACTGGTACGGCAACCGGATGGTCGACAATGACTTCATCCTGATCTTCAACGCGCATTACGAGCCGATTATGTTCACCCTGCCGGATGAGCGATACGGCCGCAAATGGCAGCTGGTCGTGGATACGCACAACCCGAATGAGCCGGCGCTGAGCTATGAGGCGGGCTTCATGATCACCGCCCAGTCCCGCAGCTTCCTCATGCTCATGAGCGCCAAAAAGCCCAAGAAGCCCATGGGCCTATAACCAGACCGAATTTAAGCTCCCTCTGACGAGGGAGCTCCCGGTGTAGCCGGGTGAGGGAGAGACCGCAGCAAAGCCGCGAACTCCTACTCGCGCCCCTTACGCTCCTCCACGAGCCGAGCATCGACATGATTCGGCTGATCAGCACCCGTTTTGAGGTGCCGATGGCGAGGCTTATGGAAATGCCGGACAATGGTTTTTGCCAAAGTTGTGCCATGCCGTTTTACTGCCCGGAAGATCACGGCACCGAACCGGATGGAACGCGAAACGGAGATTATTGCAACTACTGCTATGAAGACGGCGTTTTTCTTCAGGACTATGCCAATAGCGATGAATTGGTCGCCGCATGCGCGCCGATGATGGCGGAATCCTGCCATATCAGCGTCGAACAGGCCGAGGACTGCATGTCGGCGCTGCTGCCAAACCTCAAGCGGTGGCGGCATCAGGACGAGATCGATGCGGTGGCGGAAGGGGAATGAGCGATGGCGTTCGATTATAAGAAGGAGTATAAGGACCTGTATCAGCCGAAGACCATGCCGGCCATCGTCATGGTACCGGCGATGCGGTTCGTCGCGGTGGACGGTGTGGGCGACCCGAACGAAGAAGGCGGCGATTACGCCAAGGCGATGCAACTGCTGTACGGCATTTCGTTCACCGTCAAAATGAGCAAGAAGTCAAAGAACCCGGCCGAGCATATCGACGGGTACTTCGACTACACCGTGCCTCCGCTGGAGGGCTTATGGAGCATGGGGGAGGGTGTGCCCGGCGTCGATTACGCGCACAAAGCCGACTTCCATTGGACTTCGATGATTCGTCTGCCGGAATTCGTGACCGATGAGGTCTTTGCGTGGGCCAAGGCATCGTTTGCCTCCAAGCATCCCGAAGTCGACATCAATCGTGCATATCTCTTCGACTTCGATGAAGGCGTGGTCGCGCAAGTCATGCACAAAGGCCCGTACGACGACGAGCCCGCAACCGTGACGATTCTGGACGGCTACGCGCGTTCGCAAGGCTACGGGCTCGACTTCTCCGACACCCGCCGCCATCACGAGATCTACCTATCCGACCCGCGCCGAGCCAAACCGGAAAATCTCAAAACCATCATCCGTCATCCGGTAGTGAAGGTGGGTTGACTTTCGGCGAACTGCTCGAAGCGCTCACCGCGCAGTAGCGTGAACAATCTGCCGGAATCCTTACCGGGGTCAAAGAGCGCTACCAAGAACTCGATAAGCAAAATAACTAGAAGCACGGGTTCCTCTCGGAGAGATTCTGCCCGAGCGACCTTATAAATCCTTGCGCGGGTCACCTTTCCCTGTGCAGGAAGCATCCAGGCTCATGTGCATTGATGACGCCGATGGATTGCAGATAGGCGTAGACGATGGTGGTGCCGATGAATCGCATGCCGTACGTCTTGAGATCCACTGCGATGGCGTCGGACAGAGGGGATGTAGTCATGCCTGTCTCGTAGATGACGTGACGGCCGGTGAACCGCCAAATATAGTCGTCGAAACTGCCGTACGACGTCTGGATATCCCGGAATGCGTTGGCATTACCGACCGTCGCGACGATTTTGCGACGGTTGCGGATGATGCCCGGATCGTTCATGAGTTCGGCGATCTTGTTCTCGTCATAGCGCCGGATCCGTTCGATGTCGAACCCATCGAACGCCTGACGGAAACGTTCGCGTTTGTTCAGTACCGTCTCCCATGACAGTCCGGCCTGAAAGGTTTCGAGCACCAGCATTTCAAAGAGATGATGGTCATCGTGCGAAGGAACTGACCACTCAGCATCGTGATAGGCAACATAGACGGGATTGCTGAGGTTGCACCAGCCGCAACGTGGTCTTATATCGTCCATGTGCTCTCCCTATGGGTCGTTGGAGACGGTCGGTTTTAGATGTTGATTCGATGTGTGATCCAGTATAAACGGTGTGTTCGGATAGCGGTCTGGATGTGCGGATTGTCTGAACCATATTTGCCGGATTGCGGGTATAAAGGGGTTAGTTACTGCGGTTGCGGGTATTTCGGTACTAGTTAGGGGTGATTCTGGGCTGTAACTCGACACCTTTTACCTGCAACCCACTCCCGCCCACGGGATTGCACAATCGGTTGCAGGTATTTTGGTGTCATTTGAGATTGGGAAGCGGAAATCGATGTCGCATGGAATCGAACTGACTAGCAGGTGGGGTCCCAACATCACAAAAGTCCCTTAGACCGCAAGGCCATATAGGTTCTACGGTCATCAGATAAAATCGGATAAATCGTTTAGCAGCCGGATAAAAGAAGAAGCCCAGAATCGTTGAGATTCCAGGCTTTTTTGTTTGTCGGGCTAGCGGGATTTGAACCGGCGACATCCTGTTTTCGCAGGGTGTTTCTTTGTTGGGTTGAATAGCTTTCGTTGAGTCCAATATCGTTGGAAAATGGCGGTTCTTGATTTTTGGCTGTCTTTGTTGAGCCGACTGGGATTGGCTCACCGTGATGGTCATTGTTACTGGTTTTTTACTGGAATCGACCATCACGATGGCAGTGGCGCTCGGCGTGTCGAAACAATGTCTCGAACTTGAATCACAGCGGGTAAAAATCGTCAACGCAAGACAGTTGCAACGACTTAGAAGCTACGCTCAGAAATCCCCTAACAGGTCCTTCCAGATCATGCCCGTCGTTCGGCTTCAGGCCAAGCCGATTCACCTTCTCGCGCAACTTATCGAGTAGTACGGGTCGCCGAGCTCTTCCAGAGTGGGAGTATCGTTGGTCAGCTTGATAAGCTCTTCGGCATCCTCTGGCCAAAGCATGCGTGCATCCATAAAACCCTTCAAGGCAGAATGCATTCTCTGGGTCCAAGTTTGGATCGTCGGGATCAAGATAATTGGGGACAGATAGGTCGTTTATATCGTTTTCCTTACTGGACATATAGTTGATTCAGTGACGCTCAAGACGGAACTATCTAGCCCAACTCCTGCGTAAGAGTTCCTTCGGGGAAAAGTATGTCTTCAGGAAGCACACGACCCCCTATGCCGAAGACTCTCCACCCCTGCTCTTGAGAAAAAGTCAAGGTAACCGCTGCGGCCGCATTAATTGTCATTCCTCTGCCTTCGGCTTTCTTGCCCTGAAGCGATTCATCGGCGACAAGTAAAATGACCGCAACATGAGGAGCTGGAAAGCGAGCATTGGAAGTCGGCACACAGTTCCCGTAATCGCGCTTGAGTTCATCCCAATCCACCTTTTCCCAGCCAGTTGCCTGGGGAGAAATCAATGCTCGCATAGCTTCTCCATTCGGATCCTTGTTAAGCGTGTTAAGAAACATTAGGCAAACAGCCATGGAATTGAACGGAGTGAAGTCTTCTCCTTTTACAGGTAACTCATCATCTTGCTGGTCTACCCAATGAGGTTTTTCCTTACTGCAATCCCTTAACTTCCCATCAATATTGCGTTCCCATACCCTACCGTTGGGATCGACAAAGGTGCAAGCGACTTGCGGCGTATCCATATGCCGATAGCCAAGCATCGGAATCGTGATGTCGAATTGCAACTCTCGATGGGCTGGAAGAACCCGTATTATGTCAGGTGCCGAGAGCGGCCCAAGCCAGTGCTTCCCATTGTCAAGCGTTGTATTCACCTCAACGTCATAGACCGGTTCGTCGCTTTCATTGTTTACGTGAATAATGACTTTGCGGACGTAAGCAGTACCATCTGCATTCGGTTTGCTGTCTTCTGAGATCCAGGAAGACACCATCTTGGCTACAGCCCAGCGCTTCTCTCTGGTCTCCTTAAGATTCAGGCCGAATAAGGCAACGGTGGTAGCACCTATAGTGCCAATCGCTTCCAAGCAAGTCCAGAAGTCCCATTGCCAATTAAAAGAAATGAGCAAGTGCTTGACGGAGATGATTCCCGTGCACATCAGAATAGCAAAGACGCCAATGCACATGAGTGCGGCAGCCACAAGAATTCCAACGACAGTAAGGCATACGGTTAAAGCGATTGACTTGCGGCGATTCTTATCTTCCATCTCTGTGCCTTACTTGAAGCGTGTATACTTATGCCCCTGCTGATGCACTATACTCGCAGAGCTAGAGGCGAAGTCACGCACTATCAACGCAGGGTTGTAGATTGACGTCGGAAGCCGATTAAACAGTCCCATAGAGTAGAAGGATGAACATGCCAGACCAGCAGCAAGAACAAACATGGAAGCCCACTGTGCCACCCAGCCATGTTGATCCAGAGAATCAGGTGCATATCGTGCAGCATTCCATGGATCCGAGTCATTTTCACACCGCGTAAGGCATTTCGGCATGTCCAAGAATATGGCATCATCCGACTCGGCAGAGGAACCGAATCCTGAAGATACCGATCAGCCAAGAGACGAGGCGGAAGTCATTACATCTCTGGAGTATGTGCTAGCTGAGGCCAATCGCCAACAGGATTATCGTCGTCATCAAGTCGATACATCTGTGCAGCTCAGCATGCAACTGATAGGATTTGCCTCCCTTACCTCTCCATTCACCGCTCTGGCGGCAGTACACGTAGAGTGCTTAAAGTACGTTGCGCTGTTTTTCTTGTTCGGTGCTGTGGCAATCGGTTTGATTGATATATTCAATCCATCTCGAAGCGAAGACGAACTTCCTCTCAAGAAGTTGCGTGATGAAGCCTGTATAAAGAGCATGCAGTCTGTGCTTCTCTATCAAATCGACAATAAAGTGGAAAACGAGAAAAGGGCGCGCGCCGACGAAGATAAGCGCATACATTGGGTCAAGTGCGGATACATGCTTCTAGCTATGGCAGTGCTGTGCACTGTGCTCTCCGTCATCGATTACGATTCAGCCGCTAACTGGATTCAGCAAGCACTTTGATTAGCTTCCATACAGAGAAGTACATGTCACTGTGCGTCAAAGCGATAACGAGACCGCATTTTGATATGAACTGATTCTTGTTCCGCATTTCCCCTAACTCGATGGGAGATGATGGAACCATGGCAAAGGGCACGAGATATACGCCGGAGTTCCGGGCGAAGGCCGTCAGGTTGCTGGCGGAGTCCAGGTCGTCGTATTCGTCGGAGACGAAGGTGGTCGAACAGGTCGCCAGGGATCTGGGGATAGCGCCGGAATCACTGCGGCGCTGGCGCAACCAGTCGGACGCGACGGCCGCCGGGGAGACGAAGCGGTCCGCGCGGGAGGCGATGGCGGAGTTGAAGCGTCTGCGGTCGGAGGACACGGAATTGCGCCGGGCGAACGAGATATTGACGACGGCGTCGGCTTTTTTCGCGGCCAGGCTCGACCCGGCACGGCGTTGATGGCCGCGTACATCGACGAGTACAGGAACCGTTTCAAGGTCGGGCCGATCTGCAGGGTCCTGTCCGAATCGTTGGGCTGCGGTTTCCTCGCGCCGCGCGGCTACCGCATGGTCGAGTCAAGGCCCGTCAGCCGCATGCGGGCGCGCCATGAGGCGCTGGCCCGCGGCGTCATGGGCATCCATGCCGGCGGGTTCTCCGCCGTGTACGGATACCGCAAGGTGTGGCATGGGCTCATCGGCAAGGGCTGGGATCCCGGGGAAGTGGGCCGCGACCAGGTGATGAACATCATGCGCGGGCTCGGCATGCAGGGCGTCAGGCGTGGGAAGACGCCCGACGCCGCCAAGCCCGCGAAGGGCGCGGGCGGCAGGCCCGACCTGGTGGACCGCAAGTTCGAGGCCGAGGCGCCGAACCGGCTGCACGTGGCCGACATCACCTACGTGCGCATGGCCGACGGGCGCTTCGCGTATACCGCATTCGTCACCGACGTGTTCGCCGGGCGGATCGTGGGCTGGGCGTGCGCCACCACCATGAACACGGAGGAGCTGCCCCTGCAGGCGTTGGAGCAGGCGATCGCCTGGGCCGCGTCGCATGGCGGGGCCGACGGTCTCGCCCGCCACGGCGATCATGGCGTGCAGTACACCGGCACGGTGTACGCCACCAGGGTGATGGAATATGGCATGCCGCCGTCGACCGGCACGGTCGGCGACTCCTACGACAACGCCATGGCCGAATCCGCCGACGGCGCGTACAAGACCGAGCTCGTCTGGCGGCGCAAGCCCTTCCATGATCTGAAGGATCTGGGGCCGGCGACGTTCCGGTGGGTCTCGTGGCGGGGACTCGAAACGGCTGCACCAGTCCATGGGCTACAGGACACCGGAAGCGGTGGAAACCGAGTATTATACGAATCAAGCGGCGCAAGCCGCCTCACTATAAAGGCGGAACAAAAATCAGGCCACTTCACTCGTATGATTATGGCTGTACCGCGTCAATGATGAAAAATGAGGTCTCTATGCTTAGCATGTCCGATACTCCAATTGAAAGGTTTGCGCCGGTCTTTGCCAGACTCAACACTCCTGTAGCGTTTCTGGTTCCTACGCCCACTGGATACAAAAAATCAATCATGGACGCCATTGCGCCGGTTCGGGATCTTCTATACGATTCCCATGTCCACGACTTTCAGATGCAGCCTCAGGGCCCCGACAACAAACACGTCGTCCCAGCGTTCTTCGTCCAATCGAATGGACTGATTGAGACACAGGCTTCCCTGTATCGTCCCATCACTAAGAAGGGTGATCCGCGCATTTGGTTCTACGACCTCAAGAAGCACTGTCACCCTTGCAATTTACTTGCTCTGACGGTTATCGATGAAGCTATTTATGTTTTCAATCTTTCAGACCCCGCTGTTGCTGACTCGCTTCTGCATCAGGACTACGCGTATAGCATTCTGCAATCCGGAGATAAGAGCAGTGTTATCGAGCAACATTTGCTTGAATTGATTCGTGAAATCAACGCGGCCGGTCCGCAGCGTTCCATCACTCCAGGCGATCCCGGTGTAGGAGATACTTTGGAGCATGCTCTAGGCATTCAGCGTAACAACTCCAAGAATCCTGACTATATGGGCATCGAGCTCAAAGCTACTCGCTTGAGTCGGAATGGCAAGTTGCGCACGCCGACTCGTTCGACCCTGTTCTCTCAGGTGCCGGATGTCGGTATGCCGTACCGGGAGATTGTTGAAAAATATGGCAAGATGCAGGTTCCTCGTGGTGCCTCTGAAGCAAGGCTCCAACTTTATGAGACTTTTCGAGTCTCCCGCCCGAATGCGTATGGCTTGGTGCTCGAAGTTAATGAAAACGCTGACCGGCTTGACATGAAATATCAGGATGGTGACAAGCGCAGCTATGTCGCGTCTTGGACCATGAAACTATTGAGGGATCGGTTGCGAACCAAGCACCCCGAGACTTTTTGGGTTGGCGCAACATCGGAAATAATCGACGGTGTTGAATATTTCCGGTACGTGCGCGTAATGCACACGAAGAACCCGAACGTATCGCTGCTGGCTCCGCTAATCGAGGCGGATAAAGTGACGCTGGATCTCGCCGCTCATTTCGACGCGGACGGCAAGTGGCGAGATCACGGCATCCTGTTCAAGATGGACAAGAAGAATTTCCCGCTTCTTTTCTCTGATCCTGAGGAATTCGTCTTCTAGAGCAAAGCCAGTATAGAAGACACAACCTTCCCCAATGCACGCCCAAGCAGCGGCGGTACCGCGTTGCCGATTTGCGTGTATTGGGGAACCTGATAGCGTCTACGCTCACCGCCAGTAGTGGCTATACCTCGAAACTCAAAAGAGTCCGGGAACGATTGAATGCGCGCCATCTCCCTTACCGAAAGAGTGCGTGGCTCACAATAATGCGCTACATCATCGGGAATAGACAAAGCAGCAGGTGCCGGAAGTGTGCTGATTAGAGCCCTTTGAGAGAACTTGCGTGTTGCCATGCCCTCCAAATAGTGGACCATTTGTTCCGGAGTCTCAGGGATGCCATTCCCATATCCAAGAAGGTCAGAACGTAACAGTGTCTCATAAGTCTCTTCAGAAATATCAGTCTTCTGCTTGCGCATAATCTTTTTGATTTCATCCCCAACCGATTTGGGTGAGTTGGCGATGACCTGATAAATGCGAAAACGAGCTTGAACCTTCGGCGTGCTATTCGGATGCTTGAGGTTCTGCATCTTTTTGCTTCCACCATCTAGATAGGCACCGAGCGTCGAGTTGATTTCCCTAACGTACTTGCTGCGAGTAGGCGGGGTCTCATCTTGAAGATCCCGAATGGCATCGTAAACCGTGCGCTGTCTTCCTGAATCCCGGAACGCGACCAAAGGATCGAAAACCGTGCCTTCCGCCTTGTCCGCATCGGAATCGGTTAGATTCCAATAGCGCCACTTTTCTTTGTCGAAAACAGGATTGCCGGCTTTAATTGCGTCTATTAAACGATGGCCTTGTGCAAACCATGCTGCTACAGAGTCAGGAATGTTGTCCGCCAAATCTTCGCGTATTGCCAACATAATGAACCGAGGGCGATTCTGCGCAACGCCAGCCAGACGAGCATTCACAAGCATCGGACACGTTACGTAGCCGATATTTGCAAACGCCTTGCACACCTCGAACCACGCATAATAAGTTTCGCCATCCTGCTTAAACGGACGTAGAATGCCTTCAACGTTCTCCAGTAGTACCATACGAGGGCGCTGCGAATCGACGAACTTAGCAAATTCCCAAGGTAGCTGGTTGCGTTGATTGCCCAGCTCACGCCGACCGGCCAAAGAAAAACTCTGGCACGGCGGACCTCCGGAAACCAGATCCACCTCGCCATGTATCAAAGCGCTTCCACGTTTCTCAATGAAAGTATTCAGTCTACGGATGTCTCCTACGACAAGCTTCCCCTCAAAATCGTCAATGCCGGACAATTCTGGCATGTCGGTTTCCGGGCGCTCGAATGGGTTGTCCACCAGACGTTCTGATACATCATCGGAAGATGGGTCGATCCATAAGACTTTACGATTTTCAGGTTTGGTTGCCTGAAACTCAGGTGAACGCATATCGACATTCATTAAGTTCAGAGCAAAAGTTTCAGCGGGCATGGAAGAAAGCTCATTCGCCATGACTTCTTGGAAGCCAGATGACCGAAGGCCCAAACTGAGCCCACCGCAACCCGCGAATAGCTCGATGAAAGTGGGGGTGTTGCCGTGAGTCACCTTAGCCTCTCCTTTACCTGAACTTGCACGCTGAGACATCATACCGTTTCCGCATCTACTTCGTGGACTTTTCGACAAGAAGGCGTTGAAGCGCCTCTTCAAGCACGCTCTGCATTGTCTTGTCGCGTTCGACGGCATAGAGCTTCACTGCACGCTTAGTGCTTCGTCGCATTTTCACGGACGTGACTTCCCAAGGGTCGTCGTCAACACCCGCCCTGCCGCCGTTAGAGACTTCACCCATCTTCCACCCTTCTTGCGCGTATATGATAATACTACTATACTACTAAATGGCGACAAGATTCTCTTGACCGATATGTAAGGAGAGGATTTGAACATTCGGTGGCGTCCGATGGATTATGACGGAAAAAGCGATTATGCGCCAGTTGAGGGCATACCTGATTTCATGCAATCAAGCATTATAGATTGGATTGAAGATGCTGAATTTACTCTCTGCCCGCAAGTAGGATACCTCTATTCGTATTCCAAACACGTAGTTGAGGAACGGCAGCGCAAATCGCTGATACAGAAATACGAAAGACTTTCAGGACACTGCTATGGGCTTGAAGAGAATAGTTCAAAAGAAATATTCTCCCATGATGCGAATATCAACCAATTTGGTCTAGAATATGTAGACTTTCTGCTCGCATCACTTAGCAGATATGTTCCAAGTACTCAGGTGCTAAAAGAAGAACCAGAGCATGTCGATAAAGCATCTGCTTGCATTGAAAAGCTTGAAGGAATCTTAAACGAAAGTCGATCTATCTGGCAAATTGGCGAAAGAAAAGGATTTGTGGGACTTGAAAAAAGAGTAAACCCAAATATGCAGCAGATGGCAGATCCAATAATACGCAGCGATACAAGCGCTGGGAAACATCTCTCAAAAGCATGGAACTGCGCATTCGGTCGCATACCTGATTACTCGCAAGCATATTCTGAAGCAATTAAAGCAGTTGAAGCTGCAACAACTCCAGTCCTCTCGCCAAAAGACGCAGATGCAACTTTATCAAAAAATGCACAAAATCTGTGGCAGCAATCTGGATGGCATTTTGAAATTGAACCGACAAGGTGTGATGTACCAGGTGGTCCCATTCGATTACTGATGACGGGGATGATGAATAGCCAGCCCGACAGACATGGAAAGACTCAATTTGAAGAAGTTACAAAAGCTAAAGCTGAAGCAGCTGTGTTCACGGCCGTATTTTTAGTTCAAATTTTTAACGAAAAACTTATGTCGCGTAATTAGTTGAATATTTGACTCGTTGGGGTCCGGGGTTATTGCGTTTGGGGGCCATTATGAGTTTTGGTGGTTATTGCGTTTCGAGGCCGGGGTTATTGCGTTTGGGAGCCGTGGTTGGTTAGGCTCCTTTCACCATGCGAGGGACGTGTGGTGAAAGGAGCTGCCGGCAATGGTACGGAAAATACAGGCGAAACTGGTGCTGCGTTTGCATGCCCAGGGTTTGTCGGGACGTGCGATCGCGAGGTCGCAGGGCATGTCGCGCCGGAGCGTTTCCGATGTGCTCGATGCGGCGAGGGCCGTCGGCGTCGGCTGGGATGATGTCGCCGGCAAGACCGACGGCGAGGTGTACGCCCTGTTGTTTCCCGGTCGGGGTGAGCGCGAAAGCGTGTACGAGCAGCCCGACTGGGCCAGAGTCCATCGCGAGCTGGCGCGCGTGGGCGTGACGTTGAGGATCCCGCACGGCGAATACGTGGACGGATGCCGACGGACCGGGAAACCCCATATGGGTTACGACCGGTTCTGCAAGCTGTACGCCGCATACGTGCAGAAGTTGGGCGTGACGAGCGGGGTGGAGCACAGGGCCGGCCGCGCCATCGAGGTCGACTGGGCCGGCAAGACCTTGCGGATCGTGGATCCGGTCACCGGGGATTCGTCAACGGCGTATCTGTTCGTGGCCGTGCTGCCGTTCAGCCGGTACGCGTTCGTGGAACCCACGCTCGACATGGCGCAGAACTCGTGGCTGCGGGCCCATGTGGCGATGTACGAGTGGTTCGGCGGTTCCACGCCCCGCCTGGTGTGCGACAATCTGAAGACCGGCGTGATCAAGCATCCGCGCGAGGGCGAGGTCGTGTTGAACGACGCGTACCGGGGTTTGGCCGAGCACTACTCGGCCGCCGTGCTGCCCGGACGGGTCAGGAAGCCGAAGGACAAGCCCTCGGCGGAGAACACCGTATGGCACGCCACGATGGCGTTGGCCGGCGCGATGCGCGACCACCAGTTCGGCTCGTTGGACGAGCTGCGGACCGCGATACGCGCGTGGCTCGTGGAATACAATTCCCGCCCGTTCCAGAAGCGTGACGGATCACGTCTGTCGGTGTTCGAAGGCGAGGAGAAGCCGCTGCTGATCGCGTTGCCTCCGGTGGCATACGAGGTGATGGACTGGGTGTACGGCAGGAGGGTTCAGGCCAACAGCCACGTCGCGTATGCGCGCAACTGGTATTCCGTCCCGTACGCGTACGTCGGCTCCACCGTGGACCTGAGGATTGGGGCGAACACGCTCGAGATCCGGCGCAAAAACACCAGGCTCTGCACGCACCGGCTCCTGCCGGCGCCGGCCTCCCACAAGTATTCGCCGCACGGGGCCGACCCTTCCCGATATGC
>OGQA01000247.1_pt1 | contig 30861 bp, 37 predicted proteins | sample 1553011 | NCBI WGS metagenome assembly OGQA01 (sample SAMEA2580256, study PRJEB22360) | human gut metagenome | biome: human gut; feature: human-associated habitat; material: faeces | place: Denmark | collected 2008/2010 | reverse complement strand
AATTTATGGGTGCCTGATTTAGAGGCCCGAAATAGAGGCAATACATGTCCTAGTTATGGGATATCTCATAGGAAGGCGCCGACCCTGTACACTGCACGGAAAAGCTTTTCCCATAACAGACCTGCGCCTATAGCCGGGTTACATGGAGTCAGTCAGTGGCTGGACAAAAGCGATGCGCAGTTGCATAACGATTTTCTGTTTTCAGTATACTATAGAAGAAATCCGCAGTGCATCAGGCAGGCTTCCGATTCCGCAGCTTCTTGAGGAACCCGCACATAAGCCAGTCGATATAGTACGCAGGCACTTCGATCTCAGCGTCGGAGACGCCTGCGCCTTTCAGCCTGAACTGCACAGCGTGGAGGCACTCATGTGCGAGGGTGCCTATGTGTTCCGGATCACACGGATCCAACTTCGGCATCCATATGACAATTGCGCTGCTCAGCTCCATGCAGACAGCATCCACATGGCTCCTCGGATCACCGGGATACGCCTTGTCCTTGCGCACCTCGTCGATAAACTCGTCGAAGTCGCCTACATACAGTACATACTTGCAGCGGAACAAGTCATCGTACATCTTAAGCTTAAGCACGCATCATCTCCTGCTCTCTGGCGTTGTACACAGCGTAGTTGGTCGTCGCCCACTCCAGGTCCTCTTCCGTCCTGTACAGCACTTCAACGCGCGGCTTGTCACAGTTGCTCAGATTAAGGTACACGCTTGCAGGCGCAACAGGATTGATCTTCGCGCACTCGACAAGTTTCCACGGAATGTCATAAGGCATGACAAGGTGTCCCCTCGGCAGTGACAGCTTCACGTACAGGCGACCTTCCTTCTCCACAAACTTCCAGCCGCCTTTCTTAACGTACCAGCCGTTCAGCTTCTCTACGCACTCATCGTGCAGCTCATGCTCGAGCATCTTTATCGTGCGCTGTCTGGCTGTGGCGAGGAACGTGTCATGGTTCTTGCTTACACGTCCCTTCAGCATCCTTCTGTATCTGTGCGCTTCGTATGTGTCCAGTTGCTTGTTGTGCTCGTGACAGTACCGCAGCATTTCCCACACTACGTCCTTGAATGTTTCCAATGCGCTGTGAAGCTTGTTGCTGATTCTGGTGCTGACTTCGGTTTCCGCTGTGAACTGTACGACTTTGATTTCCGGTACCATGAGTGCTCCTGCGTTGCAATGTAGTATATATACATTATTATAAGTATAATAACAGCACATGAAAGGAGCTTTCATGACAGACATCGTCATTCCACTCAGCACATAGTCCAACACGGACAACCTCGAACTCAGAATCGCTCTCAGATCCATATAGAAATACGCACAGAACGTCGGCAACATATGGATCTACACAGAGGCGGAACTTCCCTGGCTGCGCAATGCGAATGTAATCAAGATGGGAGATCCTGTCAGAGATCTCAAGGATACGAACCTCATCAACAAGGTTCTCGCCGCAGCTCACAACGAAGACATAGCTTAGCGCTTCATGTTCTGGAGCGACGACCAGCTTCTCACAGGCCCTCTTGATCTTGACAAGGCTCCTGTTGTGTACAATGTCAGATCCATGCCGCAGTTCGCAGGAGCTCCCAATAAGTGGTACAACAGAATGGAGCACACGCTTAACTACGTGAAGGAGCACACAGGGCACGAGCTGAAGCACAACTACGACGCGCACACTCCGCAGCCCTACACGAAGAGCAAAGTCATAGAGGTCTTCGAGTCGGTTCCATATAAGGAGCAGCCTGGCTTCTGCATCAACACCATCTATTATGGCATGCTCGGTGTGCCTCCCACAGCAGAGCAGACCTCTGTCAAGCACACCTTCGAGAAGGGCGCCATGGCCATACCCGCAAAGATGCTGACATATGCAGGATACGATGACGCTTCCTGGATGCGTGGAGGAGCCTACTTCTTCCTCGGCATGTTCTTTGATCTCAGCAAGTACGAGGTGCCTAAATGATAGTGCTCTCCAGAGGAAAATGCGGCGACATCATTGCGCAGTGCTGCTTAGCGCGCAAGAAGTACGAGCAGACGGGAGAGAAGCTGGAGCTCTATTGCAGAGAGCACAAGCCTTTCAAAAAGGGACAGCTGTAGTTCATTGAGCCTTTGCTGAAGCTGCAGCCTTATTTCGACAAGTGCGGCTGGGTGCAGAACATAACTGACGTGCATCCTTAGATCCCGTAGCTCACAGAGATCAACATCAAGCTCGCCAGAGAGTACGCAAAGAAGTACAACTACTACAGCGCATGGTGGGTGGACGAATAGTCATGGTGGCGGCAGATACCTGCTGTACACAGAGAGACAGATCTCAGATACCGCATACCTCTCGCATACAACGAGCCGCTGTAGGAGACCATGCCGCCGTGGATCACAGTTCCACAGCACAGACATGTACAGGAGCCCTATATCGTACTTGCTGCAGTACCCAGGTACAGATGCTGCACGAATTTCAGAGCGCTTAAGAGACTGTCCGACAAATACCGCATACTGTACATAGGACATCCGCAGGACTACAACGCATTCGCAAAGGATGTCGCAGAGTACTATCCGATACAGGACATCATCCATGCTGCACAGCTGATACAGAGCGCATCATTGTTCGTAGGGACTCAGACGCTGTTCACATGGCTTGCATAGTCCATGGGCGTCGACAGAATAGTCTCCTGCTCTCCTATATTCAAGGATACTCACATGCGCTGCACGAAGGGATTCAAGGGAGCGTTCATGTATCCAGCGTAGCTTGCCTTGATGCTGCGAAGCTGGGAGTGTCACAACGGCTTGCAGACTTCTGTCGGTTATGTGATAGGCACATACGGAAGTCCTGCTTACATCGACCTGCAGCTTGCTCTGCACAAAGGCAAGTGGGGACATGACGTGCTTGTGTACGATGACGGTTCGCAGGATCCCGGGCTCATGGAAGTGTGTCGTAAGTGGAATGTCCCTCTTATCGGAAACAAAGATCAGCGCCTTGGCCACCAGGTCGGAGACCTTGCAGTATACAAGCGCGGGCTGCAGTATTTCAAGGACAAGGACTGGATGGTGAAGCTGTCCAGGCGTTTCGTCTGGATGCAGGACATGCAGGACACAATACAGCAGCACGACAGGCTCTGCTGGAAGCCCTGTCTGAGTTCCTGGTGGATTGCGAAGCCCTCGCTTAAAGGTCAGGCGCTGACGACAAGCTGCATCGCCTTCAACAAGGGCGCCATGCCTGAGTAGATCGTATAGAACTTCGGCAACATAGACATAAGAAGCACCTACATGTAGAAGTATATCTACAGGTGGCTGGCACAGTACTATGGAACATAGCCGTACACAGAGTGGAGCGAAGTGTACACAGCTCCGGGAAGATGCGTCACTGCCGACAGCATACTGTGGAGATAGAAGAACACCCCACAGGACTATTACAAGCTGTCACAGGAATTGGGACTTCAGTGGGAACTTAAGGATTTCCAGGACATCATAACAGAATAACGCTGTGTCCTTATGAAAAAGGACATGCCATGAACAGACGCGTACTGCTGTTTCTGCTTAAGCTGTTGTTCAGTTACAAGCGGAATAAAGCCAAAGTCATAGATGCCATAGGCAAGATTCGCATCAGCCTGTATCCCATGTGGGTGCTGTATCAGCCTCTCCCTTACAAAGTCACCGGATAGGACATACAGACAATACAGAACAAGATACAGCCGGGCGACATAATACTTACAGGCTGTACATGGAAAAAGCTGTAGGATCTTGTCGTGCCCAACAGGTACAGGCTGACACACGCAGGTATCTATGTTGGTGACAATACAGTAGTGCATGCTGTGACGAGCGGTGTACAGTAGCTGCATATTGTGGACTTTCTCAGATGCGACCGCGTATGCGTGCTTCGTGTTGAAGGTGACCATGAAGCTGCGATAAGACGCGCCATACGCTTCATAGGATAGCCCTATGACTTTGATTACAGACAGGGCTAGGACGCTCTGTACAGCTTCTAGCTGTGCGCATGCTGCTACAGGTAGCTGTAGTTCCAGAGGAAACCGCTGAAGCTGTTCTGGTTTACGTTGCCGTCCATATGTGGCAAGTACTATTACGACAAGTCCTTCGTGGACTCCGAATACTGCAAGGTGATATATGAGTGCTGAAATAAATGACTATTCAGGGTGGATGTACAGTCTGCCTCCCAATCCTCAATAGAAGGACTGGAAACAGCTGGCGACTAAACTGAAGTCCTATATAGAGTCGCCTAAATTCATGCGCACAGGTTCTACGTACGCATAGGTTGACCCTGTGTCAGGCAAGCTTGTGAAGCGCCCTGTGTCCGATGTCGTGCACAAGGTATCACCATAGGACAAGACAGGAGTGAAGGCTTAGGACCTCAGAAGCATGATCCAGCAGGCAGTCGTCACAGGCGATAAGCAGCTGCTCAGAGACGTCTCCAGGTACAAGTACATCACTGCGCATAAATTTGTTTCATAGAAATAGATGCAGAAGTAGATGGACAGGCGCAGGAGACGCAGGCTGGCACTGACTGCTCTGATTCTGGGAGGAGCTGGAACTACAGCAGGGCTGCTGCCTTTCATCGCCAACAGGAGATCAGGTTATCCTGACCAGGCTTCCACATATATGGATGCCTTGAAGCTCGCCGGTATCGGCGCTGCAGCAGGTATTGGAACTGCGGGTCTTATAGAGAGCTTCCGGTGAGTAGGCAGATAAATGAGTTCACATTATTGCTGAATAGGCAGAAAACTGCATCAGTAGGCAGAATATAGGATCAATATGGATAAACAAGCATATTTCAAGATGATGGGCCTGTGCAAGGACTAGGCATTGAAGCTGCCTAAAGGTGTGCTGGCCAATGCAGGTAAAGCGATTATGGGGGCAGGCAAAGCCGCGATCAACCCGCAGACGTACAGGAATGCGTACAATGCTGCGAAGAACGTTGCTCCTGTCGCAGGTAAAGTTGCAGTGCCTGCAGGTGCTGCGACTGCCGGTACTGTCGCTATGAACCAGGCGCATAAACTTGGTGCATAGCGAGGCGCGGCACAGGCACGTAACTAGATGGCGGACAGAGCTGCGGCTGCATATAACAGAGGGCTCCAGCAGGGAGCTGCAAGCAAAGCGGCGCAGCCCGGCTTCTGGCAGCGACTTCTTGAGTACATAAAGAGCATTTTCAAGTGAGGCATACATGGATAAACAAGCATATTTCAAGATGATGGGCCTGGATAAACAGGCGGCTATTGATCCTCAGGTACTCAGGAACCTCATGGTAGGTGCAGGTGCAGGACTTGGCACCTATGCTCTGTCGAGCATTCTCCCCGGTGCACGACATAACAGATTCGTCAGACTGCTCGCATCTCTTGGCGTCGGCGTCGGTGCAGGTTACTTCGGAAATGAGATTCGTAACTGGCTCAGCAACAGGTTCGGCAAGAAACCTGCAGCTCCTGCTGTATCCAGTGCCGATGCGCAGGCTGCTATCCAGGGACTGAAGACTCCTCCCGCTGTTCCTGGTGTGAAGACACCTGAGCAGATTGCGAACCAGATGCTGGCTGCAGGTAAACAGGCAGCCGGTGCAAAGTCCCAGCCGGTAGAGCCTATTAAGGCGCCTGAGATGAAACTTGAGCAGAAGCCTGCAGAGAAACCCGATAAAGGTGATAAGATTCAGACTCCCAACATGACCATCGATGGGAAGGTCAATAAAAAAGACTAGCCGAAGATGGAAAAGAAGAACTCCTATGCAGAGCGGCTTTCCGCTGTGATGCAGAAACAGGCGTATTTCAAGCTCATGGGTTACTCTGAGCCTGCATAGAATAAATGAACGGGGTGGGGGGTAAAGCTAAATGGCATTTAAGAACTACACACTGACAACTGCTGCGGGCACATAGCAGACACTGTGCACAGCTGACTCGACAACTGACATAGCTATTGTTTCCATATAGGTGTACGGCGGATCGCAGGGAGGCACTGTGACATTCACAAAGAAGCAGGGATCATCCCAGATCTTTAAATTCGTACTGCCGGTAAAGGCTTAGGAAACAGTCGCCATAGATCACAAGATTTTTGTGCCTGCAGGTTATACGTACACCGCTACAGGCTCAGCTTCAGGAATGCAGATCTGCGCCAACGCAATGTAGATGACAGTGTGAGGTTCAGATGTTCACAAGTTACAAGCCATAGCAGTTCACCAGATATCCCACTACAATAGTTCCTGACTTAAGTGCAGGATTCGATACTCCGGAAGCCACAATATAGCTTCTCGGAGCTTCCGACAGTGCATCTGTAACAGTCACTGCCACAGGGCCGAACACAGCCAAGAAGTTCCGGTTCAACTTCAAGCTTCCAAAGGGACATGATGGTGCCGCAGGAGGCTTTGCCTAGCCTGTGGCAACTGCGCAGCAGCTTGCCTAGAGCCAGCAGCCCACGGTTCAGGTTACTGCATCCGGACCATCTTCAGCAAAAGTGTTCGCTTTCGAATTCGGCATTCCAAAGGGTGCGACCGGACCTAAGGGATAGAAGGGCGACACAGGGCAGCAAGGTCCGAAGGGCGATACAGGAGATACAGGACCTCAAGGATAGACAGGAGCTACCGGAGCAACGGGCCCCGCCAATACGCTTACCATAGGCACCGTCTCTTCCGGAGACACTGCTGCAGCAACCATTACAGGTACAGCTCCCAACCAGACACTCAATCTTGTGCTTCCTAAGGGTTAGCGCGGCGCAAGTTTCACTGTCGATGCTACCGGTTTATTGTCCTAGAAGCCTACGTACGACGCACAGACCAAAGGGTTCTCGTTCCTGGCTACGGATACTGGTAACTTGTACATCAAGCAGTCGGACACATCCGGCGACTGGTCTTAGGCTATTCCTTTCAGAGGAGAAGTCGGAGCTGCAGCCGGTTTCGGCACACCAGTTGCATCTGCTTCTTCACTGTAGTCCACTCAGAATCCTACTGTCACTGTAACAGCTACCGGTTAGAACACAGCAAAAGTGTTCAACTTTACATTCGGCATCCCCAAAGGCTAGAAGGGCGAAAAAGGAGATCCCGGACAGGCTGGTGCTCAGGGAGCTGACGGTGCACAGGGTGCAGCAGGTCCGGCTAACACGCTTTCAATCGGAACAGTCTCTTCAGGCGGCACTGCCTAGGCTAACATTACAGGTGATGCGCCGAACCAGACACTCAATCTTGTGCTGCCTAAAGGCGACAAGGGAGACACTGGTGAAGCTGGTGCTCAGGGAGCGGACGGCATCACGCCACACATAGACGACACCACAAAGCACTGGATAATCGGAGACACAGACACAGGTGTCAGCGCATAGGCTATTCCCGGCGTCACTACGTATCAGATTACAGAAGTTGATTCAGGCAACTATGCTACTATATACAGCAAGAATGTTCCTGTAGGGCTGAAGACAAACACAGGCACGTATTATCCTATATAGAAGAATACGGTTACTCTAAGTGACAACAGCTGCAGAATATACCTTATACCTTATCTCAGTTATGAAGGCACCGATACATTTACTTCTCCGTGGACGTTGTATGTAACAGGTGCAGGCGCTGACGGGTAGCCAGGCAAGGATGGCGTAGCTGGCGGCTACGGCAATGTTCTCGGCGGGTTAGGTATGCGCATTGCAGCGTACACCTCCGACTCAACTACAGTAACTCTTACACTTGATGACAACTCCGATTCCACTTTCGACTGGAGTGTACTGCAGCCGTCATCAGTTGTACGCATCAACAACACAGGCGGCGATCATTTCGCAGACAGCGACTCCCAGTAGTAGCTGTACTACCTGAAGGGCTATATCAGCAGTGTCAACCAGGCAGCTAAGAAAGTTGTCATCGATGGATGGTACTACGCATAGTCTCAGTAGCGCAGAGAGATAAGTTCCAACATCATCTCATAGGTCCAGCAGGAACAGTCCTGGCTGTATATTGCAGATGAAGCCAGACGCGATGCCGCTTTCAGTACAGGCGACAAGAACTTCGTCACAGGTCACAGGGCCGTCGCAAACGGCTCATGGAACACTGTCGCAGGCTATATGGCACATGCCTCGGGAGGTCTCAACACAGTAGCAGGAGCTCTCAGTCACGCTTTCGGTACATCCAATAATGTGCAGGCTGAAAGCACTTTCGTAGCCGGTGTCGGCAACACGGTAAAAGAAACTGCAGGTCTGTCCACAGTTATTGGCGGCAGCAACGAAGTGCAGGCTTTCGGCTCCACCATTATCGGCAGCAATAATACAGGTCTTACCGGCACGAACATGACTGCCATAGGTAACAGTAATGAAGGCTCCGGTCAGCTGAGTACTGTTATCGGCAACAATAATACCATTAATGGGTAGTCAGGCAGAGTACTGGGCTTCGGTAACACAATGAACGCTCAGTTCGGTACACTGATAGGCATGCACGGAACGCTGGACAGCTATGCGTAGAACAGAGGAGCGTTCGCAGTTGCAATAGGTTAGCTCGATCAGGCGCAGCTTCCTTTTATAGTGCGCGGATACAAAGCTGTACCGAATCCTCTATTCAACTCAGACAGCATTACTGACAGCGCGCAGCTGACAGCACCCAATCCCAAAGACCGTACAGGCTAGTTCAAGTACAACTCCTAGCCAGCATACTCAGTGCAGTACACAGGGCACTTCCTTGGAACCACGCAGAATGTCACTTCTGCTGGCACTGTTACATTGGATCATGATATGTACAGCAGATGGGTGCTCACAGGTACAGGTGCCGTCACATTGCAGGCGGACAACTGGGTGGACGGAGATACAGGACACGTTGTAGTGGACACATCGAAGCAGACAATCAGCATTCCTGCTGCATGGATCACAGGAGGCGCTGACATCGTGTCGACTCCTGGTATATATGTGCTGGAGCTGGTAAAAGTGAACTAGACCATATACTACAAAATAGTGTATCCTAATACAGAATCCTCAGGAAGCACCGGCACAGGGCTGGCGGTGGTCGTGAGTTCCACTCAGCCCTCGAACCCTGTAGACGGCATGATCTGGATACAGGAGTGATGTCATGAGCGTGTCTGTATATAAGGGAGGCACGTGGTATCCGCTGGCTAATTAGAGGATATTCAAGGACGGCATACCGCATGGCATCAAGCACAATGACTACATGTACTATGACGGCTAGTGGCACAGAATATCCGACGAGTATATGGGCCGGATAATAATGACTCCGCAGACACATAACTCAGGCTCTGCCTCTGTGGATTCAGCAAAGAGTTACATCAGCGTGACAAGAGACGGTGGCTCCCCATCATACATAACCGCATTTCCCGCTACCATACAGGTCAATTCATAGGTCACAGTCATATAGGGGGATGCTCTTGTATTCTCGTGCTCTGGTACGCAGCTGCAGTCACTCACATTCAGCGGCATGATTCCTTTGCTGAATTTCCAATGTGCCAGCTGCGGGCTCACCTAGATAGACCTGTCGGCATTCCAGTACTTGCGCACCTTGAATATACAGCGGAATGAGCTGACTTACCTGGATACCAGAATGCTTAGCCAGCTGTACCAGTTATATGCGAACAACAACAGCCTGACTACATAGAACATAGACCAGATACTGCAGTTCTTTGCTTATTCAGGGATAACAGGAGGCACCTGCTATCTGCAGGATCAGACGACAGGAGCAGGTCCGTCCGCTACAGGGCTGACTTATAAGTCTTCCTTATAGAGTAAAGGCTGGACAGTAGTGGTCGATCAGGGAGATAATTGAGGCCAGCTACAGCGCGTCCTTAAGGTATAGAGCATTTGTACCGATCTCGACAAGAAATCAGTATAGCTTGTACACCCTGAACCAAACAAAAACAGCATAGTCCTGTCTGATATTTACCAGCACAAACATCACTACGTGCTTCCGATAACATCTGCTGTATGTTTTCCGCATAGCACAGTATGAACCTATAGGAGAACATATGAACATAAGTACTTAGAATCTTATTGATTTTGATGGATCTGTACAGCTTAAGCCAGGGCAGAGAATGGTGCGTGTATTAGGCAACACATGGATGCCTATTGGCGTCGGCGGCAACTTCATGCCTGGAGGAACAAGCGGCACCTCGGCGGAGTATTACAAGTGCGCCAGCGTGGACACCGGCGGGACGGTTTTGGACGAGAGCACCCTCATTGCAAGCGGGTTCGGAACACGTTACGGATTTGAAGTAGACGGTACATATACGCTACAGAGCGGAAGCGGCACAGACAGGGTGTATGTAAAAGGCAGCATAATATTGTCATACAACACAGGAAGCTCATGCTGGGAGTTCACAGCCCCGGACTTTGAGCCTGACCCGCTGGCGTTGACAGCTGCGAGCTGCGAGACTCCGTGGGATGCGACTTCATGGATTACTGTAGCAGGTTCCCCACTGTCAGGCGCAACGGTTTCCAGGAGCGAAACGACTACCTCAGGCAATACATGGAGCGGCTACAAGGCAGTGTTTGACTCCGGCACCGGAACATGGAGCTTCGAAAGCGATGCCACAGCGGGGCTGACATATACCAGCGTCACGCCGAGCGTCGGCGGAATCTACAGTCCGGATGCTTTGGTTACTGTCTCCATGCTTTATGACGGCACAGTTACGCTCCCAGGATGTGTGTTCTACGCTGAACTGAAGGACAATACATCTGAGCTCAAGAGCGGGCAGACACTTACTATTCCTTCAAGCGCGACGTTCCAGACAATCGGCGGTGTTCAGTGTGTACAGCTGAATGGAACAGATCAAATAACGTTCACTCCGTAGAACCTTCCATCAGGCAACGTACCAAGAACCTATTGCTTCTGGAATTACCTTACGGCAACACCATCAGGCGGAACATTCTTTGGCAGCCAGCCATCGAGCTACAGTAGTGGTGCTTATTATCAGATAGAGTGGTAGAGAAACGGATATAACTTGTCATTCGGAGGCAATAATCCATTCAGCAATGCAACAGCTCCGCTCAATCAATGGAACTTTGTAGCTGTAACATATAATGGCAATGGTGTTTACTATCTGTATGTAAACAAAACCAAATACAATCCCAGCAACGGCACCACATTGAACACAAAACTCGACGTCAACTATATAGGACCAATAGCTGGTTACTATGCAAAGGCTCGTATATTCGACTATTGCTTGAGCGAGTCAGAGATTGGAACTATGGTTGACAACGGCTTGTAATGAAGCTGCTAATTAACAAGCAACAAGGAACACACAATGTATTAGGAATACTCAGACAGCGATATCGTGTTACAGACCCTCGTTGACTAGAGCACAAATCAGTAGCTCAGCATCAGAACACCTTACGTGACACGCACAGTTACCATAGAGCAGCAACAGCGCATCCCGCTGTACATCAACGGCAAGCTCAAGTCAGCATAGCAGCTCTCACAGCTTGGACTCCATGTGCGTCAGTACACCAAGTTGTAGCGTTAGCAGATCTACTTTACCAACCTCTACGCACAGGATGCACAGGGCGACAAGGCTCTGCAGCTTCGTGTCAGACAGTACAAGGCATACCTCGATCAGCTCGGACTCTCCTACAGCGTCTCTCAGGATACAATTATGGCTGCAATCCAGCAGGCAGACATGACGGATGCTTAGAAAGCTACAGTCGCAATGTAGATGAAAGCCATCTACGACGCCATTACCACCAATCTGTAGTTCTACGGATCTTAGACCCCGCACAAGGACACGTACAACTATATTGCGAAACTTATACAGTACCTTCCGGAGGTGACAGAATGAGTCTTCCTCAGTACATGCTCACTGACTTGCCCCAGTATGTGCACATCACAGACCGCAGCGAGTTCCAGAACTCCATAGTATAGCCGGGCGCTGTACTTATATTCAGCTAGGACGGAACCTCGCTCACAGTCAAGCTTCCCTCGGGCGTCTTTCAGAGTCTCTCAGGAGACATGAGCGATTCCATATATCAGGCTATCATGGACATCATCGGAGACACGTCCGACTCCAGCAACAGCGCACTTTGACGGGGTACATTTGTTAGTAGTTCTGATGCGCTCCATGCAGAGCGCACTGAATGTATCCACAAGCCAATGTAAAAACAGGAATACAACATGGCAGAAAAGAATGTACAGCTCAAGTGTGGCTAGGACTTGCTGTATCCGAAGACGAAGCTCGCTATGGTGGACGGGCTCATCGATCAGGAGACAGGAAAGATCGACACTGCGCTTCTCCCGAAGACAGGGATTGACATCAAGTACAACAACGGCATGATCTAGCAGGGAGTTACCTAGATCAACTTCGCAGGCACTGTTACAGTGTAGAAGACTGCGGACGGCGTTGTCAAAGCACGTATCGGATAGAACCAGAACAGCTCCAACTTCAACTCCAAGGACGGCGTCACTGACGGCACTGTATCGTACTCCGGCATCACTGCAAAGAGCATGATCATGACGACACCCGCCGACTAGACCTGGGGTATCGGAGACTGGGCTGCAGGTTCCACGCATTCCGGCTTCAACGCATCCACAGCTTCCTCTCAGAATGTCACTGTGACGACCGCCGGAAATATCCACTTCTAGTAGCAGAACAGCTCCTTCACTGCACAGGTCATCGACTGGTCAGGTGTCGCAGCATAGACCACCTTCGCAGTTGCGTCCGACGGAACTGTTACGACCTCCGGCGACTCCGGCATCACATGCTCCATCTCCAGCTACGGCACTGAAACAAATGCGCCTGCAGCTGTGGGCAATATGGGCAAGCCGACGTTCACGTTCGACATGAAGCAGCTTCTTCCTTAGGGCGGACGCTTCCACTTCAAGATCGTGCACAACAACGGCACATAGGGCGCCTTCACATGGGAAATGTAGTAGCTGTTCTACAATGCAGGTACGACGCCGACAGTTGCGACGCCTGCAATTGAGTTCGCTTCCTCTTCTACGACTCAGTTGTCCGGTGTCAGCTATATCAGCAGCGGTACGCTGAACGTCACGTCCACGCAGATCGCGAACCTCAACAAGCGCGCAGCAACTACAGGCAACAAGGTTGCAGTGTCCGGCTCCTACACGACGTACACATACAATGCGTCGCATCTGCAGGATTACACGCTTGAATAGAACGACGTCACTGCGTTCGCTTCCACTGTCACTCTCGCAACAGGCAAGTCTCTTGCAGGCAACCTGTCTGTGAACATGAATGCGACCAACGCTTATGCGACCTCAGGAAATGTGTCCAGCAACACCATCGCAGCTCTTGTTGATACTCTTGCAGCAGGAACGACAGATGCCACGGCCAACGAGTCTTTCAAGACCTAGGCCTACAGGTTGAAAGCGGACTGTTCCACACCTTGGGACAGTACATAGAGCCTCGCAGCCAACGACGGTCTGCAGCAGATGCACAAGCAGCTCAAGTATCCGACGCAGAACTTCTCCTCGTACACTCCTGCAGGACCTGATTACTCGGGGCTCACAGGATTCAGGTACTACATCAGAAGCTTCACGTTTGTCGGTACCAAGTTCGGAGGCACGTTCACGTTCGGCAACCTTGCATAGAGCGATCTGGATGCAGCCAAGCTCACCATTGAAGTGTCCAAGGACGGCTCCACATGGTACGACATCACCAAAACGTAGTCGTACGGAGGCATACGTGTGTTCGCAGATACAGTGAAGGCTCCGAAGCTGCAGTTCGCATTCGCAGACGCCGCTTCCGACGTCATTTACCTCCGCATTGGAATGAACAACACATTCACCAAGGCTCTCACAAGCCTTGCGTTCGCATAAGGAGGTGCTTGAATGAGCTAGAAATTCGTTGCCAACCGCAACTACTTCCATACGTTCTCCAAGGTCGGCGTTCAGGAAGACATGTACGTCTTCCAGTCCAAGGTCAAGGGAGGGCACACTGTATCCGCATAGGACGTCCGCGCATAGAACGGTCTGCTTCCTGTCGGAGCCACTTTCGATGATCTGAAGGCACTGTACGTGGCGAACGCGAACGGGTAGCAGGCTGTGATGAAGATGTACTAGAAGTACTCTCTCAGCCGCATTGCTGACTCCAACGTGAACAACAAGTACCAGGCATGGCAGATCATCGACGGCGGCAAACCGGTGCAGGGCTTTATCGCTCCCACCGACGTGCTGGATGCTTCAGGCAATCCGGCTCTCGGTTACACTGCCAGGCTGTACAAGTAGGACGGCACTACGCAGATTGCAGGAACAGACGGCAACTGGGTGTTCGACTACTACTCAGGACTTGTTCTGTTCGAGAAAGGCAAGGAACCGTAGTCCCTCGGATGGGGCATGGTGAAACTGTCCGCTTTCGCTTATATAGGAAAAACTATCAAGCAGCAAATTGACTCTATCACCTCTGTTGCAGGTGTTGTGTATTAGATAATCTAACAAAAAGGAACATATAATGGCCAATCTCAATGTCAGATTTAAAAATCAGACTGGCGATATTCTGTATCCGTAGACGCTCGCAGCGAACGTTCTGAACCTTGATACGTTTATCCAGTCCCAGATCTCTTCTGCAGGTCTTCTGAAACGTTCTATTGTAACCGAGCTCCCGACTGAGAACATCAGTGAGACTACGATCTACATGATCCTCAAGTCTCCGGCAGGTTCAGGTCAGAACGTGTACAATGAGTACATGTACATCAACGGCGCGTGGGAACTCATCGGTGACACGGCTGTCGACCTCACGGGATATGCGACCGAAACGTACGTGACGAATGCGATCAAGGATAAGGCCGATAAGGCAACCACGCTCGCAGGCTACGGCATCACGGACGGTGCGACGAAGACCGAGCTCTCCGATGCTGTCAGCACGATCAACACGGCTCTTGAAGGTACCGTTGCAACCAAAGCGGATCAGGCGGATCTCGATGCTCTCAGCGACTCCGTCAGCGCTCTTAAGGAACAGGTCAACGGCCTTGTCTCCAGTCAGATCACGTACTAGGTGATTGCATAATCACTTCTCCCTTGAACTGACAACTAAGACGCAAGGGATCCCTTTCCTTGCGTCTTTTTATTAGGAGCCACAATGGCAGTGACCACTAAGAATGTATATTTGAAAAATGTAGCGGGTTAGATACTGTACCCGTATACTACCAATGTGCCGCATAAAGCTTAGTTCTCGTTTGCCGATGGCTAGCTTGCGCTTAACTTCGATAAAGTCAGAGACGGGCTCGGACTTACAAGTGACAGTCTCAGTTTCAGTCTTCCCTATCAGACCTTTTCACAGGTAACCGACAACCAGGTCATACTCAGCGGACTGCCTGTAGGAATCAAGACGGAGCTCGGAAACTACTATCCTGTGTAGAAGAACTCTCTGCAGTTCACATAGACAGGAATCAGCCTGACAGTCACAAGATATCTCGCATACGACGGACTTGATACATTCTCAGGCACATGGACAGCTTACTTTGCCTGCGGTCGCGACGGCCTGCAGGGACCTAAGGGATAGACAGGTGCGACCGGTCCTGCCAATACACTTTCGATCGGAACAGTTTCTTCCGGTGACACAGCTTCAGCAACAATTACCGGTGACGCTCCCAACCAGGCACTCAATCTTGTGCTGCCTAAAGGATAGAAGGGAGATACTGGCCCATCCAATACGCTCTCCATAGGTACGGTCACATCAGGTGACACAGCTTCGGCTGCCATTACAGGAACCTCTCCTTAGCAGGTGTTGAACCTGGTGCTGCCGAAGGGGGATAAGGGAGACACAGGTCAAGCAGGTGCCGAAGGAGCCTCAGCGTATCAGGTATGGATCAACAATGGTAACGCAGGCACACAAACAGACTTCCTTGACTCCCTTAAAGCTACAGGTTACAGGCATCCGTTCACTGCTGCGGATATAGCAAATGACACGCTCACCATAACGACACCAGGCACTCCTGTATCCATATCCGATCAGGATTCCATTACGTATCCTCTGCAGTTCGCTTCATACAGAGTGACAGGCACGCAAGTTACGATTGACATGGCTGTGAACTTGAGCGCAATAGGCAAGGGCGTAAGCGGAACATGGTATGTCAACTTTGCTGCTGGCGGGCCTGGAGCATAGCCTTCCGGCACATATATTACAGAGCAGACCGGCGCTTCATTCACACCTGCTGCAAACAATATCTATAAGCACACTATTGTGTCAGGGTAGAGCATCTCTTTCACTTCTACCAACATGAGTGCAGGAAGATGTTCTACATTTGAGCTGTGGCTTATAATGGGATCTGCAGTTGTCAGCTTCTCTTTGCCTGATACTCTTACATGGGTAGGAGCCGCGCCCAGCTTCGACAGCGCCAATACGCTGTATGCACTTGTAGTAAGATGGGACGGATAGAGCTACATAGCCAATCTGGCATACACCAAGTCAGTCGCATAAGGAGGATGAATGTACGCTAAGATATAGAACGGTTCTGTGGTTTATCCTCCACAGAACGACGGAAACAGGTTCAATGTCAATACCTGTGTATAGTGGCTGCAACAGCACGGCTTCACTGACATGACGGCATAGCAACTGGCTCCTTATCTTGCACAGGAGACAGTGGATTATACAGCTTTTGATAATGCATGTCAGATGTTCCGGCAGGTATGCTACCAGATAGGCGGAGCTATAGGCAACGCATAGTTCAAAGGAGGCTTCGACTAGTACGCCTCTTTCATTGATTCATAGTACGCACAATAGAATCCGGCACAGGCTGCTTTATATGCGGCAATGTGGTCAGGCGCCAACTAGTACGCCAAGTACGAGGGCTCCAAGGTAGGTCTCGGGCAGCCTGACTGGTGGTACAGGTGCTGGAACATACAGAAGGAAGCATAATGCCACTGACTTAGAAGATATACACCGACGCTTAGATGGCTGTCGATCCGCCTGTCGGAGCATTCACTGTATTCCATGGCTACAACAATGGAATGGACAGCACTGACGGCGTAGGTCTCCGCATACTCAAAAGCGACGGCACTATATAGAAAGTCGACGACAACGAAGCGTACCTGAAGCTGTCAGGCGGAACGATGACTGGCGTTATCAACAGGAACGGAGTTCTTGCAGGCAATCCCACCAATGGCGGTCTTGTCTCTCTACGAGGAGGCGCATCTACTTTCAATGATGGCGGGACTCTTACTTTATACGATAAAGGACATACCAGCTATGCAGGACAATTTAACCTGCAAGCTGCTGACGGCACCAATACTGCGGGTATTGTCGGCAAACCTGACGGCACGTTGACATGGAGTGGCAAAAATATCGTTCGCTCTGCTGTCACAACATCTGGTACCGCAGATGCTAACGGCAACCTTGGTCAGGGCGTTCTGTTCACAGGCTAGGTTCTCGCTGCCTCCGCTGATCTGAACAACTACAAGACACCCGGTTACTACTACAGCTTAGCCAACGTGGACTGTGCGCAGATGGGCAATCACCCATCCGGTCTGGCAGGAGTGCTTCACGTATAGGGACACACCGGAAGCAACATCACAATACAGACGTGGACCGACTATACTGTTAATAATGCGCAGGGCTAGATATGGACACGCAGGTGCTACAACGGCACATGGTCCGTGTGGTACAGACTGCAGATGGAACCTCCTACTGTCGTATATGTGGGAGCCACAAGAAGCATCACAAGCATCTCTCAGCTGCAGCAGTACCTGAATGCCAGAGGCTCGCAGACCAGAACGATTACTGTGTCTTTTGACGACGGAACGTATGCCGGAACTCTTGGCTGTCTGCGTTGCGCTGTTGTTCTGCAGAGTACTTCTGCCGATGCCAGCAAGGTGACACTTACAGGAGATATCACGTTCGGATATTCTGTGTTCGGCAGAGCACAAAATCTTACAATGACAGGCGGCGTCACGTTCCAGAACTGTCTGTGTGCATAGTGCATATCCTGCAGGCTGACAGGACCCCGCAGAACAGCAATCTCTGTTGTCAGCTGCGGTTCAGCCGCAATCAACTCGGTTACTGCAACCAGGTCAAGCGCTGCAGGAGATGTAATCAGTGTCTCATATACACCTAAAGTCAATATCTATAACAGCTCCGCTACAGGCTACAGCACATCCAGTGGCGCCTGCATCGTTGTAGTAGGTGTCGATATGTGCACCATAACAGGCACTCTCACGTGCAGCACAGGCGCGTATGCACTGTATATGCAGAACAGCTTTGTGGAGTTCAATTCAGCGGCGTCTGTGACATGGAACAGCATAAGAACCACGTAGCTGTAGGGCAACTTCCGCAATCTCTGCGTGGCTTACAGCGGCACCTCATTCACAAGAACAGGTACGACGGCCACTAATAAGTGTATCCCGGCCAACAAGGTGACCGGAAACAGCAACAGCCTTAATACTTTGCCTGACAGCTACTGAGAAGGATAAGGAGACGTACCATGAAATACGTTGTTTCAAATACGGACAACACCATCATAGCGACACACGACGACAATCAGGACGTCGAGAATCTGTACAACAACTGCATAGTGTACAAGTCAACGGAGCACTATGAGCTTGGTGATACGTTCGTGATTCCTCCTGCCACATACCAGGAACTCACAGAATTTCTGTATCAGGAAAAATGCAAGGTTGCATATGGCGGAGTCACTGTCGTCAGAGATTCTCAGCACTATACGTTCTAGACCACGCAGGATTCCATTACGATGTGCAACAGCCTTGCGCTGGCTATTGCAGCGCAACCGGACACATATACTATATACTGGAAGTGCTGGTGCGACGGAATGCCTAAAATGCTATAGCTTACGAAAGTGCAGTTCAACGCGATCTTCGCCTTTGGTATCCAGATGATCAATTAGGCGTTCGCTGTATAGGGCACGCTCAACGCAACAGTACAGAGCATGCTCTCATAGCAGATGCAGGATCAGGAATACATAGCACAGTTCAAGCAGCAGGCGGAAGAAGCTTTCTCGGCAGTCAATACTGTATTTAACATTACATAGGCGTCGGATTCTTCTTTGCCTGAAGACCAGTGACGCTAGAATAAAGACGAAGGAAGATCAGATTCACATTCTTGCATCATCCTTCACCTCCTTGTGTTTCCCGATACGAGCTCACCTCTCGTACCGGGACTTTTTATTTCGCAATCTGTGTGCTGTATATGTCGTACTGTTCCTGTGTGATCTTTCCCTGCTGCAGCTGCTATGTCAGCCACTTCTAGTCCTGAGCATAGTTGTACTTTGCAGTGTCCATGCAGCCAGCACCAAAGTACAACGCACAGCCAATCAGCACAGTAATAAGTAACTTTCTCATTATGCCTCCAATATCTTCTTTGTCTGTGAGTATGCTTCTTCGCGCATACCGAAACCATCCGACCATTTGAGCAGATTCCCGTTGTAGCTCTATGCGGGTCTTATCAGATGTACATTGGGAAGCTACAGATACCCTGACTCTTTGAGCTGCATCACCTAGCGGTCCATTACAGCGTTCAGAAGCTAAATCAGTCCTGTTATGCCCTGCACCTGCCCATCGTACTTTGTAGGAGGTGTCAGCACCACGTACACATCGTCGTACTTCGCTGTCTACTTCACTGAAGGTAATGGTATATTGTTGAGCACACCTCCGTCGCCGTACAGATGTTCACCTACTTTAACAGGCATGAACAGAAACGGTATGCTGGTGGCAGCCAGCACCCATGTCGGCGTAGCAGCCTTCATGTGACTCGTATAGTCATCAAGTCTGGTAACGGACACCTGTACACGACCCATTGCGCTCACAGTCATGTTCTGCAGAAGGAATCTTGCGAGTCCGGTATTGTCGATGATATAGTTGCTCTTGCTGTATACGCTCTTTATGGCCTGCACAGGCGCAAGCTACATCCACTAAGAGATGCTCTTGTTTTCCATGAGGTCTGTGAACCATGCGCTGTCGTGTCCGCTGTAATACAGCCCGCTGAACAGTGCGCCTCCGGAAGATGCAAGAACCTTGCCTGGAACAGCTCCATGCTGCTAGAAGGCTCTGTATACTCCTGTGAGTATCTACGGAGACATTACACCGCCTCCCTGAGCAACAAGCAGCGTGTTGTCCAAGTACTTTATGTCGTTGGAAATAGAGTCTGACATTTACGTGCTCCTTATTTTTAGACTACAAGGAAACCAGCGTCTGTCTATAAGGATACCTATGTTTACCGTACTTCAACTTAAGAACAGCCAGCCTCTGAATCAGGCGTGCCAGCAGTACATAAGAGAAGTTCTCAATAAATTTTCATTAACAACGGATGGCCTGTGGCTGCGCGCGTTGAAACTAGATGATGTGCAGTTCAAGTGGTGCCCGGCAATGCAGTAGTCGGACATTCTCGGAGCCTTCTGCCCTGTGAGCAGTAATACTGTATACATACAGCCGCCTAAAATGCTTGTACAGTTCGCACAGGACGCACAGACATAGCTGCAGATCACATGGCTGTAGAGCATATTCTCCACAGTTGTGCATTAGCTGAGGCACATGTATCAGTGGCGGAAGAATAAGTTTTCCTACATGCTGGCTTCGCTTCCGCTTCTCAGACAGGTTACTCTGTAGAAAGACGCATAGCGAGTTCAGGTGTCCGCATAGCTGTTCGCATAGCGAGAAGCTGCAATACGCAACTAGAAGCGCAACATAGCCAAAGGCTGGATGCAGGAAGTTGCAGTAGGGAGCGACTCAAATGCGTAATGTGATAATCGCCGTTATGTTGATAAGTTCGGTTGTTTTCGGCGTAAGTTGTCAGTCGGTTACATAGCGTTAGTACTATGAACCTACATAGCAGACAAGCTTCGTGGGAACAGACGGGCTCACAAGAGGCGCTGTCAAGAGCTAGAAGGGAAAGAACGGCATTCCCGATTTCTCGCAAAATAAAACTTTCAGTTTCAATCTGCTTAATCTGTAACAGGAGCAACCATGGCGAAATACATTCAGCCGAAGCATAAGACAGACTTTTCCAATGCCTATGTGTAGCCAGGGAAAATGCTGCTTTTTGTATAGTCCGATTCATCTTAGGGATATGTACTTACAGGCAGGAATTCCGCAGGTCAGTTCGTTCGCATATCTGAGCAGAAGCAGGGCATAACATAGGAACAGGTACAGGCTATATCTCTCAGAAATGCATTAGTGTTCGGTTAAGGAGCTTAGATGTATTAGAAGAGATATACAAGATCACTTGCAAACCCTTTCAGCACACGGTCCAACAGGTTCTTTCCAAAGACCATCAAATAGTGCTTCGACTGGGCATAGTACATGCATGACAGATTTCCTGTCATAGGTACAGCTATCAACAAAGTCGTCAGATACTTCGCTGCCGACATCACAGTAACAAGCAAACAGTCTCCCTCTTAGACTGACACAGACTCGCTCAAGCACACATAGGAGCTGCTCAAGGACAGTTACAATCTGCTGTAGCTTCTGATACGCATTGGCTAGTAGCTTGCCACAATGGGCAACGTGTTCGTGTATGCGATGCCTGTGATCAACCGGACACTGTGCTGTCCTGAATGTCGTAAGTTCGTGGTAGCCATGGATAAAGTGGTACCGAAAGTAGATTTTCAGTGGGACGGATAGTGCAAAGGCGTGTGTCCTAAGTGCGGCAAAAAGGTCACATTCCTGATGGTCGACAAAATCACCAGCGACTAGCTCGGACGCAAGATCCGGTTCATGATCTACTCTCCGAGGGATATCCAGCTCAAATTCAACTAGCTTACAGGTTAGTACACATATCTGTACAAGATGCCTTCGCACATCAAGAATGCGATCGTGTAGGGTGATCCTGTATATCTCAGAACAACACCCAAAGTGTTCCTCAAAGGAGCTTTCTCTTAGAAGTTCATATAGTTCCCTGTCGATAAGTTTCTGCATCTCAGGACAGACACGCTGGCTTCCATGGACAGGTTCTATAAGGGCTGGGGCACTCCTCTGTTCCTCAGCAGCTTCAACAACATTCTCAGACTGGCATATCTTGATAAGTTCAATTAGGCGGTTGCAACCGACTTCATTGCTCCTATAAGAATGATCAGTCCTCCGACACAGCAGCTTCTTGCCGGTCAGGACAATCTCCGGCAGCCTATCAGCGGTCACGCTGTCAAGAACTTCATCATGGAAGCCATTAAAGGGATCAGAGAGAACCCCTCTCAGTGGGTTGTATCTCCGTTCCCGCTCAACTATCAGATGCTTGGCGGCTAGGCGAAGCAGCTTGCACCTGTGTAGCTGATGAAGTGGTACTAGGACAGAATTCTGTAGGATATGGCCATTCCTCTGTAGATCAGACAGACTACATTCCAGGCAGTAGCGCCATCTATGGGTCTCAGAATGTTTTAGCGGCAGTGGATACACTTCACTTCGCATCTTGATTACGGACTCAGATGGCTTGTAGACAGAATCTGTTAGGTGCATATGCTCGATCAGGTATCGGTACGCCTTGACAAGACATCGTTCGTTTAGGACGACATGCACAAACAGACCATCCTTAACATGATGGGCAGCGGACTTGTCTCTACAGACACTGTTCTGAGTACTATAGGACTCGACTTCAAGGACTAGGTCAACAAGAAACTTGAAGAACAGAACTACGAAGCAGAAGAAGCCGCAAAGAGCCAGGCGAATCAGCAGCAGATGTAGATGACCGCTTCAGTGCTGCCTCCTCCTGGATCATAGGGCATTGGAGCTGCACAGCTGAACATGTAGATGGTTCAGCAGGCGAACATGCCTCAGCAAGCTATGTAGCAAGGTGCACCTATGCCAGCAGCTCCTGCAGGAGCGGGCATGCCGCCGATGCCTTCAGGTCTGTAGAACAGTCGGTCCGCAGGTGTGTAGGCGTTGTTCCAGCAGGCACAGCAGATAGCTCAGCAGATATTCGATACAGGAGTTACACAAGGCCCTGGTGCACGCAGGTCTGCTCTTGTTCAGCTTAAGCAGCAGAATCCGTAGCTCCACGCACAGGTTAAGCAGATACTTTTGAACATTGATCAGCAGACCGCCTCTCAGGCAGTAGCACAGTCCAAGATGCCGCAATGAAGAATAAGATAAGACAGTACCTCGATAAAAGAGCTGCTTTTGACAGAGCGCTCGCCAAGTCTGCAGTCTGGTGGCAGGATCTGAAGAACTTTGGGCAGGCTGTCGGTCAGAACATGTCCGATGCCAACCAGTACTATAAGAATAACAGGACTATAGACAGGCTGCAGCAGGGCAAAGGCAATTATGGTGCTTCCGACAGAAAAGCTCTTCTTGATGTCATGAAGCGCCGACAGCAGTTCATCAGAGACCGCTCAGGCATGTCCTGGAAAAGCCTTAATGCAGGACAGGCTTTGAATACAGCAGGGACTACAGCTGCTGCGACTGCAGCTACTCTTGCAGGAGGAGAAGTTCTCGGAGCGGCTGCTACAGGTATTGCATCTGGTGCAAAAGCTGTCAGAGCTGCGCAGACAGCAGCTAAGGCAGCCAAAGATGCGCAGACAGCTGTAAATGCTGTCAAGCCTGCAGGAACAGTCTCCCGTATGCTACGCACAGGTACAGGGACTTTTATCAAAGACTATCTTACAGGCTAGGCAATTGAAGCAGCTCCTTAGGTGTATGCTCAGACAGTAGCAAAGATGCATCCGTAGTGGACTCCGTAGCAGCGATAGCAGTATCTCGGTAAAGCGAGACAGTGGGGGAGCACTCTGAACTCTGCGTACTGGACTGGAAGCAGTCTCAGAGCTCCCGGCAAATTTGGGAAGATACTTGGATTAGGTATGGGCGCCATGGGTCTGACCAATGCATACGCTCAGAATCAGAATCCGACAGAGTACTACACTTTACAGGAAATACAACAGGATCCTTCCAGACTGGACAGAATGCCACAGCTGACAGGACAGCATCGCACTGTCATGCAAAGCTATCAGCAGTAGCTGAACAACCCGATGCGACGATTCGTTCGTCCATTCAGAACTCCTGGACAGTTCTTGTTCATACCTGGTATAGGCTCAGTTGAAGATGTTGTTCCGTAGGGCAACAATACTGTCGACTACGCACTTGGAAGAACACCGGATACTTATAATTTACAGCGTACACAGCAGGACCGTGCTGCAGCATACAGAACTCTGGAGCAGGATCCGAATAACCCTACAGCTGAGCGTGTACTGGAGAATACGCCATAGTATGTGCGCCAGACAATCCGGAATAATGGCGACACGACCAAAAATACAGTGCATGCTACAGCGTAGTAGGCATACAGAGCATATTACATGAAGCCTTAGGCGTAGCAGGATCCCGCATAGTTGCAGAGGCTTAGAATAGCCGCTCTGTAGTAGCGGCGCAACGCAGCAAGGTATGCAGCGCAAAATACAGGCTTGGTACAGGCAGGATTCGGCAAAATGATTCCTGCCTCTGTGGTGCAGCAGGGTGTTGTCGACGCTACAAAGCAGAAGATGCAGCTCTACAAGCAGTTGTCGCAATAGAAAGATCCTGTTAAGCGTCAGCAGATACTGGAGCAGCTGAGATACGGCAACCAGCAGGGTGCTGTAGGTGCATAGGCGCTGAAAGCCAGGTGGTCTCCGTAGATACGCAATCAGGTTGTACAGCAGGTTGTTGGAGATAACACAGATCTGACTCAGCTGCATCAGATGGTACAAGGTCAGAATGATTACAATAAATGGCTTGCGCAAAATAATCTGCAGCAGGATTCCGACCAGTATACCGCTTAGATAGCTGCAGGTATGAAAGACAGATATGTGCAGAACATCAAGAAGCAGATAGCTTCCACTGACGATCCTATAGGATACGCATAGAAGCTTCTTATGTTGAAGCAGCACGCAGGATAGGACACTGCTGAACTTGGCAAGCAGCTGTATGATCAGATATATCCCAGAGTGAAGCAGCAGATATGGAAAGATCCTATCAATAACCTGCCGCAGGCTATTAAGCTGTGGGGAATGTCTAAGGGTTACTCCAAGTAGTTCCAGGACTTGTTCGGATCCAAGTCGGGTCTGTGGGGAACTGTCGGCCTTGGTGCAGGTCTTCTCGTAGGGCTTCCTTTACTTTACAGCCTATTTAGCGGACGCGCATAGACACCGCAGGTTAACTATAAGGATGCCAGGTTCCAGCAGATGCTTGACTAGGCTGTGCAGATGAATATGCGCAGACAACAGGAAGGACATTACGCGTGAACTAGCTGCCGAAATCAAATCCAATATCCAAGCTTGTATAGAGCTACCAGAGCAAGGTGAAGAGTCCATTAGGTCAGTCTTTACTGCTTGCAGGTATTGGATTGCCTGCTGCTTATATGCTTAAGCGCCCTGTTAACAAGCTGTTGAAACATTTGGGAAGAGATCCCAGAATTAACGCGGCTCTTGGAACACGTCCTGCGTAGATGGAATAGGGCCTGGACTAGATGTAGAACTCATGGGTCGGCAAGCATGGTCTGCCTCTGATGCTTGGTCTGACTCCAGCTGCTATTGCTCTGGCTATGAATGTCACTCCAGGGCAGCCTTATTCCGGACTCACTTCATGGGCTGTAAAGAAGAAAGCCGCACTCAAGAAGATTGCTTCTTTATGGTAGGCTGACGGATATCAACCGCAGATAGACTTCTCGCAGACACTGAATCCTAATACAGTTGTCAGCATGATACAGCATAATCCATACCTGAAGGATTCACCGTATTAGCGTAATCTTGGTACATCTATTATCACAGCAGCTAAAGCATACGGTAACTAGACGACGCTTGGCAGCATTTATGACAGCGCTGTCAACAAGTTCGATACCAAGCTCAGATTTGAGGGTGTTACAGATAAAGCTGTCAAGAGTCTTGTTCAGGGTTCTCTGGCAGGTATGTTTACAGATGTGGTCGGTTCCGTGATGGGGCTGCCTTAGCCTGTAAGAGGTCAGGTTGCCAATACTGCCGGATTTGCACAGGCTCTGTACTCGATACTGAATTAATGTATACGTAATAAAGGGATACAATGAAATACTCTGATGTTTATAGACAGATGAACAAGGAAGCAGGACTTGGATAGGCTCTGGCAAACGGAGCATATCTGATCGCGGCTGTGACTATGCTGACTCCTGCTGTTGGCGGCGCCGCTGCCGGATATGCCGCAGGCAAACTTACGACACCTGGCGTTCAGGACGTATAGAACCTGTAGAAGTAGCACAGGCTTGCAAGACTCAAAAGAGACAATGAAACACAGCGTCTTCTCTAGCAGCGTGAAGACACAAATGCAGCCTACAGTAAAAAAGTCAAGCCGATGAGGTTTGCCTGATGCATAGTATCGGACCATAGGAAGCGCTTCTGTTGCAGCTGGACCAGGCATAGGAACCGGCGCTGACAGTCGACACTTCGCAATCCATGTGGGACTACAGGAACAAGAATACATATAACGGTATTCCTGTAGATAAGGCTGCACAGGATCTGAAAGTCAGCAATGCGTAGTAGCTGTAGAGAGCGCTTCAGCTTAAGCAGGGCGTTGTCGTTTGGACAGGCTATCTGTCACCTTAGTACGACGACAGGAAATCTGTCTAGCAGTACAGAGATATCAGACAGAAGTAGGCTTAGGGTCTCATTCGTGTCTACAGTTAGGACAGACAGTTCTGCCCTCATATTAATAAGTTTCTTGTGCTTGTTACATACGCATCTCTTAGCTATTAGCTGAATCCGAGACTTGAATACCTCAAATAGGAACAGAACAATGAGTGATCCGATTTTGCCGAATACCATAACGACTGCGCCGTCTGTCAAATCCATAGTCAATACCATCAACCCGCTTTCATTTTTGTTTTCAGGCAGAGATTACGTGCCGTCATGGTTCATAAACATGTTCCGTGGAGCTAAGGGAAGCGAGTGGGAAACAACAGGTGCGCCTGCCAAGTCCGCACATATTGCCGCAAAGGTGCTTGCCGGAGCCGGTGCACTTGGGCTTGGAGCATGGGGAGCAAGACATCTTATGCACTCCATGAAGCTGGATGCCATAGATAACGCCAATTCAGCTGCTACTGCAGGTGGAAAGCTGTAGAAGTTATACAAAAGACCTACAGGTGCCATGGCTGGATATACGCAGGCGGAACAGCGCAAAGCGAAGCAGCTGTAGGAATCTGACAGCAGTGGTGTCGAGAAGAAAGCCTTTGTAGGTAATGCTGTAAAGTATACCGATCCGTATTCGTTTGCTCTTGGTGTTGTACCTCCTGCTGCATCCTTGCTCGCTCTTGTGGCGTCCTTTAAGAATGCTGATAAATATTACGATACCAAACTGTCCAAGAAACTTGATCGGGACATTGCCAATGAATAGGCGGAGCGTGCCAGAATCTCCAAGCGCAGAATCCTAAAGGGACGCGGAGTTCAGGCCCTGCTTGAGTAGGAAGCCCCTGTAACTAAGACAGCTTCCGAAAAGCAGGGAGTGTCTGGACCTCTGGTAAGTGCACTTGGAGGCGCGGTTGCTCTGCTTGCTGCTGCTTCATTTGTAGGCGGCTTCAATTATGCTCGGAGAAATGATCCGCAGACAGTCAAGTTCAAGGCTTACAAAAAGGGCATATAGGCATATAATAAAGCAAGAATAGCCTAGGAGAACGTTGAGACAAAGCCGCTCGATCCCAGGCTTATAGAGCTTTTCAATGCCAACATCAACAATAAGAAGCGCCCTCAGGAAATGACTCCTGTTAACAGCACTTCCTACAGAGATGTGTTGATGTAATAAGGAGCCGATATGCCGTAGTTGCAGGGAACAGTCAATAATATCCAGCGACAGAAGATGCAGTTCATCTCCGATGTGCTGGATCCTACACCAACTGTCATGTACAGAGCTGATGACTATAAGACTCAGCGCAAGTTGATCTTTGAGCGTGTTAAGAATGCTGTTCAGAAGAGATTCCCTCTGTACAATGATAAATATGTACTGTAGGTGTAGAACCTCGACTACGCAGATCCATAGGAATTCTCTTATGCTGACCAGAAGAAAGCTGTTCTGTAGGGAACGTCTGTAGGCAGAAGACTTCGTGGCAGTTATGTGCTCAGAGATGCTGCAACTAATCAGGTGGTCTCAAGAACGAAGCCGCAGACGCTCCTGAAAGTTCCATACATGACAGATCGCGGCACATTCATCAACTCAGGCCATGAGTACACATTCAATAACATTATGCGTCTGTAGCCTGGTGTGTATACACGCAAGAACAACGATGACGACATTTCAGCTCAGTTCAACGTCAAGAAAGGTACAGGCGCTGGATTTAGTATGACATTCGTTCCCAGCAAAGGTGTCTTTCAGATCAGCAGAGGTACAGCAAACGCGCCTGCATACACTGTGCTGAAAGATCTCGGTGTTACAGATTAGCAGATGAAACAGGCGTGGGGCGACTAGCTGTACAATACCAACAAGTAGTACGGTACAGGATAGAAAGCACGCATAGCTTCCAACAGAATCTACAATTACAACTCATGAGCGTTGCGTCCGATATAGCTAAAGGCATGGTAACCAGGTTCCCATAGCACTGGGACTGGAAACGTGCTCTTACATATGCCGGTGTGACAGGAGGCGGAGCTGCAGGTTTGTCTTTGCTGGTAAGCAAGCTGCGCAAGCACGATAAAAGAAAACGCACACTCAACGCTATTGTATCAGGTTTGTCAGGAGCTCTGGGCGGTACTGCGCTTTATACAGGTCTTCAGAACTTCATATAGCTAACAGGAGGGCTTCCTCTTGGAGGTTAGAACCAGCTGCCTGCAGTCGATACAGACGACAAGACACCCGGTAAACACTATGTAGTATATATAGGTGGAATGAACACGACTCCAAGATATGCCAAGAAGCTGATACCAGGTGCAAATATGGCTGTGCTTGACTGGGGATAGCAGGATAAAGCTGTGAACTTCATAAACAGTCTCAGAGCTAAAGATAAGGTAACACTTATAGGTCACTCTGCAGGAGGAGGTACAGCAATAGCTGTAGCCGACAAAGTCAATAGACCTGTAGACAAATTGATAACACTCGATCCTGTAGTGTTAAATCCTGTAAAGCGTCTGTTGTAGATGTTCAGAGTAAGAAAGCCTAAATCAGCTGTTACAGCATAGAACTACATACCTTAGGACTACAAACTTAAGGACAGCAGTAACGGATTCCTGTCAAAAAATAATCCTATATTGCTTAGACAGGTTCCAGGAATGAATAACACAGTTATTCCGAATTAGGCACATGGGTTGTGGTCTACCGGCTACAGAGCTACGCCTTAGTCAGCATAGACCTTATTGAATGTAAAAAAGAAGGTAGTATCGATATGAAAAAGTACGCACAAATATGTAAGGACGCCGGTGTTGCTTCGTAGGTTGCAGGTAATGCCATACAAGCCGCCCTGCCGCATGCAATTGTCAACTCCAATGTACATTAGGACATTAAACTGGGCGCTCTCGGAGCTTTCGGTGCAGCACAGCTTGTAGCAGCGGCAGCAGCTCTGGCGACGCCTACGAGATCAAACAAGCAACAGCTTAAAGCCGGTATCTCTCCGTGGCATACTCTTGGTAATCTGTTAGTACCTGGAATGGCTTCTTACAATTTGTATAAAAGGTACGGTAATGCTATGGCTCAGGAATCAGCAGCCGCAAAAGAACGCGACATCCAAGGTGCGCTCAAGGCGACCAAAGACAAAGACGCAAATGTGAGGTAGGCAGCAAAAGCCTATCTTAAGATGCGTAAAGCGCAGGCATAAGCAGAGGACACAATGACGTACAAGCAAGCATACGCTAAAGTGGCTTAGCTCAAGTCTCTTTAGGAGCAGAACAATTAGAACACTCCTATGACCTACATGCAGGCGCACAGAAGAATGCAGCGCAGCATCAACGACATGCTCAAGCCTCCGGAACCCGACATTGCACAGGCAAAACAGAATAACAAGATTACAGTAAATGCCCCTGAAGGATCACCTTCCTAGACACTGGGCAATGTAAAGTAAGCTTACATACAGCACATTCAATGGGCCGCTTCCCTTCGAAACTGGCAAGGGAGGTGGCCCATTTGTATTATATGCACAAACAGACACGGGGTCTGCAAAAACAAACGAACTGAAAGGTATTGAAAATGCAAATCAAATCCTTGGATGGAGTCATGCACGAAGTCTCACCTGCTTAGGTGTAGCGGGTGTACAAAATGCTTCCGGCGCATGCCTCAAAGCAAATGAAGGTCTAGTAGGATGTGGAGCTCGAGTAGGTGCTCGAAACGTTCGACTGGAAGTCGCAAAAGTACATGTAGAAGGCGGGACATAACATCAAGCGTATCGTGTAGCTGTAGGCATTGCCGACTACCGAGGATGATGTGAAAAGCGCGTTAGCGCATGTTCTGTGTCACGGATGCCCTGAACGGATAGCAGATGCTCTGTATGAGTCCATCTAGTTCTAGGTATCAAGATTTATGAAACATCTCGTCGACGAATACATGGAGTAAAACGAATATGGATATAATGGGATTGCTGGTGCCTGTTCTCTCTGGGTCTCCTGAGATAAAGGGCAAGTTGGAATCGGTGTTCGGACAGCCTGTCGATCACATAAGCAAATGTGTGAGTCAGTTCATGGACGGCATAAAGAATGGTCCGGGTTTAGTGGATAAGTAGCTGCAGAAACAGCAGAGATTTATGCACATTTACCAGAGCGGATTACGCATGGGCTTCCAGGATTACTAGGCATAGATAGCTGCAGCCGATTGCGCTGGTTATCCCGTTATAGACGTTGCAAACTCCTTCGCTTAGCGGCGAGGATGGAACTGCACAATATAGGAAATATAGCAGCTCCATGACAAAATCATGCCCAGATTCATGTAGATGGGCAGGAAAACCGGACTATTTCAAGCTGAAAAGAAAACCTAGACAGCTCCAAAAGGGATCCCGAGCGTGCAGGTTACAGGAAGTGCGAAATAGCCTCCGTGGAGAACGGCGGAACAGCCAAAAGGTGCACCTGTTCCACCTGTAAAATAACAGCACCTGAAAATGAGGTAAGAAATGAGTTA
>OGQA01000239.1_pt1 | contig 31535 bp, 27 predicted proteins | sample 1553011 | NCBI WGS metagenome assembly OGQA01 (sample SAMEA2580256, study PRJEB22360) | human gut metagenome | biome: human gut; feature: human-associated habitat; material: faeces | place: Denmark | collected 2008/2010 | reverse complement strand
CCAGTCAGGCGGGGCAGGGCCCGCAGGCCGGTCACGAGCCGCGCGTCGATGGCACGGGCGACGAGCTGCGCCAGACGACGCTCGTTCCCAACTACCACATCCTCTTCATGGGCAAGAAGGCCTCGAGCTCGGGCGCGATCAATCCGCCGATGGCCTCCGAGCTGCTCGACTACTACACGCCCGAGCAGCTGCGCGCGCATTGGATCTCGCTGGGCCTGGGGATGAAGCCCGCGAGCTTCTCGCCCAAGGTGCTCGATCCGAACGCCAACGAGAAGGCGCCCGATCCCGTTCTCAAGGAAAGCGCGCTGCTCACCAACATCTTCAATCGCATCGCGCGCTCGTGCTTCTACACGGCGCAGAAGCATTGCGACGATCGCCTGCCGCTGGGTGGGCCGAGCGAGGACGTGCGTGCCGCGTGCGAGCAAGCGGTACTCGAATACGAGGAGCACATGGCCTGCTTCGAGATGCACGCCGTGATGGCGCAGATGGACGAGTTTTTGCGTGGCATTAACAAGTGGTGGGCAAGCGAGAGCCGCAGCGCGCTTGCCGAGGACGCGCCCGAAGGCGCCGTCGAGGCGCTGCTGCGCGACGCGTTCCATTATCTGCGGTGCGCGACGCTGCTCATGCATCCCATCGTTCCACGTGGTTGCGAGCTCATCTTCGAGCACCTCGCCATCGAGCCGAAGGGCGGTTCGTGCGGGGCACATGATGCCGGCTTCTTTAACTGGTGTCATGTCTTCGAGCCCATCGATTTCTGGGCCACCGACGAGGAGCGTGCTGCGGGAAGCAAGGTGCTCAAGGAGCTCCCACCGCGTTTCGACTTCTTCAAGAAGCATCCCAGTCAGTACGAGGATATGGCATAATACCGGTCACGTGCCCGAGTGGCGGAATGGCAGACGCGACGGTCTCAAAAACCGTTGTCCTCTGGGCGTGTGGGTTCGACTCCCACCTCGGGCACCAATAGACGACATCATGAAATGTGACAGGGGCTTGGCCCCTGTCACATTCTCAGGAGCTTCTGATGACCAACCAACATGACGATACTGACGCGCGCGAGGACTTCTCCGACACGCCCATCATTCCCGGTCCCGATAATCCCGACCCCGACGGGCTGTTCATCGCTGAGGTGCAAGGTCGCAACAAGCGGCTGCGCCAGCTCATCCAGTTCACGCACTCGTCCACGAAGGCCGCGGCCATCATGCTCGTGGCTGCCATCATCGCACTCATCGTTGCCAACACGCCCGCGCACGGGCCCTTCCTCGAGTTCTGGCACACGCAAGTCTTCGTCGGCATAGGGCCTTTTCATGGCGAGATGTCGTTTGCGCACATCATCAACGACATCTTCATGGCCGTGTTCTTCCTGCTCGTCGGCCTCGAGATCAAGTACGAGATGACGGCCGGCGAGCTCACCAACATCCGCCAGGCCATCCTGCCGATTCTCGGCGCGTTGGGCGGCGTGCTCGCCCCCATAGTCATCTACCTCATCTTCAACGCGACGCACCCCGAGGCGTTCATGGGCTGGGGCGTGCCGACCGCGACCGACATCGCCTTTGCCCTCGGCATCCTGTCGCTTCTGGGCAGCCGCGTACCCAACGGCGTGCGCGTGTTCCTCTCGACGCTGGCCGTCGCAGACGACATCATCGCCATCCTCGTCATCGCTATCTTCTACGGCGAGAGCCCCGATCTGTTCTGGCTGGCTGCTGCCGCTGTTGTCTTCGTCGCGCTCATCGTCATGAACCGCATGCACGTCTATTCGCTTGTACCCTACGTGCTCGTGGGCTGCGTGCTGTGGTTCTGCGTGTTCTCTTCGGGCATTCACTCGACGATTGCCGGTGTGCTGCTCGCGTTTGCCATTCCGTCGGGTTCGCGCGTCAACCTCGACAACTTCTTCGACTGGTCCAACAAGCGCCTGCGCATGGCCAACAGCTTTTACGAGGGCGACGAGACGCCGCTCGTGGCGCAGAAGGACTACATCACCACGGTCTCGAGCCTGAGCAAGATATCCAAGCAGGCGGTGCCCCCGGCCACGCGTCTTGAGCACAAACTCTATCCGTGGGTGTACTTCCTCATCTTGCCCCTGTTTGCGTTGACCAACGCCGGCGTCGCGGTGACGGGGCTCGACCTCGCGATGGTCACGTCTTCGCCGGTCATGCTCGGCGTGTTCTGCGGCTTGGTGTTTGGCAAGCCCATTGGCATCATGTTGTTCAGCTTCATCACGATTAAGACGAAGATTGCGCAACTACCCGAGTTCGTGACCTGGCGTCACATGTTTGGTGCGTCGGTGCTCGGCGGCGTCGGCTTCACGATGGCCATTTTCGTGGCGAACCTCGCCTATGCGGACGCGATGCTCATCACCGAGGCCAAGCTCTCGATTCTGGTTGCGTCAACGGTTGCCGGCATCGTAGGCTTTGTGCTGCTGTTTCTGCAAGCCAAGGCAGATCAGAAGCGCGGCATCAGCTATGTCACCGTGGTGCCCGACGACGGAAACGTCTCGCATGCAGATGCCGAGATGGGCCGCGATTCCGAGGAACTTGTCGATTCGCTGGGTGACGAGGAGCTTTCCGAGCGCATGCGGATGGCGCATGAAAGCGCGACCGTTCCCGGTGAGCTCAAGATCGAAGTCAAGGACGTGTAGAAGACCAGACCCCCTGATGCATGTGTTGGCTTAATGGGGAAAAGGCAACGGGCGAATGTCAAGACTGTTTCTTGCCGTAGGTAGTATGTATAGTACGTAGTGCTTCATCCTCTGACCCGGCTTATTGCGATGGACCGATGGCAATTCTATGGGATCCCGAGATCTTGGGTCGGAAAGGTATCCCTCGTTACGACGGTGGGGAAGCTGGAACGCCCAGTGTGGGAGCCCACCTTACAGGGTGGGTTCATCCTACCGGCAGGGGATGGGGTTGACTTAAGGGGCTGCTTTTAGCAGTCCCTTTTGCGTTTGTGGGATTGGGATGCTGGCTATCTGGCCATGAGGACGCATTGTGTGGCAAACCGCTGTGGTACACTCTGCTCAAAATTCTGCGCTCGTGAGGATAATGGGGCAATGTCCCATTTGTGAGGAGGAATCGATGAAGGAATCACCGTCCATGGACCAGTGGCTCGCCGAGGCAAAGGCTGACGAGAGCGCACCGCGCTGCGGCATGTATCTTGCGCATAACGGTACCGTGCGCGAGCTGCCCAAGAAGCTCGTGCGCGAGGGTGTCGATGACGGCACCAAGGTCACGGGCATGAACTTCAGCTATGATGCCGCTGCTGTGGATGCTGCCGTGAAGGAAGCACTTACGTGGCCGGGCATCGAGTACGTGCGCGTATGGCTCAACGAGGGTACGCTATCCGTGGGTGACGACATCATGTATGTGCTCATCGGTGGCGACATTCGCCCCAACGTGATTGACGCGCTCCAGAATCTCGTGGGCAAGATCAAGAACGAGATGGTGCAGGAAGTCGAAATCGCGGGCTAGCTTGTGCGGGTGGCAGCCTCTGCCATGGCCACGTCTGCGCCGAACTCGTGCAGGTAACGGCTTTCTTCTGGGGCAATGTTTTTCTTGTGGCGAGAATATAATTATTCTAGAATGTAGATAACGTGTTTGGCACGTGTTTTAAGCGCTTGCTTGGGCTTGGCCGCCCGGTTTGCGTGTATTGGAGCTCCTAACGGAGCCAAACGAAAGGCGTTTCAAATGGCTGAAGGTACGGTTAAGTGGTTCAATCCCGACAAGGGCTACGGCTTCATCTCTCGTGAGGATGGCGACGATCTGTTCGTGCATTTCTCCGAGATTCAGATGGACGGCTTCAAGACTCTTGACGAGGGCGACAAAGTCAACTTCGAGGTGACGACGGGCCAGAACGGCAAGCTGCAGGCGAGCAACGTCACCAAGGCTTAAGTTCTCGATTCATACTGACGCCTAAAGGGCTCCGCGCAAGCGGAGCCCTTTTCGTTTAGCGGGGAGGGAGCGGACCCGATGGGGGGGGGTATCTGTCTCGGTTGCATGCGCGCTGGCAAGGATGCGCTCTTCTGGTACATAAATGGCAAGTAGGCGTACCAATGGCCGTCTAACTTGCCAAAAGCGGCGTATTCGCGTGCCATATCTCGCGAAACATGCCAGGTGAAGTCGCCGCTGGTTTTAGACAAGCAGGGCTTGCCTGTTCGCTCTCATGCTATTTCTGGGTAGAGACGCCTTCGGCGGCCATGCAGAGCAGCGCCACGTGACGGATATGCTTCTCCTGGTCACGTTGCATCTTGGCGGCTTCGCGCTGTGTCTGCGCTTCGGCGATGGAGAAGCGACAACCGCAGTAGTTCTGGCGGTACATGCCCTTCTCTCGGCTGATGCGCGTTGCCTCTTGGTAGCGGTCGCGGAAGTCACGCGCATCGACGTTGAGCCCGTGACGCGCAGCCGCCGCCTCGAGCTCCTCGAGGATGACGTCCGTCAGTTGGTACGGGCTGATGGTGAGCGTCGTTGAGATCGTGTCGAAGCCTCGCTTTTTGGCCTCGCGAGCCGTCTCCTCGAAGCGCAGTCGGTAGCAGGCACGGCAGCGAGCTTCGCGGTCGGTGCCGTATACGGCGACCTTGCGCTCCCAGGCGCTCGGATCGTAATCACCCTCGATGAGCTCGATATCCTGCGGATCGCATACATGCTCCCTGAGCGTGGAGAGACGGTGTTCGTATTCCTCGGGTGGAAAGATGTTCGAGTTGGCGTAGTGGATCGAGAACTCGACGTCTTCTTGCGCGAAAATGCGGGTAGGCTCAAGCGAACACGGCCCGCAGCAGGCGTGCAGAAGCATGCGTGTGCCGCTAGACATTGACGATGTCCTTGAGCATGGACTTGGCCTGGGATTCCGATATCTCGCCCGCCTGGTACATGGCGGCGATGTCCTGGATCTCGTCCTTGTTGCCGATGTTCTTGGCAACGAAACCGCTTACGGCAGCGGGATCGTCGGTGTTGACGCCGAGCTGGTCGGCAATGTCGATGACGGTCGCCGCCTGGCTCGTCGAGAGGCCGAAGTCCTGCGTGAGCATGCCGACGGTGCTCGTAGAACTAGCAGGTGTGCTCACGCCCGCGACGTGCGCAAGCGTCGAAAGTCCGCGCTCGAGCTTGTCGATGGGGCCAGTGTTGCCGCTCACGGCGCTGTAGACGAAGAACGCGGAAAACGCGATGCAAATGACCGAGATGATGACGAATATCCCCTTGAGGATGTTCCCGAGGACCTTCACGTGTAACTCCAAACCAATGTGTGGGATTTCAAAGCATGCTAGTACAACTAGATGGGCCGCATGTTGGATTGACCAATTCTGCGGCGAACGACCCCAAAATCAACACAATCGCGAAGGGGCGTCGGAAGCGACCGCTATAGGCTGAAGAGGCGTGAGATGGTGTCATCAGCCGGCTCGTTCAGCATGTTGTAGAGCCTTCGTGGAACAGCGTCGTCAAGATACCTGCATAGGGTCTCAATGCTGTACGGCATGTTTCCGCCGAACCAGTGCGTGACACCGCCGACTTCGGCATCTGCCAATGCCACAATCTGGAATTCCAACTCCGGATCGAGCTTTTCGTGCTTGTAGTCGACGATTGTCTCGCGCAGCGTCTGGATACGCCGACGCTTGGCATGCTCGAAGAGTGATTGATAGCCTTCCATGCCAAAGCCCCATCGATAGAGCGTGTCGTGTTCGGCAAATGCGGTCGTGTTGAGGAAGTTTGCTTGGAACCAGTTGAGGGTGCGTCCCGTCTGGAAGAGGAAATGCTCGGCGATGACGCCGTAGTGCCACTGGCATATGTCCCATTTGTCCTTGAAATGATAGTAGAAGGTCGCGCGCGATATGCTCGCTTCGTTGCAGATCTGGGTTACGGAGATCTCGCCGAAGGGCTTCTCCTTCAGCAGCTTCTCAAAGGCGTTCACAACAGCGAGTCGAGTTTCGTTCAGGTTGAACCCAAAGACCTCATTCATCATAGCCCCCCTCTTCGATTTTCCCCTTCTTTAATGTACTCGCCTTTATTGCCTTTTTGTGACGTTTGGACAAAAGAGCAATTCTGTCTGACTATTTCTGACATATGAATGGAAGTGACAAAAACGTCTCGAAGAAGGTGTATATGCTGGCACGTCATCCTGACAGCATGCGGGAGCTGTAGATTAGTTTCAGGCGCTGCGACGGCATTGAAAGTTCCATGTGAAAACCGTGCTTCCTAATCTATCAATCAGAGAACTCTGACGTTTTTTGCGTTGGGGTCAGGCAGTTCCAATGGGCTGTTTTCTGGAGCATGGCAAGACATTGCCATGCAAGGAGAGAGGAGTGAGGATTATGGCAGAACATGGAGTGGAGGGCTACAACAACAGTGGCGTGTCGACGCAGCTCGTCGGCGACTACGTTGAAGTCCCGCACAAGCACCCCTGGCGCTACGAGGAGGACGGCTTGACCGTCACCCGCGGCAGTGCATGGTCGGGCCCTGGTTGTCACGACGGCTGCGGCGTCCTGTTGTATACGGACAAGGACGGCAAGTTCGTCAAGTGCGAGGGCGACCCCGAGAACCCCTACAACCGCGGCCGTCTGTGCGTGCGTTGCCTGGATGTTCCCGAGGTGACCTACCACAAGGACCGTCTCCTGTATCCGATGAAGCGCGATCCCAAGGACCGTGGCAAGGACAAGTGGGAGCGTATCAGCTGGGAAGAGGCCATCGACCTGGTGGCGACGACCTTCCTCGACATCAAGGAGAAGTACGGAGCGGAGTCCGTCGTCTTCGGCCAGGGTACCGGCCGTGACATCGCCGCCTACATTACACGCCTGTGCTGGTCGTTCGGCTCGCCCAACTACGTGCTGTTCCTGTCTGGTTGTGCCTGCTATCTGCCGCGCGTCGCCGGCATGGCTGCCACCGCCGGTTCGTTCTGGGTGGCTGACTGCTCGCAGCAGTTTGCTGATCGCTACGACAATCCCGAGTACAGGGTTCCCGAGACGATGTTCATCTGGGGCAACTATCCCTTGCGCGCGAACTCCGATGGCTTCTACGGCCACTGGGTCGTTGACCTCATGAAGCGCGGCATGGAAGTCGTCATGATCGACCCCAAGGTCACCTGGCTGTCCTCGCATGCCAAGATTCACCTGCCCATCCGTCCCGGCACCGACGCGGCGCTCGCCTTGGGCTTCCTTAACATCATCATCAACGAGGACCTCTACGATCATGACTTCGTCGACCGTTGGACCTACGGCTTTGACGAGCTCGCAGAGCGCGTGCAGGAATATACGCCGTCCCGGGTCGCGGATATCACCTGGATTCCCGAGGAGAAGATCGTCGCGGCTGCCCGTCTTCTGGCCAACAGCAAGCCCGCCACCATGCAGTGGGGCGTCGCGGTCGACATGACCAAGGAGGCCCTGCCGGCTTCCCAGGCAATCGCCGCATGCTTCCAGATCACGGGTAACGTCGACGTGCCTGGCGGCATCATCGCTCCACCCGAGATTCTCAACTACGCCGGCGGCTGGGGTCGCGAGCTTTGCCCCGAAGAGACGTGGAAGAAGCGCATCGGTCTGGACATGTATCCACTGCTCAACTTCGGTTTCCAGATCGCCCAGCCCGACGAGCTGCGCCACACCATGGTGACCGGCGAGCCTTACAAGATCCATGCCACGTGGCTGCAGCAGAACAACACGCTGTCCTGCATGTCCGCCGACCCGCAGGAGACCTACGCCGGTCTCATGAACTGCGATTTCAACGTGTCGGTCGACCTGTTCATGACGCCGACCATCATGGCGACGTCCGACGTGGTGCTCCCAGCGGCGACCTTCCCCGAGCGCGACGGTATCCGCGTCGGTGACGGCGTGCAGCGCGGCGAGGTCATCAACAAGGTGTGCCAGGTGGGCGAGTGCAAGTCCGACATGGAGATCAACCTTCTGCTCGGCAAGCGCTTCAACCCGGAGGCATGGCCCTGGGAAAACGTCGACGAGATGTTCAGCGCCATGCTCGAGGCGCAGACGCCCTACAGCTTCCAGGACGTTCGGGAGAAAGGCCCCATCTACTTGCCGTTCAGCTACAAGCGTTACGAGACGGGCCGCCTGCGCGCCGACGGACAGCCGGGCTTTGGCACGCCGACGGGACGCATCGAGCTGTGGTCGACGTTCTACAATAGCGCCGGCATGGACCCGTTGCCCTACTTCGAGGAGCCGGTGCCAGGTCCCAACTCCACGCCCGAGCTGCTCGACGAGTATCCGCTGGTACTTACCACCGGCGCCCGTCCCTGGTCGCTGTTCCATTCGGAGCATCGTCAGGTCAAGCGCATGCGCAACCTCAAGAAGGAAGCCAACGTCTACATGAACCCCAAGACGGCGGAAGAGTACGGTCTGGTCGATGGCGACTGGGTCTGGATCGAGAACGTGTACGGCCGCTGCAAGTCAAAGGTCGTCGTCACGAACATCTACACCAACCCCAAGGTCATTGCCTGCGACCATGCCTGGTGGCATCCGGAAGGCGACCCCGAGAAGCTCTATGACACGCATGACCTCAACGTCAATAACCTGCTTCCGGGCATTCCCGGCAAGGCCGGATTCGGTTCCAACTACAAGACCACGCTGGTCAAGCTCTACAAGGTGACGCCGGAAGACGACACCAACGGGGCCTTCCTGACCGGCGAGGAAGGCGAGCATTCGCAGGCTCTCGACGGTAAGGGTGTCGAGGCGATCCAGGACTTGGTCGATCAGCGCAACGCCCTGGTCGCCAAGCGTGATGCCGCCAAGGCCGAAGCGGAATAGCCGCAACGAGATCAAGACGAACCACGGGGCGCGAACCGAGGCGTCGGCCTGCGCCCCGTACGAGAAGAGAGGTGCGCTATGCAAACTCCAGCTGAGCTCAACGCCCGAACGAGGGCGAAGTACGGAATGCTCATCGATTACCAGTGGTGCACGGGTTGCCACTCCTGCGAGATCGCTTGCCAGATGGAGCACGGCTTGCCCGTAGGACAGACTGGCATCATGGTCCACGACATGGGCCACTGGCCCCTCGAGGAGGGTGGCGATGACTGGCAGTTTGGCTATCTTGCCGCCCCCAACTCCGTGTGCGACACCTGCGCACACAGGCGCTCCCTGGGCAAACCGCCCACCTGCGTGCAGCATTGCCAGGCGCAGTGCATCGAATTCGGCCCCATCGATGAGATGGCCGAGAAAGCCAAGGAGCACAAGGACTACGTCCTGTTTGCCCTCGGTAAGTAAGCACGAAATGCCTCCGGCGTCTTGGGTGGGACGCCGGAGGGCACCCAATCATGGAAACAACTGGTCTTATGGGAGGGATAATGTCAATCGTGAAATATGGTGTTCTGGATAGGCAGACCACCAATACGGAGCGCTGGCTCGCCTTTGCCGCGCTTTTTCTGTTCGGCTTCACGGCCTCATGCAACCTCTTCAAGGCATCTCCGATTATGCCCGTGCTAGGTTCCGCCCTGGGAATCGATGCCGCCATGATCGGACTCATCATGACCTTCTATTCGATTGCCGCCGTCATCTTCGCGCCCATTGGCGCGCTTGTCATGCGCAAGGTCGGTGTCAAATTCATGGTCGTGGCATCCTGCATCATCATGATCATCGGTACCCTCATTAGCTGGCTAGCCGGTGATAACGCTGCCATTTTCTTTACTGGACGTGCTATTGAGGACGTTGCCTATGGCCTAATTTGCGTTTGTGGTCCCAATATCTTGCCGAGGCTCTTCCCACGCAAGCAGATGGGTATGGCCGTTGGCATCTGGTCACAGTGGATTCCCTGCGGAACCATCATCGCGTTCTTTACGGCTCCGGTTATATTCGATGCGACTGGCGCATGGCAGAATATCTGGCTCGCGACGTTGATCCTAGAGGTTATCGCTCTCATCGGGCTTGTCGTGTTCGTGAAGATGCCCGCGAAGAACGAGAACACGATTGTTGCAGGCAATGCCGATGTCGAGGCGAAGCACGGCAAGCAATTCCCGGCTTCGGGCTTTGTCGTCTGCGGTATCTTCCTCATCTGGGTATACGTCTACGTCGTCAATATTAACGGCATGTATCCGACCTTCCTGATGGAGGAGAAAGGCATGAGCATGTTCGACGCCTCCATGCTGCCGAACTGGCTTGCCATCATCACCATTCCATTGGGAATCGTCGCAGGTGTCATATCCGACAAGTTCCCCATTCGCAAGAAGTCCCTTGTGGTCTTCTATATCATCGGCGCCCTGATTTTCTTCTTCCTGGCCTTCACGCCGGGCAAGGACGCCTCCAGTGCATGGGCCTTCTGCATCATCATGGGCATCTGCGCCTCGTTCATCCCAACCTACACTCGAGGCATTACGCCGCTGCTTTGCACGGACTCGATGAAATGCGACATGGCCCTGATGGTCATGGCGCTCGTTACTGGTATCGCACAGTGTCTTGCGTTCCTCGCTTCCACGAGCGTCGCCGTGCTCGGTTGGTTTGCCAATTCGCAGTTCATTTGTGCTCCGCTCATGCTCATCGCCGCTATCGTCGTCCTCATCTTCGTCAAAGACGATAAAGCCGTCGTCGAGATTCGTGAGCTCGAAGAAGCCGAAGCTCTTGCTGAGAAGAAGTGCGATACAAGCAATGCCGAATAAGTTGTAGTCCCTTTCCTCATGATGTCGGGCGTGGTCCCTCCTCTAGCAATGGCGCGCCCGGCATCACCTTTGCGGACTTCGAGGAACTTCGCGGCCCGAGGGCTTGATGCCCCCGGGTCGCTTGTCTCTTACGGGAAACGAGGAGAAACCATGTCTTGCGGATACGCTTGCGTCGGGGGCGGAAAATGCACGGGAACGCCTAAGCCCATGCTCGTAATGGGAACATGCCCCGCTTGTGGGCATCGGAACGCCAGCGATGCGATGCACTGCGACGAATGCGGGCGTCCACTGCCCCCAAGGCCCGGCATGGCCACTGCCAAACCGGTAGGTGCGGAAGACGGAGGCGGGAGTGGCTCCCGCTAGTTGTGTGAGCTGAATGCCCGGCTGCGAGACGGTGTCATACGTGCCATACTGACGCACGACGCTACGGACGGAGACCTTTCATGATTACGATATCGAGCATATTCGAGATGTTGTTTCTCATAGGCTTCGGGCTCTCCTGGCCCATGAATATCGTCAAGGACATTCGCGGGAAGACCTCCAAGGGAAAGAGCCTTATGTTCCTGGTCTTCGCGCTCTTTGCCTATGCCTGCGGAATCCTCTCGAAGCTCACCGCCGAGACCATCTCCTTCGTCCTGATCTTCTACATCATCAACGCCGTGATGGTTGTAATCGACACCGTCTTCTGGTTTGTGAATCACAAGCGCGATCTCATGTACGATGCCGAAGGGCAGGTATGCATCGAGGTCGTGGAGGAGATAACGTGCCCCTACGGATACGAGTGCGAAAGGCTCATCGTCGCGAGTGGCAAATAGGCTGTGGGAACGGTCGGCGTGGTAGTATAGCTATCTGGACACGACGAACGTTACGCTCGCCTTGCCCGTCACGTATTGGTAGAAGCAATTAATGAGACAGTTACTCTGAGCAACTGTCTCATTTTGAGGGTGTCGATGAAGACCGAAGATTTTGATTACGAATTACCCGAAAAGTTCATAGCACAGCAGCCGGCCATTCCGCGTGATTCCTGCAAACTCATGGTCGTGAACCGCGATGGAAGCCTCGAACATTGCGTTTTTCGCGATATCGGGGACTATCTGCATCCGGGCGATCTGCTCGTCGTGAACGAGACGCGCGTGCTGCCGGCTCGCTTGCTTGGCCATAAGAAGGGTACGAGCGGAGCGGCCGAGGCCCTGTTGCTCGACAAGGTGGCAGATGCGCCTGATACCGTCGATGAGCAGACCTGGAATTGCCTGGTCAAGCCCGGCAAGCGCCTCAAGACATGCGCGCGCATGGAGTTCGAGCATGACGGCGAAGTCGTGCTCGAGGGCGAGATCATGGGAATCGACGAGGCGAATGGCTCGCGGTCGGTGCGCTTTACGACGCCGGGGGCCATGAGCGTCGACGAAGCCATTCATTTGGTGGGCCATACACCGCTACCGCCCTATATCAAGGAATACGCCGGTGATGACGAGTTCTACCAGACCGTTTACTCGACCGAGGAGCGAAGCGCGGCGGCACCGACAGCCGGTCTGCATTTTACGGTTGGGCTTCTGGATGAGCTGAAAACCGCCGGCGTTGATATTGCGAGCGTGCATTTGGAGGTGGGGCTCGACACCTTCCGAATCGTTTCGGAGGACGATCCGCTCGACCACGAGATGCATACCGAGCTCTACACCGTTCCACCCAAGACGGTGCGGGCGATCAAGGAAGCCAAGGCACGCGGCGGCCGGGTCATTGCCGTGGGCACGACATCGGTGCGCTCGCTCGAGAGCGCGGCGGCTGGCGGTGCGCTCGAACCGTGCACGCGGGCGGCCACGAGTCTCTACATCCTGCCAGGTTACGAGTTCAAGGTATGCGACGCCATCATCACCAATTTCCATGTGCCCAGAAGCACGCTCATGATGCTCGTGAGCGCGTTTTCGGGACGCGAGACGATCATGGATGCTTACGAGACTGCCAAGACCGAGGGTTACCGGTTCTTCAGCTTCGGCGATGCGATGCTGCTGCTGTAGAGGAGCTGATAGATGGCACGGGAAGGGGCGCCGCCAAGTTCTCGGAGAGCGTGTCGATGGGACTGCGTAGAACGCTGTCGAGATGACGGCAGATGACATGTTGAGGAGCTAAGCCGAGGTCTAAGGGAGCGCGCCGTAAAGACCGCGAAGCGGGCTGTCGGGAAGCGACCGTCGAGGCGATACTCCTCAACATGTCATAAGCAAGGCAAGGAGTATTACGTGTTCGAATACGATCTGATAGCGACTGACCCCGGATGCGCGGCGCGCCTGGGCTGCCTGCATACGCCCCATGGTGACGTCCAGACGCCGATCTTCATGCCCGTGGGCACGCAGGCAACCGTCAAGGGCATCACCAATCCCCAGCTCGAGGATCTGCACGCGCAGATCATCCTCGCTAACACCTACCATCTGTATTTGAGGCCGGGTATCGACATCATTCGCGAGGCTGGAGGCATCCACGGCTTCATGCATTGGGACCATCCCGTGCTCACCGACAGCGGCGGTTTCCAGATCTTCTCGCTTGCCGATACCCTCGAGCTCGATGCCGATGGCGTGAACTTCCGCTCCGTCGTGGATGGCTCCAAGCACCGCTGGACGCCCGAGGACAACATGCGTGTGCAAGAGGCCATTGGCGCCGACATCATCATGCAGCTCGACCAGTGTACGCATTACCCGGCGACCAAAGAGGAGGTCGCCGCGGCCGTGGAGCGTTCGGCGAGCTGGGCGGCCCGGTGCAAGGCGGCACATACGCGCGAGGACCAGGCACTGTTCGGCATCGTGCAGGGTGGCGTCTTCGAGGACCTGCGTCTCGAGAGCGCCCAGCGTGTAAGCGAGCTTGATCTGCCGGGCTATGGCATCGGCGGATACTCCGTGGGCGAGGATCACGAACTCATGCTCGCGCAGCTGGGCACGGTCACGGCTGCGCTGCCGGCAAACAAGCCGCGCTACCTCATGGGCGTGGGCAACCCCACGACCCTCGTGCGAGCGGTGGCGCTGGGCGTCGACATGTTCGATTGCGTGCTGCCCACCCGCACGGCGCGCATGGGCACGGCGTTTTCGAGTACGGGACGCATGAACATGCGCAACGCCAAGTACGCGCGCGATTTTGGGCCGCTCGACGAGCAGTGCACATGCCCGACTTGCCGCAATCACACCCGCGCCTACATCCGGCACCTCGTGAAGATGGACGAGATGCTCGGCGGCATCCTGCTCACCGTACACAACCTGCACTTCCTGCTCGACCTTATGCGGCGCGCCCGCGAGGCGATTGCCGAGGGACGCTACGCCGCCTTCGAACGCGCGTGGATGGAGTCCGAGGCCGCCGACGACTACTAGGAGCGGGGCTACATCGGGAGCCTGAGGGCATCATGGCGCTTGAGAACGCAGGCGAGGAGCGCCGCGGCAAAGGCGACTCCGGCCATGATGAAGAAGACCGGCGTGAGCCCCACGGCATCGCCCGCCATGCCGAGCAGCGGCTCGACCACGCCGCCGATGCACACCGTCACGCCATACGAAAGTCCCGATGCCATGCCCAGGTGCAGCGGAACGTAGTCCATGCCGAGGGCGATTGTTGAGGGATGGAAGAGACTCGAGGCCACCGACAGGCACATGGCCAGCGTAATCGCGATTATGACGTTGCCGCTCAGCCCGTAGGCGATGAGGCCGGCTCCCAACGCGACGCAGCACGCGATCGCCAGGCGTATGGCGCCGAACCTCTCGGCGGTCTTGCCCGATATGGCGGTGGCGATGGCACCGAATACCGCGAACGCCGAGAGCACCATCGAGCTCGCCGTGTCGCTCTGGCCGAGATTGGCGACCATGAACAACGGCACGAAGGCGAGCAAGCCGTAGCTCACGATGGACTTGAGCGAGAGCACGCCCATGACGACGGCGAAAAGTCCCCAGTGCTCGCGCTGGCCCGGTTCGACGACTGGATTGTCACGCGAGGTGCCGAGTGCCTTGAAGCGTTCGTTGAAGGCGAGGAGAACGAGCGCGCAGGGAAGCGCGGGGACGAGGAAGACCCAGGTGCCGGTGAGGCCGAACAGGCCGACGAAGGTCGCGCATAGCAGCGGGCCGACGAAGAAGCCGATGTTGCCACCAACGGCGAAGATCGACATTCCGGTGCCCTTGTGCTCACCTGCCGCGAGGTTTGCGAGACGCCCGCCTTCGGGATGCACGAGTGCGATGCCGATGCCGCTCACCATCGCCGAGGCGAGCACGAGCCAGTAGTTACCCACGAAGCCGATGGCCGCCATGCCGAGGCCGGCGAGGAATACGCCGAGCGCCATGAACCACGGACAGGGATGGCGGTCGCCGAGCCAGCCGAAGAGGGGTTGGATGATGCCGGACGCGATGTTGCTGGCGAAGAGCAGCATCGTCGCCTCGAGGTAACTGTAGCCGGCTCCTACGACGAGGAAGGGGAGGATGGCCGAGAGCGCTCCCTGGTTGATGTCGGCGCACAGGTGGCCGAGCATGGTCAGGTAGTTCGCGAGCTTGTCACCTTCGGGTCGTGCCATGAGGTCGCGCACCTATGCCGGATCGGCGGCGTTGAGGCGCAACGCGCAGGCCTGCAGCTCGTCGGCAAGTGCGGGCGTGATGGGTTCGGAGAGCTCGCCGCCGGCCTGCAGGGCCTCGTCGAGCGCGAGCATGCGTCGCACGAAGGCCTCGTTGTCGGCGTCGAACATGTGCAGCTGGCGTGCGGCGGCGAGACCGGCGTCGATGTCGTTGGATTGCGCGACGCGGCGCAGATGCAGGATGACGAGGTTTACCGAGCCGTGAAAGCGACGCTCGATGGGAACTTCGGTCTGCGGCATGCTGGGCTCCTTGGTGACGGGGTCGTGGGTCGTAGTGTAGCGCGTTACGTGGCGCAGTGGGACGGATTCGAGCGAAAGGGACGTCTGCCGGAACTCCGAGACCCAGTCGTTCCGGTCGTACGCCCCTTTCGCTCGCTCATGGTCCGGGACTTTCGACCGCATGCCGAACAGGTGACGTTCGCTTAAGGAGCCCCGATGCCGCATACCTCCGTGGGTAAAAGAAGGGAGCCGCACGATGCGGCCCCCTTGGCGTCGAGATGTATGCGAGGATGCTAGAGCGTGAAGTGCTCCTTGCCCTCGAAGACGTCCATGGCCTCCTCGACATCGTAATCGCCGAGCGTGATGGCACTGATGGCCTGCGTGAGGCGTACGGCCTCGTCGAGCGAGCGCATGTGGATGTTGCGGCCCGTGGCGTTGCCGACGGCGCCACCCACGTGGATCTGGTCGTAGAGGCTTGCGAGGAACTCGCGGGCATCGGCCTTGGAGCCACCTGCGCACACGAGACCGGTGCGGCCGGCTGCGCGGCTCGCGACAGCCAGGAGCTCGGCGCTCGACTTGCCGTCGGCTGCGGCGGGCGGGTTGACCTTGACGAAGTCGGCACCCAGGCACAGGGCGACACCGGCGGCACCGGCGATGAGATCGGCGGCCTTCTCGTCGGTGACGGCCTCGCCACGCGGATAGATCCACAGCACGACGAGCAGGCCCTCGGCATGTGCCTCGGCGATGAGCTCGCCGGCCTCGGCCAGCATGTTGGCCTCGTACTCGCTGCCCAGGTAGATGGTGTAGCCCAGGCCGACGATGTTGACGCCCGCCTCGCGCATGGCGAGCACGGCCTCGAGGTCGTAGAGCTGCGGGGAGTAGGGATCTTGCTGGGCGGTCTTGACCAGGTTGGTCTTGGAGTTCATCTTCACCAGGTAGTTGATGTTGGGATAATCGCGCGCGTACTGGGCGATGAGGCCGCGCTGGCCGGCGAGGACGCCGATGGTGCCCTGGTCGCCGATCTGGAAGAGATGCTCGGGATCGCCGTCGGCCGGGTCGATGCCCTCTCCATGAAAGTCCTTGTTGAGGTGCTCGATCTTCTGGTCGCAGGCAAAGAGCATGAGGCGTCCCGTGCCACGGGTGGCGGCCATGTAGTTATCGATGTAGAGCTCGACGGTCTCGGGCATGACGTCGGCGGGAACGCGCACGTCTTCACGGGTGATCTGGGGCATCGTGAAAGTCCTTTCGTTGGGCGGCGAATGTGATGACATTTCGCCAAAATGCTTTGCCCTCCATTGTAGCACGGGTGGTTGACGCGGAGGAGCATGCACCAGAGCTCAGAAACCCACTCGCTCTGATCGCATGCCCTTCTGCGTCTTTCCGGCTATGCAGGTGTGATGGGCGTCCGGCTCTATGCGAGTGCAGGATCGACCCAGCCGTTGGTGATGGGCCACGCACGGTCCCTGGTGAACGAACGGCCGAGTACGTGCGGCGCGATCGGCTCGCTACGACGCTTGTATTCGTTGGCCTGGACCGTCTTGAGCACCGTCTCCACGAGCTCGGGGTCGAAGCCGGCCTCGATGAGCTCGGCGGCACCCATCTCGTCTTCGATGTGCGCCTCGAGAAGCTCGTCGAGCTTGTCGTACGGGGGCAGACGGTCGATGTCGCGCGCGCCTTCGTAGAGCTCGGCGCTCGGTTCCTTGTCGATGGCGGATTGCGGGATGACGGCATCGTGCGTGTTGCGCCACTGGGCGAGCTCGTAGACCTCGGTCTTGTAGATATCGCCGATGGGGGCAAACGCGCCGGCCGTGTCGCCGTACAGCGTCGAGAAGCCCATTGCCGCCTCGGACTTGTTGCCGCAGTTGAGCATGAGCCATCCGTGGCTGTTCGCGATCGTCATGAGCTCGACGGTACGCACGCGAGCCTGGAGGTTTTCGGCGGCCAGGCCGTCGACGCTGCCTCCGCAGGCTTGCGCCAGTACGCTCTCGAAGGCTTCGAGCGGACCGGTGATGGGAATGACGTCGCAGGTGATGCCGAGGTTTGCGGCGAGCGAGCGCGCATCGGACAGGGATGCCTCGCTCGAGTAGGGACCGGGCATGGCGACGCCGTGGACGTGTGCGGCACCGAGCGCATCGACCGCGATGGCGGCGACCACGGAGGAGTCGATGCCACCGGACAGCCCGATGACGATGTCGGTGAAGCCGTTCTTGTGGACGTAGTCATGGGTGGCGATGACGAGTGCGCGCCAGACGATCTCGCGAATGTCGAGTTCGACGGCGGGGCGCTGCTGCACTTCGTGGACGGCGCCAGGTGCGGTGTCGAAGACGAAGAGGTCCTCCTCGTCGATGGGGGACGCGTGCATGAGGCTCCCGTTGGGCGCCGTGACCGTCGAATTGCCCGCGAAGACCACGGAGTCCGCCGCGCCGCACTGGTTGGCGCTCACGACATGCGCCCCGCATTCGCTCGCAAGTGCGGAAAGGGGTCGCAGATCGCCACGGGCGGCGGGTGCCGCCATCGGGTCGCCGAAGGCGTCGCGGTTCATCTCGACGAGTACGTCGACGTTGGAAAGCTCGGTGTCGGGTTCGAAATGGCCGTCGAAGAGCACGGCGATGTTGCAGTCCGCGAGCTCGATGACGGGCACGACGTCGCTTTCGAGCAGCTCGGGCGCACCGAGTGACTCGAGCGAGCGCTCGCCGGCGAGGAAGAGCTCAGGAACGATGGCGAGCGTATCGGCATCGAGCTCGTTGACGCTCGCGCAGGAGACGAGCGCGGGGATGGGCGAGGTCATGGCGAAGGTGCGCAGGTGCTCGTGCGCGTCCTCGACGAAGGCGTGGGAATCGACGAGCCCGGCGATGTGGGCGCCCGTGAGGGAGCCGGCTCCGAAGACCACGAGGTCGGCGTCGGCTGCCGCGGCCCGACGGGTATAGTCGAGCATCTTGTCCATGTTGCCCGACAAGTCACCGACACGTGGGTTTACCTGTGCGACTGCAATGCGCATGCGTTTCTCCCTCGATAGAGTGTGAGCTTACAGGATACCATGAGGGTGCATGCGAGGGCTGCTCGGATGCGCTAGGGCTCCCTGATGGCCTCTGCCGGCAGATACCCCTTCACGCTGTCGAAGATGAGGTCCTGGTACACGACGGCGCCCTCGGGACGCAGGTGCTCGTGATCGTCCCACAGGTACTCGCTCGCGTGTCCGTTGCACGCGGCGTACCAGTCGATGACGTGCACGTTGTCGTATCTGGCCGCGAACTCATCGATCATCGCGTTGTTGACATCGGTCATGATTTTCTCGTTGTAGACGTTGACGAGGAAGATCTGCTTGTCCGGCCCCACGAGCTCGTACATCTTGTCGAGCTCGTCGCCTTCGAGCACGAAGTTCGAGAAGCAGGCGAAGATGACGACGTTGCCGACGACGCCTTGCGCCTCGTAATCTTTGTAGACGTCGCGTGCCTGCCAGAACCAGCGGCCGATGTAGCTGTCCATGAGGGCGTTGGTGTAGTGTGAGTAGAACTCGTCGGCCGAATCTCCCGGCACGGAGTCGCCAATGAGCAGCGGATCGCGTATGCGCGCGAGACGCTCGGCCTCGGCGAGCTCGGCGGCTTCCCGATCGGCCTTGGCCTTGAGGTAGTTGGCAGCCGCCACGGCGTTGCCGATGACGCCGTTTTCGGGCTCGTAGCTCGGCGGCGTATCGTAGAGCTGCATGGCCGAGCCTACCGCCGCGCCCGTGCTCTTGATGGCGTCTTGCGGCACTTGGAACTCGTCGGGAATGAACGCGCAACCACCCACGGCGATGGCGAGTGTCAGCAGACTCGCGAGCGCGGGCGCGATCACGCGCGGCTTGCGCAGCTCGAGGCCGTTCGACCTGCGCTCACGCCATTTTTGCAGCGCCTTGCCGATCGCACCATGACGTATGGGGTTTTCCACGAAGGTGTAGGACAGCGCCGAGACCGTGAAGGTTATGGCGAAGACGGCGAGGACGAACCACCAGGTATAGTCTCCGGGGCCGTTGAGCGGCTTGAGCAGCAGGATGACGGGGTAGTGCCACAGGTAGATGCCGTATGAGCGCTGGCCAATCCAGACGAAGGGCTTGAGGCTCGCGAACTTGGCGAGCCGGCTGCGCGGGTGCACGAGCACGGCGATGAGCACGGCCGTGAGCACCGAGCAGATGACGATGCCGCCATGGTACATGAAGCCCGAGAAGCCGTCGATGAAGGCCATCATGCAGATGATGCCGGCCAGCGAGAGCACGCCGATGACGTCGAGTAGGTTGATGGTGCGCGAAGGCACGTTGCGGGTTCCCTGCTCGGTGAGGGCCTGGCCAGGCCAGAACAGCGAGAGCCATGCGCCGATGAGAAGGGAGCAGGCGCGCGTGTCGGTGCCGTAGTAGACGCGGGTGGGGTCTTCGAGCGGATTGTAGAGCACCCACATGAGCGCCGCGGAGATGACGGCGAGCACGAGGCAACCGCGGCGGATGACGGTCTTGCTCGCACCGAGCTTGCTCACGAGCAGCAGCAAGAAGGGCCAGACGAGGTAGAACTGCTCCTCGATGGCAAGTGACCAGAAATGCGTGAGCGGCGAGGGATCGCCGAGCGATTCGAAGTACGACAGGCCGCGGAAGACGTACCACCAGTTCTGGAACCAGAACAGCGACGGGCCGACGTCGGGGCGCAGCTTGGTGAGCAGGGGATGGTTGAACAGGACGCAGAGCGCCGTCACGACGACGACCACGAGCACGATGGCCGGGAACAGGCGCCGCACGCGACGCAGCCAGAATTGGGGGAGGTTGACGGTGCCGGTCTCCTCGAGCTCGGCCATGAGCAGGCCGGTGATGAGATAGCCGGAGAGGACGAAGAAGACGGTGACGCCGAGCAAGCCGCCAAGCGCGAACTTGAGGTCGAGGTGATAGCAGATGACGGCGATGACGGCGAGCGCGCGCAGGCCGTCGAGCGACGCGATGTAGCGCTTCTTCACTTTTTTGGGTGCGTTTTCGTCGCCATGCCGTGCCGTCAATGTCCCTCCATCTCTCGAGACGCAATATATAGCGCGCGCGGGGGAAGGTGCAAGGGCCGATGGGATATCGGGAGGAAGACAGACGAACGAAGACCAAGTGAGGCACATTGGGTGAGACAACGTCCCTGAGCAACTGTCTCATCCCTCCCGGCGGGTTCTGTCCGGTCGGCCATGTCGCTCCACTTTTCAGTTCGCGTACGAATCGGATTTTTCGCGGCCCATGTCGCAGGGGCGTAGTAGGATATTCGGTATTCGAAGCCGCACGCGATTGATTTTGGAGCGCCCGTGTCAGACAAACTCCGAACCCAGCTCGTCGACAACCTGCTTTCCGTCCTGGCCTCGCTGGATACCGAGGACGAGGTCTACGACTTCCTGCTCGACCTGTGCACCGTCCGCGAGATCACGGAGATGTCGCAACGTCTCGAGGTCGCCCGCCTACTCGCCGATGGCCAGAGCTACGTCTACGTGCAAGACGTCACCGGGGCATCGGCCACCACCATCAGCCGCGTCTCCAAGTGCCTCAACTACGGCAGCGGCGGTTACGAGCGCGCGCTCTCTATCATCGAGCACGCCGCCGACGATGGCGAGGAGTAGCCATGGCCGAGCAGGACATCCCCGCATTCGAGCAGATCAAGGCCGCGAGCGAGGGCAACGGCCCCATCCCCACCTCGTGTCGTGACGCGGGCACCTTCGTGCACCTGCACGTGCATACGGAATACTCCTTGCTCGACGGCGCGACGCGCATCAACGAGCTGTGCACGCGGGCCAAGGAGCTCGGCATGCCCGCCGTCGCCATCACCGATCACGGCTACATGTACGGCTGCGCGGAGTTTTACCAGGCGGCCGTCAAGGCCGGCATCAAGCCCATCATCGGCTGCGAGATCTACTTCACGCCCGACTCCACGCTCTCGCGCGACAAGCGTCCCGAGCTCTATCACATGATCCTGCTCGCCAAGGACAACCGCGGTTACCGCAACCTCATGCGCATCGTTTCGGATGCCGCCACTGAGGGCTTCTACTACAAACCGCGCGTCACGCTCGAGGCGTTGCGCAAGTATCATGACGGCATCCTGGCGACCAGCGCCTGCATCGCCGGCGTCATCCCCAAGTCCATCGACCGTGGCGAGTACGAAATCGCCAAGGAGTGGGCGCAGACCTTCATCGACATCTTCGGCAAGGATGACTTCTACATCGAGCTGCAAAACCAGGGCCCCGAGATCGTGACCGACAACGGCATCAGCCAGCCGCGTCTCAACGACGCGCTGTGCAAACTCGCCGGCGAGATGGGCCTCAAGGTCGTCGGCACCAACGACTTGCACTACCTCAGGCAGGAAGACGCCTACACCCAGGACCTCATGCTGTGCATCGGCATGGGCAAGTTCGTCAGCGACGAGAACCGCATGAAGTTCTCGAACGACCAGTTCTACCTCAAGAGTCCCGAGGAGATGGCCGAGGCGCTCAGGGAACATTCGGAGTGCCTGGCCACGACGCTCGAAATCGCCGACAAATGCAACGTCACGCTCGAGTTCGGCAACATCATCCTGCCGCGATACCCTTTCCTCGAGGAGGGCCAGACCAACGAGTCGCTGCTGCGCGACATGTCCATGGAGGGCCTCAAGCGCCGCTATGGCGACCCATTGCCGCAGGAGGTCATCGACCGTTTCGAGCACGAATACGAGATCATCTGCTCCAAGGGCTTTGCCGCGTACTTCCTCATCGTGCAGGAGTTCGCGCGCTGGGCCAAGCAGGAGGGCATCGGCGTCGGTCCCGGCCGCGGTTCGGCCGCCGGCTCCATCATCAGCTACGCGCTCGACATCACGACGTTCGACCCGCTGGCAAACGACCTCATCTTCGAGCGCTTCCTGTCGCCCGAGCGCACCGAGATGCCCGATATCGACATGGACTTCGATGACGAGCGCAGGCTGGACGTCATCCAGCACTGCCGCGACATCTACGGTCCCGAGCGCATCGCCCACGTCATCACCTACGGCAAGATGAAGGCCAAGCAGGCTGTCAACGACGCCGCGCGCGTGCTCGAGTACCCGGTCTACGTGAGCGCCGGCATCTCCAAGATGATTCCCAACGACCCCAAGATGACGCTCGAGCGTGCCCTGGCAGAGAACCCCGACCTGCGCAAGCAGTACGAGACCGATCCTGACACGGCCAAGATCATCGACGCGGCCAAGCGCCTCGAGGGCATCACCCGCGGCGAGGGCGTCCACGCCTCGGCTGTCATCATCTGCCGCGACCCGGTCTACGATTACGTCCCCACCAAGCTCGACACCAAGGGCGGTATGATCATCACCCAATACGATGGCGTCATGACCGCCAACATGGGCCTGCTCAAGATGGACTTCCTCGGCTTGCGCACGCTCACCGTCATCTCCAAGGCGCTGGCGAACATCAAGGCCAACCATGGCATCGACATAGACCTCGACGCCATCGACATGAAGGACCCGGCGATGTACGAGCTGTTCGCGCGCGGTGGCACGGCCGGCGTGTTCCAGGTCGAGTCGCCCGGCATGCGCGTACTGCTCAAGAAGATGCGCCCGGACTGCTACGATGACATCGTCGCCGTCATCGCGCTGTATCGCCCCGGCCCGCTGGGCGCGGGCATGGTCGACGACTTCGTCGACCGCAAGCTGGGCCGCAAGCCCGTCACCTACTACGACGACCGCCTCAAGCCCGTGCTCGAGAGCACCTACGGCACCATGGTCTACCAGGAGCAGGTCATGCGCATCTCGGTCGTGATGAGCGGTTTCACCACGGGCGAGAGCGACAAGGTGCGCAAGGCCGTGGCCAAGAAGAAGATCGCCCTCATGCGCGAGGTCGAGCAGAAGTGGGCCGACGGCACGGTCGAGACCATGGAGGACCACTGGCTCAACGGCGCCGAGCGCAACGGCTATTCGCGCAAGATCGCGCAGACCATCTGGGACGATGTCCTCAAGTTCGCCGAGTACGCGTTCAATAAGTCGCACTCGGCCGCCTACGGCATCCTCACCATGCAGACGGCCTGGCTCAAGGCGCATTACCCCAACGAGTACATGGCGGCCGTGCTCTCCAGCTACACGGGCAAGACCGACAAGATTGTCCACTACGTCAACGCGTGCAAGCAAGACGGCATCGCCGTGTTGCCGCCAGACATCAACCAGTCCCGCGGTGATTTCACGGCCGTTCCCGAGGGCGTGCGCTTCGGCCTGTCGGGGCTCAAGGGCGTGGGCGAGAAGGTAGTCGAGCTCATCATCGAGGAACGCGAGAAGAACGGGCCGTTCACCTCGTTGCACGATTTCGCCTTCCGCGTGCCGGGCGAGGCCTGCAACAAGCGTGTGGTCGAGGCGCTTGTCAAGGCGGGCGCGTTCGATTCGACCGGTTACACGCGCAAGCAGCTCTGGGGCTTCGTGAACGAGGGCTCCTTGCTCGAGCAGGCGAGCCAGCGCCAGAAGGACCGCGAGGCCGGCCAGGTCACGATGTTCGACCTCTTCGCCGAGACGGCTCAGGACGATGCGGGCGAGATGGAAGACGACATCCCCGCGCCCGATGGCATCGAGTGGGATCGCAACGTCAAGCTCCGCTTCGAGAAGGAGTCCATTGGCATCTTCGTAAGCGATCATCCGCTGTCGCCGTACGCGGGCGTGATGGCCGCCAACGCCCACGCGAGCATCGGCTCGCTCGACGACGAGGACGTCTTTCATGATGGCCGCACCTACGATTTCGCGGGCATGGTGGCAGACGTGCAGGTCAAGACGAGCAAGAAGGGCAACAACTTCGCGATCGTGCGCCTCGAGGACATGGAGGCGGGCGTCGATTGCGTGTTCTGGTCCTCGTCGTGGGAGAAGTACCGCGAGGTGCTGCAGTCCGAGGACGAGACGGGCGAGATTCCGGTTATTCACGTACGCGGAAAGTTCGAGCGCAGCGACCGCGGTGCGCAGGTCATCGTCTACGAGGTCGACCAGCTCAGGGCCGACGGTGCGTCTGCGGGCGCGCCGGCGCAACGCGGGCCGTCGGCGCTGTCGATTCACGTGCGCTCGGAGCAGTTCAGCAACGAGACGATGCGCCAGCTCTCGGCAATCTTCGACAACTATCCGGGTGCGCATCCGGTCACGCTGTTCATCGAGCAAGCCAATGGCCGCAAGTTTCGCGCCGAGCTCCCGGTGAGCGTCAACTGCGGGTCACAGGAGATGGTCACGCGCGTCGGCGAGCTCGTCGGCTCGGGGGCCGTCGAGTTGAGGTAGGGCTTCGGGGGTCGGACATGGACGCCAGGGCGTAGTGGGGCGCGCAATGGGGTTCCGAGACCCAGTCACCCCGATTGCACGCCCCACTACGCCCTTTTGCGCCACCGACAATCGATGCACAACTGGATACGCAGAGATGCCCGTGTGCCGACGGGCTCGGCGGTGCGCTGGGCGGAGGAAGGTTAGAGTAGCTCCTCGAAGCTGTGGATGGCGATGGTCGCGGTGTTGGCCAGCGCATCGAAGGAGCCGGCCACGTCGTTGTCGTAGGTGCCGATGGTCGCGATCCCGCACTCGTTCATCACGCGCAGCGCGTAGAGCGAGTCATCCGCGCCCCAAGCCGTGCTGGTCTGGGCGTCCATGAGCTCGAGCGCATGCTCGTAGATGCGTGGGTCCTGCTTGGAGATTCCCGTTTCCTTGGTCGAGACGATGGCGCGAAACGCGTCGAGCAGCCCGCAGGTTCTCATGCCCGCCTCGAGATAGTCCTTGGGGCTTGCCGACACGATGCAGCAGGGCACGCCTCGCTCGTCGAGAGCGCGTACGAACGCCTCGACGCCGGGTTTGAGCGTCGCCTCGTGCTCGTAGTAGTCGAGCATCGTCTCGTCGATGTAGGCATGGATGGCGTCTTTGCTGTCCATGACGCCGTACTTCTCGTGAAAGACGCGGGCAACCTCGTCCATGGATGCCGCGCGCATCGCCTCGAGCATCTCCTGGGTGAACTCGACGCCCGAGGCGTTGATGAGGCCGAGCTCGACCCTGCGCCAGGCGACCATGGAGTCGAGCAGGCAGCCGTCGCAGTCGAAGATGAAGCCGCTCGCATTCGCGAATCGGTCAAATGAGACAACGTCTCTGAGCAACTGTCTCATTGGTACTCGTCGTAGACTTCCCGGAACGCGCCGAGCGCGCCGCGGATGGTCGCCTCGTCGCAGCAGTAGCCCACGCGCGTCCATCCCTTCGTGAGAAAGCCGTCCGAGGGGACGAGTAGCAGCTCGTGTTGGCGACAGGTCTCGCAAAACGCCTGCGCATCGGGCTCGAGCGCCTCGATCCACATGTAGAACGCACCCTGCGGGTAGATGACGTTGTAGCCGATCTCCTTGAGGCCGTCGTAGAGGATCTTGCGGTTGCGGTCGTAGGGCTCGATGTCGATTGGCGCGTCGACGCATTCGGCGACGGCGAGCTGGAAGAGCACCGAGTCGCAGATGTAGCCGAGCGAACGGCCGGCACCGCACACGGCCTTGTAGACATGGTCGAAGTCGGGCATCGTGTCGGGGACGAGCAGGTATCCGATGCGCTCGCCAGGCAGCGAGAACGACTTGGACCACGAGTAGCAGACGAAGGTCGCGTCGTAGAGGCTCGGGATCCACGCCGGCTCGAGACCGTCGTAGACGAGCTCGCGGTAGGGCTCGTCGCTGATGAGGTAGATCGTGTGGCCGTGTTCGGCGGACTTGGCACGCAGCAGGTCGGCGAGCGCCTTGAGATTCTCGTCATCGTAGACCGAGCCCACGGGGTTGTTGGGCGTGTTGATGATGATCGCGGCCGTCTTGGGAGTGATGGCGGCGGCGATGGCATCGATGTCGAGCATGAAGTCGCTTGCGCGTGCGGGCACCTCGACGGTCACCGCGCCGGCATTGCTCGCCCAGGTCTTGTACTCGGGGAAGTACGGCGTGATGGCGATGAGCTCCTCGCCGGGGAGCACGACGGCCTTGATGGCGATGCAGATGGCAGCCGAGGCGCCAGCCGTGAGATAGAGGTTGCCGGCCGAGTAATGCGTGTCGTAGCGGCGGTTGAGGTTTTGGGCGATGGCCTCACGCGCCTCGACGAGGCCGGGCGACATCGTGTACATGTGCATGGTGCCTTCGCCCTCGTTGACCAGGCGGGCGATGGTCTCGTCGACGATGGCGGGGGAGGGGACGCTCGGGTTGCCGATGGAGAGGTCGAAGACCTTGTCGTCGCCGATCTGCGCCTTGCGCTCGAGGCCGTAGGCGAATATCTCGCGAATCTTGTTGGGTGCGGCGCCCAGTGCGTACATGTCCTCGTTGATCATGAGTGCTCCTTGGTTGCGGATAGCGTGATGGCGCCTAGTGTAGCGCACTCGCGTTCGCGGTGGGTTCAATTTGGCGGGAAGGTGGATGGTTGTTGGTCCGGCAGAGGCGTTGGGGCCGGGTGGGCGCAACGCCTCTGCGTCGTTCCGTGACTACTGTCTGGTCCCGTACGTCAGCCTTCGAGGATTGCGTCGACCTTGGCGACCTTGCTCGTCATGGTATCGGTGTGGCCGGGGCGGATGTCGGCCTTGAGGACGACCTCGGTGCGGATTCCACGCTTGGCCAGCACGAAGGTCGCGTCCTTCACGACCTGCATGACCTCGTCGTATTCGCCCTCTATCTCGGTGAACATCGAGGTGGTGCGCGAGGGTAGTCCCGAATCGCGGATGACGCGGACGACCTCGGCGACGTATTCGGCGAGCTCATCGCCTTCCCCGAAGGGGGCGATGGCGACGGCTACGAGCGTGTTCATGGCTATGCCCCCTCGATGACGAGCGGGTTCTCGGCGATGTCGGCGGGCGTGGCGCGATAGAGCTCGTCGATGAAGGCGACCTTGAAGCTCGCGGGAGCATCCGTCTGGGCGGCCGCGCGGGTGGCGGCGCAGTTGAAGGCGGCGCTTCCGGCAAGCGCGGCGGTGAAGGGGTCGGCGCAGGCGGCATAGACGGCGACGACGCCTCCGAGCGCGCAGCCGAATCCGGTCACCTTCTCCATGAGGGGCGAGCCGCCCCGTGAATGTGCGACGAGCGTTCCGTCGGTGACGAGGTCGACGGGACCGGAAACGGCGACGGCGCCATTGACGTGACGGGCGAGCGCGATCGCAGCGTTGCGGGCCGTGCCGACGTCATCGGTCGAATCGACGCCTTTTACGCCACCGGTTGCATAGTCGCCTTCGAGGCCCCATGCGTCGGCAAGCGCGATCGCCTCGGACGCGTTGCAGCGAATGATGGTGGGCGGGTTGTCCTTCATATGCGCGAGGATGCGTCCGCGCACCGCACCCAGACCGATGCCGACGGGATCGAGCACCCAGGGCGTTTTGCGCTCGCAGAGGACAGTCGCGGTGCGGCACATCGTCTCCTCGTGGGAGGGGAGCAGCGTGCCCACGTTGACGTAGAACGAGCCGGACATCGTGCCGAGTGCCTCGCCTTCGTCGGGAAGGTACACCATCGCGGCAGAACCGCCGGCCGCGAGCTGCGCGTTGGCGACGAAGTCGATCGTCACGAAGTTGGTGATGGAGCCGGAAAGCGGGGTCGTCGCGCGTACGGTGCGCACGGCGTCGGCGATGCGATCTCGGTACTGGTCGATGTGGGGCATGGGCGGGTCTCCGTTCTGGGCGGGATGTGGGGTTATCGTAGCACAGGGCTGGGGCCTGGGAGGCGCACGACGAGGCTCCGAGACCCAGTCGCTTCGATCGTGCATCTCCCAGGCCTTACGTTTCCATGCGTGCCGTTGCGGCGGGTGGGGTAATATGGGGGCATGGGACAGAAGCCGACACACGAGTACCCGTTCTTCGCGCATCGCGCATGCGTGTACTTTCCCTGTCATGAAGGCGTTGACCTCGACGAGTTCAACTGCCTGTTCTGCTATTGCCCGCTCTATGCGCTCGGGTCCGATTGCGGCGGGGACTTCTCGTACACCGACGATGGCGTCAAGGATTGCTCGGCCTGCACGCTGCCGCATGAGGGTGACGCGGGCGGCCGACTCGTCACCGGGCATTTCGAAGAGCTCAAGGAGCTTGCCTCCGACCGCTAGAGCGCGTGGCGCGCCAGGGCGATGCGGCATGCGATCTGATGTGCACGTTTACCCGCCTCGCCACTCGGCAAAAAATAATTAACGCACGTCGATTTTTTCGCGTTAGTTCGCCCGGGGTAACTCGCCTATTTGTAAACTAATGACAGGGGTACGACAGGCAAGACAAGCGGTGTGTTCCATGGGTACGACAGGCGAGACAAGCGGTGCGGTGCAAGTGGGCGAGGGCCTCGACGGCCTGCAGCGTTTTTGGCCGCTTGACGATGGCGTCCTGGGATACGGTGTCGCGGCCTACATGAGCGCCAAGCTCATCACCTGCCGTCTTTACAATCTCCAGTCAAACCAGCTTCTCGCGATGCTCAAGGCACCGGGCGAGTACGCCGTGCAGTCGGGCAAGGAGCTCATCGCGAGCCTGACGGCCGTGCTCGACCAGCTTTCCGAGCAGGCGGGCATTCCGCTTTCCAAGCTCACGGTCGCCGTCGTGAGCGGCACGACCGCCATGGAGAGCAAGGCGGCGGGCCTCAATCCGGCCGAATTGCAGCATGACCTCGAGGAGGGGCTCGGCGAGTTCGGCCGCGACGTCGAATACATGTTTGCCGGCTCCAATTCCATCGCCGTGGGCCAGGCGTTCTTCGTTCCCTGTCTCAACGCACAGATTGGCGGCGACTTCTTCTGTAGCCTGCTGGCCATAGACATCCTCGGTTCCGAAAAACCATTGCTTTTCGTCAACGTCGACCCGCATGATTCCTCCAACGTCGTTCTCGCGTATGGCAACAAGGACATCCTGTCGGTATGCGTCGTGCCCGAGGGCGCGAGCATCACCGATGCAGTGACGCGCCTGCTGGGGGTATGCGAGGCCGAATACGGGCATATCGAGCATGCGCTCGTGGCGGGTGACACCGATGTCGAGATGCCCTTGCAGCTGCGCGATCGCACGCGCCGGGTTGCCGAGCCTGCAATCGAGGGGGCGAGCGCCGTGCTGCTGAGCGAGATGGCCGAAGACGAGCTGTGTCGCATCGTCTCGGCGTGCCAGGTCCTCGAGGTGTAGATTTCTCATTTGCTTTATCACTCTACTGTGGTAGAGTATCGCGAGTTGCGTTATAGTGTGCGGACACGCGATTGAAGGAGAAAGACCCACGATGATTCCCAAGACGCCACGCGGTTTTCGCGATGTGCTGCCCACCGAGGCGGCTTGGCGACGTTCGACGAGCGACGCCGTGTGCGCCCGGTTCGAGCTTTGGGGCTACCTGCCCATCGAGACGCCGGCCGTCGAACTTGCCTCCGTGCTCGACAGGGCCCGAAGTCTCGATAACACGGCCGCGCAGTTCACGACGAGCGCCGAGGCGCCGTTTCGCTTCTTTGACAGCGACAGCAACCTCGTCGTCCTGCGCCCGGACGTTACCATTCCCGTTGCGCGCCTCGCGGCGACGCGCCTGCGCGATAAGCCGGGCCCGTTTCGCTTCTACTATCGCGAGCCGGTCTTCACGGAGCGCGCGTCCACGTATGGCCAGGAGCGGCAGTTCACGCAGCTCGGCATCGAGTTCATCGGGCGTGCGGGCTTCGTCGCCGATGCCGAGGTGCTGAGCGTGTGCATGGAGGCGCTCGCGGCAGCCGGCGTGCGCGACTTCACGGTTGCCGTCGGCACCGTCGGCGTGCTCAACGCGCTCGTCCGCGCGGCATGCGATGATGACGTGTGGCGCGACCAGGTGCTACGCGCTTTTCACAAGTCCGACATGGTCGCGGTGGACGCCCTGAGCCGAGAGTCCGGCGTCAAGCCCGCGTACGGCCAGGCCATCGCCCAGCTTGCCCGCATCCGCGGTGGACGCGAGGCGTTCGAGGCGTGCCGGGCCATCTGCGGGCCGCTCGGCTGCGTCGACGGGCTCGATGACCTCGAGCGCACCTACGATCTCGTCGTGGCCAACACGCAAAGCGGAAGGCTCATCGTCGACTTCTCGATCGTCTCGTCGTTCGACTACTACACGGGGCTCGTCTTCAAGGCGTACGCCCCGCAGGTTCCCGCATCGCTTGCCAGTGGCGGCCGCTATGACACGACGCTTGCCGCTTTCGGGCGCAACGAGCCGGCGGCCGGGTTTGCCATCGGCCTGGAGCGCGTGCTCGCCGCCATCGAGGCGCAGGGCGCAACGCCGCCTGACGTCCGTGCGCAGCAGGTGCTCTCCGGCGATGATCCGTACGAGCTCTTCGCGCGCGCCGCGCGCTTGCGCGAGCAGGGCGTGCGCGTCGAATTGGGTGGTGAGTGACATGGAGCAGAGAAACCTGCGCATAGCCGTTTCGAAGGGCTCGCTCTTTGGCGATGCCGTCGAGCTGCTCACCGAGGCGGGCTTGGATACCACGGGCCTTGCCGATCCGGGCCGACGCCTCATCATCTCGAATCCGGGCGTCGACTTCATCATCGTGCGACCCACGGATGCGCCGGTGTTCGTCACCTACGGTGGTGCCGACTGCGGCATCTGCGGCAAGGACACGCTCGTCGAGGCGGGGCTGTCGGTCATGGAGCTCGTCGACCTCAAGTTCGGCTATTGCCGCTTCATCGTGGCCGAGCCCGAGGAGCGCCGTGGCCTGGCCGAGGAGAACTACGAGCGTCTGGGCGTGCTGCGCATCGCGACCAAGTACCCCAACATCACGCGGGCGTTCTTCGAGGAGAAAGGCGTGCAGGTCGACGTCATCAAGATGCACGGCAACATCGAACTCGCGCCGCTCGTGGGCATGGCCGACCGCATCGTCGACATCACGGCGACGGGCACGACCTTGCGCGAGAACAACTTGCGTATCGTGGACGAGGTCCTCTCGTCGACCGCGCGCTTCATTGCCAATTCCGCATCCGTGCGCACCGACGTGCGCGTGCGCGAGCTGGCTGCGCGACTCGAGGAGCTGACCCGCGATCGTGACGTGAGCTTGAGTTAGAAGATGCGGGTTAATGAGACACATTGGACAGGCACATCTGTCTCATTGCATGCAAAGAGACAGATGTGCCTGTCCAATGTGTCTCATATGAGGGAGGATATGAAATGAGGACCATCGTACTGGAGGAAGGGCAGAGCTTCGACGCGCCGTTGCTCGAGCGCGATAGCGCCTTTGACGCCGAGGCGCTCAAGGCGGCCACCGACATCG
>OGQA01000215.1_pt1 | contig 33074 bp, 46 predicted proteins | sample 1553011 | NCBI WGS metagenome assembly OGQA01 (sample SAMEA2580256, study PRJEB22360) | human gut metagenome | biome: human gut; feature: human-associated habitat; material: faeces | place: Denmark | collected 2008/2010 | reverse complement strand
GCCCATCGGAGCGGCATTTTCAGACGGCGAAAACGCGCTGCCCTATGCGGCGCGCTTCGACTATCTGACCGCCCGGCACGGGCCGCAGAGCGTCAGCGCGACGCTGGCCTACGGCAGCGGCACGAAGGGCGCAAAGATCACCATCAAGGCGAGAGGGAGGTTTTGACGATGCTTTCATCCAAAACACAGCCGGGCAAGCGGCATGACCCGCCGACAAGACCGGCAAGGCTAACGACACCGTACTGCCCCATGCGCGGCGCGCGTTGTCTGTCCGAATGCGCGTGGAACACGCCCGGCGGCTGCGCCATGGCCGTGCTGTGGATGTTCCTTCGCGCGGTCAAATATCGCTTTTTTCTAACAGATCCCGATATAACGCGTCACCTGTGGTATCTGTATTATGTGCCGCAGATTCTTGCGCCGCTGTTCAGCCTGTTCGCCGCGCTGCAGCTGGGGCGGCGGGAGGGCGCCGCGTTTTCTCGCAGGTGGTATCTGCTGTTCATTCCTGCTGCACTGCTGATCGGCGGCATTCTGAGCAACGACCTGCACCAGATGGCATTCCGATCCACGCCGGGCGCTGCGACGCTGGAAGCGGACTATACCCACGGCTGGATGTACTACCTCGCCATGACGTGGCTTGTTGGGCTGCTGCTGGCGACAGGAATTATCGTTTACCGCAAGTGCCGCGTGTCTGAAAGCAGGCGGTATGCGTGGGTGCCGCTCTGTGTTTTTCTGGGCGGATTTGCGCTGTGCGCGCTGAGCTTTGCTGAAATCTATACTTTTCACAAAATGCCGGAATGCTTTTGTCTGACGTTCGCGGCGCTCTGGGAAAGCTGCCTGCAGGTAGGGCTTCTGCCCACCAACCGGCAATACCGCTATTTCATCTCCGAATCCACCATCGCCGCGCAGATCGTGGACGGGCATGGGCATCCCGTCTATCGCGCCAAGAACGCACCCGCGCTCTCGCCAGATCAGTTGGCAGATGCAAGGCGCGGCGCGATTCTACTGACCAGCGACGCGCGGCTTCAAAGCGCGCCGATACAGGACGGGCGCGTGTACTGGGTGGAGGATATATCCCAAATCAACCGCATCCGGGCGCAGCTCGCGGAAATCAACGCTCAGTTGTCCGAAGAAAACGAGCTGATTCAGGCGGAAAATGCTTTGAAGCGGCAGCGCGCGCAAATCGAAGAAAAGAACCGGCTGATGGACGCGATGACCGGCCTGGTGCAGCCGCAGCTTCAGCAGATCAACCGACTGCTGGAAAACGGAGGCGTGAAAAACCTGAAAAGCGTCTGCCTGCTCGGCGCATACGTCAAGCGCCGGGTCAATCTGGCGCTGATCTGCGAAAAGAAGGCGGCTGTGCCGGTGGAGGAGCTGACGCACTGCATTCGGGAATCGCTGGCATACCTGACGCAGTACGGCGCTGTCTGCGCGCTGCATCAGGAGGGAAAGGGCAGCGTGAGCAGCCGCGACGTGCAGACCGCCTACGACTTCTTCGAGGATTGTCTGGAGGCCGCGCTGCCCTCGCTCAGCGCGCTGATGGTGCGTGTGGAATGCAGCGAGCGCTTTTCCATTCGCCTGATGATGGAAGACGCGGCAGGGCTCCCGAAGGCGGACAAATACAGGGCTCTGGGGAAGCTGACCATCGACGATGCAGACGGCGCGCTGTGTGCGACGCTCTCTCCTGACTGGGGAGGTGTGCGTGCATGAATACGCTTCACGCCGGTTTGATGTGCACGGTGCTGCTGACGGGAACGATTGCCAGTCTGTTTGGCTGCATGAGCGCCGTGCGCCGCCACCGCCGCTTTGCGTTTGCAGCTTGTCTGGCAATCGCTTCGCTGGATTTTGCAGTGCTGGCGGTGTTGCTTTCCCGTCTGCCGGAAAGCGAGACCCTTTCCCCGGTTCCATGGACGGCAGCCGCATTGTCCCTGACGGCGCTCAGCCTTTTTGCGTCCTTCACGCTGTGGCATAAAAGCAGGCGGCAGATCTCGCCGGTTTCCATCAAGGAAAGCTGCGACCATCTGCCCAGCGTGCTATGCTTTGCATATGAAAACGGCCAGCCTTGCCTGAAAAACCTGAAAATGGATGAGCTGAGCCATCTGCTCACGGGCGAAGCGCTGCTCAACGCGAACGTTTTCTGGGAAACGATTGAGTCGCAGCCCATCGTCACGCTGCCGGACGGTCAGACGTGGAGCTTTGCGCGGGTGCGCATGACCATGGCTGGACGAACTGTTTATCAGATCACGGGCACAAACATCACCGAGGAAGCGCGGCTCCAATGGGAGTTGGAAAAGGACAATCTTCGCCTGAAAGACATGAACAGGCGGCTTCGGCAATATGGGCAGGACGTGCAGGAGGCGACGCGGGAAAAGGAGATCCTGCACGCCAAAACCCGCGTGCATGATGAGATTGGCCATGCGCTGCTGCAAACCCGGCAGTTCCTGGCCGGCACGCAAGGCGACGCTGCGCGCGTCTGCGCCGCCTGGCGGCAGAATACGCAGCTTTTGCTGGCAAAATATGCCGATGAACAGCGCACGGACGCTTTTGAGCAGCTTGCCCGTGCCGCGCAGGCCATCGGCGTGACCATTGCGCGCAGCGGCGCATTTCCTCAGGAGGGGACGGAGAGCGCGCAGCTGGTGGAAGCCGCCGCCCATGAATGTTTGACGAATCTGGTGCGCCACGCAGGCGGCACGCGGCTGGAAATCATCAGCGAGAAGACCGCATCCGGCTGGTGCGTTCGTTATCTCAACGACGGCGATGTGCCGTCCGGCCCCATCGTCGAGGGCAGCGGCCTGACCGCGCTGCGCGCACGGACGGAGGCGGCAAGCGGCGCGATGGAGATTGTTCACGCCCCGCGCTTTGAGCTGACGCTGACATTGCCCGAGGAAAGGCAGGAAATTCCATGAAATACAAAGTCATGATCGTCGAGGATCAGACCATGCCCCGCGAGCTGTTCGAGCTGCGGATTCAGACGTCGGAGCACTTCGAGGTGGCGCTGTCCATCGACAACGCCGCGCTGGCGGATGTGTATTGCCTGCGTTTCCCGGTGGATTTGATCCTGATGGACGTGGTGACCCGAAATGGCGAAAGCGGCCTGGATGCAGCGGAGCGGATCAAGCGCGCCTTCCCGCAGGCCGCTCAGGCACCTTCCGGGGATGCTGTTTTCCCAGATCAGGCGCACGCGCGGATAGGCCTGTTCAAAAGCCTTGAGCACATCGTATTTCAGGCCGTGCGCCACGCTCATCACCTCGCCGTCAGCCACGGCGCGCACATCCCGCACCGCGCTCATAAAGGCCATGTAAGGCTCCGACTGGCTCCAGGCATGCACGGTGTCGCCTGCCATGGGCTCAAAGACGGTGACCGTTTCCCTTTCGCTCCACACGGCCTGGATGCCGTCGGGCAAAATGCCGCCCACAAAGCTCAGCTTTCCCAGGCTTTCGTCCCATTCCATCTCCGTGCTGGCCTGAAGGGCGCCAAACACGCTCTGTGCGTCCGGCGAACCCGCGTTCTTCACCGCTATCACCGTCAGCAGCATCGCACCCACCACGGCCAGGTTGCGCACCAGCTTATCCGCCCGGAGCAGCCGTTTGCCCCATCCGTCCTTTTGAGGCAGCTCGGTCAGCTCCGCGCCTGTCCGGGGCGCTTCCTCGCTCAAAAGCGCGCCTTCCCGGCGGACTTTCATATTTTTGACCTGTGTTTGACGGTTCACAAAAAATCCCCTCCCTGCGCTGATAGTCTATGCGCGGCGGGGAGGGGGCAGAACCCTTAGAGAAGGCCCTTCTTCTGCATGTATTCAAAGGTGCGGGTGAGGGCGAGCTTGCCGTGGCTGTACGTGAGGCCGCCCTGCAAAAACGCGGTGTAGGGCTCGCGCATGGGCGCGTCCGCGCTGAGCTCGATGGACGCTCCGCTTACGAACGTGCCCGCCGCCATGATGACCTGATGCTGGTAACCAGGCATGTCCCATGGCTCCGGCAGGGCCATGCTGTCGATGGGTGAGGCCATCTGGATGCCCTGGCAGAAGGCGATCAGCCTCTCCGGCGTGCCCAGCTCCAGCGCCTGGATGATGTCCGTGCGCCGGTCATCCGGCGCAGGGGTGGAGCGCATGCCCAGCGCCTCGCACACGGCGGCAGCCAACACAGAGGTGCGCACGGCCTGCGCCACCACATGGGGAGCGAGGAACAGCCCCTGATAGAAAGGCTGATAGCTGCCCGCATAGCTGCCCACCTCGCGGCCGATGCCCGGCGCGGTCAGGCGGTAGCTGACGCGGTCGATCACGTCCTGTCGGCCCACGATATAGCCGCCCGTGGGCGCAAGGCCGCCGCCGGGGTTCTTGATCAGGCTGCCCACGCACACGTCCGCGCCAAACTCGGTGGGCTCCTGAGTGCAGACAAATTCGCCATAGCAGTTATCCACCATGAGCACCGCGTCGGGAAAGTCCCGTTTGAGCATCTCCGACAAGGGGGCGACATCCTCGGGCATGAGGCTGGGGCGCGAGGAATAGCCCCGGCTGCGCTGCACGGCCACCACGCGGGTGCACGGCTTCATGGCTGCGCGGATGGCGGCAAGGTCCAGCCGTCCGTCCGCGCCCATGGGCACCTCGGCATAGCTCACACCCATTTCGCGCAGCGATCCCGGCGGGCAGCCGCGCACGCCGATCACATCCTCCAGCGTGTCATAGGGGCCGCCGGAGGCATAAAGCAGCTCGTCGCCGGGCCTGAGCAGCCCGAACAGGCACATTGACAGCGCATGCGTGCCCGACGCGATCTGCGGACGGACGATGGCCGCGTCGGCATGGAACAGGTCCGCAAAGAGCTTTTCCAGCGTGTCGCGGCCGATATCGTCGTATCCGTAGCCCGTGGTGGGCGCGAAGTGGCGCGCCGCCACCTCGTGGCGCTGCAGGGCGTCTAGCACCTTGGCGGTGTTTTCCAGCGCGATCTCGTCGATGCGCGCAAACATGGGCTGGCAGCGCTTTTCTGCCGCCTCAATGATCTTTTTCATTCGTCTTGCTCCTTTGCATCGTTCCAAAAGGCCTGCACATGCTCCATGGCCCGGTCAAACAGCGCGTCCGAATCGCGCGCATCCAGCCACACGCATCTCGTTTCCGCACGAAACCATGTGCCCTGCCGCTTGGCGTAATGGCGCGTGTGCACGATGATATCCCACACGGCCCGGTCCACATCGCCCTGTCCCATGGCCGCAGGGATCAGCTCCTTGTAGCCGATGCCCTGCATGGACTGGGCCGCAGGCGCGACGCCGCTTTCCAGCAGGGCGCGCACCTCCGAAAGCAACCCCATCTCCATCATGCGGTGCACGCGGGTTTCCAGCCGGGCATAGAGAAGTTCGCGCGGCCATTCCAGCACCAGCGGCAGCACGCGGAAGGGGCGGTCCTGCGCGGCGTGATTCTGCCGGCTCATGGGAACGCCGGTCTGCTCGTATACCTCAAGGGCGCGGATCACGCGGCGGCGGTCGTTGGGGTGCAGGCGGGCGGCGGTTTCGGGGTCCACGGCGGCCAGGCGGGCATGCAGGCGTTCTTTTCCGCCCGGCTCATCCGCCAGGGCGTTGAGCTCGGCGCGCAGACGCTCATCCCCGCCCGCGCCGCCCAGCGACAGCCCGTCCATCAGCGCCTTGAGATACAGCCCCGTACCTCCCACCAGAATGGGCAGCCTGCCGCGCGATATGATCTGGTCAATCACATGTTCCGCCGCAACGGCATAGTCGGCCACGGCGTAGGCTTCGGTGGGGTCGGCCACATCCAGCATGTGGTGCGGCACAAGCGCTTGCTCCTGCGCCGTGGGCTTGGCGGTTCCGATGTCCATCCGCCGGTAGATCTGCATGGAGTCCATGCAGACGATTTCGCCCCCAAGGCACCGGGCCAGTTTCAGGCCCAGATCGCTCTTCCCGCTGGCCGTAGGGCCTGCAACGGCGATCACGGGGGGCTTTTCGCCCATGGAAACGGCCTCCTTTACTGCACGCGCTTAAAGCGCTTTTCCAGCGCGTAGCGCGTGATCTCGGTCACGATGGGGCGACCATGCGGGCAGGTGGGCATGCAGTCGCTTTGCAAAATCTCCTGCAAAAAGCCGCGCACCTGCGTTTCGTTGAGACGGTCGCCGCCCTTGATGGCGTGCTTGCAGGCCATTTGCGCCACTCGGCGGCGCATGCGCTCGCGCGTGACCTGCCCGCGCCCGGCCTGCCATTCGTCCAGCGCCTCCAAAAGCAGCTCGCGCGGGGATTCGTTTTCGCCAAAGAGTGTGGGAATGGCCTTGACCGCCACGCAGGTATCGTCGAAGGGCTCCACCTCAAACCCCGCGTCCGCAAGCACCGGCGCGAACTCCGAAACCAGCGCCCTGTCGTGCGCCGTGAGCCGCACCAGCTGCGGCGAAAGCAGCTGCTGGGATACCGTTCCCTTCTCAAACCGCTCCATCAGCCGGTCGTAGAGCATGCGCTCATGCGCGGCGTGCTGGTCCACAAGGAGCAGCCGGTCGCCTGATTCAAAGATCCAGTAGGTATCGAACACGATGCCCACCAGCCGAAGCGGCGCGCTCTGTACCGGATCTTTCGGCGCAAGGGTTTGCTGCTCCGTTTCAGGCACGGACGGGAAGGCCGGACCGGATGCCGGGAAGCTTGCCTGCGCAGACGCGGCAGGTTTCCCGGGAAGCGCAGCCGGGGCCGTTGCGGCCGTTGCCGGCTTTTCCGGCACTCCGGCCGGACGCGGCGCAGGTCCAGCGGAAAACCAGCCGGATACGGGAGGTACCGGGCCGGACGATGGCCGCTCCCGTGCAGGAGCAGCAGGTGCCACCGGCATGGAAACCGCCGCACCCAGGGCGGCGCGGGCAATGCCCGCAGGGGTTGCGCTTTGGCCCAGCGCGGGCCTCGCAGGCGCATCAGGAATCACCACAGGCTCAAGGGCAGCCAGCCCCTGTTTCTGAGCTTCGGTCAGCACCGGGTGCCGCAGCTCCGACGCGGCATCGGCCACGGGTCCCGCGCCGCTTTGCGGGGCGCCTGCCTGTGCCGGAGGCGTCACCTGCCCATCGAGGGGATTATCCAGCCGGACCAGAGAAAAATCGGCTTTGGGTTCCACGTTGGAAGGGGTGCTTTTCGCCACCGAAAGCCGTTCACCCAGCGTTTCGCCGCGCATGGCCTCTCTCACCAGCGTGCGCACGGCCTCGGCCACGGCGGGTTCGTTCTGGAAGCGCACCTCCAGCTTGTTGGGGTGCACGTTCACATCCACCTGCTGAACGGGTACCTCCAAAAACAGTGCGCACATGGGAAAGCGCCCTACCATCACCTGTCCCTCGCAGCCTTCCTCCAGCGCGCGGCTGAGGGGCTGGCTGCGGAAGAAGCGCCCGTTGACAAAGAAGGACTGCTGCTGGCGGTTGCCGCGGGCAAGGTCCCCCGCGCCCACATAGCCGGAGAGCAGCACGCCGTTCATGTGGCCGCTCACCTTTCGCATTTTGCCAAACGCCTCGCGCCCGTAGAGGCTGTAGAGCGCAGATTCCACGCTTCCGTCCCCCATGCTGTGGTAGACGGTCTTGCCCTGGCTGACGAAACGGAAGGCCACATCCGGCCTTGACAGGATGAGCCGCTGCATGTAATCCGCCACGAGAGAAGCCTCCACAGCGGGCTTTTTGAGAAACTTGAGGCGCACGGGCGTGTTGCAGAACAGGTCCTCCACCACGATGGTGGTGCCCACGGGCGAGGCCGCCTGGCGGATATCGGTAAACTCCCCCGCCTCTACCACGGCGCGGGTGCCGAAGGGTGCCTCCTGCGTGCGGGTGGTAAGCGTGACGCGCGATACCGCCGCGATCGAGGCCAGCGCCTCGCCCCGGAAGCCCAGGGTATGGATGTTGTAGAGGTCCGCGGCGGCGGCAATCTTGCTGGTGGCGTGGCGCTCAAAGGCCAGGCGCACCTGCTCGGCGGGAATGCCGCAGCCGTTGTCGGTGACGCGCAGGTACTTGATGCCGCCCTCGCGCAGCTCCACGGTCACGTTGTGCGCTCCCGCGTCGATGCTGTTTTCCCCCAGTTCCTTGACGGCGGAAGCCGGACGCTCCACCACCTCGCCCGCGGCGATCTGCCCGATAATCTCGGCGGACAGTTTTCTGATAACCGGCATACGCCCCTCCTTTACAGCCTGCGCGCCTTTTCGCGCAGGCGGAACAGGATGTTCAACGCGTCCATCGGGGTGACGGACAGCACGTCCAGGTTTTTGAGTTCGTCAATCAGCTCGTCCTGGCCCAGGTGGAACAGGTCGGTCTGGCGGTTTTCCTTCTTGCGCTTTTCCAGGATGTTGGAGGAAATGGTCTCCTGATTGATGTCGCTCACTTCCAGCCGCGCCTGAATCTCATGCGCGCGGGCCACCACGGGCGCGGGCACGCCGGCCAGACGCGCCACGTGTACGCCGTAGCTCTTGTCCGCACCGCCGGGCATGATTTTGCGAAGGAAAATCACGTCCTCCCCGTGCTCCATGACCGAGATGCAGTAGTTTTTCACACCCGGGAAACGCCCTTCCAGCTCGCTCAGCTCGTGATAGTGCGTGGCAAAGAGCGTCTTTGCGCCGATGCGCTTCGGGTCCAGCAGGTATTCCACCACCGCCCAGGCGATGGCCAGGCCGTCAAACGTGCTGGTGCCCCGGCCGATTTCGTCGAGAATGACCAGCGAGCGGCTGGTGGCGGCGCGCAGGATGGCGGCGGTTTCGCTCATTTCCCGTTGGAGTTTGTCATGCTCTGCGGTCAGGCGTTCCAGCTTTTGACGGTTCGATTCAAGGGCGGCTTCCTGTTTTTTGTAAGCGTCGATTTTCCCGGTGATGGAATTTAGCTTCGTTAGGCTGTTCTGCATTTGCTTCGTGGTGTTCAACGCGCTTTGAAAAACCGTGTTGAAGTTGCCGCCCAAAGCCGCTTGCAGTTTGAAAAGCAGTTCATATTCTTTTCGTCCAGCCAAATTCACCACCCCTTTTCGTCTATTTCTGTTTCGCGGCGGCGTTTATGTCCTCAATCCACGCCGTAATTTCCGTCATGTTCATATCAAGCCAGAACGGGACGGGCGTATACGTTGCCTGCGCCAGCTTGAAGCACTCCCGCCGCCACCACTTCGCCGGGCTTTTTAATAGCCCGTGTCGATTAAAAAACTCCTTGCCGCGTTGGTGATGCGGTTAAAGTCCTTGATAGGCATAGCGTCGAGAACGTCGCTACCAATGCCCGCGGCCTTTGCCGCCATTTTCGCCTGAAAACTCCGGGACACTTCCGGCGCAAGGCAGTATTCATTGTTCATCTGCATTTCGGTTTCGATAGAAACCATGTCGCGGCCCGTCATTTTCTCGAAATCGAACGTCAGGGTCGTATAGGTTTCGCCTGCGTACTCGAAAGGCTTCTTGAACGTGTGCGTATAAACGCCTGCGTCAGCCTGTACGGGTTCGTTTACGGCTTCCGCGGTCATATCATGGGTGACAGCTTCCGCCGCGCCTGCGGCGTTCTGTGCGCCCTCTGCGGCGGCATTCTTGATGTTCTCACTCATTGTCAATTCCTCCGATTTAGAAATTCATATTTTCAGATACATAAAAGGGCATAATAAAACCCAGCGGGAAGCCCCGCCGGGTTTTACTTGCCAAGTGCCTTTCGCACGTCTTCGAGGTAATCAACGCCGTTGACGTAGTAGATAAAGTTCAGAATGTCGATTTCCAGAACCTTTTTACCGTCGATGTGCGTTGCGTAGTAGGTCACGGGATATTCGCCGGACGCTTCCGCGGAAGATGCCGGGGCCAGCTTGCCGGGGGCAAACTTTTTCGGATTGACGACAAGGACGTGCTTCACGGCCTGCTGGACATAGCGGCCCGTGCTGTTATCCCAAGACTGCTGAGCCGCCCGCAAATCAAGCTGGTGCTTGCGCGGCTCTGCCAGCTTGATAGCGTCCGTAGTGACGGAACGGAAATTCAGGGTCAGGGACATAGCTTCAAGGTGTCCGACAAACGTTCCGTCGAACGTACCTGCGATGCCCGCGCCCTTGACCTCTTCCGAAATCTGCGTGATTTCAGGAAGTGTGACTTCTGCCATGCCGTAATATTCGGTCGCGTCCTCATATACGGCAAAGTTGGTTACGCCGTTTTCAATTTTCATTGTTCTTTACCTCCTTACGCCGACAGCGCCGCAGTCACATAGTCCGCGTCGTATTCAAGGACGAATTCGCATTCCCTCATGGGGCTTGCGGGGGTCATGTAGATATGGAAAACAGCCTTGCCCGCCATAAGCGCGGTCGTGCTGTTCTCTTCGTCCAGAAACTCCACGCGTGCGCCCAACAGCTTTTCTTCCGAAACAAGGCCGTTCAGCCAAATGTTTACGGAATCAACGATGTTGTCGATAAGGCGGCGCGTCATTTTCTTGTCGATCTTGCTCCAATAAGTAAGAATGACAGAACGGGCAACCCAACCGAACATACGGGAAACGGAAATGAAGTAGTTCTTCACGTCCGTATCGGCGGGGAAACAGGCGGTTTCGTCGCCCCACAGCACATAGCTTCCAATGAAGTTCAGCGCCGTAACGATACCGTTACTGTTCAGGTAGTTTGCCTGCGCGAGATCGAGAAGCACAGTCGTTCCGTCCGCAAGCATAGCGCGGTCGATCTGCAAGGACTTGTTCGACGGGCTTTCCGCCGGGCAACCGCCGTTGTCCGAATCGGTCTTTCCCATCAGGCCCGCGGCGTGGACGGACGCATGAAACGCACGGTCGCCCAGCCCGAACATAGGCCAGCAGAGAATTTCCGCCTTGCTGTTCATGTTCTGTGCTTTCTTCCATGCGGGAACGTCCGCGTAGTGGCGAACGGTGTTGGTGTCCGCGTCGATCAGGGCTTTTGCACCCGTGAACACGGTGTTGATTGCATCCGCCTTTGCGGTCATAACCGCCGCGACATTGGACTTGTCGGACCAGCCGGGGGCAACGATAAGGTCGGGGACGATGCCATATTTCGGAAAAACCTTGTCGATCAGTTCAAGACCGGAATACTTCTTCGTGCTGGTATCGAAACCGCCGATAATGTCGTTTTCGTTGATTTTGGAGGGGTCCACCGCGTCGAACGTGATTGTCAGTTCTCCCGTTTCAGCGGGAATACTGCCGCCGTCCAGAACTTCAAGAATCAGGTTTTCGCCCTCATAGAAAAGTTCATAGTCGGTCCCGGCGGTGTAGCTTGTCACCTTGACCGTGTTTTTCAGGGCTTCGAGGGGAAGCAGAACTTTCCCGTCTGCGACGGGGTAGTTCTGTTCTGCGACGCTCTTCTTGTGCTTCGCAGGGTCAAGCACGTTCACGAACACCACAGGGGCCACGCCGTACAGCTTGAACTGCGAATAGATAGCTTCGCAGATTGGGTACTTCTCCCAATCGTCGCTATACCCCAAAGCGGCGACGGCTTCCGCGTAAGACTGACACATGATAGGGTCGTTCGGTGCGCCGCCCACGGTATGACCGGGGGCCGCGCCGACGACGAACGCAATACCAGAATCGGCGGTTACAGGGGTAGAAATCGACGTGTCGTTCTGACGCGTCGAAACGCCGTGAAAATAGTTTGCCATCGTTTATACCTCCTTGTTTCCTCGCATTGTCGAAACAATGTCGTTGTAATACTTGTGCGCGATATTGCCGGGGGTCTTGACCTTTGCGGCAAACGCGGAAAGCCGCTCCACGGGAACGATCAGACGTTCCGCCTGCGGGTAGTCTTCCAGCACGTCCGCAAGGTAGGCTTTCACGTCCTCGAACGTACCGTTGAATACGGCGTGTTCTTTCAAGCGTCCGTGCGGGAGGGAGGGACCGGCATACACGAACAGGCCGTAGCCCTCCGGGGCGGCTTCCTGCGCGTCCTCTGCGGGCGGCTCTGTGTCGCTGTCCCCGGTAGTGCTTTCCTCGCCGTCCTGCGGCTCCTGTGTCGCTTCGTCGCCCGCCGCCGGGTCGTTACCCTCCGGGGGCGTTTCTGCGCCGTCTTGCGGCTCCTGTGCGCCCTCTGCGGCGCGTGCCTGTTCCAGCAATTTTAGAATGTCGTTTTTCTTCATGCTGTCGTCGGCTTCGATGCCGTGTTCCGCGGCAATTTCCAGCAGTTCGTTTTTGCTCATGCTGGACTTGAATTCTACTGCCATATCTGTTGAACCTCACTTTCGATAATCGGCATGGTCCATTTCGTCATCATTTCGCCCAAATAGTAAGGGGCTGTGCTGTCCGGGTACACAATCATTTCAAGTGGAGATTTCAAGACGAACTGCCCGCCGACAACGCCATCTTTCAGCAGGGCGACACGAATTCGCGTCAGCAGGTTCAAGACGCACATTGCGCCCTCGCTTTCGTCCTCCGAATAGGTGGCGGCGACGATACGCACGATGCATTCGCTTTCCGGGTCCTGTCCCTGTTCCTGCGTGTCGGTGCTTTTGATGTACTGCAACAGCAGGTAGGGGACCCGCTCCGTTTGCGCGGTTTTGTTCGGCAGGCGCATTTTGTAGACCTCCGCCGCGCGTTCCTTGTTCTCTCCACTCTTGCGGTCCACCCGGACGGGTAAAAGAATGTCTTTTGTTTCTTGCTTCACAAACGCTTCCAGCGCGTCAAGCAGTTGTAAAGGTGTCATGCGTTCAACCTCCGTACCCGTTCAGAATGCGGGTGATTTCGTGTTCAACGCGCTTGTTGATGACCTCTTGTGCCTTTTCCTCCACGTCGGCAAGAACGATACTGTTTCCCGCCATCTGTGCCGTAGACGGTCCCATGAACTCGCTGATAGGCAGGCGCTTTGAACCGTCGCGCTCGAACATACCTGTATGTCCGCTTTGCATTCGTGCAATGAACGCGTCTTGAAACGGCGTGCGCCCGTTTCCGGCAAGCACCGCCGCCGACACGGTAGCCCGTTGGATAGGAATTGTCGGCGATACGTTGAAGCGGTATAGCGGTATCTTGTGGCCCGCAAACAGGACAGTTCCAACAATTCCGCCGTCGCTGGACTGTGTGCGGACCTTGATTGTCGTTTCCGCCCGGACGTTCTGCCGCGTGATTGCATAAACGGTCGTGATGCCCTTTAGGGTTTCAGAACGAACGGTATTGTTCGCCCGGCGGATAGTGCTTGACAGCGCCTTTTCTATTCCGCCGGGAACACCTGACAAAATCAGGTTGACCCGCTCGATCTGTTCGGCTGTAATAGTAATCATTCGGTCAGCATCTCCAAATAAAGAACGATTTCCCCGGCTTCCGGGTGAACCTTTGTGATTTGGTAAATGTGGTCGCCGATTTCCATGTTCAGGCCCTTTTGCGGAATGGTCTTCAACAGGGATAGAGGGACATATACAACAAGGTCAACAAGAACCAAGCCGTCTACATGGTCCGTAGACGGCTTTTTCCTGTCCTGTGCGCCGCCGTCATCAATGATGACAGGGCCTTTGTAGCGCACCCCGTCAATCCAGAATTCCATAACGTCGGCGTGTTCGCGGGCGTTATGGAATACCGCCGTAAGGTCCCGTTCAACCTGCGCTTTGAAGTTCATTACAGGACCTTTGCAACGTACCAGCTATTGACCTCATGGGGAACGGTCAGCGGCTTACTGTTGACTTGCAGGAAGCGGCGGTCCGGGCGGCGCTCAACCCACGTCTGCGGCACGCGGTCGCCCTCCACGGTAACAAACGTCTTACCCTCTTCGGGAATCATGGTGATTGCGCCGTAGTAGATGGAATACTCCGCTTCGGTAGACAGCAGGGCAAGCGTGCCGTCGGGAACAAGCGGCTTCTGCGTCGGTGCGTTGGGGTTGGTCCAGTTGTCCAGATACCACTCGTTATACTGGTAGATGTCAAGGCCCAGCTTGTGAATAGTGCCGATGTAGGTAAGGCCGTTCGGCAGTTCGCGGGGCTTGATGACTGCCAAATCATAGGCGCGAACGTCCAAAACGGACTTGACCTTTGCGTTGTTCACAAAAGCGTTCGCAACGTCCTTTGCCATGATGCAGATATTGCAGTTCACAAAGCCCTCTTTCTGGACGGCTTCGCGCCAGCGCTCCAAATCGCCCAGCGGGTCGGAAGTATCAGCGCCCCACTTCTTTTCGGCACTGACGATGGTTTCCTTGTTGGTGAAGTCAAAGTCGATAACTTCGTTCAGGCCCTCGCCGATAATGGGAATCTGCCCGGTGAAAATGGCGGTAGCCGCCATCCACTCTTCGCGGCGCACGATCATTTCGTTCAGTTCGCGCAGGTCGTCCGCCAGCTTCTCAACGGCACGCTCCGCGGGGGTCCTGCCGCTGTACGGGTTTTCACCCGCAGAACGGTTCAGCAGGTCGTCAACGGTGGTGATTTTGTCAGGGGCCAGCAGAACGGGGGTGTAAGTCTTCGTCTGATAGCCGCTGTTCGGAACCACCTTGCCACCGACTTTCGGGTGAACGAACGGTGCGAGGGCGCGGCTTCCTTTCTTGAAGTCAACGTCAACGCTCTTCGTGGGGAAAGTGCGGCGGTTCTTGAACAGGGTATCGCGGAAAAAAGTATGCACGGGGGGCATTCTGGTAATCAGCTTACCCAGCGTGCGCGGGGTGTAAATAGTTGTTTCGATAGCCATTTCTCTTTGCTCCTTTACTTCAAAAAGATTCCGATATTGCGGAACGCCTTTGCCAGCGTATCGGCGGTCACGCCCTCCGGCAAGGTGATAGCGTCCGCGAAAAATTCGCCCGTCAGGTAGACGACGACTTCTTCCGCGGCTTCTGCGGCGGTTGCGGCGATGCCGTAAATGCCCGCCGTGGTGTTCTCATACTCGGACTTCGCCGGGGTGCTTGTGCCGCTCACGGCTTCGCTTGCGGCGACTTTTACAACGGGTTCAATGCCGCTGTCCGTCAGCTTGACGGGTTCGTACTGCTTGACGCTCTTTCCGGTGGCAACAGCCTTGACCGCCGTAACGACGGGGTATTCTCCGGCGAAAAACTTCACGGGTACGCTCTGGTCTTTCTGGATTTCGTACATTGTGTTTCCTCCTTTACTTCGTCGCGGGGAACAGCTTGTCAATGGCCTTGTCAACGTCATTGTCGCCGCCGTCATCGCCTGCGCCCTCATGTGCGCCCGCTCCAACGTCGCCCGCACCGCTCTTCTGCGCGTCGTCGTCGCGGTTCTTGATGTAAGTTCCGCCCTGCTTCTTCTGCGCGGCAACGATAGCTTTTGCCACGTCACCCGCCGCAATGGGGTTGTTGAACTTCGCGTCGTTTACGATGCTCTCATAGCCCGCAAGCGCCACGTCTTCAATGTCCTGAATGCGCTTGCGCTCCGCGGTTGTCGCCGCGTCCTCGATCTGACGCGTCAGGTCGGGAAAAGCCGCTTTCAGGCCGTCAACCGTAGTGATTTTTTCGATTCCGTCCATTGTGTTTCGCTCCTTTTCGGTATTTTTATGGTTGGTTTTATTTGAAAAACCGCCGGGCGTGCGGGCCGTCATGCGGTTTAACAACGATACAGGCATATTCGGAAAGCGCGTCAGGTCGAGGGAAACGCTGTTCACAACGACTTTCGCCGCATTTTCCACGGTCGTTTCCGCGTCCTCAAACATAAGTTTGTCGCAGAAACCCGCGTCAACGGCCTGTTTGCCGTCGTACCACGTTTCAGCCGCCATGATTGCGGCAACGTCCGCCGCGTCCTTTCCCGTTTTCAGGGTATAGGCGTTCACGATAGACTGCTTGATGACCTTTAGTTCATCGGTCATTTTCGCAAGTTCCGTTTCGTTGAAGTAGCCCAACAGCCCCAACGCCGGGTCATGCACCATGAAAACGCCGTTTCCGGGGATTTCGATGCTGTCGCCCGCCATTGCAATAATCGTCGCCGCAGACGCGGCCCATCCGTCAATTTTCACGGTGATTTTCGCCGCGTTGTCTTTCAGACGGGTGTAAATGGCATTTGCGGCGAACACGTCACCGCCTCCGCTGTTGATGCGTACCACGATTTCAGGTACAGCGCCCAGCGCGTCCAGTTCCTCCGTGAACTGCCGCGGGGTCACTTCATCGCCCCACCATGTTTCGGAAGCGATGTCGCCGTAAAGAATGAGTTCCGGGGGATTGTCCCCGCTTGCTGGTTGGAAGTTCCAAAAGTGTTTATTCTTCGGTTTTGCCTGCGGCGTTGCCGTTTTCTCCATTTTCTTTTACCTCCCTTAACATTTTTTCTTCGCGTTTCAACTGCGCGGCGTTTCGGTAGAAGTCTGAACCGTTCATTTCCATAGCTTCGCGGTCGCGTGTGGAAAAACCGTTCTGCACGCGCTTTTCCGCCGCGGTGACTTCCTGTACCGGGTTCAAAAGGCCCTGCGCCGGGCCGTTCCACTCTGCGCCCGTGTACGCCTTGCGTATCAGCGGGTCAGAGAAAAAGCCGGGCGCGGGAATGCGGCCCTTTGCCACGGCTTCGGCGAACCATTCTTCATAGACTGGTTGGCAAAAATCATTTGCAAGCCACGTCCGATACATACGGAACATTTTCCATGCTTCCAGAAGCGCCCCGCGGGACGCGCTGTAAGACGCGTTGAAGTTCTTTACCAACAGTTCATAGGGGATTTCAAGGGCCGCGCCGATCTGACGGCAGATAGCCACAACGAACCCGTCAAAAGCCGTGTTCGGTCTGCCGGGGTTCATGTCGTGTGCTTTTTCGCCCTCGTTCAAATCCACGATTGCGCCGGGGGCAAGTTCAATCGTGCTGTCGTCGCCTGCGTCTACTTGTGCGTCCTCTGGAATGATTTCACCGAACCCGCCGTCGCTGGACGCGGATTCTTTTTCGATAAACACCGTGAACATACCAGAAACCACGGCGGCGACAAGTTCCGCGTCTGTATATCGCCCAAGCTGTTTCAGTGCTTCAATGACCGGGGCAAGAAACGGCACGCCGCGGCGCTGTCCGATGCGCTCCCGGTTCATAATGTGAAGCACATTTCGCCGCCCGGTCTTTGCGCCCCACGCTTCAACGCGCGTCCACCCGGTTTCCGTCATGTCATACGAAAGAGGGTGGTGCTTGCTGATATGGTATGCGACAACTTCGCCCGCGTCGTTGGTTTCAACGCCGCCGATGATATGCGGGTCAACAATCCCGTTCGGATTGCTCAACCTGTCCGCTTCGATCAGACAAATTCGCAGGTCGTAAGGCATATTTGCCCGCTTTGTCACGGGCAATGTTGCGATAACGTCACCGCTCATAAGCCAGTTCAGAAACGCGAGTTGTTGCAGTTCGTAGAAGTTGTCAAGCCGTTCAAGGTCGCAGGCGGTCGAATCGGCCCACAGTGAAAATTCCCGCTCGATTTTGCGTTCAAGGTCGCGGGCGGCTTCTTCGTCCATTTCCAACGCTTCATAGTCAATTTGACTTTTCAGCCGCAGGCCGGACCCGATGACGTTTGTTCGGCAGGTTTTCAGCGCACCCGTCGCCAACGGAACGCCCATGTAGAGGTCGCGGCAACGTTGCCGCAGGGTCGATAAATTGTCCTGAATATCTTCCTTTGCGGACCCGCCGCCATACAGCCAGCCCGCAAGCGATTTCTTCGTGTGTGATGCGCCGTAGTTTCCATACCCGCTATCCAGAATATCCAGCTTCCGGCGGGCGGCGGCGCGTTTTACCGCCGTTTGCGGGGACACGGCGGCAATCACCCGGTCTAATGCGTTCAAACCGCTTCACCGTCCTTTCTCACAGGTCCCGCGGCACTACCCGGAACACGCGGTTTCTTCCGCCGCGGGCTTCGATGTTTTCCAGCCGGGAAACCTCATTCGTCCAATACTTGATGCGTTCGCCGATTTCTGAAAGGTCGGCTTTCGTCAGGCTCCGCGAACCGATGGTATAGCTTTGATGCGTTGTTACCTCCAATTCGGCGGCAAGCCATGCTTCAAGGTGTTTTCGCGCGATTTCAAGCCGCGCTTTCTGTGATGTAGCCATTTATAGAATTCCTCCGTTCGTCCGTGAACGCCTGCCGCGCCGCCGCGGGGCGGGTGCGGTGGTGTCATGCTCCGGCGGCTTCAAAATCGGGTTTGCGATTTCCAGCGCGACGGTCGCATAGTTCCGAATGTCCAACGGCTCGTTTCGCTTGTAGCCGCCGTCTTTCAGGGTCCAGACGTATTGTGCTTTGCCCCGCTTGTAGCTGATAACCATTTTTTCGGCGGTTAGGCCCTTGAAGTATTCCTGCGTATATCCCCGGTCTTTCTCCCGCGGGAAGTGGCAGTAATTCGGCCCCTCTTCCTGCACCGCCAAACGCTGATATAAAAGCGCCTTGCCTGTATCAACGCCCACAGTGAAAAGCGGGGTTTTGATGTTGTTTGCCGTGGACGGGCGGTTGAAGTACGGGACTTCCGCGCCGCCTTTGCCTTTGATAGCAAACACGCGGCGGGCTGTCCGCTCCTTGCAGAAGCGGTAAACCTGCGTCGTGAAGTGTCCGCCGGAATCGACGCAAGCACAAATGATTTTCAGGTGTCTTCCGTCCGCCGTGGTGAACGTCTGCGAAAGAAAGCGGTCCAGTTCGTCCCATACGGGCTTTAGTTTCAAATCACCGTAAATAACTTGATATTTGATGCCCCAGCTTTCCTTGTCCACGCCCCAGCCGACGACTTCCGCTTCAAAGCGGTCGTCCTGAACGTCAACGCCTGCCGTCAGCACAAGAACTTCTTCCGGCACTTCGCAATTATATTTTTCGCGGCGTTTGTAGAGGTCGTCCGTTTCGATCTGTTCGCCGTCCTCTTCCCACGTTTCGCCCATTTCGGTATTTGTCCAGACTTTCAGAAGTTCGATGTTGCCTTTTTTCTTCTCTTCGTTCGCAGTCAGGAACTTTTCAACGATTTCCCGCCAATCCACGAACAGGGAAGCAAGGGCGTTCAGGTGGAAGCCCCGGACCTTTCGTTCCGGGTGGGCCGCAACGAATTTTCCGTTGATGTACTGTTCTTTCCACTCCGTTTCGCTGGAAACCACGCCGCAGGCCGGGCAGGTACAGCCGATTTCGTCCAGCTTATCCCGGTCAAATACGATGTTCGCCCACAGTAGGGGCGTGAATGCTCCGCAGGCCGGACAAGGTACGTTCCATTCTTCTTGCGTGCTGTGTTCAAATTCAACAGCGATGCGGGACGTTTCCTTGTTGGTAGGGGTCGAAACGCAGACTTCTTTTTTATTCCAAAACGTCGCAAGACGCTTTCCGGCAAGTAACAAAGGGTCGCCCTCGTTGCCCGCTGTCGCCGGGTATCGGTCGATTTCGTCCGCAAGCAGAATGCGGATAGGGCGGGACGCAAGGGACGACGGCGAATTTGCGCCTACCATCGTTACATGACCGCCCGGAAAGATTTTTTGCAAAATGGTGTTGCCGCTGTTCCGGCTTTTGTCGTTCACCTTGTCGCGCAGAACCGGGGTATCGCGCAACATAGGTGAAAGACGGTCTTTGCTGAATGTTTCCGCCATCTGAATAGTTGGTTGCATAACCATAATCGGTGACGGGTCGTAGTGCATATAGTAGCCGATAGGATTTAATATAAGCGCGTCGGTTTTACCGATCTGCGCCGCGGACATGATAACGACTTTCTGAACCCTCATGTCGCATACTGCGTCCATGATTTCGCGTTGATACGGGGCCTTTGACGTGCGCCATCGCCCCGGCTCTGCCGATGATTCGGAGGACAAGCGGCGGTATTTGTCCGCCCATTGTGAAACGGTCATGTTGGGGGGCGGGGCCAGAACGGAGAAAATGCGGGTGAACAGGTCAACCGTCGCTTTTTTCATCTTCTTTCACCCTTTCCCCGAATGTCGTTTTGAAGTCCGAAAGTTCCATCAACGCTTCGTCGATGTGGTCTTTCAACAGGGCGAAAATTTCCGCCTTGTCCGTCTTCTTACAAAGGACCGGGGCCAGCTTCGAGGGAATCGCCATAAGCCGGGATTTGAAGTTTACCAGCATATCAGTCATAACGGCTTCGATGTCCTCCGCCGCGTGAAGCTGATTTTCTTTCAACTGCAATTCGTACTCTTCGTTTTTGCGCTTCGCCCGAACCAGCTTCGCCCGCTCCGTGTTGTAATCTATGGTTTCGTCGCCCTCCGGGTTTCGCTTTCGGAGGTAGTTAATATAGCGGTGGTTCGTGTCGATCAGGTCATACAGGCCGGGGCGAACCTCCGCTATCACTTTTTCGTCGCGCAACTGCCGGACGCGCCGTTCTGACACGTCCAGAAACCGGGCAATCGCCCGCACGTCGTAAAGTTTCACGGTTTTTCACCCCTCCCAAGCCCTTATTTCTCGAAAAAACACCCCCATACTGAAAAAATCGGCACGGCCCGGAAGCGTTCAAAAAAATTTCGTGGCTAAAAAAACGCCGGGCGTCGCGGACCCGCAGGCCGTAGGCTCCGCCGAAAGAACCTATTTCAAATTTCCGGGTCGCCGCACGGATCGTCCACTTCGTCGATGATTTCGCCCGTTTCAGGGTCAACGTCGAACGCTCCCGATAGTTTTTGCTTCGCAAGATTATATTTGCGCTCTTCAAGGCGCAGGCGGCGGCTTACCATCTCATAACCCTTGATAGAATCAAGTAGCTTGATGATACGCCCGTGTATCTTGTTCAGTTCGGCTTCCAGTTTCATAGCGCGATCAAACGCGCTTGCCTTGATGACTGTTTGCATATTGACTTTGTAACTGGATTTCTCCAACTCCATTTGACGGTCTGCCGTGGTATCTTCCAGCGCGGCTATTTCGCGTTGTAATGCGTCCAGTTGCTTTTGCTTTGCCTTTGACGGCGGCTTACCATCCGGGCCGCTGTCAATCTCCCACGTCAGGTCATCACGCTTACGGCGCAGGGTTTCCAGTTTCTCTTGCTGTTGCTCCAAACGCTCCGTACTCTTTGGCGCACACATTTCAACAACGCGGTCAATATACAGCGCGTCCGGGTCGCCGTTCTCTATCTTTGCAATCTTGCTTTGCAGGTCGGCTTCCTTTGCAATCAGAAGTTGCAATTCAGAAAGCATATTCGTTCCCGTGTCAAGCGTGATACTTTCGATGTATTCGCGCTGTTCGTCCGGGAGGTCCGCAAGGCGAACCGTTGAATATGCGCCGTGGGTTTCCGCGTTTCGGTTCCCGTGTGGAGCGCCCGCACCTGCGGCGTTCTTATTGCCGGGTTGTCCGCCGCGCTTCCGCGGTGGTTTCTGCGCTTCAAGTTCCGCCGCCCAGCTATCAAGGCTTTTCCATTTGCGGACCTGTTCAGGCTTTACGCCGACTTGCTCCGCAACCTGTCGGGCCGTCAGCGTTCCGCCAGAATCAAGCCATATCCGCCGGGCTTTGTCACGTTCCGGGTTTCGCTCTCTTGCCATGCGTCCGCCGCGCCCCCTTTCGTTTGTTTTTCATTTTTCGTTCTGGGCGTTGCCGCGGAAGTGCGTAAAAAACGGGCCATGTTCAAAACATGGTCCGTTTTCAGGTTTCCGGTGGCGTGGAGGAATGCGCCGCCCGTATCGTTGTGTTCACTTTTCACAATGCCAATTATAGCAGGAAAAACGGGCAATAGGTGGCAATCTTATTTTTCCGGGAAAACGTAGTGGGAAATCTGCTTGTTCTGCTCAAAGCGCTTTGCCAATCTATCCAGCGCAATGTTTCGGATATTCCGGCATTGCCGCGGGCTGTAATTTACGCGTTGCGAAAGACGTTCCCATTGAAGCCCGTCTATGTAAAAGCCGTAAATCACCGCTTTTTCGCGGTAGTTCAGGGCGTTCAACTCCGAAAGAATTTCGCCCTTTATCGCGGTCAGTCTTTCGTTTTCCCGGCGCATATTTGCGATAGTGTCGGAAACGGACTGCGGGATATTCAGCACGACGCGTTCGACAGGGTTTGAAACCCCGCCTTTCCCGTGTGGCATACCGTCGGAATTCACCGCGCCCAACGTGGAATAGTATTGATCTTCAAGGTTCCGAATAACCCGCTCGTTCATGGTGACTGTTTTATCTATATCCCGGTAAAAATCCAGAATAGCAATAACTCTTTCTTGCTTCATTGCTCCGTTTCCTCCTGTTCCTGCTCTATCAAGGCGGCTTATATACCCTGCGGAAAGGGTGCGCCCGCTCATAATGTCTGATTTGGACCATGTACCGCCGTTCAATCAGCGCGGCCCGCTCCCTCCGCTGTTTCCTGCGGCTGTGCTTCGGCTCTGCCTGTGCTACGGCTTCTTCAACTTGCGTGATGAGTTTTTCAACTGCGTTTGTCGGTGTGTCCGTAATGGACGTGATTACGTCCCGTATGACCTGCAACGCTTCTCGAATGCGGTATATGGCTTCTTCCGCTGATACGCCCGCCTGCTCCACAAGTATCATCGCGGCTTCGCGGAAACGCTCTGCTTCCTCCGCCGCGGCTTCCAGATAATCGGTCGTGTATTCGTCCATCTGCGCCCCTCACTCTTCCGCCGGGGAACAGAAATAAGAAACCGAACAAAAGATTTTCACCCGCTGTCCGCAATGTTGGCAGGTGTGCGGCTTTCCCTCCGCCGCGCCGCGAATGCTGTATTCGATAACTTTTGCCGCGTCAAACTTCGCCCCGCAATACGGGCAAATCCCGCATTCGCTACTTCTGGTAGCCTGCGGGCGGCGTGGTGCGCTCTGCTGGGTGCTTTCGGTCGGCTTCGTGTCCTGCGTCCCGTCTGCGGTGTCCCGCTCCACAGCGGCGCTATACGGCGGCGTGGCCTGCGTGTCCGGCGCGTCGTCCCGTTCAACTACGGGTTCCCGCGCTTCCTGCGGGCGTTCTGCCTGCGTAGGTGTGGCGGTGTCCTCTGCGGGCGGGGCAGGCGGGGCAGGCGGGGCAGGACGCTTCCATTCCCGCGCGGCCTTGATGGAAATTGCTCCGGTCAGGTGATATTCCTTAAAGGCGGCGTTCTGGTTCTCCGCAGGCAGGCCCGCCAATTCGTAGGCGGTCGAAAGGTTGATGCGGTCCGCTTTCAGTTCCTCCGTGAATTCCGGGGACAAATGGCGAATGATGGTGTCATATCGTCCAATCTGCGTTGTACTGGTATGAAGCACCTTTGCGATAAAATCGCGGGTCCCGTCCGTCTGTAACTCTCCGTCTTCAAACGTCTTTTCGACGATGCGGCGCAACAGTTCGACGAACCGGGGCTTTGTCTTCGCTTTTTCCAAAACTTCCCGCAGATAGCGAACCTCTTCGATTTTGTCCCATGCGGTCTTTTCTCTCTGCGAGTTGGTAACAATCAGGTCCAGCCCGTCGCGTATTTCCTGTTCATCCGCCGCTTCCTCTGTCGGTTCGATGACGCAGGGAACGAATTCATATTCCGGCTTCCCGTCGTTCACAAGTTCGATAGAAGCAAGGCGGCGGCGATGCCCGGCAATGACCTTGTACTTGCCGTCGCCCAGCGGAACGACGACAAGGTTTTGAAGAACTTTCCCGGCGATTTCGATTGCCGCTTTCAGTTCCCCGATTTCTCGCATGGAATAGAAATTGTCCTCCGACGGTACAAGGTCAAAGACGCTCAATTTCTCATAGCGGCTTTCAGAGGGGCGGGGCTTTGCACTCCCGCCGCCCGCCGCCGCCTTTGACGTGTCACTCAAAATCTGGTTCAAATTAAATCTTCCCATAGATAGCCCCTTTCCGTCCGAATCGGACATTTTAGCGGTGAACGCCGATGCGCCCGCGGCCTGTTATCGGTTTGAATGCTTCCCGGCAACCGTCAGGGTCGCCGCAACCGGGCCAATACCCGGCGCGGCAGAACCGCTTGTCGGAAACGTCGTCAACGTCCAGTCGGTCGCAAATCCCGCATTGATACGCGCGGATTTTCTTCCCGCCCCGGCAGTATTCCGGGACCGCCGTTTTCTCCGTCATTGTTTACCCCTCCGTAAGTATTCCTGAACGAATGCGATATAGTCCATTGCGGTTCCGCTCCGTCGGCTGTACTCCACGATAGGGATTTCCGAAAAGGTGCTTTCGGTGACTTTATCCGAATAGCGAATGCGGGTGTCAAAGACTGGGTATTCCGGGCGGGACCGCAACCACGCTTCGCCCTGCTTCTCTGCGTCGGCGCGGATAAAGCAGGTAATCAAGCACCCGGCAAGGCGCAAGCGCGGGTTCAGGTCGTCCCGTGTGTCCTCGATTTGTTCTTTCAGTTCTTCCAGCCCGTCAAAGGCGTACTTGTCAATCTTTATGGGAATAATCACGTCGTCGGACGCGACAAGGGCATTTATCGTCGAAATGTTGATGTCCGGTGCGTTGTCGATGATGCAGAAATCATAGAAGTTCTCTGCCGCAATCGTGTTCAGGGCGGACCGCAGGCGCGTTTGTTGGGGGCGGGTGCTGTCCATCAGGACTTCCATATTCGCCCGAATCAAGGTCATGTTCGCAGGCATTACGTCGATATTCTCGAACCGGGTCTTCTTGATGACCTCCCGCGGGTCCAGCCGCCGGGCAGTCAGCACGTCCGAAATGCTCTTGTCGTCGTAGGAATGGACCCCGAATGCCTTTGACGTGTTGCCCTGCTTGTCGTTGTCCACAAGCAAAACACGCTTGTTGTGGAGCGTTGCGAGGACGTGGGCCATGCTGTCAGCGGTCAGCGTCTTTGCAACGCCGCCTTTTAGGTTGATAATTGATATGGTTTTCACCGTCTAAACCTCCTTTTGTGGTTCTCCCGCTCGAAAGCGGGTCAACGAACGATTTCTACCAAACGCCCGTCGTTGTCCAGTTCGTACAGGAACTTCACCGTTCCGGCTTTGACGGAGTGCATACACACAATGTCGGTGATAGTCCGTTCAACGATAACGTCAAGCGTTCTGCCGCCCACCGTGCAGGCGTTCTTCCTCATGCCGATTTTGTCGCCGATCTCAAAGGGGCAAACGGCGTTGAATGCCGCAAGTTTCATTTTCTTTTACCTCCGTTTCGTTTGTCAGTGGCTCCCGGTCTTACTTCCGCCGCCGCTTATGCTTTTTCCGCTTTGGAGCGGGAGGGGCGGGCGGTTCCGGCTCCGTCGCTTCCTCGCATAGAACTTCCAGTTCCTCCACGTCCGCCGGGGCGAACGTCAGGGACGCGCCGCCGGGGTCGTATGCCTGCGCCACCCAATCCGCCTTGAATTTCGCAAGGTCGTTTTTGTAGCGCGGGAACGGGTGTACCTGTTCGGCGTAGTAAATCGCCATCATCATTCTTTCGTCGTCTGCCGGGTCCCAATTATGCAGGTGATAGCTTGCGTGGTTGTCGTAGGCCCACAGGGAAAGCAGGACAACCAGCCCGTCGAACTCTTCGTTCGATCTCTGGATATTCTCAAAGTCCCGGTAGGTCAAGCCTTGCCCTCTGCATTCCTCCCGGATTTGTGGAATGCTCTTGCCGCCCGTTTTCAGGCGGCAACGAACAACTTTCGGTCGATAGTTCATGTATTTTCACCGTCGCTTTCTTTCGCCCGCTCGATTGCGCGAACGGCGGCAAAGAATCCGCTTGCGCCCATAGCTTGCAGGGCCGCGGGCGCGTTGATAAATACGTTGTCGTTGCGGTTGACCCATTCTTTCAGAAATTCCACGGTATAAAGCGGGTCATTTAGCCGCCGAATGATTGCTTCCTGCTTCTCTGTGATCGTGATTTTCCCCATGTCTATTTCCTCTCTTTCTTCTTCAACGGGCAGTAGCGCGGGGCCGTCTTCCCGTAGAACAGTAGCGGACCCGGCGGCGGGCATTGCGGGTGATTGCAGAAAGACGCTTCCTGCCCAAAATGCCCGACGTGGGCACTGTTGCTGTTTTCATTGCGCGGGTATGTGTGGACCGATGCAAATTCACATTCGCGGCACTTCATGTCGGTTCCTCCCAATTCCACCACCCTTGTTTCCCGTGGGCGGGAATGGGCGTTTTGAACATGACCGGGTTTTGAAGCACCCACGCGAACCGCCCCGGCGAATAATCACCTAACAGGCGTTCCCGGTTATCCAAACTGTCCACAAGTTCTTCCACAGGCACACAATCGACGATTTCAACGGTTCCGATGACTGCGCCCCGCGGCAGGTTTCCGCCGCCGCCTGCGGCTTCCAGTACGGCCCAAAACTCACCGTTCGTCAGATGCTTTGTCGCTTGCACTTCGTCCAGCCGCCCGGCGTGGACAGCGACGCGGCCCCGAATATGCGTCCGCCGGGGTCGGATTTCATAATGCTTGACCCCTGCTACGATTGCGTGTGCGTATGGCTGATACACGGTAAAGGCTTTCATTCCTGAACCTCCTTGTTTCCGTTGTAGATGACCACCATAGACGGGAACGGGGCCGCGGCGTATGCTTTGCCCTCTTCATCGGTGAAGCGTAACCGCCCGCGCACAAAGCGGATTTCCGCCCGCCCATATATGTAGTCGTGAAAGTATGTCGTGTCAGTCCGGGCCGGAATCAGAAGAACGACGGTTGCGCCGCGCTGGGCTTCCTCGTAGGCTTTGCGAACCCATTTCCCAACCTCGCGCCCGTATGGAGGGTTGCAGAATACAGCCCCCCCCCGCAAGATTCCACGGGCTTTTCAGTCCGTCGGTTTCCGGGGTGTAGTACGCCGGGCATTTTGCGCTTTTGTCGGTCGCCGCCGCGTCAAGCGTAAAATGAAACTCTTCGTTCAGGCGGTCGAAAAAGTCTTGTGGGGTGCAATAGTCCATCTTTTTACTGCTCAAAAGCGCCGCGTTCATTCTTGAACCTCCGCCGTTTCCGCGTCAAATGCGGTCGTCTGGTTTTCGTCCGGCTCTTCTTCGTCCTCCGCCGCCGGGGTGGCGAACGCGCTCCGGGTGTTCAGGAAGTGGCGGCATTGATAGGACAGTTCTTCCAGTTCGTCGGCGAATTTCTTACTAATGACATAAGGCATGATGACCGCCGCCGTCAGGAACCCGGCCTTTGCGACGATGTACGAACCGCCCTGCGGCGTGGTCCGCTCGTAGAATTGCACCATGTCGATAACGTCTTCCAGTGGCGAAAGGTACAGGCTCCGAATGAACATAACGCCGTTGTTCGTTTTCAGCGGCTTCAAGCGCAACCCGCCATTGATAAAGGTCGTTTCGTACTCCCGAACCAGTTTGTCGCCCGCCGCCACGTCCTCGGCGTTCAGGTGTTCCGGCAAGCGCTCATGCCGGAAAAGAATTTTTTCGCGTTGCTTCCCGGTAATATCGAACACGGCGCAGAAACTTTCTTCGTCCAGAATAGGCAGGCCGTCCAGAGGATAGATGGCGTAGCCGTCGCCCAACCATTGTGTGATTTCTCCCGATCTGTCGATGCGGTCATACAGGTAATAAAGCCCGTTCGCCTTGCAGATGGAAAGAACCTTTTTCAGCTTCATTCGTCTACCTCCGCCGTCTGCTCGTTCAACGCCTTTACCGCCGCCGGAATGTCGGCGCGGCCTGCGTTCTCCACTTCAACCCGCGTCACGTCGCCGACGTGGTATACGGAAACTTTACGCTTCTGACGGAACCCCGCCGCCGCGGTCGCCACAGCTTCACCCGCCGCGACAATCAGGACCACACAGCCCAGCCAAACCCAAAAACTTGAAAACACGAATTGCAGAAGTTCCATTTTATTTCCCTCTTTCCAGCCTTTCGGCGATATTCAAAATTCCGACGATTGCTTCACGAATGTTTGCGTCCGTGTTCGCCGTGATGGACAGGACCCGTGCAATGTCCCGCAGTTCCTCCGCCGCGGCGATTTGGTCCACCGCCGCGCCCGTTGCTCTCATGCAGTCAGGGCAGAGGGGCAGGCCCTCCGCCGTCGGTCCGCCGCATTGCTCACACTTCGTCAGCTTCATAGATAACGCTCCTTTACACCGGGTAGCCAAATACAATGACGGTTCCTGTCAGGACTGCGCCCAGCAGGAAAGCAACCCACAGGATAACCACGCCCAACAGGACGTTTTCAGCCCAGCCGCAGACACGCAAGGCCCACTTTGCCACGGTCCAACATTGCAGGCGGCGGGTGTGTTCCAGCTTTTCAAGGCCCGATGCCCGCTTCATGTCATAGGTCGCCGCTTTGACCTCCGCCGCGACTTTCGGTTGCAAACCCTCTCGAATGGTGAACAGCGCCCAATAAAGAACGATCAGCAGAATTCCGGCACGCATTGTCAGACCTCCGTTTCCCGTTCATGCGCCCACACACATTCGGCGCAGTTTTCCAGTTCGCCCGTGTCGAGCGGGCAAGGCTCATTGTCGGCCCATTCAGGCTTCATGCAGTCATACTTCATTTCGTTTCCTCCGTTTCGATGTTTCGGCCCCGCAGGGCAAGCATTTTTTCACGAACCAGCTTATCGACGACGCGGCCCGGCGTTTTCTGCCCGCTCATAAGCATAAGACGTTCGAGGTTGTATGCCGTCTGTGCCGTGACGCGGACCGTCATTTTCTGTGTGTGCTGTTTTTTCATGGTGTCCCGCTCCTTTCGTGGTGGACGTAATCGAGGAATAGCACCGCCCCATTGAAGCGGACCCGCCATTGTTCGAGGTCCGCCGCGGTAACGTACTTTCTGCCGAAATGCTCTTTCATGTCCCGCCACACCGTCCACGGAACAAAGAAGAATTCGTTTCCAATCCCGCCGCAGACTGCGGCAAGCGCACCCCGCCGGGCGTGGCGTTCCAGCGTGTCCCGCTGTTCCTGTGTCAGAACGTCCCACTTCAAACGATCTGTCGTTGTGTACTTCGCTTCAAAGACTATGGAGCGCCCGCCGTCAAGCGTTCCTTGAAAGTCCGGCTGTGCGCGGGCGGTAAAGCGGCCCTTGAACTTTCCGTCGCGGCTCTTTTCCAGAACGCGGAACGGTTCAGGGGTTTTGTCTACGTCGGCCCGCTCCCGGTCAGAATAGAGGGTGCAGGCGGCTTTTATGGCACTCTCGAAAAAGTGGCCCTGTGCGTTGTTGACCTTGTTTTGATACCGCAGGGCGGCGCGTTGGCTGTCTATCACGGTTCCACCACGCGTCCCAATACAGGGCGGCGCGTGTGGTCGCCCATGCCCGCCATAAGCGCTTGAAGTTTGAACGCTTCGCTTTGGCTGATTTCCGCCGCCGGGATTTCTTCGGCCTTTTTGGAATCAGGCGGGAAGATGTCGTTCTTCATCAGGAACGCCGAATAGAACCGTTCCATTTCCTCTTCCAGCGCGGCTTTATAAAACTCATAGCTGAATTCGATTTCCAGCCGTTCCGCCGCGGTGCAGTCAATTCCGACTTGCTTTCGTGCGCGGCCTGAATAGGACCCGACGCACTTAAAGGGAATTTTCCCGGTCACGGTATAAATCACCTGAACCAGCAGTTTTCTTTCATACGGGGTCTTGTAACGGAAGAAGCACTTTTTCCAAACGCTCTTCCGCTATTTCGGCTTCGTCGATGCCGTATTGCTTCATCAGCTTGTCAAGCAGGGCGGCGGCTGACTGCTTTTCGCCGTCTGCGCCGCGGTTTGCAAGGGCTTGAACCTTGCGTATCTTCTCTAACAGGCGTTCCCGCTCCGTCATTGTCATACCTCCCATGTGTAAGGTTCCGTGCGGCACATATCGCAGAACGGGCAGAACGAACAAGCGTCGTCCGCCGTCCTGCGGTCGCAAATTTTCTTGATGACCCGCGCGGCCTGCTTCATTTCTTCGACTTCCTGTTCTTCCGGGGTCGGCTCATTTCTTCTCATATCTCGCAGATACCCCCGATATTGTCCAAATCGGCCTGGCTCACCGTGCGGCGTTTCAGGATACCCGCCATGACTTCGCCGTAGCGGTCCCAACGTGCCGTCGTGGTCGTGAAGTAGCGCAATTCCGGGTTGAACTGCGCCCGCATTTTCAGGCTTGCAAGGATTTCACTTGTGATTTCGAGGTCAAGCGGGTAAACGCTGACGCGCCCGCTTTCCTTGTCTATCTCCCGGCAGACGGCAAGCAGTTTCAACCGCTCCCACGGCTTCGGCGGCTCCCGCTCGATTGCGTCCTTGCAGTCGCAGGGTTCGGAAGCGTCGAGGTGTGCGCCGCAGTCCGGGCAGATTTTGAACGGCCTTGCCATATTGAACAGCCCCTTTCTTTACTCTTTCTTTCGCAATTTCAGGTAGACCGCCCAGCCCGTGAAGTCGTTGTATTCGTACTGAACGCCGTAGTCATCGTCTGTCAGGGTCCAGCCGGGATATTTCTTTTCCCAAAACTCACGGGGCGGGTGTTCTTTCGCCCACTTCTCAATCTGACGGCGATTGTACTTGCCGTCGTTCGTCCGGCTGTACGGCCTTTCGAGGTTATGCGAGGAATTCCACCGCTTTTTCCCGCACCCCTGCTTCACAAGGTAGGTGCAAAGGGCGGCTATGCCGTTTTCGTCGGCTTGCAGGCGGTCGGCATTGCAAAAGCCGATTTTGTCGCCTTTTTTCTGTCCCTTGCGTCTGCGTTTTCTCCACAGGTCTTCCACAACGTCACGGTCAAGCCCGCCGTTCATAATGATGTGGTGATGAATACGAACGGGGGTTTCGCTGTTTCGCTTCGTGGTGTAGGCGGTAACGATCATGTACTTTAGCGGCGGCAAGCCCTCTTTCTTCCGGCGGTACTGGACCCGGCGTAGGAAGTTTGTTGCTTCCTGTTCGGCCTGTTCCATCGTGTCAGGCAGATATTTTCCGCTGTATGTAGCTGTAACGTGCAGGGCTTCCGGGTCAGAACCGAAATTCAGGTTCGCCGTCTGTGTGAAGTAGCGGCGGGCGTTCTTGTCATTCAGGTTCTTTTGCTTCGGCTCCGTTTCCTTGATTTTCTTTGACCTCTTCCCGCGCGTAGATGCTGTCAGTTGCGCGGCGGTATAGGGGTATATATCTACCTCCCGATAATGCTTTCCGCAGTAGATTTTCTTTTCTCGCATAAAACTTCGCACTTGCTTCACTCCTTTTGCGGGTAGAGGAAGCGGGCGGGGCTTTACTTCCGGCGTGTGTAGTTGTCTATGCAGGTAGGAAGAACACCGGATATGGCGTGTCTTTCTTCCCGGTCCTGTTGTCATGCGTGACAAGGCTAATCGCAGGAACGTTAATACCCATTACAAGCCCGCCACGCCGCGCAAAAACGGCGTTATTTGTTGACTTTTTCCGCCGTTTTTGATATACTAACGGTAGGTTGATAGCTGATATATTTTCATCGGCGGAACCCGCTTCGCGTCTGCTCTCCCAAGCAAACGCGGGGCGGTTTTTCTTTATCCAGTTTTCACGACGGCGTGGGTTCAGACCTCCGCCGCTTTGTCTTTGTCTTCCTGCGCGATCTGCTCCGCGTCCTGCTTCGACGCGAACAGAGAAGCCACAGTCGCGCCCAGCGCTTCGCCCCAAACTTCCACGGGGTATTCATTCAGGGCATTCAAAATTCTGTCGCTTGCGATAAGAACAAGCTGTGCGCGGTCCTCTTCGGCGACTTCAACGTTTTTCTCTTCGTCGTCCTCTCCGGGGACAGATACCAAGATTTCGGATTTCAGATAGCAAAGCGGGCGAACGCCGCGGCGGCCGCTGCAAGCGCCGCTCCAGAACAACGCGCCAGAGGAACCGACGACGCGGACGTCGCAAGAGCGGGACGCGTCACAGGTCCACGGGGTCAGGTTCCAGCACCACGCGTCCACGCGCGGGATAATGCCGCGGAACATTCTATACAGCTTGTCCGACAGCAAAGCGATTTTGTCGGTGGCGGTCCCGTAGTCGGTCATGCCGTCATCGGCGGTCAGGTCGCTTTCCCAATCGAGGAACGCCGCCCGGTCCGCGCCCTCTGCAACCAGCGCGTCGAGGAACGCGCCGTTCAGTTCGCGGCGCAGGGAAGAAGAACGCCAATCGTTCTTGTTGTTTTCGTCGAAAGCGCGTTCAAAGACGGGTTCGGCGGAAATCGCAACGGTTCCGTCGCCTGCGTACAGCTTGACCCACTCAATGCCGCCATACAGGAAGCGCCCGCCTGTTTCAATCTGTGAAATTTTCTTCATAACTTAGTCCTCCTCATATTCCGGCTTGAAGCCGTTCTTAATATCCGTGATAAGGTCCCGGACCGTCCGGGAAAGGCAGTAATAGAAAACCGGGAGGAAGAGGGCGAAAACCTCTCCGCCGACGGCGAAATAGCCCCGGTAGGCCAGCGCACGGGCCGCGCCCTCACGAAACAGCATAATTCCGGCAATCGTCAGGGCCGCATACTTCACGATAGCCCGCACGGGGACCGGGCGGCGCTGGGCGATTTTCCGGTACTTCCGCCGGGCGGTCATTTGCCCGGCTTCAACGGTGATTGTGATAATCTCTTGTGTCATTTCGGTTCCTCCACTTCGATTCGCTCCGCCGCCGCGATCATAACGGCACGTCCGTTCTTGTCCAGCAGTTCACCTTGTACCAGCAACCCGGTTTTGTCCGGGGTCTTGCGGTAAATCACCGCTGTTACTCGCTGGTAGGTGATGCCGTTGTACCGTACCGGGCGTTCGTCCATGAACGCCCGCTTCAAATCAGCCGTTGTCACGGGACACACCGCCTTTCCGGGAAATCTCGTATTCGGCCCCGAAACGACGGCGCTTGCACCGCCAACAGGTGATTTTCATATTCACGCCGCCGCGGACACGCTCAATATCGTGTTTCCCGGCTTTCTTGATTTCGAGGAAGCAGGGCAAGCAGAATTGACGTTTCATGCTGTCACCACCTTTCAGTATGGTTTTCCGATGTAATCAAGTATCGTTCCGATACCTAACCCCGTCTTGTCCGGCTTCAAAATACCGTTTTCAAAATGACCTCCGCCGATGCAATATCTGTATTGTTGCGGGTGGGTCTGCTTCATGCGTTGAAAGCGGTTCGGTTCTTTGTCGCTCATGATTCCGAACATACAGTACATACACCCGGTTCTTTCACAACCTGTCGTGACCAGTTTTCTTTCTCCTGCTTCTTCAAAAAGCTGTAATTGTGGGTCAGCTTCAATGATTTCGCCGTAAACAGGGGCATAGGGAATTCCAGTCATTTTCAGATATTGCAAAACGTCCTGTTCGGTCCAAAATGACATAGGCTTTGACATGGGACGTTGGAATCGAAAGAATTGCACCCATATTTCAGCCATGACGACTGACGCTGTTCCGATTCCTCCGTCATCGTTGCAACGATAGGCTTTCGCCCGGTTTCTGCTTCGTACCTATGTGCGGGGCCTTTCTTCATAACGTCACAGCAAAGTTGCGATGTTTCAAAAGGTGCGTCAATCAGGAACTTGTATTTCTTGAAGCGTTCCTTGAACTTACTTT
>OGQA01000210.1_pt1 | contig 33349 bp, 33 predicted proteins | sample 1553011 | NCBI WGS metagenome assembly OGQA01 (sample SAMEA2580256, study PRJEB22360) | human gut metagenome | biome: human gut; feature: human-associated habitat; material: faeces | place: Denmark | collected 2008/2010 | reverse complement strand
CTTGCTTGTCACGAACTTGTACATCTTGAAAAGCTCGCGCGCCATGATGCCGAAGTGCTTCTTCGCCTCGTCGGTGACCGCCACGGCATCGGCGGCGTTCTTGATCTGGTTCACCTTCTCGAAACCCTCGGCGGTGAAGAGCGCCTCCAAGTCGAATCCTTGGTCCTCCAAGAAGAACTCGATCTCTCTTGTGAGGGACGATATCCGGATTATCAGCTCTTCCTTGTCGATGACGGGGTCCTCGCCCTGCTTTCCGTGCACGTCGCTCGTGTAGTCGGCAAGCGCCTTTCGGAGTGCTTTCACAACGCCGATGTAGTCGACGATGAGGCCGTTGCTCTTGCCCTCGCTCACGCGGTTGGCTCTGGCGATCGCCTGCATGAGGCCGTGAGCCTTCATGGGCTTGTCGAAGTACATAGCCGCAAGGGGCTTAACATCGAAACCGGTGAGCCACATGGCGCAGACGAACACGACTCGCAGCGGGTTGTCCGTCTCCTTGAATTCGTCGTCCAAGCGGCGCTCCTCCATCTTCATCCTGTGCGGTCGGATGTCGAGGCCCCACTTGTCGAAGTTCGCGATCTCGTTCTGTTCCTGGCTGATGACGACCGCCATCTCCGTCGAGCGCATCCAGTCGATCTTCCTCTGCTGTTCAAGCGCCTCCTGCTGGCCCATGCCGCGAAGCTTCTTCTCCTCTGCCTTGATCGCCTCGGCCCAATACTCTTGGACGTAGTTGAACATCATCACGGTGGTGACCTTGTTCACGCAGATGAACATCGCCTTGCCGGATTCCCAGATGCCCGAGTAGTGGTTCACGAAGTCCTTGGCAATCTCGCGTAGGCGAGGCTCGGACATGATCACGTGCACGCCGTGGGAGAGCTCTCGCTCGACCTTCTCGGTCTGCTCCTCGTCGAGGTCAGCGGCCTCCACAGCGTCCATGAGCTCCTCGTCGAGCTCAGGATTCTCGATGCTCAGCTTGTCGGAGCGGTTCTCGTAGAAGAGCGGCACGGTAGCGCCATCCTCCACCGCGCGGTTGAAATCGTAGATCGAGACGTATCCGCCGAACGTGCGGCTTGTGAGGTTGTCGTATTCCAGGATGGGCGTGCCGGTGAATCCGATCCTGGAGGCCGTGGGCAGAAGCCGCATCATATTCTCGGCGCAGATGCCGTTGTTGGAGCGGTGCGCCTCGTCGGACAGGATGACGATGTCGTGGTCCGGGCGTATCGTCTCCACGTCGTCCTGGTTGAACTTCTGGATGAGCGAGAACACGTAGCTGGGATTGCCCCTCAGCTTCTCGATCAGGTCCTTGCCGCTCGTGGCGCGGCAGCGCTCTGCGGGCACGCCCGCCAGGCAGCCGCAGCTCTCGAAGGTCTCGCTGATCTGCTTGTCCAGCTCCTCGCGGTCGGTGAGCACGAGGAAGGTGGGCGATCCAGCGAACTTGCGCCTGATCTTCTCCGCGAGGAACACCATCGAGTAGCTCTTGCCTGACCCTTGCGTGTGCCAGAACACGCCGAGCCGCCCGTCGCGGATCTTACGGTCCTTGTAGGCCTCGACGGCGTCGTTCACGCCGAGGTACTGGTGGTTCCTGGCGAGGATCTTCGCGGCCGGTGTGTCGTAGTGGTCGAACAGTATGAAGTTCTCGTACAGGTCGAGCAAGTTCTCCTTCTTGCAGATGCCCGTGAGCATGGTCTCAAGGGCGACGCTGCCGGAATCGGTCTCACGAAGGCGCTTCCACTCATGGAAGAACTCGTAGGGGCTGCCGAGGGTTCCGACCTTGGACTCAAGGCCGTTGGAGAGTATGACCATCGCGTTGTAGTAGAAGATCTGAGGGATGGTGTCCTGGTAGTCGGTGTAGTTGTCGCGATAAGCCACATACACGTCTTTGTCGTGGCGCTTGAACTCAACGAACAGGAGTGGCACGCCGTTCACAAATCCCACGAGGTCGCAGCGCCTCCTGTGCATGGGGCCTTTCACCCAAAGCTCCTCGGCGGCCACGAAGTGGTTGTTCTGCGGGAACTCGAAGTCGAACACCATGGCGCGATCCGTGCGCGTGCTCCCGTCGGGCATCTTGCGGTCCACGGGAATGCCGTCGCGAAGCATGCGGTACTTCTTCTCGTTGGTGGCTAGCAGGGTGTCTCCGACGAAGACCTCCTTGAGGGAGGCCATCGCTTGCTTGCACTCGTCCTCGGAAAGGTGTTCGTTCAATTCGACGAGTGCGTTCATGAGGTCTCGCTCAAGCAGTACGTCTTCGTAAGAGTTGCGCCCAAGGGTGCCATCGGGACCGAGCTTCTCCTCGTCGTAGCAATAGAAGACGTCCCACTTGAGCTTGTCTCTGAGCAACTCGCCAGCCGGAATCTGAACGGCTGCCTCCTCTGAGTATCTTGACTTAGGCATCAGGTACCTGCCCTTCTTGGAAGTTATCGAGCTTTCGATAACGGCTGTCCCATGGTATCGAGTCGTTAAGCACGCTTGGATGGTCCAGAGCGATTTCGTAGAGCGCGATATTTGAAAGCACGTAAAGCTCCCAGTCCTTCAGACCAGGATCGAATTCGATGTACTTGGAAAAAACCGGGAGGAGCTCTTGAAGCATCATGCGGCCCCAGTGGGAATCGCTCGGACCGTATGTCCCATCCAGGTAATGCAATTTGCTGAGCTCGTAAGAGAGCTCTTTGAGCTCGGGGCATTCGGAATGGCTGTAGTAGAGCTTGGAGATGAGGGCCGCCTCGGAGTCTTCGTCCGTTCCAACAACTCCAGAGTTCTCGAAGCCTTCGTAAGAAACGTTTCTCAAGGCGTTTAGCTCGAATTCCATCGCGAGTCGCCAGGCATTTTGGTATCGGACGACCGCATCAGAGTTGGCCGGATTTGTCGGTACGAACTCCAAGATCTTGCAAGCGTAGTCGTAGATGTAGTCATAGCCGCCGCCGAGGCGCTCCACGTGCTCCTTCTGAAGCCGGAGGAAGTATTCGGCTTCCGATTCGTCGTCTCGCTGATCTGGAACGGGCGTGCCCCTAAGCTCGCTTATGACTTCGCTGTGATATCTCCTGATTCCGCCCGCAACTTTGGTGATTAGGCCGTATCTATACTTCACGAAGTCGAAAATCTGTGCCATGTAGATTGGTATGTGATCGCCAATAGAGTTCGGTTCGTTGTCGTACACCTTTGCATGCAGGTCAGCCCCGTCATGCACCATCACTGCGAAGAGCCCGGTATTCCAGCGAATATATGGGCAAGTCAGGAAATCATGGTCTTGTTGGTAGCTCTTGTGGTAGCTCGTGTTGGTTGGATGCACCACGCAAAGTGATCTAAGATATTTAAAGTAGTTCTTGTCCGTGCCCTTGCCGTCATTGCCGGGTTGGTTGAAGATCCTGCACTCGGCATCTTCGTCGGTAAAGCTGACCGAGAATATGTCGGCGAGCATGTCGACAGCGTCGATGATAACTGCCGAATTGTTCATGAACTCCATGAAGTTGAAGGCGTTTCCGTACCGGTTGGACATGGTTAGCTCCATGTCGTTCAGGTAATGGACCGTGCACCTTATTCTATCCATGCAGGAGCAAATGCAGTCCCACGCGTTAACGCCTTTGTAGCGCTTGCCCTCGAAGGTCTTCTGTAACGACAGATGATCATGCTCGGATACTGTCTCATTGAAATATTCAATGAGCTCGTCGTTGAGCTTTATTTTGAAGGCCTTGTCCGACATGGCTATAGCATAACCTCGCCTTCCATAAGTCTTGGAAGTAGGCGATCTCGTGCTTCGCTTGCCCAACGACATACATGTCGAAGTAATAATGATCTTCTTTCAATCTGAGCGAATATCTCCATCAATGAATCATCGGGAATAGTTATTCGCATTGCGTCAATATGCTTCTTTCCCAAATGAGCAACCGTAGCACCCACAATGCCATTTTGAAGCGCTACCAATTGCGGTTTAAGCGCACATTTAAGATAACCCTCATTGATTGAGTCGCCCGGCTTTATCCGGCAACTTCGCTGGACAAGTGCAGCATCGCCGCCAACCCAAGTGTTTATATAAAACTCGCCATCCATTCCCACCAGAAGGTCCCCGTTTCTGACTTGGTATTTACTCGGGAACTCTTCGGTTGTGAAATCGTTAGAAAATCCATCCTGGACATTTCGGATTCTTATAATTGGCGTTCCTGCTCCTGAGGAATTAAAAAATGTAGCATCGAAGGAATAGCCGTACTGCACCGTGGCATTCTCTATTAGCAGCTCAGATCTCCATCCTTCAGGCAGTTCGGTATCAGGGTCGATTTCCACATTCTCGTGCCCCGGGAATCGCAGGTCGATGAGCCACTCCTTATAGAGGCGCTGTGCCGCTTCCTCTAAGAGCTTGATCTGCTTGCGGTTGTTCTCAATGAGTGTGTCGTAAGCGCCGAGAATGCTTGCAATGCGCTTTTGCGCTTCGACTGGCGGAAGGTCAACTGAAAGGTTTCTAATAATTGGCATGTTCACATGCGAAACGGTCGCTCCGTTTGCGTTGCGAAGCAGTTTGTGCCTTTGCTCAGGTGCGTTGAGGTAGTAATTGAGGAACAGAGGATAGACCTTGCTCGCGTCAGGCCGAATCAAAACAGTTCGCTGGCCAAGGCAAAACTCTGCACCATCAGGTATTATCGCGACATTTCCCGCAGGCGCTTCTCTTGCCAGGATGAGATCGTTTGGTCGAGGGATAGCTCTAAGATTTCGCTTGTCATAGGCAGCCTTGCTGATACGATGCACCCCTTCAAGGTTGAAGTATCCCGGACCGATATTTGGTGTCCTAATGAGTGGATATCCTGCACCTTCGTCGGCTGCGGTTGAGTGAGGACAATCGACAATAAGCTCGCATATTTCATTTAACTGAACACTCACAGTCCCATCTCCTCGAAGTTCCTGGAGATGGTATCCATGAGCTTGTTGCTCTCCGCTTGAAGTGCAAGCAGCTCATCGTGGATCTCGTGCATGCGCTCGTGAAAGTCTACGCCGTCGTCCTCAATCGGTGGCACGCCGACATATGCACCGGGCGTAAGGCTCCAGGAACTTTTATCGGCGTCTTGGTCGCCCTTGATATCGTCTCGTGTTGCGATTTTGCAGAGACCTGCGATGTCCTCATATTCTCCCAGCCCGAACTTTTCGGTGAGCCAGACGGCATCGCCGATCACGGTTGTGGCTTCTTCCAGCCGCTGAGTCTCCTTCGCCAATGCCTCGCGACGCCTCTTCTGCTCGCGTTTGGGAAGAGATTTTACTTCCGCCTTAGCATCGGCTTTCTGCTTCTCGATATGGCGGAGCATGGCCTCGTGAGCCTTTTCAAAGTCCTCCGGCTCATTAAGGTCAAGCAGATCGCTTGCCTCGTCTCCGAACATAGGGGCGCAACCTGCCGCAAAGGATCGGTACTCGTCGAGCAGGTCCGTGTACTTGTCCAGCTCGCCGCGATAGAGCCATACGATGGCAGAGAGGTTCTTCAGCTGCCATGGCGTCCACTCGTTGAGCGTGGTGCTCACGGCTGTATGGTAACGCTGCGCGTCGATAAAGAGCACTTTGTCGCGCAGCTCGTATGGCTTGTCCTTGTCGAAGAACCAGAGCGTGCAGGGAAGGCTCTTGGTATAGAAGAAGTTGTTGCCGACGTAAAGCATCACGTCGACATCGCCCGATTCCACAAGCTTTCGCCGCTGCTGCTTCTCGGCGTTGGAGTCAGTAGCGGATGACGCCATGACGAAACCGGCGCGGCCTTCGTCGTTCAGATACGAGTAGAAGTAGTTGATCCAGAGGTAGTTCGCGCCGCTCGTGGAGACCTCGCCCTTCTTGTTCTCCTTTGGTATACCGAGCGGCAGGCGTCCGGCATCGGTCGCGCGCGACCACTTCACCTTGTCCACGTTGAACGGAGGGTTTGCGGCCACGAAATCGCACTTGCCCTCAAGCTCGTGCGCGTCGTGGTAGAAGGAGTTGGCCTCATCGCCAGATTTGATGTGGCCCTGCATGCCGTGGACCGCCATGTTCATCAGGCACAGCTTTGCGTTGTAGTCCACCTTCTCCTGTCCGTAGTACATCATCGTCGCGGCGGGGTTCCCGCCGTGCTCGCGCACGTAGTCGCTCGCGGACACGAACATGCCGCCCGAGCCGCAGGCGGGGTCGAGCATGGTCCCCTTAGCGGGTTCCAAGATGTTCATGATCATGCGCACGAGGGATTTCGGGGTGAAGAACACGCCGTCGTCGCTTGCCACCAGGGGTGCGAATTTGTTGAGGAAATACTCGTAGATGCGGCCAATGATGTCGTCGCCGTCCTCGTCGAGTGCCTTGTTGTTGAAGATGCGCAGCACCTCACGCAGGATGTCGTTGCCAAGTTCGGTGTAGGTGTTAGGCAAAACGCCTTGAAGATTTGGGTTGCCTTTCGCGATGGCTGTCATCGCATCATTTACCGCTTTGCCGATGTCCTTGTCGGCTGGGAGATTTATCAGGTAATCGTAGCGTGCCTCCTCGGGCAGGTACATCGCACCTTTGGCAGTGTAATCGGCGGGGCCTTTCGGTGGCTTGCGGCCCTGAATCTTCGTGCGTTCTGCATCGATTTGTTCGTCGATGCGCTTGAAACGCCCCCATGCATAGCGCAGGAAGATGAGTCCGAGCACGGGCATGCAGTACTCCTGGCTTGACAGCTTTGAGTTCGCGCGGAGTTCGTCGGCTGCCTCCCAAAGCTCGGATTCAAGTTTTGTTATATCTGCCATGGCTTATTCCTCGCTTTATCTTTGTTCGTGCTTTTTATTATCCCATTGAAGAAAGGACATCCAGAGCTCGCGCAAAACTGTTGTTGGTGATTTTGAGGCCAGTGGAATCCTCAAGTTTTATGAGTGGCGGGTAACATTCGGGCTGGCTTTCAACCCTCGCGATAAAGCTTGAGGCGTCTCCTTTCCCTGGGGTGCTATGTGGCATGGGTCCTACAAGAATAGCCCTATAGCTAAACGAGCTTCTAAGTTTGTCGAAGTTGTAATGCTTGAGCTCGTTGTAGCCAAGAACGAATTCGAATTCCCTTGAATCTAGCCCGTGCTTACGGACCTTGCTCCTAAGTTTTCCTTCGCTGACCATGCTGTTGCCTAACACGATGACCTTTGTTGGTTTGAGCGCGGGTTCACCTGTTACGCCGAGTAGGTCGCTCATCCCAAGCAGTGCAATCAACTGGCTTAGTTCACCGGTCCTGTTGGCCTTGGAGAGCGCAGGTAATAGTTCCTCCTCGATACGTTCCAGGACTGCCTCATGGAGGTCGTCGAGTTCGTATGTGCTCAGAGTTGTCAATCTGCCACCGCCATGGCGTATGCCTCCGAAGCTGATACCCTGGCCTTGTCGAGTTTGATTTTCAGCACCTCGATCTCGTCTAAGCTTGACTGATATGTCTTTGCGATTGTCCGCTGCTTCTCCATGGACGGGACGGGCACCTGGATATTCTTGAGGTTTTTTAGCGGGAGGCTCGGTATTGCCGTGCCGACTACATACCGTTCCAGGATTTCCCTGCCATCCTCACTTGAGAGGAATGCGGCAACAAAATATGGGTCGATGATGTTTGTGTCGAGCCGGATGATATAGAGGTTTCCATTGGCGAGGATAATATCGCCATCAGGTACTTCGGCTACCGCAACTTTAAAGGGAGCTCCATTTTTGGAGATGACCAGGTCACCGGTCTTCAGCCAGCACCGCTCGGTGTCGGAATCTATTTGCCTAAGCCTCGGTCTATCGTTGCCAATCCGCCCATCGGCAATGTCTGACAATCGTAGATAGGTGATGCAGGATTCCTCGTCTATCGTCAACTCGTCCAAGTCCCTTGCGGGAATCCGTGCACCCCGCTCGATGCTCAAGGCAAGGTCTCCCAGCTTCATGGGATTCTCAAGGCTAATGTCTCTGCCGAGATACCGTGTAGGGTAGAGGTTGTAGTCAGCTTCAGAAAGCCACTCTTTGGTTACCATCGTGCTAGATTCCCCATCCCTCGAAAGACGTGTCAGTATCTCGTCTATCTCGTCAGGGCCAATCGTATCGCGTCTTCTCCCGGGAACGGAAAGATCTGTTGCATCGACCATGCGTATGCTTCCGTTGCTTTTTCCTAGTATGACCAACGTCGTTGGAATAGAGGTACATGGGAACAGATTGGAGGGAAGTGCGACTACAGCCTTTATCATTCCGTTGTCGACAAAATACTTCCTCGTTTGACGATCGCTTCCATTAAACGCTGCACCATTGGTCATGATTGCCACGGCAATACCATCCTCAGAGAGCGAGTCGTAAGCGACTTTATTAAACATCCAATCGGCCGATGCGGGGCGCCCGTAGCCTCGAGAGCCGCTTCTCATGGCTTCGTAGTAGTCGCCTTCGCCCCTCATGGACGCGACACGAATGCCGAAGGGGTAGTTGGTGAATACCTTGTCGAACGAATTTGAGCTAACCTCGGTGAAGATGTCGCCAATTTCTACTTCGTACCTTGCCCCGAGAAGCTCCATGCGAGCAATGGCGAGACATGCAAGCGCAGTATTGATTTCGATACCGTAGACTTTTTTGTATCTTTCAGCCTCTACCACATCAGACAGGAAGTTTCCGCCACCGCAGCCAAGGTCGGCTACGATATCATCTTTGCCAGGGTCAAGAATCCTGAGCGCCAGCTTTCTGAGAGAATCTGGCGTGATGTTGTCTCCGCCGGCTTTGCCATAACGAGCGGTGAAATCATATGTCAGCACGAACTGGACAAGTTCCTCTTCGGTATACTCCGAAATGAGTAGATTGGTTGCCCTTTGCCAAAACTCGCCCAATTCTTCCAGCAGGAATTCGCGCAGGGCGTCATTGGTGACCTCTGAAGTGACGATGTTTTTGAATTTCTCCAACGGATCGTCTCCGGCAACTCCTTGCCTTTTGGCAAGTACGGCAACAAAAGCGATGAGATTAGCGAAAGGGCCGTCCTCCGCGACATCAAAGACTTTGCGGAACATGTTTCGGCATTCCCAGATACTGTTTGCGATTTTTGCGTTTGTCTCTTCTGTAGCAATCAAGGTAACCTCCATTTGGACTATCAATAATCATTATGGACTAATCATAGTCAAAATGTGAAAGCATATCAATAGATTTTCGTGACTATTTATAACCAAACTAGGGATTCAGCTAATTACGCGAATCACAATTTGCGAAGCGGCTGGATAACTATATCCGGTAGCTTGAGTACGCCAGAAGAAGCCGCTGCGTTCTCGCGAGTTCGACTACAACGCGAATTAGGGGAGGCGGGAGAATATCCTTTAGTCAGTCTCATCCTTGTCGTGGCGCTCAACCCACGGTTTCCAGATCGGGCACTCTTGCCAACCTTCTGTAAAGCCCATTCGGCCAAGCTCGTCGGCGGAACGGGTATCCAGCAAATCGAACAGTCTGTTACGCCAGGAAGTGCTCGGCGCAACTTTCTCCAAGAGGTAGCTCAGTATCGTCAGAATGCCACAGATATTGTCGGATCTGACCTCGAATGGATTATGCCAAGTCGGATGTTTCTGCCTGGTGGGAATAGCGGGCCTTGTGCCAATGCCTCTATTCCAGAGCCTGCCGTGATGGGCGCAAATGTTGCGCGTGGTATTCAGCGCGATGAGCCAGGATCTTAAGATACGAGTTGAAACACCCATCTGCCGTGCAAGCTTGTTACGCACATCCGGAGACGCTCCGTTATAAAGGCGGAGCAGAGTGCCGAACTCCATTAAATTGACCATGATCCAGTATGGGGGCAGCTTTTCGTCATCGCCATATTTTTCCGCAAAATGCAGGGCAAAGGGCTCACGAGATCGTTCGTATTGTTCAGTGCAGTGTTCTATGAAATCGCTGTAATCAGCTTTATTTAGTCGCGGTAGATTGGCGTTATCGAGATAGCCAAAAACTCCTGTGGCGCCTGCAAGCTCATAGGCGAGCTGAACCCTAAAATAAACCTCTACACGTTCTATGGCATCCAGCACAACAAGCTTAAACTGCCTATCAAAGACATACAGTTCCCAGATTTGTTCGAATGTTGTTCCCGGAAGGAATCTCTCGTCGGTTGCGTCTTCGCAGCCCGGATTATTGCGTCGTTTGAAAATGTACCAATAGCCACTCAGACGATAATAACCGACCTCTTGGAGTCGGCTGATTAAGACGTTGCGGTCGGCCTGTAGCCCACGCTCGTTAATTAGCAGGTCGGCTTGCTGGTCATACGATAACCAGGCCTTATCGAACTTCAATGGCCCTCCACGGCAACGGATAAAAGAAGACCCGCCAGTGAGCTTCGGAGAGAGGCCGGCGGGTTTACTGGTGAACATAATAGCACGATTGTTCGTATTAAAAGAAAACGTTACTTTACGGTCGGACTTTCCACACCCCCTCTCTCCATCCCCAGCTCCTGCTCGCACCTCGCGACCCCATCTCGTGCGCCATCTCGCGCGCGCTTGTAATACCAATCGCCGCTGCGCACGGCCAGGTCGAGAAAACTCTCGGCTCGTTCGTATTCCTCGAGCGCCCGCTCAAAATCATGTTCGCATCCAATGCCCTCCTCCAGGCACTCCGCGAGCCTGAGCGCGATGCTGCCCGTCAGATACGGCGCCTGTGGATCCGTGGCCGTCGCGGCAATCGCATAGCACCGGTACGCCTGTTGCACGTCGACCTCGCATCCGACACCGTTCTTGTACGCATCGCCCAGTTTGTAAAACGCCTCGGCAAGGCCGTCTGCCGCCGCTATTTCAAAGCACGTGAATGCCAGTTCCTCGCGCGGAAAGGACCGCCGGTAATCCTCGTCCGTCTCGAGCTCGTCAAGATTGCGCCAATAGTCGCCCTTGCACCGGTCGTAATAGTAGACATAGCCAAGGCACAGGTACGCCATGGCATTGCCCTTGCCCGCCGCATGCCGGTAGAGAAGCTCTGCCGCCTTGAAGCAATCCAGCCGCGCCTCGGCATGCTCGGGAGCGGTCAGCCTCATGCCGTCGTCGTAGAGGCCACCCCCGTAGAAGAGGGCATCCTCGCCATTCGGGTCATCGGCTCCCGTATAGGGCATGGTGTACGTGTGTCCCAGGTAATGATTGCCCGAATCGTACACGGCGCTCGTCACCCAGATACCCGGCAGCTTGTCCCCGTTGTCATAGGTCGTGAAGTCCTCGAATATGAGTTCGTAGATATTGGTGTCGTGCGAGAGCTTCGTTCCAGGAGCTATTTCCTCGCCATCGTATCTAATCAATGAGATACACCTCCATATGCACGTTCCACCAGGTGCCGCGCAGCTCGCGCGAGACGTGCTCACCGCCAAGCGCCTTGCCGCCATCCATGAGCCGTGCCAGCACCTCGTTCTTGTCTGCCGGTACGTAGCCGATTTTCTTGCCGCCATGCTCGACGCGGATGGCCCAGCCATCTGCCTGGTTGTCGGGCTCGCGCACAAGCTCAAGCCGCGCCTCGTCGGACATCTGGCACATGGTCGCGTCGATGTCCGGCGCATGGCTCGTGCCCGCGACCCGTATGGATTCGAATAGAACGATTCGCGACTCGAAGGGCATGGGTACGGACAGCGTGCTTGCGCCCACGAGCCCCAGCTGCTGAGCCTGCGTGATTGTGGTCAGCGTGCCTGTGTCGGGCTGGGCTGTTGCTGGATATGCCATCATCGCGCGTCGCCTTCCATCAAGCCCACGATCTTGCTCTCGTATATTCTCACGACTTCCTTCTGGCGCTCGATCTCCATCTTGAGCTCATGCGTGCGATGTGCGAGCTCGACTGGGTCGCTGAGCAACTCGGCGAGGATATAGGGATGGCTGTGCTTCAAGGCGCCCAGCTGCTCACGTGCGACGTTGAGCTGAGCTTCTGCCATGGCAAGCTCGATTGTGGCATCGTCTTCCGACAGATCCGTCGTGTCCGCATGCTCCGCGTAATCCTCGGTCGCTGTGTCCACGACGCGCAGCGTGGCGACATCGCCGTTCTCGTATGCCGACTGGGCGATGAGGAAGAATCGCCGGGCATCCTCAGGAAGATCGGGATGGATGTCCGGATGCAGACGTCTTATCAACTTCTTGTGAAGCTCCTTGAGCTCGCGCCCCTCGGATGGCGAAAGCGGACGAGAGCCCGCGAGTGCCTCCAAAAGCTGTAGCTGGTCGTCCAGTCGCTTTGCAAGCTGCACTTCCCATTCCGCAAACTCATCGTCAAGCTCACTGTCAATCTCGTCTAGCGCGATGGACTCGCGCTTGTTGGCGGCTGCCTGCGCGAGCGCGAACCTGCGCTTGCAACGGCGTGCCTTGAGCTGCCATTTGAACAGGTCCTCCTCCAGGTAGCCGACTGTCTTCGCATACTGGGCAAGCAGCTGCGGGTTGACCTGCAACTTGATATCGTCGATCTCCAGCAGCGTATCGATGACCTGCTGTCGCACTTCCACAAGCTTCTCACTGGTGCTTGTCTCGCATGTTTTCATCGCGTCCTCCACCTACGGGGAGATTCGACGCTCGAATCCCCGATTTCCTGGACGCATTATTTCGTTTTTGCAGAAATCGGGTGTCCCATATTGAGGTCACGCGTCAAATTCTTTTCCGGTTAAATGAATCATGCAAAACGGAAGTCCGCATAGAGACAGAGGAGCGATCGCCTTATGAGCAATCAGTACAAAATCGAGACGTTTCCAGATGATGAAACGCTCAAGAAACGTGCCTTGAGCTGTCCCATGCTCGCGCATTGCCCTGATCGAACTTTTTCGTTCTGCCTGAAGAAATGCGCAGTCGTTAACGGCGATGAGCTGATGTACAGGAAGATAACGTTTAAGCATTGCTACGAATGCCAGGAAGGCATCGAGTAGCTGCTGTCGAAGCTTGGAGGCGCATGACTGGTCGGTTTTACGCCAAGCGCTCCGCATATAGCTACAATAATGCAAGCCGAGCATGCTCTTGGAGGATCAAATGGTACCCGAAAATGACATTGACTATGGGAGTCGCGAGATTCCTGCGTGGATTGAGGATGCCACCGACGCCATTTTGCTGCAGCTGATGAATTTCCCTCCGGATGCAGAGACTACTGCAAACCGCCTCATACAACCCTACCTGCATTATATCGACGCTAACGGGGTATATAGAGAGCGACCTTATGACCTTTTTACCGGCGAATGCGATGTTGTGGATACGCTCCATCGAAAGGCAAGAGATCATGGCCTGTGCCTAGATTCGTCTGCCTATGATGGCATGATTATCGGCGCGCCGGGAAGCAACCCTTTCGGGTTAGAAGGTTGGAGGAGATACGGTCAGACAAGCGCCGAGGCATCGTCTTCGGAGCGGCCGTGGGCGATGCCCTCGGCGTGCCCTACGAGTTCCTGAAGAGAGACACCTTCGAGTGCAAGGGAATGTCCGGGGGCGGGATTCACGGAAAGCCCGCAGGGACGTTCTCGGATGACACGTCATTGCTGCTCGCGACATGCGCGAGCCTCAAGGAGCGTGGCGAAGTCGACGTCGAGGATATGCGGCGGCGCTTCTGCGACTGGCTCTACAAGGGCGCATACACGTCTGATGGGAGCGCCTTCGATGTTGGAAACGCCACGGCGACCGCCCTCGAGCGTGGTCGCGGCTGCGATGAGGAGCGCTCCAACGGCAACGGCTCCCTCATGCGCATCGCCCCGCTCGTCTTCGTGTACGTATCGGATGACGAGGTACGCGCCGTATCGGCGATAACGCATGCGCATTGGATCTCGACCGAGGCGTGCGTCATGTTCGTGAGAATACTCGATGACCTGATGGACGGGGAGTGCCTCGAGGACGCGATAGTGCGCAACATGCCCGGCAACGAGCGCTTTGCCTTTCTGCGGGACCTGGCAGATATGCCGTGCGATGCCGTGAAGTCCAGTGGCTTCGTCCTCGACACGCTCGGGGCCGCGCTTTGGTGCGCCTTGCATACCAACAGTTTTTCGGATTGCGTGCTCACCGCCGTGAACCTGGGGGACGACTCCGACACGACCGGCAGCGTCGCCGGCGCATTGGCGGGCGCGATGTATGGCTACGAGAGTATCCCTGCGGAGTGGATAGACGCGCTTCGCGGAAGGGAGCTCATCGAGCAGTGCCTCTTTTAGTGCTTTGGGTAAAGCAACTGGGCATCCTTACTGAATTAATATTCACTGAATAATTTTTCAGTGAATAAGGCATATCCGGCTAGCCATGTGGCTTAGCCTTCATTATGGCAAAAACGGCGAAGGCGATAGGATGAGCTGCAGCTTAAGGGCATCACAGCACGGTGCCGCTGGAACCGTTTTCGATAATCGCGTGCGTCTCACCGTGGGGACCAAAGACTGTCTTGATCGGACCGTCGCCGATAACAGCATGCATGCCGTCGGGTCCGGAAACTATATTGCCGTTTTGGAAATAAACGCCATCGTGATTCCCGGATCCAATGACGGCAAACGTATTCGAGCTGGAGCCGATTACGGCAGATACATTGCCATTGGGCCCAAAGAGAGTTCGAATGCCGGATTGTGGCTGGTTATTGTTGTCAAACATGGACTCTCCAATCACCCAAAAAGCCTACTTAGCCATTATAGCCTGCACTTGTATTCGCCTGCATATGAGGAGGGCGCATCACGGCGACTCGTGCTCTCGCCGCATATCGGCGGGGTCACCGAAGGCATGTTCTTCCGCGCACACCGCGCGATATGGGAGAACATCGCTCGTCTCGAAAAGGGCGAGCCGCTGGTCAACCGCGTGAACTAGGGGAGCGGCGGTTTCGGCACCTCACCCGTGAGCAGCCAGCCTTCGTTTGCCAGCTGGTATCCCACTTCCACATATTCGGCGGCGTTTGCATCCAGACTAGCTCTCTCCTCGTCGGTTAGAGGGCGCTTCGCCCGCGCGGGCGAGCCGACAACGAGCATGCCATCCGGGATGCGCGCCGAGCCCGTCACGAGTGCGCCAGCCCCGATGAGGCAGTAATCCCCGATCTCTGCACTATCGAGCACCGTGGCCCCCATACCGACGAGCGAATGGTCGCCGATGGTGCAGCCGTGCACGACCGCGGCGTGCCCGATGGTCACGTCATGACCGATTATCGTTGGCATGCCGTGGTTCACGTGCAGGCAGGCGCCCTCCTGCACGTTCGTGCGGTCGCCCAGCCTCACGAAGCTGTCGCAATCGCCTCGGATGGTCGCGTTGAACAGGACGCAACACTCGTCGCCGATGGTGACGTTGCCGATGACGGTCGCGTTGGTCGCCACGTGCGCAGTGGGGGAGACGGTAGGGACTTTGCTCGGCTTCTGCATGATTATCCTTTCTGGACGCGTTCGCGTGTGTATGTACGGTTGCATGAGATAGCAGAACAATACCGAATACAGTGGTTCTTCGCCATGCTGCATATTGAAAACAGATGCCTGGTTGTGATTCTAGAAGGACCTTCTGCAACCTTTCTCTGATATGGGGCTAGTGACGCATATCGATAGTTAGCGTGGACGCCATTCGACTATGGCTGCGGTGGGGCGTCGTATCGACGATGCCCTGACAATTCATGTCTCACCCTGTGCGTATACTTCTGGCGTGATGTTATGGATCGACCACATGGCTTTTCTCATGCGCTTCGACCGCAAAGTGCTCACGTTTTATATCACGATACCGTGATATACTTTTGGTGATTCAAGAAGCTCGACCCGTTGGCATAGGGGAGGAGGCGCGCGATGTTCCATAAGGTGAAGGAAGTCTATCCGCTTCCAGGCATGCGGCTTAGCGTGATCTTCGCCAACGGGACCACCAAAGTCTATGATGTCGCACCGCTGATCAGCAGGTTCGATGCGTTTAGGATTCTTGAGGACCCCAACGTTTTCAATAGCGTCGAGGTCGATGTCGGCGGATATGGCATCGTATGGAACGACGACGTCGATTTATCCTGTGACGAGCTATGGGAGAACGGTACGGTCGAGGAGACCCCATTCGATGGGCTCATATCCTTTGCGGATGCCACCGAGCTCTGGGGTCTGAGTGAGTCGACGCTGCGTAAGGCCATCTCCTACGGCAAGCTCGTCTCTGGCGTAGACGCAAGGAAGTACGGCAAGCAATGGATTGTCACCGAGGTCGCCATGCGCCGCGAATACGGCGATCCGGTCTTTGCGTAAACCTCGCCTTGCGCTCCCTATCAGCGGCTCTTCGCGAGCGCGGCAACGGCCTCGTCTCTCGTGGAGACGAAGAAGAAGTCCCTGCCCTTGTTGCTCTCGTACATGAAGTCCTTGAGCGGTTTGCTCGTGTAGCGCGAATAGTCGCCGTAGATGGCCATGCGGCCACCGTAGTTGACGTACTTCTGCAATATCTCGCCGGCCAGTCCCGTGCTGAGGATGAAGAAGTCCTCGACGACGAGCTGCTTGGGGATCACGATGTCCTTCGACCCCACGTCGTACTGCGCGCTCATCAGTAGGTCGATTGCCGATTGCGCGTCCGTGATGACCGGCTCGTCACTCTCCACGAGAACGCAGAGCACGCCGTTTTCCTCGATTCCCGTCAAGTTCATGATGTCGCTCCTTCTGATTATCTACCGCGTACTTTACCATCGCGAATGCCGGGCTGCGCTACGTGCCGCGAAGGAACCGCAGGGCGTTCGCATCCTCCCGTCCCTACGGAAACGCCGTCATCAGCGCCGTGCCGCAGACGATGAGTGCGAGCCCAATGCCCGCCCGCCATGACAGCCGCTCGTGCAAGAACAACCAGGCAAACGCGATCGACACGACGATCGAGAGCTTGTCGATCTGCACGACGATGCTCACCTGGCCGGTTTGTATGGCGTAGTAGAAGAACAGCCACGACGCGCCGGTCGCGATGCCGGACGCCACTAGGAACAGCGCCTCGACGGGGCGCACGTCGCACACGGCCTGAAGCTTTCTGCACGCAGCGACGATGCCCCACGCCATCGCCAGCACCACGCAGGTGCGGATCGCGGTCGCCAGGTTCGAGTCGACGCCCTCGATGCCGACCTTCGCGAGAATCGAGGTGAGCGCCGCGAACACCGCGGCCCCGATGGCGTACCACAGCCATCCACGCCTGCCCGCGCTGCCATCCCGCGCGTCACCGCCGTCCTGCCCCACCTTCCTCTCGATCATGAGGTAAGTGCCCGCGCCGATCGCGACGATGGAAGCGAGCTTGATCGCGAGGTTGCTCGTCTCGCCGAACAGGACGATCGCGAAGATCGCGGCCAGGATCGTGCTCGACTTGTCCACAGGTACGACCTTGTTGACGTCACCGAGCGAAAGCGCCTTGAAGTAGCAGATCCACGATGCGCCGGTCGCGAGCCCTGAGGCGATGAGAAACGTCCACGAGAGGGGAGCGATGCGGCATATCCCGCCTTGCGCTCCGGTGAGAAAGACCACGATCCAGGCAAAGACGAGCACGACCGCGGTTCGAATGCCCGTGGCGATGTCGGAATCGGTCTCTCGCACGCCGCATTTGGCGAGAATCGACGTTATGCCCGCGAAGAGCGCCGCGAGCAGCGCCGCGCTAACCCATCCCATGCCACGCCCCCCCCATAGCTGCTACGTTTTGCGTCCCCTGGCAGTCGCGAGCCGCCACGGCCCGCGAAACTTCCCGTCCCCGCTGCGAATCGCCTCATTTCCCGCGCCCTACGTCCGTCAGCCCTACAGCTCATGGTAGTACGGGCAAATGTCGACATACGTGCCATCGGGCATGCGAAAGCCGCCGGGTATGGTGCCGAGCTGCACGAAGCCGAGCTTCTCGTAGAGGTGGCGCGCGCCGGCGTTGGTCGCGACGACGGCGTTGAACTGCAGCACGCGAAAGCCGTGTGCCTTGCCCTGGGCAAGCGAGTCCTCGACGAGTAGACGGCCTGCGCCCTTGCCGCGCGCGGCCGAGCCGACCGCATAGCTGGCGTTGGCGATGTGCCCGCAGCGGCCGACGTTGTTGGGATGCAGGATGTAGAGCCCGATGACGCGCCCGTCCTCCTCAGCGACGCCGCAGTACGTCTGCGATGCGAAGAACGCGCTGCCGCTCGCGAGGTCTAGCTCCTCTTCCTGGGGAAACGCGATGCCGTCTCTCACGACCTCGTTCCAGATGCCCACCATCTCGGCGATGTCATCCTGTCGGTAACTCCTGACTTCCATCATCTGCTCCTCGTCATGTGCCATATTTTCAGCCCAGCGTTCCCGTGCGCGTACGCGTCCAATAATCCAGCCGGCGATGCCTCCCAGCACGGCGAAGGCCAGCCATCCCAGCCCCATCGAATGCAGTGGAAGCCAATCGAGCGGCATGAACGTGATGATGCCTATGGCGTGCAGCTCCAGAACCACGGCCGCCGCGAAGGCACCGATAGCCGCTCCCCGGTAGAGCCCCTTGCCCCTGATGCGGCCATGGAAGACCAGGAGCACCACCACGGTGATGAACGGCGGATACACGATGCCCAGAACCGGATCGGCCAGCTGGATGATGGCGTCGAGTCCCAGGTCGCAGATGAGCACGCCGATTACGCAATCGGCTAGGAGCAGCACGTTGTAGGAGACCTTCTTCCCGAGCAACGTGTAGAAGTAGTCGGCAGCCGAGCTCACCAGGGCGACGGCCGTCGTCACGCAGGCCAGAAGGACAATGGCGCTCAGCAGGATGATGCCGGGGTCGCCCAGCAGCGACTGCACGATCGCCACGAGCAGGCCGGCTTGCGTGAGGTTCGTTCCCAACGACGTCGATGTCGCACCCAGGTAGGCCAGGCCGCCGTAGATGACCCCGAGCATGATCGCGGCGCCGATGCTCGCGCGCGCTAGAAGCGTCATGCGATCGCGGCCTTCGGGACGGTCCTTCACGAGGGCGGAGTCGAGGATGATGATCGAGAAGGCGGCCGCACCCAACACGTCCATGGTCTGATAGCCCGCGCGCACACCCTCCTGGAACACGGTGCTCGTGATGGGAGCCTCGATTGGCCCAATGGGCTGGGCGATTCCCGCGATGATCAGGACCACGACGCCAATCACCAGCGTCGGCGTGAAGAACTTGCCGATGATGTCGACGACGCGCGACTTGCGGCATGCGAGCAGGTAGACGATGACAAAGAAGACGATGGAGAAGGGCACGAGCCATGCGGATGCCGCATCACCGAGGTAGGGTGCGACCGAGAGCTCGAAGGTCGTCGCCGCCGTGCGGGGCATGGCGAACAGCACGCACAGGCACAGGATCGCCGCCGTGCCGAGGATGGTGCCGCCCGTCTTGCCAAGCGCATCCTCGAAGGCGCGGCGCGGACCACCCACGGCGTTGATCACGAACACGCCCAGGCACGAGAGCACGGCGTCGGCGAGCAGGAAGCCGACGAATCCCCAAGGCCACAGGCTGCCGCTGAGCTGGCCAAGCGTCGGCGGGAATATGAGGTTGCCGGCCCCGAAGAACATCGCGAACAGGGCGAACCCGACGATTATCGAGTCCTTCCCGAGGGATGCGCCCCTATGTCTTTTCGCGTCGTTCGTCTTTGTCTCCTGTCTGCTCTGGCCTTGTCGTCTCAGAGCGTGAGCTGCTGGATGTACACGTCGTTGCGGAGCTCCTTGGCGTGCTTGGGATCGATCTGCCCGTCATGGGCCATCTCCTTCACGTACTCGAGCTCGCGGGCCAGGGCCTGGGCCTGGACGTCCTCCACCGCATCGTAGATGTCGCGCAGGGCTCGGAAATGCGCGGTGAGGATCGACGGGTCCCCGGTCTCCTCGTCACCGTCGTAGAAACCGGATTCCCTGAGCTCGGAGTCGAGCTCCTCGATGCGCTCGTATTGCTCGTCGCATTGCGCAATCACCTGCCGGGCCTGCGCGGCCACGTCGGCGGAGGCGCGCTTGACGATGTCTGCGAGTTGGTCGGCGTAGCGCTTCATCACGATGACCGTGGCAGGCTCGTCCACGTCGTCGTTTGCGGCCGCCATCTGCGCTGATGCCTCCCCGGTGACTGACCCCGTCCGGTGGGCGTCGGCCCTCACGGACTCGATGACCCTCATGAGCAGGCGTGCCTCGGCATCCACCTGCCTTTTCGTGCGGCGCGAATCGGCCTTGTGCGGCACCAGTGCCGGCACGGCGAAGTTCGCCAGCAAGAGCGTGCACAGGATGACGCCGGAGGCAATGGACGCGAGCATGGTGTGAACCGGGAGCGCCCCGGATGCCGGCAGCGTGGCGGGCACCGTCAGGATGAGCGAGAGCGTGATGCCGCCCTTGGGACCCGCGAAGGCCGTGGCCAGGGCGCTGCGAAAGTGCTCGCCATCGAGCAGGGTGCGCACGGGCTGCTTGCGGACGAGGCAGTGCACGACGTCCATCCCCGCGATCCAGCAGAAGCGCACGATTTCCAGAATCAGCGTGAGGACGATGACGACGCCGAACATGAGCCACGGATCGCCAAAGCCGCCGTCGGCAGCTGGTGCGATGAAGCGGGGCAGCTGCATGCCCAGCAAGACGAAGATGACGCCGTTGAGGATGAAGCCGAGCGTGTCCCAGACGCCCTTGGCCTGCATACGCTGGCGCGCGGTCTGGGGCGTGTGACGATGGGGGAGAAGCGACATGACCATGCCCGCCATGACCACGGCGATGACGGCGCCGATGTGAATCTGGTGGCAGATGAGGTAGATCACGAAGGGCAAAAGCAGCTCGAGGGTCACGTGCAGGTTGGGGCTGTCGATGCCGCGACGGCGGATGAACTCCAGCAACAGCCATGCAGCAAAGCCCAGGATGACGCCCCCAACAAGTCCGCCGAAGAGCTCCAGGGCGAACTCCTCGCCGGCGTGCGCCAGGGAAAGCGCCCCCGTGAGGGCGAACCCGATGGCGGTCTTGAACACCACCGTGCCGGTCACGTCGTTGAAGAACGCCTCACCGGTCAAAAGCGTCTCGTGGCGCTTGCCGAAGCGGAAGTCCTTTGAGAGCTCCGTGACGGCAACCGCGTCGGTCGAGCCCATGGCGGCGCCAAAGGCGATGGCGGCGGCAAGCGGGATGGCGGGGAGCAGCGCGTGCAGCGCGAAGCCCACGGCGACGACGGTGACGAGCACGAGTCCCACGGCAAGCGAGAAGATGCCCCAACGGCTCTTCCAGAGGGCACCGGAATCGGCATGGCGCGACTCGTTGAAGTGCGGTGGGGCGATGAACAGGATGAGCAGCAGCTCAGCGTCCAGCCCGGTGTCGAAGGAGCCCGTGACGAAGGCGGCGATGACGGCGCCGAGCGCGATCTGCACGAGGGGAAGCGACAGCGCGGGCAGGAAGCGCCCGATGATGCTGGAGACCACCACGGCCGCCAGCAAGAACAGCACGAGCGAGAGCGCCTCCATCCATGTCCTCCTTCGTAGGTTTTCAGAGCATTGTAGCGCGTAGAGGAGGAAGGGGAGGGGTTGAGGACGCGAGAGGCCACCGTGCCAGCGGGACAGAAGATAATGTTCGTCTAGGTCAACAGGCTCTCTTCACCATCGAGCGTACCCATAATCTCGCCGTTGGGGTTGTAAGGCTCATCCGGATGCGATGCCCCTCCCTGGCATCTACAATGATGTCAAAGTCCCCGTCTTAAGGAGAACTGCCCATGCTCATTCGCGAGGAACATGGCGACAAGCGGCACCACCTGCCCTTGCTCTTGCTTGCTGACGAGCAGGAGAGCATGGTCGATCGTTATCTCGACGAAGGCGCGATGTATGTCCTGGAAGTTGATGGCATCGTGGTGGGCGAGTGCGTCGTGAACGATGCGGGCGACGGCGTGTTGGAGATCAAGAACATCGCGGTCGATCCCTCCCGCCAGCACCAGGGCTATGGCCGCATGCTCATCGATTTCGTGGCCAAGCGCCATGCGGGCGAGTATGACATCATGCAAGTGGGGACAGGCGATAGTCCGCTCACCATACCGTTTTACGAGCGATGCGGCTTTGAGCGCTCTCATGTGGTCGAGGGGTTCTTCACGGAGAACTATGACCACCCCATATTCGAGGGCGGTGTTCGGCTTGTCGACATGGTCTACCTGCGCAAGCGCTTGTAGATGAGAACCACGAGTTTGTTGTGCAGGGCAGTTTCGCTTATCCTTTCGCGCTTGTCCTAATCCAACCGAGAGCATTTACAATGATGCCAAAGACCGCGCCTTAAGGAGAGTCACTTGTGTCCAAGTCCCTGACTGACATGTCCCTCGAGGAACTCTGGGAGCTCTTTCCCATCGAGCTCGTGGAGCACCAAGATTGCTGGGTCGACTAGTATCGCGAGGAGGCCTCCGTGCTCGACGGGATTCTGTCTGCAGACCTGCCCCACGCAATCCATCACATAGGTAGCACGGCAATCGACGGCATCTGGGCCAAGCCCATCGTCGACATACTTGTCGAGCTGCCCGATGATGCTGCCATCGATTTGGCGAAGGTGCGGCTTGCGGCCCATGGCTACCTGGTCATGGCCGATCGAGACCTCAACAAGGGCTATACGCCGGAAGGCTTCGCCGAGCGTGTCTTCCACGTCCACCTGCGTGTCGCCGGCGATAACGACGAACTCTGCTTCCGTGACTACCTCAACGCCCATCCCGATGTCGCCAGAGAGTACGAGAGCCTCAAGCTCTCGCTCTGGAAGGAGTTCGAGCACGATCGTGATGGCTATACGGCTGCGAAGACCGTTTTCGTCAGCAAGTACACGGAGCTCGCTAAAGCCGAGCTTACACAGGGGCCCGTAGCCTAGCGCAGCGTGCGCAGATGCGCCTTCATCTCGTCAGTGATACGACGGCTCTCGATGGCCTTCTGGATGCCCTTGCGCCGCGTCCATTCGTCGAGCAGCGCCTCGTCGCCTTGCCGTTCGAGATAGGAGAGCGCCGCCTTCTCCTGCCTGGCCAGCGCCTCGGCAAAGTACCAGGCGCGCATCATGTCCACGTAGTAGATGTCGTCGTCGCTTGCCGGGCATTCCTCGGTGTCGGGCATGCGCGTTTGCGCGACCATGGCGAGGAAGCGCTCATCGAACAGCTCGTCGAGGTACAGCCGCATCAACACGCCGATGCCAAAGCGAATCGTATAGCAGTGCTTTGAGGCGAGCCAGCGATCTACACGCTCCAGCGTCTCGTCCGGACACTTGGCGAGTACCTTGACGGGAAGCTGATCGCAGGTTGCCCAATTGTCCACATAGGGCAGGAAGCGCTCGTAGAGCTCCAATGCCGTGTCGTAGTCGCGCTCGAGCCCGATGCAAAAGGCATGCACCTGGTTCTCGTCGAAAAGGCGGTGGGGAAGCGTCCGAAGGAACGCGTCGGCATCTTCGCGCCGCGCGAGCTCCTTGGCGATTTTGCGTAGCGCCGGGGTGCGCACACCGGCCATCGTGCGGGAATCCACGGTGGGGAGCAGCTTCGAATTGAAGTCCCGGTAGCCGAGGTCAACGTTCTCCGCCAGGCTGTGGCACACGAACTCGCCTGCGGTGTCTTCGTCAAAGCCCGGCAACTCGGCGCGCAGCACGTCTTCCAGTGGCGTATCCGCGGCCTTCGCCAGCAACGCGTCCTTCTGCCCGCGGTCAAGCCGCTTGAAGAGGGCCTCTGCGCTCATGGCACGTTCCTTGGAGTAGAAGCGTGCCTGGGCCACTAGGTGCACCGGTGCGTGGGACTTCGTGTACTTGGCTCCCGAACCCGACTGGTGCGCGGCCAGCCGCGCGGCCACGTCGGTGGTGTAGCCGGTGTAGAGGCTGCCGTCACCGCATTCCAGGACGTATATGTAGTGCTCGAATGACGGCATGCCATCGTCTCCTCTCCACCGGCGCCCGCGTCACAACGCGAGTTGCATCTGGCCTTCAGGGTCGTTGCCCTCGTCTTCCGGCATCACGTCGAGCGCGATGGTCGAGCGGTCGGCGAAGGCCATCGGGTCGCCGGCAAGCCACGATTCGACCTCGTCTTCGCGCAGCACGAGCGGCATGCGGTCGTGGACGGGCGCGATCGTGGCGTTAGGAGCCGTCGTCACGATGGAGAAGGCGCGGTCATCTCGCACGCCGCCGAGTAGCGTGATGCCGCCGGAATCGGGCGAGCAGAAGCGATACTGCCGCTTGACGGGCTTGCCGCCCCTGGGATTCGGACGCGTCTCGGTCGCATGCGGCTCGAAGAATCCCATCGTCGGCACGATGCAGCGCCCCCGCCTGATGGGATCCTCCCATAGCCCCGGGTTATCGCCCAGCGCCGTCTCGATGCGCGTGTTGAAGAGCAGACGATTGGCCCAGCTCGCCTCGAAGCCCCAGCGCAGCTCGGTGGCATCCAGTTCGCCGATGCCGGGAACGATGACCGGCGCGATGGCCCCCGGGCGCACGTCGGGGCCGGCGGGCCAATCGGGCAGGCAATTGAAGGGCGCGTGCATCTGGATGAGGCGGATGACCTCGGTCACCTCGTCCATGGTCAGCATCTTGAAGCGTCCGCACATCGCAATGTCCTTTCGGCCGCCCCGTGCCTATTGCCTGAACAGCCAGCCCATGATCCGGCTGTCGTTTGCCATGAGGGAGCTGCCAGTGCCGTGTTGTTCGTCCGAGCCCTGGAAGTACGAGGCGTCCTTTACGTCGAGCACGACCAGACGGTCAATCTCCCTCTCGGAGAGTCCCTGCACCCGGTAGAGCAGGCGCAGCCTTTCGGTAAACTCCTGGGCCGCCTCGACGGAATAGAACTCATCGGCATCGCCCAGCGAGATGCGGATGGGAACGCGTGCCGTGGCAAGCGGCATGGGATCGCCATCCCATTGCGAGGCGCACATCAGCGCTGCGCTGTAGAGCTCGGGCTTGGTGCCCATCACGAGCGAGAGCGTCTCGCCTCCGTAGGAGTAGCCGTGGAGATACACGCGCTCCGGGTCGATGTCGTATGTGTCGATGAGGTGCTCGGTCAGGGCAATGACCTGGTCGGCGGAGTTCTGGCCCCAGTCGCTGGGCTGCGGGGCCGCGATGATCATCGATTCGTCGTATTCCTGGGCGGTGAACGGGTATTCCTCCGTGTTCAGGTTTTCGCCCGCTCCGTGATAGTACAGGCCGGGCTCTCCGGGAAGCGTCACGAAGAGCGCCACGGACTCGTCCTCCTCATTGCCTTCGGGAACGTACAGGTTGTAGTGGATGTCACCGAGACCCTCGACGCTGAGCACGTTGTCGATGACGAAGCCGCGGTCGGTTTGCGTGCCCGGCGTGAGTAGCGGCCGGTCGTGTTTCGCGGCGTGAGCGCCATGCGTGGTGACCGGGGTCGCCGGCACATCGGGCTCGGCCGTTTTCGGTCCGCTTGCGATGGCGATGCCTATGCCTATGAGGAGCAATGCGCCCACTATGATGGCGAGGAATGCGGTTGGCTTGCGCACGAAGATAATCCTTCCTGTTCGGAGCACTCATTGTATATGGCGTCATGACCGCCGTGCAATCCGTCTACGACCGAATGGCTTTCCGCGATGCATTTGCCGCGACAACCCCGGGGCTTCCTTGCAAAACCGTTAGGTTCGCGTAAGCAGATTCGATGGTGCGCGTCATCTGCCGCTCCTAGGATTGATGCGTGGTCATGGGTCATGCATTCAGGTGCGAGGAGGTACGAGATGGGCAAAAGGGCGGCCATTGTCGCGGTCGTGGTGCTGGTCGCCGCGGTCGCCGTCGTCGGCTTTCGCTGGGGACTCATCCCGGGGATGGCAAGTGGAACGTATTACACGCAGGTCGACAACACGCAGATTCGGGAACAGGAGTCAGATGGCGGTGTCATCGACTTCACGGGCGGCATGCCGCTGCTCTACACGCTGCCTTCCTATGACGAGAACGGAAGCGTGCAGGACCTGAGCTTTGGCACGGAACGCCAGCTTCGGGAAGGTGCGTACCTGCGACTCAGCGTCCTTCCCGTTCGCGGCGTCACGGAGTGGCGCGAGGTGCAGTACGAGGAGCTTCCGTCTCCGGTCCAGGCGAGAATGCGTCGGTAGGGAGATACGATAATCGCGTCGGCAAGCATGCCGATTGCCGGGGTCATCGCGCTTTCAGGCGCATGTGCAGAATGGGGAAGGGCTCGCCTTGTTCGTCGGTCTCTGATCGTCCGATGACCCCGAAGCCCTCGTGCTCGTAAAAACTCCGGGCCTGGGCGTTTTGCTCGTTCACGTCCACGTCGGTGACTCCCAGTTCGCGTACTGTGAGGTCCAGCAGCGTCGCCCCCACGCCCTTACCGCGATACGCGGGGCCGATGAAGAGCATCTCGAGTTTTCCGTCATCTACGCCGGCAAAGCCCAGTACACGTCCGTTGTCATCGCGTGCCGTCACGAGAATGCGGATCGCGCGTATCGCCTCCGGCACGTATTGCGCGATTCGCTCGACGTCCTGTTCACCCAGGAAGTCATGCGTTGCCTCGACAGATGCGCGCCACACGGACGTCAGCTCCTCCACCAGCACGTCAGTGCGATCTTGTGGCATCGTGATTTGCATTGGGCATCCTTCTCTCCCGTTATGGGCTTGCCGCATTTTAGCATTGCGCTAGGCTAGAGAAGGAGACCATAGCATCGCGTGCCAACTGGGGAAGCAAAGAGCGTGCCAACGGGTAGCAAACGTAGGTTCTGGATTGGCGTGGGAATCACGCTGCTCGGCGGCGCCCTATGGGGCGTGTCCGGTACGAGCGTGCAGTACCTCACGACGACGGGAGGGACCAGCCCGGCGCTTGTCACGTTTCTGCGCACGCTGCTCGGCGGCGGGATCTTCTTCGCCTTCCTGCTCCTGACTAGGCGTCGTGTCGTCAAGACGATGTTTTCACGCCGGCGCACCGTCGGTGCTCTTTTCGCTTTTGGATTTGCGCTCTACGCCAATCAGCTCTGCTACGCGCAGACCGTGCAGATCACCAACGCGGGGACCGCAACGGTGCTTCAGATGCTGGCCAGCGCGTTCGTCATGCTCTACGCGTGCGTGACCCTGCGCAGGGCACCGCGTATCAGGGAGGCGATTGGCCTGCTCCTCGCGCTGCTGGCGGCTCTCTTCATCGCCACGCAGGGCGATATCCGCACGCTCGACGTCCCGGCCGACAGGCTCGTCTGGGGGTTGCTCACGGCTCTTTCGACGGCCGTCTACATCATCGTTCCCAAGCGATGCGGCCTCTTCGAGCGATACGGGAGCATGCCGGTGGTGGGGACGGGCATGTTGCTTGGCGCGCTTTTTGCGCTGCCGGTTTACCTGCTCCAGGGAAACACACTTGCCGACGCGGTGACCGTGCTCGCGGTTTTCGGAGGCTTCGAGTGGCTCGTTTTCCTGGGTGGTCTCGTCGTAGTCGGCACCATCTGCGGATATGGCCTCTACTTGCACGGTGTCGCGATCGTGGGCTCAGTCAAGGGATCGCTTCTGGGCGCCATCGAGCCCGTGAGCGCCACGGTGCTGGCGGCGTTGTGGCTGGGAACCGCGTTTACCGGCTACGACTTGGCGGGTCTGGTGCTCATGTGCGTCATGGTCGCGTTCGTCACCTCCGACGAATAGGTCTGCCCGTCGTCTTTTCGCGTTTCCCTGGCGTCGCGGTGAGGGTCGTACGCAGTCGCACGAGTCCGCATATGCAAGGATGCCGGCCGCGTTTTCGCGACCGGCATCCCGCCTAATCGTATGTCTCGCGGCGCTTACTCGTCCTTGCCGTCGTCCTGCACACGACCCACGTAATCGTCGCGCTCCTCGAGGATCTCGAGCGTCGCGGCATCTTCCTCGGCGCGAAGCGCACCCTCGGCGTCGCGCTCGGCTTCGGCCCAGGCCTTCTCCTCGGCATGCTCGGCGCGCACGTCGGTCGCCTTCTTGTCATGCTTGGCGTTAGCGATGGCGAGGATCGAGCCGGTCAGCGCAAACAACGCGATGGCGTTGGGAAGCACCATCAGCTGGTTGAACATGTCCTGTAACTCCCAGACCAGATCGATTTTGAGCACCGCGCCCAGGAACACGAAGAACGTGCAAATGCAGGCGAACACGAGAATCGTCTTCTTGCCAAAGAGGTATTCCCAGTTGAGCTTCGCGAAGAGGTTCCACGACAGGATCGTCGAGAACGCGAAGAACAGCAGGCATATGGCGACGAAGATGTTACCGCCGTTAGTGGTGAAGAACTGGCTGAACGCAACCTGCGCCATGTTGCCGTTGTCCAGGCCGATGGCGGCGGCCAGGGCGGCGGGGTCGTTCATGTCGTCATCGGTGAGGACCGTGTCGCCCTTCGCGTTGACGAGCGCTCCGTCCGAAATCACCATGCCCTCGCCGATGGCGTCGCCTTCGGCCTGCACGAACTCGATGACGGTGTCGTACTTGCCGGCATCTTCGTAGGCCTTGGCCAGCGCACCATCGCCCACGTAGAGGGTGGAGATGACGACGAGCGCCGTCATGGTGACGACCACGAGCGTGTCGATGAAGACGCCGATCATGGCGACGACGCCCTGCTCATGCGGATCGCGCACCTCGGCGAGTGCATGCGCGTGCGGGGTGGAGCCCATACCCGCCTCGTTGGAGAACAGGCCGCGCTTGGCACCGTAGGTGATGGCCGCGACGATGCCGAAGAACGCACCACCGATTCCGGCTTGCGGGCTGAAGGCGCACTGGAAGATGAGTGCGAAGGCACCTGGGATGTTCTGCCAGTTCATGACGAGAACGATGATCGAGCCCACCACGTAGAGCACGGCCATGACGGGTACCATCTTCTCGGTGATGGATGCCAGGCGGTGGATGTTTCCGATGAACACGAACCCGGCGAGCACGGCGATGATGATGCCCACCATCCAGGGTTCGATGGAGAATGCCGTGTTCATGGTCGCGGCGATGGAGTTGGACTGCACCATGGGGCCGATGAAGCCCAGGGCGATGATGACGGCCACGGCGAAGAAACCGGCGAGTGCCTTGCCGCCCTTGCCCTTGAACGCGGTGGTGATGTAATAGGCGGGACCGCCGTGAACCGAACCGTCGGTATCGACCACGCGGGTCTTCTGCGCCATGACGGCCTCGGCATAATTGGTCGCCATGCCCAAAAGGGCGATGAGCCACATCCAGAAGATGGCACCGGGGCCACCTACCAGGATGGCGCCGCAGGCGCCGACGATATTACCGGTGCCGACTTGCGCGGCAATGGCCGTGGCCAGGGCCTGAAATGACGTCATGCCGCCGCCCTGCTTGCCGCCGCGCAGCGAGAAGTCGCCGAAGATGCGACGCCATCCCTCGCCAAAGCAGCGGAACTGCACGAACTTCGTGCGGATGGTGAACCAGAGGCCCATCGCGATGAGCAGGGTGAGCAGGACGTAATTAGACAGATACGAGTTGATCGTCGTGACGATCCCCAATAGTGCTTCTTCCACGAACGTTTCCCTTCCTTGACAACGGCTACCCATTATCAGAGAAGCGGAGGAAAAGTGGTTCAATTTCGAATTATTTAACGTGACCGTGACAAAGAGGGCGGGTGATTTGCCACGCTGCTGTGATGGAGTATCGAATACGGGAATCGCGCGTATCCGCATCGGCCGAGCGGGTCGTTACGCACGGAAAGCTATCGCTTGTCCTTCATGACGAGCGACGCGATTTTCGATGACAGTCTGTCGCTTTTGAAAACTACCTTTACCGAAGCCAAGGTCAGTAGAAGGCATACGACGAAAACCAAACCGATCACGATGATGACAGTACCCATAATCCCTCCTCGCCGGTCACGTTCCTGACGGACGTCTCTCAGATGTCTTCGGCTTGTTTCTTGAGCTCCTCGACAAAGGTGGGTAATGCGGGATTGTCGTTGCTGCCGAGGTAGACGAAGTACAGATGATAGTGGCAATCTTTCCCCTCGAGCAGGCGGGCAACCATATCCTCGCGCATAAGGAAGCGCGGATCCTTTATCCACGCATCGCTCAAGACGATGATCCCATCGCTCAGGTTTCCGGCGAGATAGCCGTTGATAGTCGGTGTCATGCGTAGCTGTATGCGGGGTGTGAAACCATGCGAGATGCACAGCTTTTCCAAGACGACGCGCCAATCGTCGAAGAGCCTGTCCGCGGCAAGCAGAAAGCGGGTGCCTTCGAGGTCTTCCACATGGAGGGGCTCCTTGCTGGCAGCCGGATGGCTCCTGTTCATCCACGCGGAGAACCTCCTCTTCCTAAGCGGTACAGCCGTGATGCCCATGGCCGCGCGCTCCGCGACGACCTCTTCGACGGGACCATACGCCATGAGGTACCCGACATCGACCGTGCCGTCGAGGAGGGCATCGGTGATCGTTTGCCCCGAGATGGTATGAAGCTGGACATCGATGTTCGGATGGTATTCGGATAGGTGCATGAATACCGGTATCGCCTGGTTTCCGATGGTGAAGTCGATCATCGGGTCCTGAACGACGATTCGCATGGCCTTTTCCTGGCTAATGCGACGGCACTTCTTCAACGCGAGGTCATAGTCGTAGAGCATGTCTTCGGCACTTTTGAGGAACTGACGTCCGGCGGCGGTAAGCGCAATCTCGGAATCCCTATTGACCAGGGTGAATCCGATCTCCTTCTCGAGTTCGGCAATGTGCTTGCTCAAGCTCGACTGCGACATGTGGAGAAATCGTGCCGCTGCACTGAAGTTGAGATGCTTCGAGAACTCGACATACTCGCGCAAGATCCGGATATCCATTGTTACCCCCAGTTCACGCCCATGGTATTAGACTATCAAAGAAGTCCGGCCCTTCGGTGTCGAAAGCCGATGACAGAGTATTCCAATCCAGAATGAGACCCCGGCCATACGGTAATAGTTCCGCACGTTTTTCCGGGCAATACGTACCCGTAATTGTCATTTTTCGTAGTCCCTCCGTTTCGATTACATTTTTCGCGGCGGGCCCGTCGTGGGCCCGGTCATATCCCTTGGGGAAGGAGAATGATATGTACAACAAGATCGGCCTCGAAGAGCATTTCGCGATTCCCGAGACGATGGGAGGGTCGACGGTCTACTTCGAGAAAACGGGTGCGAAGGACATTCGGTCCACCCGCTTGCTCGACCTGGAGGAGATGCGCCTGGAGCAAATGGACGAGTATGGCATGGACATGATGATCATGTCGCTGAATTCACCGGCCATCCAGGAAATAACCGATGCGCAGCAGGCGGCCACCATTGCCCGCAAATCCAACGAGGACCTCGCCGCGGCCATAGAGAGGCATCCGGACAGGTTCCGCGGATTTGCCGCGCTGCCGTTGCAGGATCCCGATATGGCCATCGAGGAGCTGCACTACGCGATTGACGAGCTCGGGTTCGTCGGCGTTTTGGCGAACGGCTATTCGAACATCGGCACAGATGACGAATACGTGTATCTGGACGATGCGCGGTACCGTCCCTTCTGGGCCGAGATGGAGAAGCTGGACGTTCCCTTCTACCTGCATCCGCGCGAGCCCATGCCCTGTAATGCCCATACGCTCGACGGCCATTACTGGATCATGGGCGCACCTTGGGCATTTGGCGTCGAGACTGCCACGCATGCGCTTCGCCTGATGTGCAGTGGACTGTTCGATGAATATCCGAAGCTGAAGATCATCTTGGGTCATCTTGGCGAGGCGCTTCCGTTCACCATCTGGCGTGCCCAGAACCACCTGAACAAGCGTCGTCGCGGCATGCCGGCCAAAAAGCCGTTGCCGGAGTACTTCAACGAGAATTTCTGGGTGACCGTCTCCGGGCAGTTCACCCTGCCTCCCTTGCTGTGCACGATGATGCAGATGGGTGCGGATCGCATCATGTTCGCGACCGATTACCCGTTCGAGGAGATTCCGGATGCCTGCATCTGGTTTGACAACCTGCAGATTTCCGAGCCCGACAAGAAGAAGATCGCGCGCGATACGGCAATTGACCTTTTCAAGCTCGACCTTTAGTCGAGGATCATCTCTACGCAGAATGGGGGAGAAATGAAACTGAAACCAAAGGCAATTGCGGGATTGTCGATTTCCGTCGTCCTCGCGATACTCACTTTCGTGATCCAGCCCGACATGATCGGGATGGAGGACGTCAAGGGCGTTCGCACCCTGGGCGTCTTGCTCATCACCATCGTGCTGCTTATGACGGAGACCTTCGCCATCCCCGTCACCTGCTTCATATGCATTGCGTTCATGTATCTCTTCGGAGCGACCGACAAGTTCTCGGCTACCCTTGCGGGCTTCACGAACACCACGTCGTTCTTCGTCATCGTCTCCTACGCGCTGTCCATAGCGATAACGAAGATGCCCATCGGAAACAGGATACTGTTCTTCATGATGAAGATCTTCGGACGTTCTATGAAGGGCATCCTGCTCGCGTTCATGGTGACGATCGCGACGTTGTCGGCCTTCATCTCGAATGTGGCGACGGCGGCCATCTTTGTCGCCATTTGCATCTCGTTCCTCGACATATACGGGGATGACGAGGATGCGAAAAAGCAGGCGGGCAAGGTGTTCATGGTCTGCATCGCCATCTCGGCGACGGTTGGCGGCATGATCACGCCCGCGGGATCGTCCCTGAACCTCCTGGGCATCAATCTCATCGAGTCCCTTGCCGGCATCCGCGTGACCTTCCTGCAGTGGATTGTGCTCGGCGCGCCGCTCGGCTATCTGAGCGTCATCATCGCCTGGTTCATCGCCTCGCGCATGTTCAAGCTGCCCGAGCTGGATATCACCGCAATCGTCGCCTATAGGGACAATCTGAAGGAAGAGTCCATTCCCGACAAGATGAGCTTCAAGGAGAAGTACACCCTTCTAATCGTGTTCCTGATGTTCGCGCTGTGGATCGCCTCGTCCTGGTTCCCGTTCTGGGATGTCACGCTGGTCGCCACCATCGGCTGCATCCTCATGTTCATCCCCGGCATCCAGGTCCTCACTTACAAGGAATACATCAAGGGCGTCAACTGGACTCCGTATATCGTCATATCCACCTTCATCATGGCCGGCCAGATGCTCGTCGCGAACAAGGTCACCGTCTGGCTGTGCACCTTCGTGCTGCCGAGCAGCCTTGACATGCCCATACCCCTGGCGGTCATGGTCGTCTCCGCAATCATCTTCGTGATCATGGTGATCGTTCCGTCCGCGCCGGCCATCATCAATCTGCTGGCATCGCCGTTTGCGGCCCTGGCCGTCGCCTCGGGCATGTCGCCGTTGTTCCTCATGCTCCCGTTGAGCATGTATGCCGGCTGCGTCATCATCTTCCCGTTTGATGTCGTGCCGTCGATCACCTATGCGGCGGGGTATTACGGCATGACCGATTTGCCCAAGGTCTCGATCATACTTGAGATTGCCATGTGTATCATGGCCGGCATCTGGATACCCATCGCGCTTGGGTTGGTCGGTCTGGTCTAGGCGGGCGCCACAGTCAATTCCTGCCAAGGGGGCTCGCTTTCCCTCCTGTTCCCATGGCACCCCCAGTGTTGAATTGGTGCCTCACTTTTCGGGGGCCGCTTCGATGGGTGATTGTCACTTGTCGGATTGCGGTCCCCGAAGATGTGCCTCGGTGTAAGGGACGCGATAATGGAACTTGGCCAAACACTTCCCATATGGAGCATCATCCCCTTCGCGGGCATGC
>OGQA01000202.1_pt1 | contig 34248 bp, 36 predicted proteins | sample 1553011 | NCBI WGS metagenome assembly OGQA01 (sample SAMEA2580256, study PRJEB22360) | human gut metagenome | biome: human gut; feature: human-associated habitat; material: faeces | place: Denmark | collected 2008/2010 | reverse complement strand
TGTTCATTTATATTATCGGCAGATTTCTTTCTTTAAATTCGGAAATGTTGTGACTGGACTTCTGAATGTTGCGACTGGACTCTAATCTTCCCGACAATTATCAACTGAATTGATTTTCTCCATCCGTAACCTTGCCTGTTCCCTTTGTTCGTCACTTAACCTTCTCGGCTTACGATAACCACATAACAGGAAAAAGCAGATAGATTGCTACCTGCTCTTTCCATAAACCTTTATAAACTTGCTTCCTGACTCTTGGTCTTTGGTTTCTCTGGTTCTACCTTTTCCTCCGCTTAGAGTAATACTTCCCGCACCACACAATCCTGCACCGGAAATGCTCTATGTTAGTATAGCCATTCTGTTTTGCATAATCCTCAAGCATCTTCTTCTGGTTGACGATACTGTTACTGTCCCCTACCATTTCATCATCACGAGAAAGTCTTTCGTAGAGGGCAGTAATCTTTTCATTTTCTGCTTTTTTTGTTCTCATTTTTTGTCCTTTCTTGTGCTTTTTTCTTAACTACCCTTTACAATATAAGTCCTCCTTATGGTTCCTTTCTCGCTCCATCATAAGGACTTTATTCTTCTATTTCTACTCCAAGCAGGGTCAAATGCTCCATTCGTTCACTGGATTTTTTATATTCCCGCGGACTGCAGCCCACAACCGAACGGAAAGCCGCGGCAAACTTGCTCGGATTGTCGTAACCGAGCATTCCTGCGATCTCTGCCATGCTGTACTCCGTTTCTTCTATATAATCGGCCTCTACCGCTTCCTGCGAATGAAAATTGTTGTATACAAAGTACACGCCGGGTATGATCGGATGAAACACCATGGAGCATTTTCCTCGTCGCCATAACAAAAAAAGAGCCGGAATGAAATGCATTCCGGCTCCTGTAGGTCGCTCTTATTCGTCATACTATGTATTTTATTCGTAGATCTGGAACATGTTCAGCTCGCCTGTCAGCTCATCTGCTACCTTGTAAAGTCTGCCTGTTGCATCCTTGATCTCACTGATCGTTGCTGCAAGCTCTTCTGCAGAAGCTGCTGTTTCCTGTGTTGCTGCTGCATTCTCTTCTGCAATAGCGGAAAGGCTTTCTACAGAACTCATAACCTGACCTCTTGCATGCGCCAGCTTTTCCGTATTGGAAGCAATACTTTCGATGCCATCGATCGTTACCTGTAAGCCACCGCTTACTTTATCAAATACGCGTTTGGTTGTTTCCACCTTATCTGCCTGCAGTCCGATGATCGCATCTACTGTGTTCATCGTCTTTACTGCCTGCTCGGATTCCTCTAACAGATTCTTGATGATACCCTCAATTGTCTTAGCAGATTCATTGGACTGTTCTGCCAGATTCTTGATCTGTTCTGCAACAACGGCAAATCCGCGTCCGCTTTCACCGGCTCTTGCCGCTTCGATGGAAGCATTCAGTGCAAGAAGGTTTGTTTCGTTGGCGATAGAAGCGATCAGTTCTGTTGCCTTATGGATTTCCTGTGCGGATTCATTGGTTGTATTTGTCTGCTGGTAGATCACTGCGATCTGTGCTTTTACTTTTTCGGAAATGCTCCCCAGATCCTGTACGCTCTCAGCACCTGCCTGACCGGCTTTCTTCATCGTGTCTGCATTGTTCATCAGATTCTGTACTGCTGCATTTGTCTGTTCAATGCCCTCTCCGATCTGCATAACTGCTTCGGATACGGACTGGGTCTCTGTTGCCTGTGCTGTTGCACCGTTTGCCATATCTGACATAGATCTTGCAACATCATCGGATGCATTCCTTGTCTGGTCTGTCATCTTATCCAGCTTTTCGGAAGCTGCCACGATCACATCGGAAGTACTACCGACCTTTGCGATCACCTTTGCCAGTGATTTGATCACCGCATTGGTATGGCGTGCCAGTGTTCCTGTCTCATCCTTGCGGGCTGTATCCTTTGGCTGCGCCGTAACGGTCAGATTGCCTTCCGCTGCGGAATCCAGCACCTTGATCGTACGGTTCAGGGAATTGACAAAGCCCCATAACGTCAGACGGATTGAAATCGTAACAAGCACGATGAGTATGATCGTCAGCATGGCAAAATACTTTACCAGTGTCTGTATTTCCTGATCTGCAATCTTTCCCTTCAGAGAAAGTGCCCCGACTATCATTGCAGCTGCCATTGCCACAACAACCGGTACGATCGCCACGATCAGCATTTTCACCTTTAACGTAAAAAATCTCTTCTTTGCTTTCTGCTTAACTTCTGCCTTGTTTCCCATCGATAACACTCCTTATAAACCACTTTCGTCAAATTGTATATGGAATCCCCCGTATATTATGTTTTATTGTAACATATTTACCCTGAAAAGCAAAGGACATTTTGGTATTTTCGTCATTCTTTCCTATCCCCGGATGTCACGATCCGGTTTCTTCCTTCCGCCTTTCCGCGGTACAGAAGATCATCGGCTTCTTTCACGATCTCATCCAGTGACTGCTCTCCTGTAACATCCGTCAGACCAAATGTCAGGGATACGGAAAATGTCTCTCCTTCATAGGCAAATGCCGTTTCCCTTATTTCATCTGCGATCTGTTCCAGTTTTTCTTGCGCCTGTGCGAGCGGCAGTTCAAATACAAGCAGAAATTCCTCGCCGCCCCATCGCGATACCAATCCTTTTTCTTCCATGTTTTTCTTAAAGATATTGGATATGCTTTTCAGTACCATATCACCACATTCATGCCCATAGGTATCATTGATCCGCTTGAAAAAGTCGATATCACCGATCGTAACAGACAGAGACTGTTGTCTGTTTTCCCTGCACTGCTCGATCATCTTCTGCAGATTACTTCTGCAGGCACGTCTGTTCAAAAGTCCCGTCAGCGGATCCGTCGTGATCATATCCTTCAAAGAACAACTGACGGCTGCTGCATAACTTCCCATAGCACCGATCTCATCCTTCCGGCGCAGAACGGAAATCGGCATTTTAGTGGAGAAATCACTGTTTGCCAGATGCCCAAGGTAGTCCATGATCGATTTCAGTGCCTCTACCAGCTTCTGGCTGGCAGCAATACAGCACAAAAGTGCCGCGATCGTCACAAGCACACAGATTGCCACAGAATTGATCACATTATTTCTGACGAATGCCATAACACTTGCACGTGTTTTACTCGCAAACGCCATTCCCACAACTGATCCGTCTTTATTATAGATCGGTACATAATATCCAAAATAGGATTTTCCGCCGATCTTGATCTTCTCAGAGAAATAGTCCTTGCCGTTTTCCAGCACCCAGTGGCTGACCTGCCCGTCCGCACTCGTTCCGCTCATCCGTTTTCCCTTTTCATCCGTGAGCGTTGTCAGGATACGCTTATCACCGTAAAAAAGCGTGATATCCATTCCATATGATTCCTTCAGGGAATCCACGATGGAATAGTCACCGGTGAGCATAACATCTCCTTTATATATCATTCCATCTTTCTCATACATCTCGCCCGGTGCGATCAGGGAATACGTATTGTAGACCGAACGTGCTGCCACCTTTAATGACTGGCTCACCTGCTCCGTTGTCACCTGCACAAGCGTCCTTGTTGAGATGAATGTCAGCACCAGTCCCAGAACAAGTACCGGTACAAGCGAAAATTTCAGTAACGTGTGCTTCAGACTTGTTTTTTTCGTATTATCCATATGTATCCCCCCTATTTACCTTTTGTTCTCCTGCTCAATCTCCAGAACAAGTTCTTCTAAATACATCCATCTGTCCATTTTTTCGGTAAGCAGCTGCCGTTTTTCGGTCAGCTGCCTGTCCAGTTCTGCCAGACGGATAAAATCTCTGGCAGCCTTTGTATATTCACCTTCCAGCGCAGCAATTTCTTCTTCCAGCTCCGCGATCGAATCCTCGATCGTCTCATATTCCCTCTGTTCTTTATAAGAAAGCTTTTTCCGGTGCTGGCGCGCCTCCTGCCCTTTATTCTCTTTTTCTTCCTTCTCCGGCCGCTGACGCTGCGTCTTTCCCTGCTCTGTTTTCCGTTCCTCCATGCGGAGCTGGTAATCCGTATAACCACCCTCATACTGCGTAACCCTGCCTGCCTCCTCAAAAGCAAAGATGCGCCGCACGGTACGATCCAGAAAATAACGGTCATGGGAAACAACCGCTACGATCCCGTCAAAGCTGTCCAGATAATCTTCTAAGATCGTCAGTGTACGGATATCCAGATCATTGGTCGGCTCATCCAGCAAAAGAACATTCGGGGCTTCCATCAGCACGCGCAGCAGATTCAGCCGCCGCTTCTGTCCACCGGAAAGCTTTCCGATCCTGCTGTACTGCAGCTCTGCGTCAAACAGGAACCGTTCACACATTTTCGCCGCCGACACTTCTCCATCCTTTGTCTTGATAAATTCCGCCGTATCCCTGACATAATCAATGACACGCTTTTCCGGATCCATATATGCCAGTCCTTTTTCTTTTTCCTGACTGATTTCCTGCGCATAGTAACCGATCTTGATCGTCTGTCCAATCTCAATGCTGCCACTGTCAGGATATACAGCAGCATTTCCGGTCAGCTGCCCTGCTGCAGTCGCGATCATTTTCATGAGGGTTGTCTTACCGCAACCATTTTTCCCGACAAAGCCGACGCGGTCGCCACGCAGAAACAGATAAGTAAAATCACGCAGAAGGACATGCTCTCCATACGCCTTTGATAAATTCTGAAGCTCTACCGTCGTTTTGCCCATACGGGTGCTGACACTGCTCATCTCTACAGTTCCGGTCTCTTCCTTCAGCTTGCTGACCTTCAGATCCTCGAAACGCTCCAGCCTCGCCTTCTGCTTCGTGCTCCGCGCCCTTGCCCCGCGCATGACCCACGCCAGTTCGTTACGCAAAATACTGCGGCGTTTTCTGTCCGCCGCCTGATCGATCTCCTCGCGCTGCGCCTTCCGCTCCAGAAAGCCCGCATAATTTGTATCATAGGAATACAATGCGCCTCTGTCGATCTCTATAATCCTGTTCGCAATGCTGTCCAGGAAATAACGGTCATGTGTGACCATTACAAGTGTACCTTTGTAGCTTTTCAGGAAATTTTCCAGCCACTGTGCCATTTCCGCATCCAGATGGTTGGTCGGCTCATCCAGAAGCAGGATGTCCGATTTATGCAGCAGCACATTGACAAGTGCCACACGTTTCCTCTGTCCGCCGGAAAGCTCTGCCACCGGCGTATCATATGCGGTAACAGAAAGCTCCGTCAGCATGGTTTTTGCCTGCGCGGCCAGCGCCTGCTGCTCCTGCGTGCTCTGCCTAGTATGCGACCGCAGCGCCGCCTGCAGCACCGTATCCTGCGGTTCAAATTCAGGCTGCTGGGAAAGAAGCTGTACTGTCCTGTTTTTTGCCAGGATCACCTCGCCCGCATCCGGCTCTTCCAATCCGCCGAGGATCCGCAAAAGAGTGGATTTCCCGGTTCCGTTAATACCGATGATCCCGACTTTTTCCCCTTCCTGCAGATAAAAGGAAGCATCCGAAAACAGCAGTCTTCCCGTATATGATTTTGTAATATGATCCAGTGTTACGATATTCAATGTACTCCTCCGTATCTGCCTATCTGTATACTTAAATTACCCTTTTTCGTTTCATGGGCAAGTCCCTGATACACAAATCTGCCATATCCGCGAACAGAAACAATGCTTCCCTCTTTGCAGATCCCACTGTTGTTTTCCATGCATCTGCCATCCACGAACACCTTTTTCTCCCGGAACAGCAGCAGACTCTGGCTGCGGGAAAGATGGTACAGCTTCGCCACGATCCCGTCGAGTCTGAGGGAACTCACGATAAGCGTCTCTTCCGTTACCTGCGGCTTACTTTGCTTCGGTATTTCATCCAATATCCTGCATCTGACAACCGTATGTCTGATCTTTGTCAGATTTTCCACAATATAACCGCTTACCTTTGCCAGACAGAACAGATATGCTTTTCCGTCGCCGAGCCGGATGTCGCCAAGTGTACTTCTGTCAATCCCAAGGTGCATCAGTGCCCCAAGGAAATCCCTGTGTCCCAGATCTTCCGCAAATTTTTTCAGTGCCGGTGCGATCTCCACACACACGATCGGAAACGGTTCTTCATAGCCCAGACTTTCCTCACTGCCAAAACGGATCACACACCTCTCACAGCCTTCACTGCCGCCTGATATGGTATATTCCATGCCCGGTCTTTGCGCCAGAAGCTGATAAAACAGATCCTGCTCTGCCAGCGTCAGAAATCCGGTAAATGTATAATGGTTATTCCGATAAGACTGCTCGCTTAAATCCAGCAGCCTTTTCTGCACAAAAATATCTTCATCTGTCATATTGTCCTCACGCCTGCTTATATATACTATCGTACTACAATCACGTACCTCTTGCAATCCCCGCAAAATCGTGCTAGAATACGCTCGTTGCGATTCCAGAAACCAAGGTCTATGGGAAAAATACCGAGTGTTCGAGACCTTCCACTCGTAAAACAAAACTAAAGGAGATATCTTTATGAAAAAAATCAATTTTCTGACACAGGCCGCCATGATCGCGGCACTTTATGTCGTCCTGACACTTGCCATCAACGCATTCGGTCTTGCCAGCGGTGCCATTCAGGTCCGCGTGTCCGAGGCACTTACGATTCTGCCTTATTTCACGCCTGCTGCCATTCCGGGGCTGTTTATCGGCTGTCTTTTAAGCAACACCATTACCGGATGTGCGCTGTTTGACATCATCTTCGGCAGTATTGCCACTCTGCTCGGTGCGGTCGGTACCTATCTGCTGCGCAGGCACAAATGGCTTGCTCCCGTTTCCCCGATCATCGCAAATACGATCATTGTTCCTTTCGTACTTTCTTACGTATATGGTACGCCCGGAACCATTCCTTATCTGATGCTGACAGTCGGCATCGGAGAAGTGCTTTCCTGCGGCGTTTTGGGCATGGTTCTTTTATTTGCACTGAACAAATACAGAACGACACTCTTCGGAGTGCAAAATTAAACATCCGCCGGTCGGAATCGCCTTCGGCGACGGCGGATGCTGCATCTGTGGGACACGATCGCAACATTTTCCCGCAGATGCCTTTTTTCTTTCAGATCTATTTACTGTATGTGATAAAGCAGTTTCCGTTCGCTTCAAAGTAATCACGCGAATCATTCATGCCCATCTTGGATATCGTTCCGCTCATCGGATTGAAGATGACCGTATTGAGCTCATTGTATCCCACAATCAGTACTGCATTTCCATCATTTAACAGTGCCATGACCGGAATGTCCTTTCCGACATAGTAAAGCACACTTTCCATGCTGCATCCGGTCAGATCGAGCACCTTGTCATCCGGCAGATTTTCCTGCAGGATATCAAACAGCGACTTTCCGGCCTGCAGAAGCTGCATGCTGTTTCTGCTGACACCCTCAAAGGACAGGATCGTATCAATGCAGACCGCAACACTGCTCCGTTCCTCCGAAACAGCATCCGCCGTGATCTTCATGATCTGATTGACGTTACTTCTGTTGCTCTTCTCCCAGATGCAGTTTCCGTTTTCATCAATCACTTTCCCGGACAGGGCATCCGCCTTTGACACCGCTTCTCTTGGCTGCTGCACGATCGCAGAAAGCCTGTAGCCGTCATATACATAATAGCATTCCTGCTTTTCCTCTTCCTGCGGCAGATGAATAGAACGCTCTCCCTCATACATGACCTGTTTCGGCGTCAGATATTTCATCTTATCCGATTTCAGACTGCTCTTCATGGCAAGCTGTGCAATCTTTTCATAATCCTTTGTCGCAACGACCTCAACCGTATTTTTCTGCGTTGTCTCCGGCAGATCGTTCATGATCTGGTCATCCGCCACCGCTGTATAGCCACCGTTTCCATCCGCGCTCACACGGTGCAGATCGATCTGGTTTCCGTTGATCTGTGCTTCCAGCACATAAATACCGTTCTTATTGTAATCCTTTAAAATATCTCCGCTCTCATTCTGGATCTTCACATCATACATCAAAAACAGCGTATTTCCCATAGTATCCTTTGTAATATCTGTCCGATATGCCAGTCCGTAGATCAGATCCTCGTTCATAAAGCCAAGCGGTCTGATACATCTGCCGCTTCCCGCCTCGATCTTTGTCTGCCTGCCTGTATTCAGGTTCAGAAGGATGAGCTCCTGACTGTCATCCACATCCCCGGTCAGCCATGCGATCATCCGGTTACTTTCGGATACACGGTAGCTGCCCTGTATCAGATTTTCCTGCAGTGCGGTATAGCTCTTTTCCACCAGATCGATCTGATAGATCACGTGATCCAGGATCAGGAACAACTGGTTTTTATTATTGACATAGGCAAGCTGTGAAATATCCTGCATCAGCCGCTGGGAAGAGCCTGTATAAGGGATATATACCTCTTCCTCGATCGTATTCAGCATACTGTTGTAGTAATAACAGCCGACACCGACACTGCCCTCGTGATTGCCACGGTTCATATAGCCGTATACCAGAAACCGCACATTTCCTGTCTCATCTACGCTGGCGATCCTGATCCCGCCATCCTGATACAGTGTCCTGCTGTCCACATTATTCTGATCGTAAAAACCAAACAATAATGCAGTCTTACTGTCTGTCAGGTTAATTGAGAACAATCGGTTTTCCTTCACAAACGCAAATACATTACCGTCTTCGCTCTCCGCCAGCTCCAGATTGCCATCGCTGATACCCAGTGACAACTTATTATTTGTATAGGAAACTGCTTCCGGTTCAAAATAAGAATCCATGTCTCTTTCATAATCAAGCAGATACATACGTTCCGCCGTGTATCGGATATAGTAATACTCCGTCACATTATAATACCGACAGCCATCCGCCATATCAACAGACAGCGCATAACGCAGCTCGACATTTGCCACATACGGATTGATCCTTCGGACATAGACCTCCGGCTCTGTTTCTTCTTTGACGGACAGATCCCCCCAGGTGATCTGCGCAAAGCTCGAATGGATCGTCACCTTACTGTAGGTTGTATTATCTCCGTCCGCGTTGGACTCCAGATATTTTGTCAGCTCCTGTGCACGATCCTTGTCAAAGCTTCTGCTGTGGAAATCCAGCGCAAAAGCCGTCATATCACTCACATGGTATGCTGCATCTGCCAGCACGATCCTTGTATAATAATAGATCGTCCTGCCTTCCGTATCCGTCAGCTTCAGGCAGAAAGAATATTCGGTATTCTCCTCAAGAAGATCCTTCAGCACAAGATCCACATATGCCATGTCTTCCGACTCTGTAAAACTGCCTGCCTCCGTATCCTCGACAAGACGCTGTCCATCTGCCGATCTTACCTCATAGGCAAGTGCGGAAATGCTGTCCGCATACAGGTCGATCTGCAGGGAGATCTTACGATCATCCTTTTGCAGCGGCGATATCGTATCGTCCAGCTGGCTGCAATCCATTTCCTGATCATAGCCATGCAGACAGTTGATGCGTGTATCACCCTCCATCACATAGACGAGCGGATACGTTGCCTTTGGCATTTCTGCCGTGATATCCGTATTTCCTTTATTCATAAAATGATCGATCATCAGCATTGCGATCAGAAACATGATGACCGTATATACTATCTTCAAAATTGATTTCTTCACGTTATTACCTCTGGACTGCCTCTCCCGTTAAAAGATCATATAATGTCTGATGACAGGAAAGTGCATCAAGCAGCTCCTTTACCTTTTCTACAGAAGGACGTTTTTGCATGCCCTTCTTTTTCACGCCGCGCAGGAGCAGGTTTTTCGGCGTATGTGCCATATCGATAAATTCCATGATCTGTGTTTCATAACCATAGCATTCCATCAGCTGTGCCCGGACTGCGTCTGTCAGGATCGCAGCCATACGATCCTTTAAGATCCCATAGGAAAGCACAGAAGAAAGCATATCACATTTGATCTGTCTGTTCAGCTCATGCTGACAGCACGGAACAGTCAGGATCACGCTCGCATTCCAGAAAATTGCCTTTGCGATCGCATAATCCGTCGCCGTATCACATGCGTGCAGTGTTACGACCATATCGACTTCTTCCTTTTCACAGTAGTTTTTAATATCGCCTTCCAGAAAGTGCAGGTTCTCATAGCCATACTGATCCCGCAGACGGTTACAGTGCTGGATCACATCTTTTTTCAGATCCAGTCCGATCACATCGATATCATACCCTTTTAAAATTTTCAAATAATAATAAATGGCAAATGTCAGATAGGATTTGCCACAGCCAAAATCCACGATGGAAATCTTTCTGTCCTGCGGAAGCGCCGGCAGTACATCCTCGATATATTCCAAAAAACGGTTGATCTGTTTGAATTTATCATATTTCGTACGCACGATACTGCCATCCGCATTCTGTACACCAAGCTCCTGCAGAAACGGAACACAGACACCTTCCTGCAGAATGTAGTTCTTTTTACGGTTGTGGGATAATCTGTCTTTATTACATGTCCCCCTGTCTCCCATAGCAGGGATTCGTTCATCTGATACACTGTTTCCGGTTCTTTCCGGTTTCTTTGCCGCCCGCTTCTTCACGGTAGCTTTCCCATTCTTACTGATCATTGCAGTCACCTGACAGTCCGCTGCCTGCAGGGAAAATTGCCGGAAATCAGCTAAAAGTAACATGATTTCCGCGATCAGCTCTTACTTTTCATAATTAGTATGAAACACCTGTGTTCCCACATAGCTTGTCATTTGGAAAAACAGCCTGTCCTTCTTCTGAACCGGTCTGATTTTGACCTTGGATGCCAGAAGTGCTTTATCTTTTTCCATACCCTGTGCATTCCCGAAGGTTTCCGGCTTTTTACGCGGATCACTCAGTACGATCTGCAAAAGATCTGTATTCAGTTTTTCTTCCAGTATCTGCTTTATCCGCTCCATGTATCACATTCCCTATCTGCCTGTCTTCGAATAGTTTCATTTTAAGTTGCCTGCATCTATTCGTCAAGGTACAAATCCGCAAAAGCCCGGCCATAACGGGTCAGCTTATTACGGATTTGCAATATTCCGATCTGCCATACTAAAACTGCAGAAATCCCATATCCTTCTTATGTCTTCGCTTCAATACTTCATTCAACAGGATCAGAAATACAAGTTCATCAATTCCTTCCTGCACAAGCACTTTATAAAGCGGATCCTCCGGTTTTGTCTGTTTTTTCATTTTATCAAGAAGTTTTGCCGAAAGTCTGCGCAGCATAAACTGATCCGGGTATGCATCGTAGATCATGCTGCCATCATAATCCAATATGCTGATCGACTTCACAATTTCCCGCTGCAGCATTCTGGCGCCGTTTAAGTACATCTGCTGGAAATATTCCAGATCTTCTACCATTCCGTTTTCCTTGGTATACGCGACTGTAGGATATGTCATATAAAAAGGAAGCACATTTATTTTTTTCATGCAGACCTCAAACTGCTTTTCTCTATATATATGACAAAAGAAAGGGAGCTGTTACATAACAGCTCCCGCAAAATTTTGCTCTTCTATTTGACTGTTTCGATACGTGCTATTGCACGCTGCAGCGCAGTCTCCGCTCTTGCGACATCGGTCTCGTTTGTCTTATGCGAAAGACGTTCTTCCGCTCTTTCCTTTGCCGCCTCCGCTCTGTCCAGATCGATCTCCTGCGGCCATTCAATGATCTCCGCCATGATCGTTACCTTATCCGGCAGTATTTCTACAAAACCGGCGTGCAGAGCAGCTTCACGCGTTTCGCCATTTTCTTCCGTAATGGTAAGAATACCCGGTTTGATGATCACCGTCATCGGGATATGGTGCTTGTAAATACCAATCTCTCCCTCTGTCGTATTAAACTCGACCATGACAGCCTCACCTTCGTAAAAAACGCGATCCGGTGTGATAATCTTCAGTTCAAAGTTTCTTTCATCTGCCATCCGGTCTCACTCCTTACTTTACGCGGGCTACCACATCATCGATGCTTCCGGCATTTAAGAAGTAGCTTTCCGGAATATCATCATGCTTACCTTCCAGAATTTCCTTGAAGCCTCTGATCGTTTCTGCAATCGGTACGTATTTTCCTTCGTAGCCTGTAAACTGTGTAGCAACGAAGAATGGCTGAGATAAGAATCTCTGGATCTTTCTGGCACGGTTTACGACCAGCTTGTCATCTTCGCCAAGTTCATCCATACCAAGGATTGCGATGATATCCTGTAATTCTTTGTATTTCTGTAAGATTTCCTGTACACCACGTGCTACTTCATAGTGCTCCTGTCCTACGATACGAGGATCGAGGATACGGGAGGTAGACTCCAGCGGATCAACTGCCGGATAAATACCAAGCTCTGAAATAGAACGGGAAAGTACGGTTGTTGCATCCAGATGGGCAAATGTTGTAGCCGGAGCCGGGTCAGTTAAGTCGTCCGCCGGTACATAAACTGCCTGTACAGAAGTAATGGAACCATTCTTTGTGGAAGTGATTCGCTCCTGCAGGGCACCCATTTCTGTCTGCAGTGTCGGCTGGTAACCTACAGCGGAAGGCATACGGCCTAAAAGCGCTGATACTTCGGAACCTGCCTGTGTAAAACGGAAAATATTATCAATGAATAAAAGTACGTCCTTACCGCCTTTATCACGGAAGTACTCTGCCATTGTCAGTCCTGTCAGACCGACACGCATTCTGGATCCCGGTGGCTCATTCATCTGACCGAATACCATGGTTGTCTTATCGATAACGCCGGATTCTGTCATTTCATGATATAAGTCATTTCCTTCTCTTGTACGTTCTCCAACGCCTGTAAATACGGAATATCCACCATGCTCGGTTGCGATATTACGGATCAGCTCCTGGATCAGTACAGTCTTACCTACACCTGCACCACCGAATAATCCGATCTTACCACCCTTCTGATACGGGCAGAGAAGATCGACTACCTTGATACCGGTTTCGAGAAGCTCTGTCTCTGTAGACTGCTCCGCAAACTGAGGTGCCGGTCTGTGGATCGGTTCATAGTCCACATCTGTAGGCTGTTCTTTATTATCAATTGCCTCACCTAAGACATTGAAGATTCTTCCTAATGTCTTTTCGCCGACAGGTACGGTAATCGGAGCGCCTGTTGCGATCGCATCCATTCCTCTTACCAGTCCGTCAGTCGGTCCCATGGCAATACATCTGACAGTGTCGTCGCCCAGATGCTGTGCCACTTCTACAATGAGCTTTTCGTTTTCGCCACGCTCGATGCGAATTGCTTCGTTAATCTCCGGAAGGTTGCCTTCCGCAAACTTGATATCAAGTACAGCACCGATAACCTGCGTGATCTTTCCGATTGTCTGTTCTGCCATTGTTTTCTATTCACTCCTTTTCTAGCTGATGGCCTCCGCACCTGCTATAATTTCGGTTAATTCCTGCGTAATAGTTCCCTGACGGGCTCTATTGTATTGTAAAGCCAATGAATCAATCATTTCTTCAGCGTTGCTTGTTGCTGAATCCATTGCCTGCATACGTGCACCGTTCTCACTTGCGACAGCATCTACCATTCCGCCAAAGATCAGACTTGTGATATATTTCGGAATGATCAGGTCAAGTGCTTCCGTTTCCTCCGGTTCGAAGTTCATCAGAAGCTTATCGTCTGCATCTGTCTTTGTCTCCGCTGCTTCCGTCTCCTGCCCGCTGACCGGGAGAAGCTTTAAAAACTGCGGGATATGGACAACGGTATTTTTGAATGCGGTGTATGCCAGATAGATCTCACCGACCTCACCGTCTGAAAATGCTTTCAGAACAGTGTCTGCGATATTCATGGCATCGATATAAACCGGTTCGTCGATCATATCGGAATAATCGGCAGCGATCTCATAACCGGCTCTCTCCAGTGCGTCTTTTCCTTTTTTACCGATCGCGTAGATCTTCAGATCTTCTTTTTTCAGATCCTCATTCTTTGTGATCAGCTTTATGACATTGGAGTTGTAACCACCGGCAAGACCTCTGTTACTTGTGATGACAATGACTGCTTTTTTGCTGCTTTCACCGGCCTTTAAATAAGGATGATTGATCGTTCCGGCTTTGGCAAGCATGGATTTGACAGTCTCATACATGCATTCAAAATATGCCTTTGATTGTTCTGCACGCGTTTTTGCTCTCTGCAGCTTAACAGTGGATACGAGCTTCATTGCTTTCGTGATCTGCTGTGTACTCTGAACAGATTCCTTGCGCCTTTTGATACTTCTCATTGAAGCCATGCGTGTTCACCTATTCTTTCTGCAATTTACTTAAACTGTGCCTTGAATTCTTTGATTGCCTTTACAAAAATCTGTTCTGTCTCTTCGGAAATTACCTTTTCCTCTGCAATGTTCTTTGGTACTTCAGGATACTTGGTATCCAAAAATTCAAAGAGCTCTGCTTCAAATCTTGTAATATCCTCAACCGGGACATCCAGAAGATATTTATTGGTTGCTACATAAATAATGATAACCTGATACTGTACAGGCATCGGCTTGTACTGAGGCTGCTTCAAGATCTCTCTGATTCTTTCACCCTGTGCCAGCTTTTCCTTGGTATCTGCATCCAGTTCGGAACCGAACTGTGCGAATGCAGCAAGCTCACGGTACTGTGCAAGCTCCACACGGATAGGAGCAGCGATCTTTTTCATTGCCTTGATCTGCGCAGAACCACCTACACGGGATACGGAAAGACCTGCATTAACAGCCGGACGGAATCCGGAGTTAAACATTTCTGTTTCCAGATAGATCTGACCGTCTGTGATGGAAATAACATTGGTCGGGATGTAAGCGGATACGTCGCCTGCCTGTGTTTCGATGATTGGGAGTGCTGTTAAGCTTCCTCCGCCGTATTCATCACTCATACGGGCTGCACGCTCCAGCAGTCTGGAATGCAGATAGAATACATCACCCGGATAAGCCTCACGGCCCGGTGGACGACGAAGGAGCAAAGAGAGTGTACGGTAAGCAGTTGCATGCTTACTTAAGTCATCGTAAATTACGAGAACATCTTCTCCGTTCTCCATCCATTCCTCACCGATCGCACATCCTGCGTACGGTGCAATATACTGTAATGGTGCAAGCTCACTGGCTGTAGCCGCTACAACCGTTGTATAGCTCATGGCACCGAATTCTTCTAATGTTTTGACAAGGCTTGCTACGGTAGATGCTTTCTGACCGATCGCAACGTAAATACATTTTACGCCCTGTCCTTTCTGATTGATGATCGTATCGATCGCGATCGCCGTCTTACCGGTCTGTCTGTCACCGATAATAAGCTCACGCTGTCCTCTTCCGATCGGAACCATGGAATCGATAGCCTTGATACCTGTCTGAAGAGGTGTGTCTACACTCTTTCTTGTGATTACGCCGGATGCCACACGTTCGATCTGACGGTATTTGTCTGTCTGGATCGGCCCCTTGTCATCGATCGGCTGACCAAGTGCGTTTACGACACGTCCCAAAAGAGCATCGCCTACAGGTACTTCCACAACTCGTCCTGTTGTCTTTACGGTATCGCCTTCACTGATATTCTTCTGGCTGCCAAGAAGTACTACACCGACGTTGTCTTCCTCGAGGTTCATGACCATTCCGTACACTTCACCCGGGAATTCAAGAAGCTCGCCCTGCATTGCCTTTTCAAGACCATGCACACGTGCAATACCGTCTGCTACCTGAATAACAGTACCGACTTCCGATACTTCAAGCTCTGACGCATATCTCTTGATCTGATCCTTAATCACTGAACTTATTTCTTCTGGTCTTAAATTCATGGATCTTTCTGTTCCTTTCTAAATACTAGCCGGCTATGCCAGCTGAATTTTCATAAGCTGTTTTTTCAGCTCATTAAGCTTCGTTGCAATACTGCTGTCCACGACATGATCCCCGATACGGATCACAAGACCGCCGATGATAGCTGCATCTGTGCTGTAGTGCATCTCCATAGCGGTATATTTTGTCGTTTCAAGAAGCTTTTCTTCGATCTGTTTTTTCTGCCGGTCGGAAAGTGCGGCGGCACTTTTGACATAGGCTACACCAATGCCTTTTTCTTCCTTGACTGCATTCCGGAAATACTGCAGGATGCTGTCAAGATCCGCATAACGTCCTTTCGTGATGAGCAGTCTCAAAAAGCCAACCAGCTCCTTGTCGATCCGTCCCAAAAAGACATTGTCGACAATTTCCAGCTTGTTTTCTTTATCGATCTTTGGATGATTCATTAATTTGGAGAAGTCCGGATTTTTGGCAAGCACCTCGGATATGACATCGATCTCCTCTGTAAAGACATCAATCTTATCCTGCTCCATTGCGAGCTCAAACAACGCTTCTCCGTATGTCTGGGATACTAGCTTAGCCATGTGCTTTCACCTATTTCCTTTAATGTCTCGTCAATCAGGCCGTCGCTTACTGTTGTATCAATGTTAGCTGCCACAACCTTACCTGCCATTGCAGACGCGATCTGGATCATTTCCTTCTTCACATCATCCGCTGCTTTCTTCTTTTCAAGCTCAGCTTCCGCATTTGCTCTTGCAATGATACGGGTTGCTTCTTCTTTTGCTTTTGCAACGATATCCGCTTCATTTGCCAGTGCTTTCTGTCTTGCTGCACTTAGGATCTCTTCCGCCTGCTTGTCAATGTCGCGGATGCGGTTTTCATAATCTTCCTTCAGTGCGATAGCATCTGCCTTTTCTGTCTGTGCTGTCTCAATATCATCCGCAATACGGCTTTGTCTGTCTGATAAGAACTTTCTGACCGGATTAAACAGGAAATGGGACAGAAACAGAAATAATGCAAAGATCGCAATGATCATCAGAAACGCATCATGCAAAAGCTGCCAGTCAAGATCAAATAATCTTGTCATACCTGCTTCGCTTTCTGCCAGTACGAAGGTCGTACTTAGTATCGTATTCAAGCCATTAGCCTCCTTTCATGATTTGTCCCGAAGGTCTTTATTTTGCTAACGGTTTTACGAATAATAACAGCATAGCAATAAGTAAGCCGTAAAGACCTGTTGTCTCGGCAACTGCCTGTCCAAGAAGCATGGTACCTGTAATATCGGATTTTGCGCCCGGATTTCTACCTACAGCTGCTGCTGCATGACCTGCTGCAATACCCTGACCTACACCAGGTCCGATACCGGCGATAACTGCCAGACCGGCACCGATTGCTGAACAGCCTAAGATAAAGTTTGTGTTAAATTCCATGTTTTGTTTCCTCCTTAATTGAAATGAATAACTTTCTTTAATTGTCCCCAATCGCATCCGCTACATATGTCATTGTCAACATACAAAATACATATGTCTGGATTGCTCCTGAGAATAAATCAAAATAAACATGCAGCGCTGCCGGCCAGAAAACGGCAAACCATTTCAGCAGTCCATAAACCAGCGCCATCATGACAGTTCCGGAAAGCACGTTTGCGAACAAACGAAGTGACAAGGAAATCGGAACAGCCACATCACCAATGATATTGATTGGTGCCCAGAACGGCCACGGCTCACATAATCCTTTAATGACTCCGCTGACCTTCTGATACTTGAATTTGTTAAAATGAATGATTGCAAAAGTCATAACACCAAGCGGAAGCGTCACTCCATAATCCGCTGTCGGTGGCCGGAGCCCCAATAGTCCGGAAATATTGCTGATGAAAATAAAGATAAATATGGTTCCGATGTAATTGGCAAACTTTGATGCACTTTTGCCCATGGTACCTTTTACCATATTGTCCAGCATTTCCACAATGATCTCCACAACATTCTGGAAGCCTGTCGGCACATCACTTGCATGCTTCATTGCACGATTGGCACATAATGCAAAAATGCCAAGAATCAAAAATACAATGAGGACACATACATGTGTTGTTGTTATCCACACGGTATGACCAAACCACTTATAGGAAAAGACGCCATGTACCATGAAATCTACTTCCTGATCTGCGGATAACAAAATACCCTGACCCATACATTCACCTCCTGAATAATTTATGAGTAAACGGCTGTAAATACGCCGCTACTTTCAAACCCATGATGCCTAAAAAGGCTACGACCGGATTTCCGATACCGGAAAGCCATAAAGCAAATATCACCACAACGACGATCCCGTATCTGAGCAGATTATGCAGCTGCATCTTTTTCACCGCACCGCTTTCGCCCAGATCCAGTGCCATATTCAGCGACCACGCCATATGGACTGCCATGCCCATGGCACATAAAATACCGGTAAGAAGACCGATACTGTAAAATAAACGGTCTTTTACAAAAATAAGACCAACTGCCTCACAGACCACGCCATATAACAAAATACCGATCAGAAGATCCGGCAGTACATCACTTAAACCGTTTAACCAGTTTTTTAATTTCTGCATGTTTGCTCCGTTTCTCCCTCAAACTGTTCTCTCTGCCGCACAGAAACCGTCTGCCCTGATGGCACTGTCATTCAGCGGTCCCCGGAAGGATCGTCATCCTGCGGCGTCCTGTCGATCCTGTGCGCCTTCACATCGGCTCTGCGCTTCTTCCGCCCGGAATCATCCCCGGCCGTGCGCATCGCAAAAATATAAATATTCCGAAAACCGGCTAAGGCACCGACAAAAAACAGGATGACCGATAAAAATGAAGTGCCTAAAAGCTTGTCCAGATACATCCCCGCACCGCCGCAAAGGACGATCGGCACGAGCATATTGATGCCAAACTGTGTGATCATCGCAAGTGACCGGTATACGCTTCTGTCATATCCGTTTTTTTTCTGCTTTTTCGGATTTTTCAATTCACACCTCATCCTGATCGAACTGCTTTACATTATACTCATTTTTTTTCGGACTGTCTACCAAAATACCCATTTTATTTTTTTCTTTAGAGTTCGGTTTTCTTATTTTTTGTCATATCTGCGCACTGTACATTTTCCTCATTTTATTTTCTTTCTTCTCATTGACTTTTTGTACTGCGCAGAGTACGATTTGTGTAATTAATGTCATGCATCGAAGATGCATGATGTAGCATCCGCCGTCGCCGAAGGCGATTTTGACCGGCGGATGTTCCCGAAATGTCATGCATCAAAGATGCATGATGCAGCCTCACTCATCTGCGAAGCAGATTTTGCATGAGCGAGGTTCCTGTCAGAGCCATATAAGGAGAACCTCTATGAAAGAATTCTCTCTCTATCGTAAACGGATTATTCCGGATGAATGTATTTTATTGAAAAATGACCATATTGTTTCCTTTGAGAACAACCGCCTGGTCACAACATGGTCGGCGCTCCATCCGAAAAAAGACCTGCACCACGGTATTTCCTGTTATTTTCTGGAGCATGGTATCAAGGTCAGCAAATTCTATTATGAGGATGGCAGGCTGCTTTACTGGTACATTGATATTATCACGCACAGCTGGAATGAGGACAAATCCTCTCTGACGGTGATCGATCTTCTGGCTGATGTCCTGATCTATCCCGATGGTTTTGTAAAAGTTGTGGATCTGGACGAGCTTGCAGACGCAGAGGAAGCGGGCATCATCACAAAGGATCAGCTTCTGAAATCCCTGCGCACGCTGGACAAGCTGCTTGGCATGATCTATTCCGGGGATTTTAAACGGATCCGGGATTATGTGGAGAGCTTTGAATAACGTAAAAGAGCATACTATATAAAAAGCAGGAAGATAATACAGACGCAATCACGCCCGGCTACCCTGCGATTTATCTGCTCGTATTTGCACAGTCTCCGGCCACCAAAAAGCGTGGTGGACGCTCCGACTGGCAAGCGAGCGATAAATCTCGGTCGCCCGTGCAAAAGATTGCTTACTGTATTATCTTCCTTTTTTATTACGACTGCCACGTCTACTACTGTATCTGCTCCAGTATGTACGGATCCTTGATCTTTTCATCCTCCGCAAAGAATAAGATCTTCGTCAGCACCTCTGCCGTCTTTGGATCATCATCCACAAATGGCAGGAAAATTCGTCCGCGCCTCTGCGAATGAACCGGAAGTACATTGATCATCGGTCCTGCCTCCTGATGCACCACACCACTTCCGAGATGAACCGTATAATTTGCGCGTTTTCCTTCTATCACAGCATGGTTCTTTGTGAAAGTCACATTAGTCAGTCGGAATAATGGCATTGTAAACTCTGCGATCGCCTTTCGCATTTCCACCGTAGAGTGAGAGGTCTCCGGATCCACACCGCCCGCATGCGCCACGCTGACAGCCATATCCACATCCCGCATTACCTCGGAAAACAAAATATCCGGGATTTCCTTCAGTTTCAGATCTTTTCCCGTTTTTCTGTCTGTAAATACAACCCATTCCAGCGTCGGAGCTTCTATATCGGATGGTGAGAACCAGTCTGCCAGCGCATAAATCCTTGCCACGATATTTTCCTTATAATACACCTTCTGCAGGCCATCTTCGATATCTGCCACCCAATGTCTTGCTTTCAAACAGCCCAGCGTTTTCTTCGTCTGGATCTGATTGCCCGCATAGCGAAGGGAATGCTCCATATTCAGTTCTTCTTCTGTTTTTACGTACAATTCCCTGAATACCTGTTTAAACGGCTGTATGATCTGATGATCAAATACATACTTCTGGAGCATATGCCATTTGCCCGCCGTATACATCTGGAACGGATGCGCCACAGTCATCTTTGCATCATCCGCAAGCTGCATTGACTGCATCTCTCCATCCTCTGCCGGTACATAAAATGTAGCTTCTGCAGCAAAACCAAGTATGTCATCCTCTGTTTTGAACACCAGCGCAGCGACCATATCGTGTACGACTGGATTTTCCAGCATTCCTTTTATTTCCGAATATGCATAAGTCTCCTGGCTCTCCATTGTGGCTTCCAGCATAGCCTTTGTACGCCTTGCCTGCTCTGTCAGCTGCTTTTTGGCATCTGTCAGCTCCAGCACATACGGATCTTTCCTGCTCTTTGCCGGAACACTCTTGAGCTGCCTGCCATTCTTTTCACAAATGACCGCACATTTGCCGCCCTCTTCCATTTCCAGCCATATGGATAGTTCGCCGACTTCATGCGGTTTGAAATATTCCGCCATTTCCTGCGCCACCAGCCCCTCCATGCGCAGAACAAGCCTTGTCACATCCTGATAGCCGGCGCTTACTGCCATGTTGCGCATGGCTATCTCAACTGCAGCCGCCTCGCTTGCACGCCGCTGGGCGCCAAACTGCTTACTTTCCTTTTTGAATTTCTGCAAAAACAGATACCTGTCTTTGATCTGTGCCTCCTTTTCAATCGGCAAAATCCCGACCGCCATGAGGAGATCTTTGTTTCTCTTTGCCTCGATCTCGGCAAACAGCTTTTCTTCTTCATATTTACCAAGTGCGGCATCTGCATATTTTCTGGCTCTTATATGTTTCGCGCCGTCTGATATGTATTTTGCAGCCTTGTATATGAGTTGGAAGCGCTGATCCCCCAGCTTTTCATATACCTCTGTAAACCACTTCTTATCAAAAGCACCCGCATTCAGTTCATCCACCTCAAGCGGCGTATATCTGGCGATCATTGCCTTTCTCTTATCATCAAACATTTCATTCATATGCGCCATGAAATAATAGCAGCCGGCCGTAAATCCATCCCAGCCAAGATATGCTCCGACAATGTCGATCCATTCCGGTGCATACATAGCAGCCTCGATCAAACGCGCTTCACTGATATCCGTTCCTTCCAGACAAGACCGCAGCGTGTCTGCATTATCGTTTACAGCAGGCATACAAACCTGCAGCAGATGAGACAGGCTATTCTTCTTGCTGACCTTCTGCCGTCTGCCATAGCTATAACTGCCGCTAAAATAGGTAGATCTCTCCAGTGGCTCCTTACCGAGTGCAGCCAGTATTCTGACAAAATACGCTGCTCCGTATACGCGTTTCAGTCCATATACATATGGTGAAAATTCTGTCTCTGTATCTCCTCTTGTCAGCTCTGCTTCCATTACAAGCGCCGACATATCTGTATAAAGCTTTTTGGCGATCTCCAGACATGTCTGATCCTTTTCAGTCAGATTTCCGGACGGCGCATGGAGCAGGATCTGTTTCACGCTGTCCATTCGTTTTCTTTCTGCCCAGCCCCATTTCCATTCATAGCCTCTGATTTGCCGTTGTCTGTCGTGTTCTGTAATATACTGCATCACATTCGATACACATTCCAGGCTCTTATCCAGTGGATTGCCCTCAAAAGCCATCTTGTACATATAATCCCGGCTGATCAGCCCATGATTGTGCGCCGCAATATAAGTGGAAAGACTCGGTATTTCCATTATATTCCAGCTATGTACCCAGTAATGATATCCCGGTTCATTGATCACATCCGCCAGTATCCGGAAATCATGCGCCTTTGCCAGCGCATAGTTGTATGGGAACAACCTGACAAATATTTCCTCTTTATAAGCAGCCTCCGCAGAACCTGCATCCGGTACCTTTCCGCCACCGCTGTGGGCAGGTGAGATCCTGCCTGCCAGTATCATGATCTGTTCATGCGTCAGCACGCTCCGGTGACACAACGTCTCCCGTTCCTCTGTTTCTTCCATAAAATTATTTCTGCGCTTTTTCCCCCGGAATGTATAGATCAGGTCCTCCTTCCGGCTTAAAAGGTAGTCCGCTGCAACCACAGCCAGCTTTCTCTCATCACTGTCCGGTACAAATTTCTGATACAGATAACTGATGACTGCTCTGATATGTGCAATGTAGCCAAGGCTAACCCTTTCCCCTGTATACTGCCGCCCAAACAGGTCTGCCACAAAGCTCTCACAGTACTTTTTAAAATCTTCCTTATCATTGTTATATCCCTGTAAATATACATAAGCCTGCATACATACTTCCGGAGTCTGTATTGTCTTTTCATAAAAATCCAGCCACAGGTCTTCCAATATGATGCTTTCGTCATCCGCCGCAACATAAATCCCCGGCTGTTCGCCAAGCATACAGATTTCCCCATTTCTGTTTTCATATTCATCATATTTATGGGCATCAATGAGGGCATCCAGCTTCCGCAGGATTTCTCCCGGATCTGTTATTCCAGCCTTTGCTCCGTTTAATATTCTGTCCTTCACCTTCAGAAGAGTTCCTGCCAGCTTACCTGCACTTCCTGCAAGTTTCCTTGTGGTAATCCCGCTGTCCGGAAAATATCTGTTATAAAATTCCCTGCATTCTGCCAGATAATCCGCATCAAATACAGGCGTATAGTCCGCATTTACATCATACAGCCCATAGCCTTGTGCAGCACCTGCTTTGTCCTCTGTCTCATTTCGGATCTCCCGGATCAGGATCTGTTCCTTCGTGGAAACTTTGATCCCCTTCTGCTCCATTTCATCCATACAACCTGCACATGCTGTAAACAAGTTCTGTCTTTTGTCATCATTTTTAAGCTGCAGAAGAATATCCAGTCCTGCTGTTCTCTTTTCCTCTTTTGCGTCAGTAAGCAGTCTGCAGATCATCTGCTCCATCTCTGTTCCATCCAGCTTGTAAAGGATGGATAATACAGTTTCCCGGATATCAGATTTTTTATACTTCAGCATTCCCTCAAGTCTTGCATAATCTGCCTTTGAAAGTTCCATGGCGCTGACCAGCTTTGCAGCTTTCTGTCGCGTATACGTCTCTTTATCCGCAACCGCATCTACCAGTATTTCTCTCTGTCTGTCATTTGCAGGTTCTCTGACCAAAAGAAGCAACAGTGTATCCCTGCTGTAGTGGGAAATATCTATCTCCTGCAGCATCTCTGCAATATGCGTGATCTTATCCTCATCACGGAGGGCACTTGCACAGATGGCAAGACGCATGATCACATCCGAGCGGTCAAGATATTCTGCATTCCATGGGAATACACACGGAGCGATCTCCAGCCGTTTTTTCGGAATACGTGCAAGAATATCTTCCAGAATATCATAGATTTCCTGGCATTCCTGTCTGCTGTCAAAGTATTTCTCCACCTCCGCATATGTCTTTTCCCGGAGCACGCCACTGTAGCGTTTCCCCTCCTCATAGACCAGTTCATTCATATAAGACGCGAAATCCGGCATAAAGCTTGGCAGCATAACGGTCATGGTATCCATTTCATCCGAAAACTGCCGGATAAATGTCTTTGCCACTTTATGGGTGTATACCATGCCAAGATTCATAGACTTGATATACATGCCGAAAACCATTCTCTGATGCCTGCTGCCGGTTAGCGCCAGCTTATTCATAACAGCGCACGCCTCATCCAGATCGAAAAATCCATAGCTCCACAGAGCCAGATAGATCTGCATGGCATCCTCGCCTGCAAGTACTTCTTTTCTGGCTTTTTCATCATGCAGATAAGTGTCTATGGATAACAGTTGCTTTTTCTGGATCCTGTCAATTTTACTTTCCTCGCTTGCGATCAGTCCTGTCCATGTCGCAACTGCCCGCATGACAGAGGAATAGCGCAAGAGGTCATTTTCTTTTATCACCTGAAAAAGTGTCATAAATGCCTGCGCAGTTCCGTAATCCATATTTTCACAGATTGATTGACGAAGCCCTTCCTGCAATCTCGCCGCAAGAAGAAGTTTTCCGACAGCCTCATAAAGCTCCGTATTCTCGCTCATGAAAATACCACGGAGCATACTTGTTGTCAGCTTTGTCTGCGTGCCTTCACCAAGCAGCACATCCAGCAGAAGCCTGATAAGTTCCTCATTGCCCCGGTCAAGCTCTGCGGCGATCCAGTATTCCGATACAGCACTGTAGGCTGCAGCAGCACATTTATTCCGGTAAAAACACAGCTTGTCCGCAGGCAGTTCTTCTTTATACAAGGACACAATATCTGCCTGATAGATGCCCATCTCATGGTATGCCTTTAAAATACGGAAGTATCTGTCCAAAAATGTCGTATACCGCTTTGTCCGCATCGTTCTCCTGTAGTAGGACTCACTGACCTGCCATTTTATAATACTGTCTACAGAAACATAAAAATCCTCCAGCAGCGCATCAGGCAGCCATCCGGGCATATTTTTCAACTCTTTTCTGAAGAACTCGGACGGACGGGCTCCTTTCTTTTCAAGAAAGGATCTAAGCCGCTTACCGATCACTGTAGAGGACACACTTCCTCTATATTTGTCACTTTCATCCAGCACCTGTCTTACCTGCTCACTGTAGCTATTTCTAAGCTCCCGCGAAGCCTTATCAAATGCCTGTCTTACCTCTTTTGCAACCTTCTTCTGCTCTTCCAGCTCTTGTCTTGTTTTCTTACCTTCTCCCATGTATAGCCCCTTTCACATCTTTACCACATTCTGCCTGCCAGCATCGTCAGGCGGATAAATGTAATTTCGTTACCCTCTGCAAACTCCACTTTTTCATCCAGATTTTCCAGTTCTCTGTCTCCCAGAAAGACACGGAACAATCCATCCTCAAATCCCTGTACCGCTGTCTCGATCGCCTTTTGTACATCCGGCTTCTTTTCCCCGTATACGATCCCGAATGCAATCTTACCGATCTGTGACATATCCTCGATCTGCTCCTTGGAAAGCACCTCCTCGCCTCTGTCCATACGGTCTATATAGTCTGCCACGCAGAGCTTTACCGTTTCTCCGATCAGCTCCCGCAAACTCTCCGGTGCTTTCTCATAAGAAAATGCCACCTTATCTACCATGTTTTTACGCTTTCCAAGCTGCTTCATATTGATATACAAATGCATATGTTTTCTCCTATAATAAAAGGCACATTGATACCTGGAATCCCCTGAATTTCCAGCAACGGAACTCACATAAACTTTTTAACATATTCTTCCGTCCGATCCAGATTCTCTGCAATCTCTGCAATTGATTTACCTTTTTGCAGCCATTTGGTGATCAGTTCTTTGTCCCGGTTCTGTTCGCCCTCATTCCGCCCCTTTTTTCTTCCCTGCTCATATCTCTGATCCATTTTCATTTCTATCGTCATATAATTCTCCCTCCACTTGGAACATCAGCCCATGCAAATTTGCCTTTGGCAAATGGGCTGATGCTGCATATCAAGTTTTCATAGAAAACTTGATACATTTATCATTATCATCCCTTATCAGTTCCACTTCATTCTGAATATTTTCTGTATAGGAATCTGTTGGCTGCCCGGTTTTGAAGTAATCAAGCAGTTTCGTTGTATCCTTACTGATTCCTTCTCTATTTCCTTTTATATTTACAAAATACGTTCGCCGCTTATCCGCAAGCACCAGTTCCTTATTTTCCTTACATGTCGTCTCAAATGCAGATCTGTTTCTTCCGTTGTCTGCATTTCGATATCATACACATTACCATCGCTATCTTTGGCATAAATGTCGATACGGATTCCCTTTCCGATAAAGGTTGTTTTCATCGACTTCTGCGGCTCTACAACCTCAATCTCGATCAGTTTGATCTGCAGGATTCTCTGAAGCAGTTCCTTACATTTTTCCTTATCCCGGAATACCGTGCCAAACATGAAATCATTGGTGATACCAATCTCCTCAAAATTGATCGTCTCCGTTTTGCCTTTTCCTGTCCCCATATCCGATACGACAGTTTTTCGTTTCTGTGTCATATGACCTCCTCTTCTGTAAGCCATGCTTACCCAGAGAGGTCTGTTATACTTTGAAACCTCTCTGCTATTCATTTGTTTGTGGAATTTAAGCAGTGAAGTTTCTTGAAACGTTTAGATATATGATAGTAACTAGTCAGAGTTACCTATCATGAAATAGAAAATGGGATGGCGAGCCATCCCATATAAAATATGCTTTTGACTTTCTGCTTGCAATCAGTTTAGCATACATACCAAATGCAGGCAACCGCAAATATACTATTACCTAACTCTTAAATTCATGCGCTGTTTTCATAAAGATCAGTTCTACCATAGCAAATAGAAGCAGAGAAATAATCAATCCTAATATATCCCAAAATGTAGATTGTACAAATAGACCTATGCCTATCGGCAAAAGCGCAAGACATCTTGCAATCCCCTTACACCGACTGAATTTTTTGTTAATGGAACGCGTCATATTCTTGCCACATTTTTTACAATCCGGTTGTATCAAAACCTTGATAGAATACTGCTGCTCGCCGCAGCAATGCGGACAGATCATTTTCATTTCAAATTCCCCCTTAACTATATAAAACCTGCTGACTCGATATTTGAATAGAATTGTTAATACAAAACAGGAACATCCTAGGATAATCAATCCCTAGTAAAAGATATGTCCCCCGATCTGCTGCCCGGTCAGCCCCGGGATCGGGGTACGGAAGAACAGACAGTTTCCGACCGGTGAAGCACCTGCCATGGCATCCTGCGCTGCCTGATAGCACGATTCATTTGCACCTCTGGCAAGCACCAGTGCAAAACGTCCGCTGCCGACAGGAGAAAACTGCTTCTTCTGCATGATAACCTCCAGCACTGTAGATGGGAATAACGGACTTCTGACACGGTTCAGGACAACTGCGCCGACCGCCACCTTTCCGGTATAGCTTTCGCCGCCTGCCTCACACTCAATGATCGCTGCCATCAGATCCACATCACCGCTCGCAAACAGCACATCCGACAGATCCCTGTTGACCATTGCCTGCGACTGCAGGGACATAGCAAGCTCTTCCTTATACTGCTCCTGCAGTGTTGCGATATCACTTTCCTTCTGTGCGATCTCCTGCTCGTAAGCCAGTGCTTCCTCTTCTTTTTCCGCGATCTGATCTAAATACTGGCGTACATTCTCACTTGTTTTCTTGACATCCTCATACAGTCCTGTTGTGCTGGCATTTGCTTCCTGCTGCAGCATTTCAAGCGTTTCCTTATCCTGTTTGAGTTCCTTTTCCTTTTTTGCGATTTTTACCTGCGTATCTGCATATTCCTGCAGCATTTTGCGGTCATACTGGTTGATCATCTCAATATAATCAGCCTTATTGAGCAGGTCCGAAAAGCTGGATGCAGAAAGAAAAACATCCAGATAAGAAGTGTTTCCCTCTTCATATAAAAACTGGATCCGCTGCTTCATTTCTTCATATCGTACCTTCTGCTGCTCTTTAGCATCTGCAATCGTTTCCTGCGCCTCGGTGATCGCATTTTGCTTCTTCTCGATGATCTCATCAATTTCCAGAAGCTTACTGTTAGCCTTCTGCAACTCTTCATTCAGATTATCCAGATAGCTTTGCAGACTTGCCCGGTCTGTCTGCAGATCCTGAATACTGTCATTTGCTTTTTCCAGTCCGTTTTCCGCCTTCGCCTTATCCCGCTGTGCCTGCTCAAGCTGCTGCCCCGCCGTTGCATAGGTATACAAAGGACGCCCGATCAAACAACCGAGCGTCAATGTTGTAAATGCTATCCATTTTTTCCATTTCTTACAAAATGTCATCTGCTACATCCCTTACAGATCAAGTTCTATTTTTCTGCCGGTTCTTTCATACCGGTAATATTCCACGCCTGCTGCGTCAAACATCTTTTTCGATGCGATATTCATCGGCGTTCCTTCGTATTTATCGCAGTCATACACAACCGTTCTGATTCCCGCCTGTATGATCGCTTTTGCACACTCATTACAAGGAAACAGGGATACATACAGCTTTGTACCCTCCAGACTGCCACCGCGGTAGTTGAGAATGGCATTCAGCTCGCTGTGTGTAACAAACGGATATTTTGTCTCAAGCGCGTCGCCTTCTCTGTCCCACGGAAAATCCTCATCGCTGCATCCATTCGGGAATCCGTTATATCCCATGGAAAGAATACGATTGTCTTTTCCGACAATGCAGGCTCCCACCTGTGTATTCGGATCCTTGGAACGCATTCCCGACAACACGGAAACGCCCATAAAATATTCATCCCATGAAATGTAATCTTTTCTCTTATGATTCATAGTTTATCCCATCCGTTTTCCTGACAGATCCACATATACAGCAGATAGTGATCCTTTTTTACCCTCGCATCGTTTATGACATGAATATCACTTACTTTGTTCCGAAAATTCTGTCTCCTGCGTCGCCAAGTCCCGGTACAATATAGCAATGATCATTTAACTTTTCATCAAGCGCACCAATGTAAATATCCACATCCGGATGTGCTTCCTGCATTGCTTTTACCCCTTCCGGTGCTGCAATGATACACATAAAGTGGATGTTCTTACAGCCTTTATCCTTCAGCATCTGAATGGCTGCTACAGAAGAACCGCCTGTTGCCAGCATCGGATCGACTACAAAAACTTCTCTCTGTGCACAGTCTTCCGGAAGCTTACAGTAATATTCTACCGGCTTTACCGTAACAGGATCACGATACAGACCGATATGTCCCACCTTTGCAGCAGGGATCATTTCCAGCATACCGTCTACCATGCCAAGTCCCGCACGCAGGATCGGTACAACAGCCAGCTTCTTACCCTTCAGTTCTTTTACAGTTGTCTTGCAGATCGGTGTCTCGATCTCCACATCTGCAAGCGGCAGATCTCTTGTTGCTTCATAACACATCAGCATTGCGATCTCGCTGATATTCTGTCTGAAATCCTTTGTTCCTGTTTCCTTTTTACGGATAATACCGATCTTGTGCTGGATCAGCGGATGATCCATAACAACAACTTTACTCATACTTTTATCCTCCTGTTTTGTAAGTTCTTCATTCCTTTTGTGCCTTTGCTTCACTTTACAATGTATTTCTCCAAAACGCAAGTACACAGCCTATTATGCCTCGATCTGATCAATTCTTCTCTGATGTCTTTCTTCTCCCGAAAATTCTGTTTCAAGGAAGGTATCGACGATGGAAAGTGCCAGATTCGGTCCTACGATCCCTGCTCCCATTGCCAGTACATTGGCATCGTTATGCAGTCTTGTCAGCTTTGCGGAAAGTGTATCCGCACAGAGTGCAGCACGGATTCCCTTTACCTTATTGGCTGTGATGGAAATACCGATCCCCGTTGTACAGATCACGATTCCTTTCTCACATGTCCCATCCGCCACCGCGTTAGCCACTGCTTTTCCGTAAACCGGATAATCGCAGGAGCTTTTATCGTAGCAGCCTACATCCTTTACTTCATATCCTTTTTCTTTTAAATGTGCTATCACAGCTTCCTTCAGATCAAATCCGCCATGATCACTGCCTATTGCTATCATCTGTTTCCTCCTGATCTGCATCTATTATTTTATGACCTGCTGCCTTCAGCAGCCTGTTCATAACAGCCTGTCCGATCCCTTTATCCGAAAAGCCTTCCGTATACATGAAGTCCATTCCTTCATCATCAAACTCACGGAGCATCCGGAAAAGGTCCTTTGCGATCTGCGCAAGATCATCCCTGTTTCCCGTTACCTTAACGGAATCCGCCTGATAGGCGCTGCCATCTTCCCCTGCAGCGATCACGCCGACTTTATATCCCTGCGCACGCTTTTTATCTACTTCCTGCTGGAGCCGTTTTCTGACATGATCAGCCTGTCCGCTGATGATCGTCAGCTCACCCTTTGGCGCATAATGCTTATATTTCATGCCCGGCGCTTTCGGCTTTGCATTTCCACTGACACTGAACATGGTCGGATCCTGCAAAAGCTCCGGCAGAATTTCCTGCATCATTTCATAGGTCACATAGCCCGGCCTGAGGATCATCGGCTTTTCTCCCGTTACATCCACGATCGTGGATTCCACGCCGATCCCGACCTGCCCGCTATCCAGCAGCATTTCGATCTTTCCGTTCATATCCTCATACACATATTTCCCCAGCGTCGGAGAAGGTCTGCCTGAGGTATTGGCACTTGGCGCTGCCACAAAGCCGCCCGCTGCCTCAATAAAAGCAAGTGCTACTTTGTGATCCGGGAAACGCACCGCAACCGTATCCAGTCCGCCGGTCGTTTCTTTGGGCACCAGATCCGTCTTTTTGAAGATCATGGTCAATGGACCCGGCCAGAACTTTTCTGCCAGCTTTTTAGCATTTTCCGGGATCTCGGCTGCGATCTTTGAAAGATCCTCCAGCCTGCAGATATGCACGATAAGCGGATTATCGCTCGGTCTGCCCTTTGCCGCATAGATCTTGCGGGAGCTGTCCGGATTCAAAGCATCCCCGCCCAGTCCGTAAACTGTCTCTGTCGGGAAAGCAACAAGACCGCCGTCCCTGATGATCTGACCAGCCTGCCTGATCGCTTCTTCATTCCATGTATGCTCTAAATCTTTGATCCACTTCGTTTCCAAATAACTCATTCCTTCTCTGCCGGATGAGGGATTTTGATGCCTCACCGTAATTCTGCTTTAGTATAGCACATTTCCCCCTGCTTTCAAACTATCTGCGCACACATTTCCGCACATTTTTCCGTTTCCGTATCAGGGTATCAGGCTGACGGCGCTTTTTGCATACCACTCACGTATTGCATCACGGCCATGGCAATATAAAATGCAAGGCGCTCCTGATATGCGCCTGTCACAAGCTTATCTGCCTCTGCCTGATTGGACAGAAAACCGCATTCCACAATGATCGTCGGAACAGTCGATTTTTTCAGCAGATAATATGTATTGTTACCCTTGGGCATCCGTTTATTGTCAGGGTCCACGCCCCTGATCAATTCCTGCTGCATGATCTGCGCCGCTTCCTTTCCGGCCTCGGAAGTCTCATAGTAAAAAACCTGTGCGCCACACACACCTTCCGCCGAATAGCTGTTCTGGTGGATGCTGACCGCCAATGCTGCACCGGACGATTCAATGAGTGCGATCCGGTTTTTCAGATCCTCTACCTTTTTACTTCCCTGATTTCCTGTATACAGACCTTTATCTTCATTTCTCGTCAGAATGACATGATAACCGTTCTGCTGCAGCAGTCTTGCAAGACGCATGGTGATCTGCAGATTGACATCTTTTTCCAGCGCGCCGTTGATTCCGATCTTACCGGGATCTTCCCCACCATGCCCCGCATCCAGCACAATGACCGGCTGCTCACCTCTTTTTTCCTGCTGCATGGTATAGATCACTGCTGTCCTCGCCAGATAATACATAGAACACAAAAGGCAGATCGCCATGATCACAGAAATCAGCTTGTTTTGCACGTTGGCCTCCACATACGATGTAGCTTTACTACATTCTATGCCAAGCTGCTCTGTGTTATGACTTTCCGCCTTCTTTTTATTCCGTCACGATTTCCTCAAGCGGCGCCTGCTCATCCGCCGTATCAGTCTGTTCTCCTGTATTTTCCGTATTCTGCACAGCTGCTGTCTCATCCGGGATCACCGGATCTATGGCAGCTTCATTCTTCACATAATTTTCTATCAGTGTCCAGACATCCGGTGTTTCCAGTCCCAGCTTCCATTCCGCAATACCGCCAAGCTGATAGGCCGACATCACCTGCAGCTTTGCTTCGAGACTCTTTGCATTTTCCAGCCAGATCTGATAGGTCACGCCATCCGCTTCAAAGGTCGCATAATCCTGACAGGTCGTTTCATCCCACGAAGCTGCCACGCCATATTGTGCCAGATAATTCGCCGCTGCAGACATGGAAAGCGCCTCACTTGTCAGGCTTTCTCCCCATTTCCAGAGTCTTGTGTAAAACGGAACCGCATTGATCACTTTTTCCTGCGGTACGGCAGAAACCGTATTCTCAATGCCCTGCTGCACATAACCGATCGAAGCCACACTGCCCGCTTCCGCAGAGCCCGCATAGTGTTCATCATATCCCATGATAACCACATAATCTACAACCGTTCCCTGCTCTTTTCTGTCATAATGCGCTGTATAGCCTGTCGGTACATAATTATCAACCGAAAGCACGATCTGATTCTTCCGACAGCTGATGGAAAGTTCGCGTAAAAACTGCACATAATCGTTACCCGCACTTTCCGGAACCTGCTCAAAGTCAATATTGATGCCATCAATCCCCATCGCCGTAACCGTTCCTACAAGCTGGGAGATCAGATTTTTCCGGTTTGTTGTCGTTCCAAGAATCTGCGCGATATCCACATCATTGGTAAAATTATCGATGAGTGCCCACACCTCGATCCCGCGGGCATGCATCGCATCCACATAAGTCTGACTTGCAATAGAAGTAAAGTTACCGGCATTATCATTTAAGAAGAACCACGTCGGAGAGATGGTATTAACCGCCTTTGTATTTGCCAGCAGTCCTTCCACACCATCATTGGCGGCGGCATTTGTCACCTGATGCCATACCATATTGATCTTGTAATCTTTATGGATACTCGTATATTCCGGGATCACGTAACTGATCGGTACTTCTACTGCCTGATCCTCCGCTGCTTCCAGACGCTTATTTTCCACATAACCGATCACTGCATCTGCTGTTTCTACCTTGGACCAGTTTTCCATTTCCTCCAGAACCGTTACCTGGCTGCCTGCATCCTGCTGCTCTAAAATATCACTTTTGATACCGCCCTGATACCGGACTGCGGTCGCTTTTTGGATCACTGCTGTCTGATGCGTTACATTTTCCGTATAGATCTGTAATCTATGTGGTGCTTCATACACATTGCAGATAAAATTAGAGAAGTTCTCCATAAAGCTGAGGGATACATATGGCACTTCATCCTGCAACACAAAGATCGAGCATGTATGCTCAGCAGCTTCGCCCGAAACCGTATAAGTTGTCGAATCAAGCGGGATCTCATACAGATCCAGTGCTGTTGTATAAAGCAGCAGTTTTTCATTCATGTCATAATAAAATCTGCTGTTTAACTGCTCCTGTACAAAAGACAAAGGCAGATAATCATTGCCGTCTATATTGGCAGCCTTTTCCTCTGCCACCACATCTGCCAGAATGATCGGAACCTGACCTTCTTTTTCGATTCCGTAGTATCGGGACAGATCCATTGTTTCCTTGGAATAGGAATATTTCTCATATAATTTGACACCGACTGCGCCCACAATGATCAACGCCATCAAAACGACTGCGATCACAGCGGGAAGTATTTTCTTTTTTTCCATCTTGTTCTCCTTTGTCTGAATCCCACATTCGGTTTTAGTATACCAAACTATATAAAATGGGACAAGTGTACACATACGATTTACACAGAGGGGCTGTTTCATCTGTCACTTGTCCCATTTGAGATATTATCTCATGGCTTTATTCTTTTTTAATCCAGTCGTACCTGACCTCCTTTATACCACCGGATGCATCCATAACATAATCTGCCATAAAGTTGTCCGTATGATATCTGTCCGTTTCTCTCAGGATATCTTTTCGCTCCGGTACTTCGATCGTCGAAAAGCAGTCCTGCAGCTTTTGCATAACCTGAAACTGTACTTCTATCCGATCCAGCATTTGCGTAAGCCTCTGCCCTTGATCTGACATAAGCATTTGTCCTCCTGTTGCTTTCTTTTCATGCACCCGATCCCCCAAAAGGAAAATTTACTGTGATATGAATAATAATTCCGGATCGTGAATCATATTTTTAAATTATGGTGA
>OGQA01000198.1_pt1 | contig 34712 bp, 26 predicted proteins | sample 1553011 | NCBI WGS metagenome assembly OGQA01 (sample SAMEA2580256, study PRJEB22360) | human gut metagenome | biome: human gut; feature: human-associated habitat; material: faeces | place: Denmark | collected 2008/2010 | reverse complement strand
GCTCCTGCTCGGAATATCCCTCGCCCAGGGAATCCAGACGGATGCTCTGTTTCTGGTTTTCGTGCCGCAGCGACAGCCTGCCCCTTCGGGCAACGGAGTAGCCGGAGGATTTCAAAAGGGCTAAAAGCACGTCGAAGTCCTTGGGCTGCTTTTCAAGCGCAGCGTCTATCGCCATGCGCAGAAGATCGCGGTTGGAGAGCTTGTCGTGACCGCAGCGCCATTTGTTGTAGCTCAGCCCGTGTTTCTGTGGATTCTCCACCACGGACAGCCGGTGCTCGGCGCAGATCAGGTCGGACAGCCTGCGGACGGCGCGGTAGCTGCCGATGAAGTTCTTGAACTTTTTCGTACAGTCCAGCGCCGTGGAGTTCCAGTAGATGTGGTTATGAATGTGCTTTTTGTCGGTGTGGGTGCAGACGAGAAAAGCGTGCCGGCCCTTCAGGAAGCGCTTGGCAAATTCGTACCCTATGCGGTTGGCCTCCTCCGGCGTAACCTCTCCGGGCTTAAAGGACTGCCGTACCTGATAGGCGATGACGTCGCTTTCCTGCACCCGTCCGGTCAGCTCCCGGTACTCCCGCTTGGACAGGGCAAATTCGGAAACGGCGGTCTCCGGCTCGCAGGCGAACGTGGAGATCAGCGTGCCTCCCTCGGTTTTGTCCGGGTTCATGCCGTACTCCGTCCGGTCGGCAAGGCACTGCGCCAGCGTCTTGCCCTTATTTAAGTGCATGGGTATGATTCGTGTGGTCGCCATATTCCCTCCATGGAAAAAGACGCAGGAGAGAGCCTGCGCCTTTTCACATTCCGCATATTCCGTTTATCCGTAGATTCGCTCCTTGAGCAGCATTCTCATGCCGATAAACCGCGCTGTGAGCTTCACCGCCAAATAGTGCAGTCCGTAGGGGGAGAGCAGAAACGCAATGCCCAGACAGATGCAGCCGTTCTGCACGTTGCCGTCCACAAAGTAAAAAACACCTGAAAGCAGAAACAGGGCGGAGGCGATGACGCAGACCACGGCGGAAGCCTTGAGCGCCAGCGTGAGCGCCCATTCCACGATCCACAAAACCAGCATAAGGGGCGCAAGCAGCAGTTTCAAAATGAATTTCATAGTCGTTTTCCGTCCTTTTTGATTTCATTATACAGAAAGAGCTGCCCTAAAACAAGGATGCCGGCAGCATGGACTTATCGTATATTTCTGCCTGCTCACTGAATGGTGGACAGCTTCATAAGAATTTTGTTGGCAAGTCCCCATAGCTGCTTCTGCTTTTCCAGAATCTCCGCAAGGTCGGTGTCGTAGGCTCTGCCGCTCTCGTTGAGCCGTTTGGCGATCTGATTGATGTTGTTGCTCGTGTAGCGCAGAAGCGAGATCATCTGCTTCAGCTCCGGCAAATCCAGCCTGATCACCAGCCCGTCCAGCGCCATCTTCCGCAGGAACGCCTCCTGATTGGTAACGCCGATCCGCGCCATCTTTTCCTTCAGCAGCCGGTGCTCCTCCTCCGTCAGGCGAACGGAGATGCGGATGCTCCGGCGCATGAACTGCGCGCTCACAGGGACGGCTCCTTTGCCTTTTTGACTGCCTCCGCCGCCGCTTCGGGCGGTCTGCTTTTCAGTCTGCCGAGCACCGAGGGCCTGCGCTCATGCGCCCTTGCGTCCTCCCGCGCCAGCTTGGTAAACAGGTCAACCAGCCCGCTGTGGCTGTTCACCGCCAGATAGCAGTTCCGATCCGTCCCCCATGCGTCGGGGTTCTCCGAAACGGGAACGGTCTTTGCCCATTGCTTGTTGTCCGCTGAGAACCGCCCATCCCAATCCTTCTGCCGAATGGTAATCGCCAGCACATACAAGATGCGCTCATGCCCGAACTGCTCCGCCACCTGCGCGACGGCTTCCCTGTGCAGGACGTTATCGCAATAATGCTCGGAGATCGCCTTCTCAATGGCCTCCTTGCAGGCGGCATTGGCCTTGTTGGAGGCGCGGTAAAGCTCCAGCTCGCCGTTTTCACGGGCGTGCTCGGCGGGAAATCTGTAAACGGGAATATTCTTCATATTGGTGCATCCTTCCTTTCATTAAGCTGTAGTGAAGCGGCTCCGACGAAGTATGAATTTCGCCGAAGCCGCCGTTTTTTTATCGTTCTTCCTTGTTCCTGTGCTTGATTTTGTCCTCGGCGCAGGGCTGGGACAGCGGCGCTTTCAGCTTTGCCAGCACGGAGGGACGCTCCGCCTTTGCGCTCTGCACGGCGGGCGCGTCCTCCGCCATCTGCTCCATGGGCGTGCGGTCGTCGATGTTCAGCTCGGCGTTCAGCTCCGCAAGCCGCGCGGATTTTGTCCGCAGCTCATCCTCCTGGGGGAAGGGCTTGCCCAGCTCCGCCTTTGCCGTCTCCATCTGCGCGGTGAGCGCGTCCAGCGTGTTTCTGACATTCTGCAATCTGTCCGGCATGGCGTTCAGGGCGTTGTCAATGCGGGTGAGGTTGCCCCGCGCGTCCTTGCCCAGCGTCACGCGGTGGTTCATCTTACCCTTGAGGGTGAGAATAAAGTCCCGTCCGAAGTCCTCCACGGTCAGGGACATGGCAAAGCCCCGGTAGCTGCCGATGGGAACGGGCTCCATGCCCTTTGCGTCCTTGAAGGCTTCCAGAATGGCAGCGCCTGCGTTGTCCTTGTCGGTGAGAAGGTCGCCCTTGACCTCCATGCCCGCAAAGCCGTCCACGGGGTGCGGATGCCCGGCGAGCGTCTGCATATCGGCGGTGAATCCCTCCACGAAGCTCTCGTTCTGCCGGATCTGTTCGGGGAAATGCCTGAGCAGATTGTCCTCCAGACGGAACTGCTGGCTCTGATGGCTGGCCTTCATGAGCTTCAGACGGGCAACATCCACATCCAAGTCCATCTTCTCTTTAATTCTCTTGTCTCCGGCGCACAGCGCCTTGATCTCCGCATAGGAAAGGGCGGTCTCGTCCACGTCCTCGCAGGAGCGAACAGGGGATTTTGAGGTCATGATCTGGGAGATGAACTTCTGCTTGTTTTCCACCGTCTGCCAGAGGTAGGCGTCGAAGGTGGATTCCGTGACGTAGCGGTAGATGTGTACCTCCTTGTTGCGGTTGCCCTGACGGATGATGCGCCCGCTGCGCTGCTCCAGATCGCCCGGCCGCCACGGGCAGTCCAGGTCATGGAGTGCCACAAGCCGGTCCTGCACGTTCATGCCCGCGCCCATTTTGAAGGTACTGCCCATGAGCACACGCACCTGACCGGAGCGGACTTTTGCAAACAGCTCCTTCTTCCGCGTCTCGGTGTTGGCTTCGTGGATAAAGGCGATCTGCTCGCGGGGGATTCCTCTGGCGACGAGCTTTTCCCGGATGTCGTCATATACCGTGAAGCCGGGTTCGTCGGGATTTTCCTTGTCGATCAGCCGCTCGACGGCGTTAAGCTCCGGGCTGTCCAGGTTCCCGCCCGCCGTCTTTGCCGCCTTCGCTCCGGTCGCGCCGGTTTTCGGGGTGGACAAATCGCAGAACACGAGCTGAGTCAGCCTGTCCGCCTGCCCGTCCTGCCAGATGCGGTGGATGTTGTCCACGCAGCGATTGACCTTGCTGTTCGGGTCGTCCGGCAGGTCGGGGTTGATGATGCGCTGGTCAAGCCCCAGCTTGCGCCCGTCCGAGGTGATCTTGAGCATATTGTCCGTGCCGGGGTCAACAAGCTGGGCGTGTACCCTTGCGGCGCGCTCGGACAGCTCCTGCACCATCTGCTTCTGTATCTCCGTGGGCTGCGCCACCTCGTTGTGATAGATGGGCGTGGGCGTAGGCAGGTTGAGCTGGTCTGAGGTCTTGATATCCGCCGCCTCCTTGAACAGGGTCATGAGCTCAGGCAGATTAAAGAACTTGGCAAAGCGCGTCCTCGCCCGGTAGCCCGTACCCTCGGGAGCCAGCTCAATGGCGGTCTGCGTCTCTCCGAAGGTGGAAGCCCAGCAGTCGAAGTGGGCAAGTCCCTTGCCGCGAATGGCGTCGTGCTGGAGATAGCGCATCATGGTATACAATTCGGTCATAGAATTTGAGACGGGCGTGCCCGTTGCGAATACCACGCCGCGGCTGTCGGTGATCTCGTCGATATACCGGCACTTGAGCAGCATATCCGAGGATTTCTGGGCGTCGGTGGCGGAAAGCCCCGCCACGTTGCGCATCTTGGTGTAGAGAAACAGATTTTTATAGTTGTGCGCCTCGTCCACATACAGGCGGTCTACACCGAGCTGCTCAAAGGTCACAACGTCGTCCTTTCGGGAGCTGTCCTGGAGCTTTTTGAGCTTGGCTTCAAGGCCGCGCTTGGTGCGCTCCAGAGACTTAATGGTGAACCGCTCCGCCCGCTGGCTTTTCAGCTCCCGCAGACCTTCCTCCACCTCAAAGATCTGCTCCGCCAAAAGCCGCTGCTGCCTCTCCATGGATACGGGTATCTTCTCAAACTGCGAGTGGCCGATGATAACGGCGTCGTATTCGCCCGTGGCGATGCGGGCGCAGAACTTCTTGCGGTTCTTCGGCTCAAAGTCCTTTTTCGTAGCCACGAGGATGTTGGCGGAGGGGTACAGCCGCAGGAACTCGCCCGACCACTGCTCGGTCAGGTGGTTGGGAACGACAAAGAGGGACTTGTGGCACAGCCCCAGCCGTTTGGATTCCATGGCAGCGGCTACCATCTCGAAGGTCTTGCCCGCGCCCACCTCGTGGGCAAGGAGGGTGTTGCCGCCGTAGAGCACATGGGCAACCGCGTTGAGCTGGTGCTCCCGCAGCCTGATCTCCGGGTTCATGCCCGCAAAGGTGATGTGGCTGCCGTCGTATTCGCGGGGTCTGGTGGAATTGAACAGCTCGTTGTACCTTGCGACCAGGGTGTGCCGCCTGTCGGGGTCGCGCCATATCCAGTCCCGGAAAGCGTCCCGGATGGCCTGCTGCTTCTGCTGGGCGAGGGTGGTTTCCTTGCTGTTGAGCACGCGCCGCTCCCTGCCGTCCGCATCGTGCTTGGTATCGTAGATGCGCACGTCGCGCAGATTCAGGGTATCTTCAAGAATCTTATAGGCGTTTGCGCGCTCCGTGCCGTAGGTCATATATGCGGCAATATTGCTGTAACTGACCGCGTTCTTGTTCCTGATGTTCCACTCGGCGGTGAAGGCGGAATAGGTCACGTCGATCATGCGCTGCTGGTAGAAGGGGGTCTCGAAGGTCTCCCACATGAACTCCCGGATATACGAGGGGTCGATCCACGTTGCGCCCAGCCGCACCTCGATTTCACTTGCGTCCAGATCCCTGGGCTGCGCCGCTTGCAGTGCTTCCACGTTGGGCAGATAGCCGGGGCTATCCTGCGCTGCCTGCTCCGCCTCCCGCAGCTTCTGCCGGACGTTGCCGGAGAGGTATTCGTCCGCTGTCTGCCACTCCCCGCGCACAGGGTCGAGGAAGATAACGCCGTTCAGCTCGTTGATCAGTTCGTCTTGGCTTTTGCCGGTGAGCTGCGCCATATACGCCATATCTACGCAGGCTTTTTCGGAGATGGATAGCGCCAGCGCCTCCGAAGCGGTGTCCACGCTGGTCACGGCCTCGTGCGCCCGTATGGTTCGCCTGGTGAACATATCTGCCTTGCGCTTGAGGTTTTTGTCCTCGTCCAGCTCCTCCAGAGAGCAGAGCAGATAGTAGGAGCTGTCCTCGGCAAAGGCCAGGGCGTTGGCGCGGGAGTTAATAAGCCCATACTTTGCGGTGAAGCCGTCGTAGAGGGTATTCAGCTCCGCCTGCGTCTGCCGGATGGTTTCATCCGAAATAAAGCCGTCCATCTGCTGAGAGATGAGCTTCTGCACGCAGTCCCGCAGCTCCACCATGCCTTTGGCACGCTCCTTTGCGGTGGCGTTGAAGTCGGGTTTGGTCATGATGCTGTTCTGACGGTAGTACAGCTCCCCGTCCACCACGGTGTAGGAGAAGTTCCGCACATTCGGGTCTGCCGGGATGGTCTCCACGATGGTCTCATCCTCGCCCAGATCGGGCAGCTCCGCTTCCGCGTAGGTTCCACGGATATTCCGAATTGCGCCGCTGAGCTGCTCCGCAAGGTCTGCGCCCTCGATGGGCGCAACGGTAAAGTCCTGCCTGCCGTACTGCGTGCTTTCCGAGGTCTGCCGTCCCAGCACCATCTCCGGGTGGTCGATGAAATACTGATTGATGGCAAAGCCGTCCGCGTTCGCTCCCGGGTTTCGCCAGATACCCGTGTGTACCCAATCGGGTTCGATCTCAATGGGTCTGTCCCGCTTTTGAAGAAAGATAATATCCGAAACGACATCCGTACCGGCGTTGGCCTTGAAGGCGTTGTTGGGCAGGCGGATCGCGCCGAGGAAGTCCGCGCGCTGGGCGATATACTTCCTTGCGGCGCTGTCCTTGGCGTCCATGGTGTAGCGGGAGGTGACGAAGGCCACCACGCCGCCCGGACGCACCTGCTCCAGCGCCTTTGCGAAAAAGTAGTTGTGGATGGAAAAACCGAGCTTGTCAAAAGCCCGGTCGCTGACCTGATACTGTCCAAAGGGTACGTTGCCCACGGCGAGGTCGAAGAAGTCCTTTCGGTCGGTGGTTTCAAAGCCGGCCACGGTAATATCCGCCTTTGGATAGAGCTGCTTTGCGATTCTGCCGGTAATACTGTCCAGTTCCACGCCGTAGAGCCTGCTGCTTTTCATGCTCTCCGGCAGCATACCGAAGAAGTTGCCCACGCCCATGCTGGGCTCCAAAATGTTGCCGGTCTGGAAGCCCATATTCTCCACCGCATCGTAAATGGCGCGAATGACGGTGGGGCTGGTGTAGTGGGCGTTAAGCGTGGAAGCTCTGGCGGCGGCATATTCCTCCGGGGATAGCACGCCTTTCAGCTCATCGTACTCGGCGCGCCAGCCTGCCTTGTCAGGGTCGAAAGCGTCCGCAAGACCGCCCCAGCCGACGTAGTGGGATAAAACCTCCTGCTGTTCGGAAGTGGCCTGCAAGCCTTCAAATTCCAGTTCCTTAAGAAGATTGATTGCAGCCATATTTGCCCGAAATTTGGCCTTTGCGCCGCCGACACCGAGGGCATCATCGGTGATGTGGAAGTTTTCTGCGTTCCGGCGAAGATTGTCCTTATACTCCTCGTACATGGCTTTTTCGGCGGCTTCACGGTTGGGGAAGGTCTGCCACTCGCCGCCTACCTGCACGGGAATGGGATTGACGTCCATGACATTATCAAAAGAAGGAGGCTCCGGCTCATCAAAGCGCAGGGTGCGAATCTCCACGTCATAAGGGAGGTTATTTTTGTCACCGGGATATACCGCCACGGTTTCCTCGGTGTAAGCAGGAGCCCGTTCCGGCTGCGGATACCGCTCCATGAGCCGCGCGAAGCTCTCCCTGCTCTCCGCACGAGAGATAGGGTAGAGAAGCGATGGGTCGCGGAGAGAAATATCAAAAAGCCCGATGCGCTCAATAATGAACGGCTTGCCGTCCTCCAAATATACCGTATCGCCTACGGAATACGGGAACGGGTCTCTCTGAGGGGCAGGAGCTGGTTCTTCCGGCTCATACCGGCCATACTGTGCGATATCTTCATTCGAAACATGAATGAGGTCGCTGAAATCAAGGCTTTCCAGCTCATTGGAAACAAGCTCCTGCAAAGAGCTGTACTGTCGTGTCTCCAAATGCTCATCATTCAGATAGCGCTCCAGCCGGAAATTCACAAGGTCGATATTTGCCTGGATGGGAATCTCATCGTCGGTGACGGTGGTGTAAGCGATACCGATCTTCGCCGGGTCGCTGAAATCTGCCTCGGAGCCGTATTCGCTCTGGCAGAAGTCGGAGATCAGCCCCCTTGCACGCTCCGTGAGCGCCTGCTCCACCTGTCCTTGCAGCTCCAGCCGGTACGCCTCCGCCTGCCATTCGCTTGTAAATTCCTCGGTCACGCCGTCCGCGTCCACATAGTAGCCGTGGGTCTCGTCGTCCCACACGGCGTACAGGGTACGGAAGCCCCGGTCAAGGCTCACCACATGGAAGCGGTCTGCAGGGGCAATGGTGCTTTCCATAGATACTGCCGGTTCCTCGACCAGCTCACGGCCCGCTACTTCCGCGTGCGCCCGTTCATCCGGGTAATTGCCATAGATGCGCAGATACTTCCGTGCCTGCTGGTCGTAGATGGCTGCACCATCATATGCAAAGCCGTCGCTTTCCATTGTGCCGTCCACATAACCCTGTGCGGCTTTTTCCGCTTCTTCCAGCGTTTGATAGTCCCGTTTCTCATCAAAGCCGTTTTCAAAGTGATGATACGCCACTACCTGATACCGTGGGGCCATCCGCTCGGCATAATCATCAATCATTTCTTTGGTCAGCCATTCCGGTTTTTGAGGAAGCGCGTCATAAAGATCCCGCATTTTGACGATCTGCGCATAGACGCTGCCCGCCCACAGGTGCTTTTCTGCGCGGTTGCCTGCTCCAAGGAAGTATTCGCAGTCTGCCCGCAAACGACCCAAAAGGCGATAGTCCGGGTTGTTTTCCAGCAGAGACTTTTCCTGTTCTGTGAAGAATTTATCTTCTCGGATGAGCTGCGCAATCCGCCGCTGCACTTTCGGCCATGTCAGCTCAACAGTTTCCGGACTTCCGGCGCGGACGATAAAGAGATTGTTGCCTTCCTTGCCGCCGTACTCATGAGCAAGCCATGCAGCGGTCTCCCTTTCGCGTTCGTGTTGCTGCATATATCGCACTACAGCATGTTTACTCCCGATATTTCCGTTCCATATACGGAGCGCATCGTCTATATCGTCCTGCGAGAGCGGACGCAGCAGATCATGGAGCCGCTCATAGGTTCCCTCAAAAACCTCCTGATGCAAGTGGCTGCGGAATTCCGGCACATCCGAAAACAGCCGGATCAGCTCCATATCTTTTGAACTGAGGATAGCACGGCGCACAGCGGCATTGCACTCGATCTCCGCATTTTCCCGGTCGGAGTGTCCGCAGGCGTTGCGATAGGCCGTATCCTCTGAAACCGCTGCCATCACCATCGGCCTGTAATGCTCCAAACGTTCCTGCACTGTGGGCTGCGCTTGCTCTGCGGCGGGGTCGCGGAACACCCGCGTCCCATCCGCGCCGAACTCCGCTTCATAGGCATTGATGGCCTGTTCTGCCTCGTGGTCGATGGACGGAAGCGTATATGCCGTGTGTTCATGGCTGGAATCGCCAATGCGCGAAATTGTTACATCATGCTTTTCCCGCAGCTTTTCAACGTATTTCTCCAAATCCTTTGCAGGGAAGCCGCACATGGTAACACGGCCTACTCCCTCCAAATTGCGGCGCGTCAGCTCAAGGCTGAGATCATCTGCAACTGCCCGCGCATCCTCGCCATACAGCTCGAAGAAGTCCCCAACCTGATACAGCACAATTTCATCGGGGTGCGCCGCCTTTACGTCGTTATAGTCGTTATAAACCGCGTTCCGCATGGCGTCCTGCGCCATTTCCTTGTCATAGGCTGCCTGCTCATCCGGCGTAAGGTAGCGGTTCAACCGAACCAGCTCCGAGATGCGCGAAGCGACCTTGTTCCAATTCATCTGAATGTCTGCACAGCCGTTCTTTTTCAGTATAATGCCCTTGCTGCCGTGATCTTCATAGCTGCCGCTTTCTCTGGATACGGCGTGGGTTCGTCCTCCGACGCCGTACTCCTTTTTTAGAAAATCGGCGCTCTCTTTGGGCGTGTGCGGAGTCTGGAAAAACTCATAGATGCGGGTCTTTCCACCCTCAAAGCCGCTTCCGTTTGCAAGAGAAGCCGCAATTTCATCTTCGGTGATAAACCTGCCGGCCTCCGGAACAGCCGCCATATCGGAGTGATATTCTTTGCGCGGCAATGACAGATCTTCCATGCGTGTAAGAAGCGCCTGCGGACGGTGGAAATGGAAACGCAGAAGCTCCCGATTCTCACGGTAGGCATCCACGAATACCTTGTATTCCACCAGAAGCCTTTCCCGAAACTCCGGATTCAGCAGATCGTCCGTCAGGCGTTCCGTTTCCTCCGGGAAATTAGTGCTATGGATATTGCCCAGGCAGGACAGATACCCCAGCGACTTCGCATCATCCGAAAAATCGTGGTAAAGGTTCCAGACCGCCACGGCGATACTCAGCCGCTCATAGCGAGGGGCTTCCGTGACTTCAAGATTGGTGGCAAATGTGCCGCTATCCAGAAGCTCATCAATGCGCTCTGCTGCATCCGTCCAACGGATGAGCTGGGCAGAGCGGAGATGCTGTGCGGCATCTCCCTTTGCGATGTGGATACCGTCGTCGCCATACCATGCGGAAAACCTGCCGTTTTCCGTAATCAGACCATTGCCGCCATAGTAGAGATTTTTGAGAAAAGCCGCGCGATCCGCTATGGGCTTTTGCTTGGAGAACTCAGCGGCAATTTTCATGCGTGCTTCATCCGCATTGCCGCCTGTGCGCAGAATGCGGTCAATATCGTCCTGCGAAATGAACGCAGAAATAGCGGAGGGCGCATCATTGGCGCTCTCCGCTGTGTCGATATATGCAATTTGTTCCTCTTCCGTAGGAAACAGGCTCATCTGATATGCCGCTGTGGGCTGCGCCGGTTCTGCTTCCAGCGCGTCATTGGTCAGTTGTACACCAACTCGTTCAGAATGATCTCTTCCGCCTGTGCCTTGCAGCTGTTCATCAGCCCCACCCACGTCAATGGGTCGCTGGCTTTCAGCGCTTCCGTCACGCCCGCCGACTGCATCAGCACCGGCATCATCTGTTCCAGCCTCCGGTGCGCCGTCTCGTCGATCTCCCGCAGGTGCGGGAACAGCGTCTCGGACAGGATCATCTGGTTCCAGAGGATGGGACGATGCTCCTGAAGGTACGTCTTCCGCAGCATCCCGTACTTGCCCAGGGGCTTGCTCCCCGGCTCCTCGCTCAGCTTCAGGTCGGGAATCCGGTAATCTCCGTTCTTCGTGTAAGTCAATTCGGTCATTTTTCTGGCTCCTTTCGCGCTCATAATTTCGGATGGCAACTTCTATCTGTCTGAGTACCTGCTGGCTGATCTCGCTGACCGCCGTGCCCAGCGCCGCAACCGCAGCCGGTGTGTTGAAGTCGAACACGGGCATAAAATCTTCCGGTTCCATGTAGGCTTCCGGCTCCAATCCGCATCGGCTCATGAGCATATAGGTGATGCTGGCTTTTGCAGCGTTTCGGAACTGTACCTCGGTGTTGAACTCATCATACCCATCAAGATAGGAATCGTCAATGTTGTAGAGGATGTCCCGCTTGTTATCCACCCAGTATTCCTTTACAAGCTGGGCAGCCGCTGACTCCATCTGCTCGACAATGCCATTGCTGCCGGACACATCGTAGCTTCGCTCCAGCGTGGCAGCGATGGCATCCTCATGCTCTGCGCGGAACTGCCAGAGATGCACGGGGCGCGAGTGTTCCCGTTCGCCGGTGTCGGCCACGTCAAAGACGTATCGCAGCTGCGGCTTCTGGCCGCTTGTGTCTATAAGGGCAATGCCGGTGGAGCCGCGCCGGACAAAGCGCCCCATCTTTTTGTTCCAGAAATCGTACTCGGCGCAGGCGGTTGCATCCGGCCTCTGGGCGTGGATCATGACCTGTTCGTTATAAGGATACTTGTAGAGCCGCGCGGCTGTGCGCAGGAACTGCGTCCAGCTTTTATAGCTGCTGGTAAGCTGCCGCTCCGCTGTGTCTGCCATCTGCCTGTATTCCTGATATTTACTCGGCATAGGGCTACCTCCTTCGGGTAAAAAATTAGAGCACCCGGAATTGGGCACTCTATGTATGAGAGATGACAGGCTCTTAATATGTTTCCGCGCGAAGCTTGCCGCTATAAGCACAAAATTTCAAGTGCAGCGACTGCCACTCGTCAATCAAGCTGACAGAAAAATACCCGCCTGTTGTGACAAGCGGGCATTGTGCCATAGGTGTTACATTTTTCCGTTCTGTCCGTCGGCCTCCGCCTTTCCAAGCAAATACAGAAATGCGATGGCAGGTACTCGCAAAATCGGCACATGGGTTTCGTGCTTTGCGATGCCGAAATCATCCAACTGTTTTGTAATGAGGAAAGCGCTTGTGACCTTTGCACTTTCATCCTTGCAGAGTTCGACGATGGCGTCCGTGGCAGGTATATGGGAATTGTTGCGGTATTTTACCTCACAGAGAATCTTTTCACGGGGCAGCTCAATGACCACATCGACCTCTTTCTGATTATCCTTTGCCTTTCTGAAGTAGCCGAGCTGCGCCGTGCTGCCCTGATAGAAGGATACGATATGCTTATATACCGTCGTTTCCACCATCGCCCCAAGCTCCCGTTCATCCGAGAGAACATCGTCTATCATCAGAACGGCGTTGCGTATAGCTGCGTCGGCAATGTATATCTTCGGTTTGCCCTTCAAAGCACCCTTGCTGCCCACATCCATCGGCTTCGACAGATAAATCAGGTTAGACATTTCAAGCGCCTCAATATAGCTGTCTATTGTAGCGGCAGAGGTGTTTTCCAACTCCTTTGCCGCCGTGGTCACGCTGAAAATCTCTGTTGAGTTCATGCAGAGATACAAAAACAGTTTTTCCATCAGAAGCGGGCTTCGGATATTAAAAAGTGTCAGAACATCACGCTTGATAACCTTATCCACCACATCTTCCCGCAGCATCCGCTGTGCATACATATCATCGTCGGATAATACAAGCTCAGGAAAGCCACCGATCATAAGGTAACGGTTGAAATGCACTTCCAGCGGCGCAAACCGATCCATCAGATCGCCCAACTCTGCTTTACTCATTTTTACGAGCCTTGTGAGCCGCAAATTGTCTGGAAGAATCGGCTCTTCAATTTGCAGCAGACGACAATATTCATAAAATGACATGGTGGGTATCTTCAGGATGCTCCATCGCCCTGTCCCGCTGTCGGTCGAGCCTTTTTCCAATATCGGGCTGGCCGAGCCAGTCGCTGTAAGGCGAATGTCCTTCCTGCTGTCGTAGATGACCTTCATCCAAAGCTCCCAATGCTCGGTATATTGAATTTCATCGAGAAAAATATATCTTGTTCCCTCAATGGGATAAAGGGACTCATAGATGGAAAGGACTGTCTCCACATTGACGAGCTTTACAATCGGATTGTCGAAGGATACATACAGGATATTTTTGGGGTTTACGCCCTCGTCGATCAGGCTGTTCATCATCTGATACATGATCGTCGTCTTGCCGACACGCCTTGCGCCGGATAAAACGGCAAACCGCCGAATCGTTTTGTGCGAAATCATTCTCAATGCTTCGTAGTAGGCAAGCCTTTTCTGCGGCTTGTTTTCCTCCTTGATTGCCAGCGGATTGCGCCACCAGGGATTGTACTGCCGCAGCACCTTGATGACCTGCTCATCGCTTACGATTGCCATACAAACACCTCCGTACAGGTAGCATTTCCGCAGAGTTGTATCTTCATACCAATGAAACTCCGCAGGAGTTATGCAAGTATATTATAACAACAGTCACGCTTGAACGCAAGAGGGTTTTGAAAGATGCGGAAAAAACGTCAGATATTTTGCTGCCTGAAGCCTTATATCTTCCTTCGTGTTTGCTGCAATAACGATAATGTCAACAGCGAGACGGCTCCGAATGGAACCGCCTCGCTGCCTTTGTTGTTCAGTCAAAATCCGGTATCAGTTCCATCCCAGTGTAGGCTTCATCCGTCAGGGCGGCAAGCTTGGCAAGCACGGAATCCGTGAGTGCCAGCAGCTCCGTCTCGTCCGGCTCCAGATGCTTGCGCATGTCGGTCAGCACCTGCATCAGACCGGCGCGGGTTCCGGTATTATAAATGCACATCAGGTTGATCTCGTCAAAGGTAAAGTCACTCATGTCACAGCTCCCTTTCCGCGCTCCGTTTCGGGGCGCTCTTCACAGATTTGGTATCGGCCACGGACGGTGCTTTCAGCTTTGCAAGGATGGAAGGCTTTTCGCCGGGCTTTTCTCTGCGCACCGGCTGCTGGGCTCGGTGCTTTTCCTCGTCTTCGCGGTGTACGGCCTGTGCCAGTTCCAGCAGAGAAATGGGCTTCCCGGTCTTGGACTGCTCCTCCAGCTCCGCAACTGTTTTGCGCGGGCCATTGTTGATGATACCGTCGATCATGCCGAAATCATCCTCCATGGCCATCTCCGCATTTTTCAGATAGTTCTCCGGCTTGAGGAAACCCGGCAGCTCCTTGAAGCCCCAGGAATCGACGTAATGACAGGATACCACGCCGTTCTGCTTCAGCGCTACGATGTCGCTGACGGACAGACTGTGACCGCGAAAATCCTCCGGGCGGCGGATATTGAAGGTCTCATACAGCCCGTTCAATTTATCCTGCGTATCACCCCTGCGGTCAAGGTTGCCCGCATAGACAGCGGCGTAATTCTCCTTTTGGACGGAAAGCCCCTTCTTTTCCAGATACTCAGAGTTCATATAGTGGAGACGCGCCGTGTCATCATTATCCCGAAGCTGATAAATGGCAAAACTGTCGGCTGGGTTATCGAGGAACGCTTTCTCATAGTCCTGCGGCGCGAAGCGGTCTTTGACCGTCTCCCATTCGGAAACCTCCACGCCGAAGATGCCGTCAAAGCTGCGGATTTCATCGGCATCAAACGCCATGGCCTCAGTGTTGTCCGTGTGAAGCATATACACGGTCACATCACGCTCCATGAGTTCCAGCGCACGCTCCTTTGTCAGCGGCAGCATATTGGAATCTGTGTAGCCATAGGCGTTCATACTCTCAACAGAAATCGCAGGGTCGGGTACAGCCCCATTGTCCGGCGCGCTGACCGGCTCCGGCTCCTGCACCGTGATCTCCTGCACAGGTTCGGCAGCAAGGCTTTCCGGCTCCTTATCCAGCCCACGCTCCTTCATCAGCGCCTTATAGTTCCGGTCGATGTCCGTAATCAGGCCGGATGCCGTGCGGTTGATGGTTTCCAGCGAGGCTTTCAGCTCCGGCAGCTCCTTGCCCTTCGACCAGGTGGCGATATAGCCGAAGCTGTTCTCGCCGGTCTCAATGCCGAAATAGGCGCAGACGGCGTAGGAAATGCTCTCGGCCTGCACTTCCTCGGTATTGCGGGAGAGTGCTGCGGCCTTTACAGCGCTCAAATCTTCTTCAACTTCCAAACGCCATTCAAACCGGTTTTCGTCCAGATAACGCCAGTTTTCCGCTTCGGCAAAATGGTTCGCTTCTGCCTCGGTCTTGAAACCAGAGCTGAAATCGTGCTTCGTGCCACCTTCACTGACCATAACTACTTTCCAACTGGGTGTCACCTCATTAGTCTCTTTGGAATGACTGTGCAGAAGGGAATGTGCAATCTCGTGGATCGCCGCGCATACCGTCTGCACCTCGCTCATGCCGGTGCGGACGGCAATGCGCCGATTCTCATCATTGTAATAGCCGTCCATACCGGTCAAATCCTCCATGAAGACCGGCACCGGCGCACTGCGCTTCACAGCCTCCATGAAGACCTCATAATTCTGCACATTGCCGGTAAGATCGGCGGCAAGCTGCGGCAGGGGCTTGCCCTCTGTCTGGCTCACATCAAAAACCGTGACCGGTTTGTACATCGGAATCTTAATTTCCTTTTCTTCCATGATGGCCTTGCCGTTAGCATCCAGCATGGGGAGCTTGGTGTCCGGGTCGAGTTTTGCTTCCTCGATTTTCTTTTTGTACGGCGTCGGGGCAATGATCTTGATGCCTTTTTCGCCTTTCAGCACATTGCGGCCAAACTGATCGCGCCACTTGTTGAAACCGGCAACAACGGTGGCGTCCGGCTTCTGCATATAAATGAGCATCGTGTTGTTGACGCTGTACTTGTGGAAGCGGCTCATGGTGCGGAGATACTGCCGGTATTTCTCACTCTGGAACAGCTCCTGAATCCCTTTTTCGATACTATCGGTGATCTCCTTGAGCCTGTCCCTGTTGGACTGCTTTTCTGCCATATACGCTCCTTTCCGGGATTCAAATCCCTACATGTGTTTAGCCCCTGCGAGAACATGGGAATCCTCGCAGGGGCATGAAGCTTATTCGGATTTTGGGGCGATGCCCCTGACCGGAGGCTTGTACCCGGCCTGCTTGGCACGCTCACTAGCGGCACGGCGGCGCTCTTCACTGTACGGCTCCCGGATGGAGATGCAGTTTTTCGGCACGATGAAGCAGGCAGAGCCGGAGCGTCCCTTGCTGTCCGGATAGATTTTATCCGGCTGCCGCCGATGCAGCTCCTTGAGACGTGCCTTGAGCTTTTTATCAAAGGTATAGACGCTGGCGGTATCATCCGCATCCGAGAACAGGATGATAGTCTCACGCTCCGAAGGTTCCAGTCTCATCGCTCTGCCTCCAGCATGGAAGCGGCAAACCGACGGCAGATTCTGTGAAAAAGGCGGCTGGCCGACGAGGCAAGGGTCATTTCAAAGGCAGTCGCAATCTCCAGATATTTGCACACTTTCGTGGGTACAAATCCTTTATGGGGATCGAAGCCCAGACGCATCCCCAAAACCGTCCGATCCCGATATCCCAGCTTCTCAAAAACAGACATGACGGTTTCGCACAGGTTGTCGATGGTGTCGCAATGGGTGCTGAAAGCGGGAGCGTCCTCTCCCTGCATGGTGAGAATTGCTGACAGGATCAGGTGCGCCGCACGCATTTTATGAATACTGTTTTCCATTTGCTTTCCCTCTTTCAAATTCCAGCCGGTAGGCTGTCTTCGTGCCGTCGTCCTCCAGAACGATATAAGCGTCGTAGGTCTTGCCGGTTTTCTCGGAGAAGATGCCGCTGGCATATGTTTTTCCGTCTTTCAGCAGCGCCTCCGCCATCTTCTTTGTCAGGTTGATCTTCTTGGCCGCAAGAAAACGGTTGTCCCGCCAAAGGCCGAAATGGCAGTCGTTCCGCTCACAGAAATAGCCCTTTTTGCTCTCGGTCACATCGCTGCCGCAGCGTGGGCATTTTCCGACGACCGTTCTTCCGGACGGAAACAGCACGTCGGCTCCCAGCACCGTTTTATAGGTCTTGACCAGCTCGCAGACCATATCGCGGATGCCCTGCATAAAGGTTTCCGGGGATTCCTCGCCGCGCTCGATTTCTTTCAAGCGATGCTCCCACTCAGCCGTCATCAAAGGCGATTGAAGCTGTTCCGGCAGCACGGTAATCAGGGAGACGCCCGCGTGGGTGGGAATCAGATTGACGGCTTTTTTGCTTTTCTTGCGCTCCACAAAGCCGGTAGCCACCAGCTTTTCCAGAATGGCGGCGCGGGTGGCAGGTGTCCCAAGTCCCTTGCGTTCAGCATCTTCGGGCATTTCCTTTGCACCGGCGACCTCCATCGCAGAAAGCAGCGTATCCTCGGTATAGTGTTTGGGCGGCGTCGTCTTGCCCTCCTTCACAGCGGCAGAGTTGACCGTAAAGGTCTGCCCTTCGTCCACGGGCGGCAGTGCCTTTGCCGCATCCGAAGATTCATTCTCACCTTTGCCGGAGTAATGCGCTTCCATCAGCGCCCGCCAGCCGGGATTCATGACCGTGCGGCCTTTTGCGCTGAAGCTGTGTCCGGCACATTCCAGCGTTACCACCGTTTCCATGTATTCATGGGGCTGCGCGACGGCGCAGAGCAAACGCAGGGCGACCAATTCCAGAACAGCACGCTCACCGGCGGGCAGGCCGGCAAGCGCGGCTTCTTTGAAATTGGTCGTGGGAATGACCGCGTGGTGATCGGAGACCTTTTTATCGTTGATGACCTGCGCGGCGTTCACATGAATCGGGATGCCGCTCACCTTCGGCATCGCCGCTGCCACGTTGCTTACGAGCGCGGGCAAACCATCCGCCATATCCGAGGTCAGATACCGGCTGTCGGTGCGGGGATAGGTGCAGAGCTTCTTTTCATAAAGACTCTGGAGGTAGTCCAACGTCTGCTGGGCGGTGAAGCCAAGAATCCGGTTGGCATCGCGCTGCAAAGTGGTGAGGTCATAAAGGGCAGGTGGCTTTTCGGATTTGTCCCTGCGCTCGACCGCCTTTACCACTGCCATCTGACTGCCGCAGGCTTTTTGCAAGGATTCGGCCTCCGGCTTATTCTTCATGCGTTCGCTGCCAGCATCAAACCCCGGAAACCCCAGCGTGACCGTATAGAACGGCTCCGGCTTGAAAGCATCAATTTCCGCTTCCCGCTGTACGATCAGCGCCAGTGTAGGCGACACCACACGCCCGACATTCAGCGTGCGGTGATAGAGAACGGAGAAAAGCCGCGTAGCGTTGATACCCACCAGCCAGTCGGCCTTGCTGCGGCAGAGTGCCGAATCATAGAGATTATCATATGCGCTGCCGTCTCTGAGCGTTTCAAAGCCCCTGCGGATCGCCGCATCTTCCATAGACGAGATCCACAGGCGCTTCATGGGCTTGTCGCATTTGTTGAGCAGATAGACCGTGCGGAAGATGGACTCGCCCTCGCGCCCAGCATCGCAGGCATTGACGACCTCGCTCACGTCCTCCCGGTGCATGAGCGTGTTGAGCAGGGCAAGCTGCTTGGCTTTGTCTCTGGCAACGGAATACTGCCAGCTTTCCGGCAGGATGGGCAGATCGTTATAGCGCCATTTGGCATACTTTTCGTCGTAGGCAGCGGCTTCGGCCAGCTCCGCCAGATGCCCAAAGCACCAGGACACGATGTAACCTCCGCCCATAAAGTAGCCGTCCCTGCGCTCGTTGGCACCAAGGACGGCGGCGATGGATTTTCCAACAGAGGGCTTTTCCGAAATTACCAGTTTATACACGTTCTGCATGGTCAGTCGTCTCCTTTTTCTCTTCTTTGTGCATCCCGAAAACATCGAAATTCACATCAATGGCTACCAGAATCCGCTTTGCGCTCTCCAGAACCTTCGGGCGGTTCTCGCAGGTGGCTTTGTACGTCAGATATTCGCCGTAATAGTCGGGCTTAATTGGCATATGGCGAATGGTGGATCGTATCATCTCTTCCACCGTATCGGCTTCCTCCATGGTTGTGTAAGGGTCAGAACTGTCCAACATTTCCCGAAGCGTGGAAAACGTCTTATCTTCTTCCTGTCCCGTCCGGATCAGGTACTTGATATACGAGGAAAACAGCAGCGTAAGAGATTCCATTTCAAAGCGGGAAAGCTCATCCAGGATGTAGTCTTTCAGCCAGTACATTTCCTCTTTTATAAATCTGCGAACGTCGTATGACCGCAGGGTCTTGAGCGCATCGGGCGAAAGCTCCGGCATGGAATCGTCATCCTCCGTCAGCGAAGAAACATCATAGATTTCAAACGTTTCCGGTTTCTCCGGCTTTTTCGGCTCATCCTCAAAATCGTCCAGATCATCCAAAAACGTGAAGTCGGTGGTCTTGTTCTTTGGCTTACCGATTTTGCGGATTTGGGAGATGATATCGTCCATCACATAGAAAAAGAGATAGAGCGCGTTAAAACCGGCAATACAGCCGATCACAATGAACAGCGTGGTCATTCTACATCCTCCTGTTCTGCATCGCGGGTGCTTTCCGGCTCATCTGGTTCCGTTTCGTAGTCCGCATCGTCCTCATCCTCACCGTAGTCATAATCGTCCAGATCGACCGGCCCCTTGGCATCCGGCTTTTTCTTGCGGAACTTGAACCAATAGAGCGCGAAGCCACCGCCCAGAAGCAGCAGGAGCAGAAGTGCCACAGCGCCGCCGCTGGATTTCTTTTCTGGCTCCGGCTCAATTTCCGGCTCCGGGGTGGTGTCCGGTACTTTTTCTGCGGCCTTCTCCTTGCCGGTACACTCTGTCATGTTCGTTTTGCAGACCTCGCAGGAAGTGTTGACGGCTCCGGCCTCGCATTTTGTTGTGCAGGAGCAGACCGGTGCTGTCTTATCGCCGTCAATCAGCGCCAACAGATCGGCCTCATCCACAAGATTCAGAAAATAGGTCTCGTAACGCTCTCCGTCCTCGTCCAGCGGCTTATCATAGTCGATCACCAGATAGAAGGTTTCGCCGTTGCGCGTCTCGATGGTAATAAACTGCTTATTGCTGTATTTGTCGTAAAGCAGATCGCGCGTGACGGAATTGCCGTTCTGCGTAAAGCCGGTGCCGTCCTCTTTCGTAATGGGTTCCGTGGTGGGAGCCGGAGTCTCGGAAGATGCCGGAGCCTGTGCAGAAGAGCTTGCATTTTTACTGCCGCCGCTTCCAGAAGATGCACCGCTACCGCCGCCACCGGACGAGCCGCTGGAGCCGCTGCCGGACGTATTATTCTTGCGGCAGTCGCAGTCTGCGGGGCAATGCTCGTCGTGCTCATCATCGCCGGTGTCCGGCGTGGGTGTGGGTGCCGGTTCCGTTTCTTCTTCGTAGAACGGATTGGCAAGTACAACATAGTCCGTCCAGTTTCCGGCGTTGTCCAGTGCGTCGATGTAGAGATAGGCATCGTCCGTCAGGTTATCAATGCGGACGTTCAGCTCACCATTGTCGAGGGTCGTATAAAGCTCGTCATTGACAAAGACCGCAGCAATGCCGGAAAGCGTATCGCTGGCTTCCACGCGCAGGAGCGTACCGTTGATACCTGCACGGAGCATGGGTGCTTCAAAGTCCATGCAATACACGTCCAGCGGCAGCTCGTGCTCCATGCCCATCGGATCGGTGACAAAGAAAAACACGGTGCCGTTATCCGGCATCGTGCGCTCCAAATAACCGTATTCATTCCATTCTTCCGTTACATCAAAGCGTTCAGCGTCATCCTCATTACTGAACGCAGCCTCGATTTTGACCCAGCCGGTATTGTTTTTATCAATCAGGCGAACGGTGATCGTAACCGGCGCATTGTGCCAGCCAGTCGGGATTTCCGCGTCCAGCTCATAATCTGGTTCCAGCGCAGGGGCGTCCGTGGTTTCCGGTGGGATAGAGGGTTCTTCCGGCTCCGGCGTGGGTTCCGGCGTTTCCTCTGCACCGGGAGTCTCGGCAGGAGGTTCTTCTGTGGGTTCGGGTTCTACCTCCAATTCTGTCTCCACAATTTCAAGGGTGCTGTCAGGCGCGGCATCGGACACGTCTGTCCCTTCTTCCGCAAGCGCCATGCCGGTCATGGTGAAAAACACCAGCACAAGGCTGAGCATCAGCGCAATCATGCGGAACATACGCGGGGTTTTCTTAGTTTTCTTCAGGTGCATTTTCCATATCCTCCTTCTGTGTGCTGCAAAACGGCGAACCGCCCTTTTTGATATGCATGAGGTACTGCGCCAGCTCTTCCATCGTCATGCCGGTGGCACGGGCAAGGCCGACGATATCCTCATTTTCCAGCTTAATGATATCCTCGTCGATCTCACGGTTGCGGGACTGGAGCATGGCGATTTTCCCGTCATTCTTCGCTCGTTCCGCTTTGAGTTTGCTGATTTTCGGGTTCATAGTTCCTCCTTATGGTGATGGCAGACGGCCAAATTGATAGAAATGCTGCTGCCAGTAAGATGAAGTAATGTCGCTGTACTGAATGGGGTCGCCGCAGTGCAGCATGGTATTATTTCCCACATAAATACCGACGTGGGATGCGCCAGTGGTGTCATACGTTCCTTGGAAAAAGATCAGGTCTCCGGGCTTTGCGTTTGCTGGGGAAACATAGGCGCATATCTGCCGTAGCCCCTCCGCGCCCAGACGGCCAAAGCTCCAGCCGAGGCCGCAGTTGTTGTAGACGTATGAAACGAAGCCGGAACAGTCAAAGGATGTAGACGGTGAGCTGCCGCCCCAGACGTAGGGGAACCCAAGATACTTTTCCGCTTCCTTGATGATGGCGGCGAACTGTTCGTCCTCCAATGCTTCCGGCGGAATCTCATACGTTGGGTACTCGCTGCCGTAATACCTGCCGACATAGGAAGAGCTGCCGAACAGGTCTGGACGGTTGCCCAGCGTGCCCATGTACATGGCATAGAGGGAAAGCTGCTCCTGCGACATGATGTAGACCGGAACATGACTGAGGTTGAAGTTTTCCAGCTTTACGGTGCAGATGTAATAGGTGTACGGCACCTCCACATCGTATTCATACTCCTCTATGACCCAATCCTCCAGCTCATAGTCATAGTAGGTGTAGTCGCCAGTTCTGGTCTCCGTGCGGTATCTGGTTTCCGTCTCCACGGTCTCCGTAAGGATATACTGCTTTTCAAAGAGCATATCCAGAATCCCGCCGACCTCCGAGATCGTCCACTCTCTGCCCATCAGCGCGGTGATCGCGGAAATCAGGACATAGGGATCGTGTTCGATGTCATCCAGCTCATAGTGGTATTCGTCGTAATCGTGCTCGGCTTCGTAGTTGTCCAGCCTTGCCTGCAATTCTGCCTCCATAGCGCAATACTGCGCCTCTGCCGCCAGCATGTCCTCATCCTGAGACGGATAGGTGGACGCGGCAATGGAAGAGCTTGCGCCCTGGAACATCAGGGAGCAGGAGGAAAACAGATTGGTGAACAACAGGAAAACCGCTGCGATCAGGCCGACAATAAGGAATCCTTTCTTGTGCTTGGCAACAAGCTCACCGGCTTTCTTTCCGGCCTCTGCGCTTTTCTCTGCTGCCTTTTTCGTGACCTCCGACGCTTTGACTGTATTCGCTGTGCCACGCCCGGCTTTTGCGGCGGCGTACTCTCGTTTGATTGCGCGTTTCTGCTGCCAGCGGGAATACGGATTGGAGGAAAAGCCGCCGTTCTGCTGTTCAAACTCCTGATTCAGCGCTTTCACATTGGCCTTGTCTGCCCGTTTCTCTGCCCGGTGCGCCTTGCGGTATGGCTTAAGCTCATGGGCGTGATGAATCTCACGCCCCACCTGATAAGCGCTCTCGGCATCTTCCGTCAGCGTATTGGCAGCGTCCACACCAGCGTTATCGCCGTCATTGCTCTGCCGCACTTTCCGGTGAACACCGTGCAGCACCGTGTCACCGGAAACCTTCGCCGCGTGGCTGAGCTTGGAGGGCGGCTTCTTTTCCTCAAAAGAAAGGCGTGTCGTGATCTTCCCATCGGAATCCACAACACGCTGTTTTACTTCTTTCTTTGGAATCTTTGCCTCTGCCTTTTCCAGCTTCGTGATCTTCTTGTCTGCTTTTTGGATGGCAGGCGCAAGCTCCGGGGAAGCACGCTCTTCCTCGGTAAATTGCAGCCTGGGTGCGCGTTTTGCCATAGAACACCACCTCACTTCATAAAAAATGGATTCATTTATGCGATCTCGCCCAGCATGGAAAGAAACAGCGCCTTGCCCTTGGGCGTCACCAGCGTGTACACCCCCTGATGCCCATTGACGGCGATGTAATCTTTCACGAAGAACAGACCGTCGTCCGCTGCTTTGGCGTAGGGCATGAGAATGCCGGAAGGGGCGCGGTAAAGGTAGCGCTTGCGGATAAGGAAAGCGGTGAACATCTTTTCCGGCACCTTCAATTCCTTTGCCGTGGCGCGAATATTGGTGCAGCTTTCCGGGTGGATGAACGCATCGTAGTAATCTGCCTTGGGCTTGGCGTGGGCAAGCTCCTGCCGCAGCCGCTCGTTTTTCTGCTGTTCTTCCAGCATCCGGCGTGCAAACTCATAGATCAGATTGGGATTCTCCAGCACCTGCTCCAACAGGAATTTCGTCATATACCCGCCGTACTTGCGGATCGCCGGAATGACCTCGTGGGTGATCCAGCGTTTGAACGCCTTTGCCTCCGGCTTGCGGGAACCGAGAATCAAGGTATAGAGGCCGGGTTCGTTCACAGCGTTTACCGGAAGCCCGTTGCTGGCACCCTCGATTGAAACGAGGGTGCGCTCGTCTGCATCCAGACGACGCATAGCATCGGTGGGATTCCCAATCTCCAACGCCCGGCACACATCGACTGCCACAAACCACGGTTCACCGTCGATGGTCAGCGTTCGGATTTTGCCAAAGGCCGCGTTTTCAAAGGTCATCAGTTTATTATCCATGTTTCGTCTGTCCTCCTTGCTGCGGTCAGGAAGATACTTCCTGCGGCTTTGTCGTGAGTACCCGATACAGCTCCGTGTCCTTGGGAAAACGGTCTACGAAGGGCAGGATAATGTTCCCGTAAAACAAAAGGCCCTCGCCTTCACCGGAATGGGTGACATACGAGAGCTGATGCGGGGAGATATTGAGCTGTTTTGCGAGAATCTGCCTGTCGCCGCTGGCTTGGTTCAACATATAGATATAGTCCGAATTTTCAAAGATGTTCTCCACTTCTCTGGAAGAGAGCAGGTCTTTGACGTTTTGTGTGATTCCGGTGGGCATCCCGCCCCATTTTCTAAATCTCTTCCAAATCTCGATGGTATAGCTTGCCGTCTGTTCCTCTTTGAGAAGCAAATGCATCTCGTCGATGTAGTAGCGGGTGGATTTGTGCGCCTCACGGTTGACCGTCACCCTGTTCCATACCTGATCCTGGACGATCAACATGCCGATTTTCTTGAGCTGCTTGCCCAATTCTTTAATGTCATACGCCACCACACGGCTGTGAACATCAACATTGGTCTGGTGGTTAAAAACATTAAGGGAGCCGGTGACGTAGATTTCCAGCGCCGTTGCGATATACTGCGCTTCTTTTTCATCCTGCTTTCGCAGTTCCTCATAGAGATCACCGAGGATGGGCATGTTCTCCGGGCGCGGGTCGTTGAGATAGTTCCGATAGACCAGCCGCACGCAGCGGTCGATGATGGTTTTTTCCACCGGCATGAGGCCGTCCTTGCCACCCACAATCAGCTCACACAAGCTGAGAATAAAGTCGGATTTCAGGCTCAGCGGGTTCTCGTCATCCGAATAGTTGAGGTTCAAGTCCATGGGATTGATATAGTCCGTAGAGGTGGGCGAGATTTTAATGACCTGTCCGTGCAGATGCTCCACCAGTGGGCCGTATTCCGCCTCCGGATCGCAGATGATGATATCGTCGTCCGTCACCAGAAAGACGTTTGCGATCTCGCGCTTGGCGCTGAAGCTCTTGCCGGAACCGGGCGTGCCCAAAATCAGGCCGTTCGGATTCTTCAGGAGTTTCCTGTCTACCATGATGAGGTTATTGCTCAGGGCATTGATGCCGCAGTACAGCGCTTCTTTGCCCGTCTGGAACAATTCCTGTGTGGTGAACGGCACAAAGATAGCGACGCTGGAGGTCGTAAGTCCGCGCTGGATGGTGATCTCATTCAGCCCCAGCGGGAGGCTGCTCATCAGCCCTTCTTCCTGCCGGAAGTCCAAGGTCGTCAACTGGCAGTTGTATTTCTGCGCAATGGAATTGGCCTGAAACACATTGTTTTTGAGCTGCTGCATGGAGCCTGCGGTATTCAGGATGATAAAGGTCAGAAGGAACATACGCTCATTCCGGCTCTGAAGCTCCTGCAAGAGCTTTTTCGCTTCATTGCCGTAGGTGGCGAGATCTGATGGGATAATATCCATATCGTACCCGGCGCGGATGGCCTTTTTCTGTTCCTCGATTTTCATCTTATCAAGATCGGTAATTTTGCGCTTGATGGTCTTGATGGCCTTGACCTGATCCACGGACTGAATGTGCATGGACACGATCACAGAGCTTTCCATATCCAGAAAATCCGCCAGCATACGGTCGTTCAGTTCCGGAGCAAGAATTTGTAAGAACGATGCGCGGCCGTATTTCTTTCCAACGGCAAAGCTGCTGCCGGTTCGGAACTCAAAAGAGCTGGGTGCAATAAAGTCCTTAACGGAGAGGCCGGAGGGGGCAAGCCAGTCCCACGAGAACCGGAACGGCTCCTGTTCATCCATGTGAAGGACATCGTGCATCAGCTTGAGCCGGTCATGCCCGTTCAGCGGTTCCGCCTGCACACCAAGCCGCTTGAAGTTATTGAGGATGTCGATCTCAATGCGCTCCAGCCGGGGTTTCGCGGTTTTCAGATTGTCCGCCTCTACGCCGAAGGTAATGAACTTGGTTTTGACCAGACCATTATTGCCGCGGGCAAGCTGCGTTTGCAGCATCTTTGTGTACTCCGTGCGGAGCTGGTTGAACGCATCCGCCCGCGGCGGGATAGCAATGGTCTGCGCGTAGCTGTCCTTATTGGCGGCAAGGTTTACGAAGGAAAGCTGGAAATGGATGGAGCTGTCAAAATAATTGAGGAAGTCGCACCACGAATCGAAGATCGCGGTCTTGTCCTCGTTCTGGTTGAGCTGATAATTGATGTCCTGAAACTGCACCGTTTTGCTGTAATAGTAATCTGTCACCCGGCAGATGCCGTCCGGGAACATCCGCTGAAAGGGAATGGAATCCTGTGCCGATTTATGCCGTTTGTCCGTATTCTTCGCTTTGGCAATGGCAGCTTCAATCTGCTTTCTGTCGGCGCGGCTTAACTTTGTTTTTTCCTGAGACAATGCGGTAAACCTCCTTATCCAGAATGTCCTGCCGCTGCAATACGGCATAAAAATTGTCTGTCTCATAAGGCCGCACCTTGGGGCGGATGAAACAGACCTGAACAATATTTTTGATGATCTTCTCCAGCGGCAGGCCGTTTTTCTCGTACAAGGCGAACAGGAAGAACGGCAGCATAACCACGATCATGCAGATCGCCGCTGCGCTGTTGGAAAGGCTCTGCCGGAGCAGAAAGAACAGCGGCACGCCCACCGCTGCGCCGCTGCCGAAGCAAACGAGCTGCCGCTTGGTCAAGTTGAAGAGGACTTTGGTCTTTACGGCGTTCAAGTCCTTTGGGACGGGTACATAGGCCACTTGCAATCACCTCCGTCAGTGGCTGTTGAACAGGCTCTTGGCAAGAGAACCGGTCTTAAAAAGTGTGAAGCACAAAAGCACCGTATAGCCCATACAGCTCCAGATGGCCGTGGAAATATTCGTATCCACGATCATGTTCTGTACCAGAACGGCGTAGATGGCAACACAGATGATAATAAGGAAGCCCTGAAAGCCGAGGGCGAACAGGCTCCTGAGATAGTTCTGTCCCATCTGCCCCCATTCCCGGTTCATTGCCGTCGCCATGGGGATCGGGGCGATGGAGGTCACAAGATAGATTTCTATCATGCGCCCGTACACGATGATGAAGATGCAGATGTTCAGCGCGTTCATGGTGAGCTTCACGATGGTGGCTTGCAGCCACAGGCCGAGCAGAGACCAGACCTCCATTTCATTGAGCCGTGCTTCCAAATCCGCAAGACTGTTTGCCAGATCAAGGCTGACATTGCCGACCACAACGCCGGAAGCGTTGTTGACCACGCTCTGCGCCACATCGAACACACCCATGACGATATTCCATGTGTTGCTGACAATGAGCACCGCACAGGCCGTTTTGAACACCCACTTGAAGATGAACCAGGTATCGACTTCTCCGTGCATGTTGTTTTTGTCCGTAATGATCTGGATCAGCTCCATAGTCATTACGATGGCGAGGATCACACCGGCGATGGGCAGAATCACGTTGTCTGAAAGACTGCGGATCATGTTGTAAATGCCGCCGTTCCAGCCCTGCGGCGTTGCGCCGACCTGACCGGCGATCTCTCCGACTCTTGTGTTCACGGTATCAAAGAGGCCGGACAGCGCATCCTTGATGCCGCCGATCAGGATTTCCTTGAGCCAATCGGTGAATTTCTGCCATATTAAGTCCAATCGATTTTCCCTCCTTCCGTTGGCTCTCCGCATACCGGCGAGAGCCGTATAAGATTACCGCGCCCGTTTTCATTCTCATGTGCACCTGAAAATGAACCAAGCCGCAGAATAGCCGGTTGCCCGGCTATGTATCAGGCGGGCAATGCCGCCTGCAATCAGTTATGTGTGTTGAGCGCCCGAAACACCTGCACTTCCAGATCGAGGCGCGGAGCTTCCGCGTTGCAGCATGGCAGCGCCCCGTCTGCGGGAAGCAGATTCTCACGCACAAAATACTCCCGAAGGGCAGCTCTGGACAGTGCGCCGAAGTTTCGGATTTGTGCAGACGAGCACAGGAAAATGAGCACTTCGCGGACGGTCTTCACACCGTTCCGGCTAAGCGGGTTATGGAGCTTGGCGGGGAGGTGCAGGGCTTCCAGCCCCTGATAATACAAATGCGCCGGAGAGGTAATGCCGCAGCGTTCACGATAGATTCGTTCCTCCGTTTGGAACTGCTGCCGCAGATATGCGGTTCGTGCTTCAAAGCCATCTGTGATGTAGTACAGCCATGCGGGATTTTTGTGCAGCCAGCATAGCGCGTCCCGGATGATATTCCGCGTCCGGCTCTCCGAGAGGTTATAGTGCAGGCCAATCGCCTTATAGCCGATGCCCTCGACGAAATGCCTTCGGAGCACGATCTGTTCACGTTCCGAGAGCGCAGACAGGGCGTATTCCAGCCCCTTGCGCTGGTCATCCGTCAGCGCGTCATAGGAGATCATGCGCTGTGTTTCTTCGTTGAGATGCAGGACAAAAAGCAGATTTTCGGGGTAGCTGTATCTTCTGGGCATCTGTGTATCCTCCTAAAAAAGTAAAAAGTCGTTGTATGTGGAACGTTCAGAGCAAAGGAGCAGCCCGTCAATATAGGCTGCTCCCTTGCTTCTGAATGGGGATGCAAGGGCGACATCAGCCGCCCTTGCAGATCTGCCGATGTTTAGCCAAAAAGTCCCGTGAGCAGCGGCACCAGCAGAAGGCCAACCAGGGCGACGCCGCCACCGGCCATGAGCTGTTTCATGCCCTGGCTTTTAGCCCCCGGATTGTCGTTTCCGTATCCTTCCAGCAGGTTAATGACGCCCCAGATTCCGAGACCTGCACCAAGGGCGATGACCAAAGTTTGCAGAACATCAACAGCAGAGTTAAAGAAATCCATAAATGTGTATGCCGGAATATGCGGGATATTGGGTTAGAAATAGATTCTCACAATGCAAGCGCCGGAGCGAAAACCGCTGTGCGGCTCCCGATTCCGGCGTCTCCTTTCAATTTTTGATTGTTTTGTTCGTTCCGGCCTTGCAGTATGAGCCGGTATCTTCTGTCTGTCATGGTGTATCAAGCCTCCTGCCTTGATAAATCTTTATGAAAAAGCGTGCTGTTCACCCGCTGCTTCATCCGCTTCGGACACATCTACCTCAAAAACATTGTAAGCCTCGTCCTGTTTCGGCTTGAGCCGGTGAGAGAGGAACTTTTCAATGTCAAATTCATTTTTGGGGTTTGCATCCGACAGGTATTTGTAATTCCTGTGCTGCGTGATATCAAACTTATTGGACAGAAACGGCCGCACGCCGCGAAGCTGCAAGATGCACTTGGAGCCGTCCAGCACGGCAAGCTCATCCACCGTAGCGAGGTCTTTGCCGAGCTTCTGGTAGTTAAGGCTGTGGGAGACCTCGCGGCCACGGCTTTCGCCGGTGTTGAAGGTGTCGATGGTCTCTTTCCCAAGCGCCTGATTCAGCTCTTTCAACGTGGTCGGCTCCTTGCCGCCAAGGAAAATCGAGGTGTCGCAATTCCCGATGATTGTATCGGCGTTGTCCTTGTACAGTGCCTTGAGCTGAGACTGTGCCTGCAAAACGAGGCAGGCGGAGATCTCACGGCTACGAATCGTGGCCATGAGCTTTTCCAGATTGGGTATCTGCCCAATGTTTGCCGCTTCGTCGATCAGGCAGCGCACATGCACCGGCAGGCGGCCTTTATACTGGTCGTCCGCTTTTTCACACAGCAAGTTAAATAATTGGCTGTAAATCATAGATATGAGGAAATTGAAGGTGCTGTCGGTATCGCTCATAATGAGAAACAGCGCCGTCTTTTTGAAGCTTCCATCCTTGGCATCCGGGTTGTCGTATATCTTGTCGCCCAGCGTGTCCAGCTCCAGTTCGTCATACATGGTGATCTCCCGCAGCTCCGCGATATCAAAGGGAGCAAGGCGTGCGCCGCAGCTAATATTGATACTCTTAGCTGTCTTGCCCGCGGCTAATTTGTACTTTTTATATTGCCGCACCGCGAAGTGGTTGGGCTTGTTCTTTTCCAGCTCCTTGAACGCGATATCCACAGGATTTTCAAAGGTTTCATCGTCCTCGCGGACTTCCATGGCGTTGACCAGCTCGATGAGCGTGGCAAAGTTCTGCTCTTCTTCGGGCGCTTCATAATGGATGTAGCCAATCAGGGCACAATACAAAAGCGTCTCTGCCTTCACCCAGAAATCGTCACCGGATTTTCCGTCTCCCTTGGTATTGCAGATCAGGGTGTTGACCAGCTTCAAAATGTCCTTTTCTGAGTGGATGTAGGCGAAGGGGTTATAGTGCATACTCTTGGAAAAATTGATGGTGTTGAATATCTTGATGCGGTAGTTGTTCTTCTCCAACAGTTTGCCGCACTCGACCACGATACTGCCTTTTGGGTCGGTGACGACGAACGAAACCGGATAGTCTTTCGACTGGCATTGCATGAGGTTTGGCTTGATAAAAAAGCGCGTTTTGCCGCTGCCGGAGCCGCCGATGACCAGCACGTTTTTATTCCGCGCCGTCCGCGGGTCTTTGGGACGATTGTTCATGGTCAGGCTCTCGGTCTGCGTGAGGATGATGTTGTTCTCGAATACCGGGTCGATATACGGCGCGATGTCCTCATGCGTGCCCCAGCGGGCACTGCCGTACTCCATATTCTTGCGGAATTTCTTGGCGTTCTTGCCTTTGACGTAGACCGCCAGCCGTAGTGCGGCGGCGATCAGGAGGCCGACCAGCAGATCGGCGGGGTGGAAGCTCGGAAGTAGGCTCTTAAAGGCCAGCCGGAAGCCATCCAGAATATGCAGGGCTTTTTGAGAGAAGTCCAGCCCCGGTGCTAACCGCGCAGCCTGCCCACACTTGGTTCCCAGCAGGGCGAACAGCAGATACGGGAGATTGGGGAGAATGATTTTCTTGATGTTTACAGGCTTTTTCATAGCTCCAGCCCCTTATCCTTGTGTCTGACCGCAGGCTTGATGATGTCCTTTGCCGCCTGAATATCATGCAGATGCTGGATGAGAGAGGGTTTCTGACGCTTCCTTGCCGTATTGCGGGTATATTCCTCAAAGGCCGCTGTGAGGGCATCCGCGTCCCGCGCCTTGAAGAACACCATGTACTTGGGCGGCGAGAGGGTCTTGTCCTTTTTTACAGCGTAGTCCACGCCGTATTTCCTTGCCACACGGTCAAAATCCTTGATGTTTTTATTGCTGATCTCGATGTTGGCAACGCCCTGATTCTGACCGACAAGCTGCTTGACCGTCTGCTTGCCGGTGGGCTTTACGGGGCCAGCCCGTTTTTTCTCTGCAATTTTTGCTTTCTGATGTGCCAGGAACTTCGCAACCGCCGCCTTGAGCACCCGTCCGGTGAGTTTCGTTGCGCTGATTACAAGGGTCACTGTCCTGTTTTCAACCTCTTCCTGCAATTATGAACGCCTCCTTCCGTGATGATCGCAGTATGCACTGGCGCACAGCTTACAGCGCAATGGCCGGGATCGTTTCGTCTCCGTGACGGAGCTGCACAGTACGCTCTTCAAAAAGCCGCCGCACCAGACCGGCATCCCCCGAAGAGATATCCCATAATTCATCATCGAGGCAGTAGAACACAATGGCGGGGCCGGTCAGGTACGTTTCGCCGCTGACGGTCACGACTGCTTTCTGCTCATAAGCCATGTACAGGTCGAAGGTCGGCACCTGCCGCACATGCGTGCAGAGGAAGCCGGTCGCAATGAGCGCGTCAAGCAGACGCATGGATTTGGCCTTCTGGCCGGGCACAGCCAGTAGAACCGAAACATTGCTTTCATCGTATTCCTCATCATTCGGGGTGAGCTGGAAGCCAGAGACGGGTGCGTAGCCGTCGCTTTTGAGCCTGACCCTGCGAGGGATTTTCCCGTGCGGGAGGATGATGTTGACGTCGCCTGTGATGTTTACCGTGAAGTTTTCCATGATACATTCCTTTCTCAGCGCTCATTCTGGCGCTGCCGTTTTTTCTGCCACTGTTCCAGCAGCTTGATAATGACCTGTTCCATTTGCTGCGGCGTGTAATTCCTGGGGAAGTATTTTCGGAGCGTGTCGCTTTTCAGCGTGACGCGATCCAGCTCGTCCTTTTTTTCTTCGGACATGACCTTGTACATGGCGTCCTGCGTGCATTTGCCCTCACGGCTGAGCTTTTTCAGCCGCTGCGCCTGCGAAAGCGAGGGGGTGTTCTGGGAATACTCCATTGCATCCAGAAACTGCCGCTGTTCCTCCGGCTTGAGGTACGACAGCTCCACAGCAGGATTCAGGGCAATTTCCTTGGCATCAACTTTCTGCTGAATCTCTGGAACAAGCTCCGTCAGGCGAATGAGCCGCTTTACCTGCGAAACGCTTTCGCCGCTGTCCTGCGCGATTTTTTCAGCGGAATTTAACTTTGGCCCAACTTGGACTAAAGTTAAATCTGTCCGCTGTCCCTGATGTTTCAGCGCCTCCATTTTCATCTTGTACGCCTGTGCGCGTTCCATGGGAGAAATGTTCTCGCGCTGCAAATTGGTATCCACCAGCAAGATCACCGCCTCGTCGTCAGTCAGATTGCGGACAATGGCCGGGATCGTATCCTTCCCGGCAAGGCCGCTTGCGTGCAAGCGCCGGTGTCCGGCGACCATTTCATAGCCGCCTCCGGGATCTGGCCGGATGATGGTGGGATTGAGCACGCCGAACTGCATGATGCTGTCTACCGTCTCCTGCATGAGCGCATCGTCCACCACCTTGAACGGATGATTCTTGAAGGGGTGGATATCCGAAATGCGTACCTGCTGCACCTGCTCCGGCTGGGTGCTCTGTGTGTCCTTTGGTTCTGTCTTCTTTGGCATAGCGTTCACCTCCGTAACATGCGAAACGCCGCAGGCCATACAGCCAGCGGCGTCTAAATACGTCCTTCCGCCATATCGTGCTGAACCAGGGCTGCATAGTAGCTGGTCATGGTAAGCGAAGCGTTGTACAGCGTTGCCAGCAGATATTGACGGATGTTTTTGATCTTTGTGGTGTTCTCTTTCATGCAGCTCACGACAAAACGGATATGCTCGCTGTCCAGCTTCAGGAACCGGCTCCTGACCACCTCTGCTGGTTTATCATCCCCGGAGATGCGCACGGTCTGCTTTGTGGTACAAACTGTATCCACGATAAGCTCCAGAATTTCCTCGACGATCTCCTTGTCATACGGCAAGTCCAGCAGCAGAACGTCATAGCTGATATTCTCCATGATAAGCTCTCTGTACTGCGCTCTCCGCTCCGCATCGTTTCCTTTCGATTCCCGCTTTTGACCGTCTCTGAACGAAGGGAAGGGAAAAGACTCAGTATCGTTAAAATCAGTATTGTTCTTCTCAGTATTACTACCTTTTGATTTTGGAAATTCTTGAGTTTCGATTTTCAAAAGTCCAGAATTTTGATTTTCACCATTCTTGAATTTTGATTCCGGTGCGGAAACAAAATTCTTGACGTAAATGAGATTAGGCTTGCCGAGACCCTGCCGTTTGCGCTCGATAAGCCCACATTTCTCATCCAATTCGTTCAGCAGCTTCATGGCCTTCTGCGAAGCGCAGGAAAGTGCGTCCATGATGTCTTCGACGGTATAGACGATGTACACGCGCCCTTCCTGATCCAGCCAGCCGTTCTTGGCAGACAAGCTCATGCGGTCAAGGAGCAGGCCGTAGAGGATTTTGGCCTCTGCCGAAATGTCCTTGAACCGGCTGTCCGTGAACAGCACTTTGGGGATGCGGTAGAAAGAGAACTGTTCCGCCTGATCCCCGTAGTAATAGTCCAGTGTCATGTATCTTCACGCCCTTTCCAAAGGCCCATAGAGCGCAGCAGCTCTTTCGTACACCAGCCGATGCAGGGAGACGCCCGCCCATACGGACAGCCGTCGCACTCACTGACGGCGGCAGGCGGCTTCTGCGCGGAAACATAATAGCAGCCGGTTTTGCCACGAAAGGTGCAGCCCTCTGTCTGCCTCCAGAAATAGCAGTACCGGCAGTCTTTCGGTTTGTCCTCTGTATGTCCGTTCATTGCTCTCGCCTCCATTCCCGCCCATACCGGGCAACAAAAAAGCACACCCTCCGGCTCCGTCAGGGAGCAAGTGGATGTGCTATGTAATACCGATTGTCCATGCCATGTTACTGCGTCAGGACATGAAAAAAGCGCGTCTGCCGACCCAAGCGCCACTTTGGGTAAACAGACGCGCTTTGTTTTACTTGCGGTTTTTGCGTGAAAAAGCTCAAAAAGCAGCGTGTTTCTGACACTTTTTGAGCCTTAATGTTTTTAGTCCTATTATTACAGCCGCGTCCACAAAAAACAAGGGATTTTTGAAGCCATTTTCCTTTGCGTATTTACTTAAAATCGCCTTTTGATTTACAATGCTGTTGCTGTCGCCCGTCAGTTCATCGTCGCGGGATAAGCGGCAATAAAGGGCGGTAATTTTGTCAGACTGCCTTAACATAGTTTCTGCTCCTTTCATCGGCGGGCAGTCTGCCAATACAGGATTGCTTATGCTCATTTTAACGCTCCTTGTTTTCTTCATCAATAGGCGACTGCTCCATAAGCCGCAATACTTTATGGGGCAGGCTTCGGCTTCCGTCGTAGCTTCCCGTAAAACGATAGAGCGTCCTGTCGGATTGCATTGTGATTTCATACATCGGCAATTCTTGATATAGCGGATTTTTTACAACGATTTGCCCGTCTTTGATTTTTTGTCGACCTTCCATTCCTTTCCCGTCATTTCCTTGTTTTGAGCAGGGAGCAAGCACAGCAAACGAGTACCCATTTGCCGCTTGCTACTTTCGCAGCAAGCATAGAAAAGGGGTACCCTTTCCGTAAAAATCCCCGTTTTGACGCTTTGCGCTGGACGGGGACTTTCTATTATTGGGA
>OGQA01000191.1_pt1 | contig 35441 bp, 36 predicted proteins | sample 1553011 | NCBI WGS metagenome assembly OGQA01 (sample SAMEA2580256, study PRJEB22360) | human gut metagenome | biome: human gut; feature: human-associated habitat; material: faeces | place: Denmark | collected 2008/2010 | reverse complement strand
TTATAAAAAGTCAAAAATCGCCTGTTTAGCTGGCTCAAAAGTGAGAAATACCGCCATTTCCGATCTTGGAAACGGCGGTATCATGCTGTATTCATTTTTCATAACCTCATAGCCTCTGGCTGGCGGATCATTACGCAGCGTCGTTCTTAAAGACTTTCTTGACTTCTGGATATGTAGCCAGAAACCAATTCTTGATTGCGGGGTAACGCTGTGTGTTGCTGTGGCACTTGGAAATGAAAATCTTGTTTTCCAACACGTCAAGTGCTTCTTTTACGGCGGCTTTCCGATCTTCATCAGAGGCACCCTCTTTGCCCGCATTTTCAGTGATATACGCCCTCATGTAGTCGTAGGTAAGCCCTTTGTAATGCTCCTGATCGGTCTTTTTCTTGATCTGACGCTGGACAACTTTGAAGGTAGAGAACTCGCTGTGAACCTCTTGGAGCTGGTTATACTCAGGGGAGCCAATTCTTCTGGCCTTCTTAGCAAACGTACTGTTCAGAATAATGAGGTTTTTATCAAAATCCAGACGGATCGCGGTAGTCATCTTAGCCATAATCGTATCTCCTTTCTGTGCTTGTGGTTGGTTCAAGATGCTTTGCGTGCTGCGCGGTTGGCACGGGCATTTTTGATGATCTCGTTGACGTCCGCGCTCATCTGCTCAATTTCAGGGAACTCCGTCAAGAACCACATTCTGACTTCACCATAGGAAGCAGCGGAGGCCAACTTAACCTTATTTCCTTCCTCATCTCTGCCACACAGCGCATAAAAGATGGACAGAAGGCTTTCCTTATTGTCCTTGATGTAGTTTTCCATATACTCGTAGGTCAGCCCCTTGAAGTGATCAACTTTCTTGGTTACGATCTTTACAATCTCGATCTGGAAGGCGGGGAACATCTCACGAAGGGTCTTCAGCTCGTTAAACTTGTCGCTGCTCAGCCTACCGGCGGCAATAGCCTCGGTCTTGGTCATCTCAATCTTGGAAGTCATGATGTTCGCGTTCATAATTCTTTCTTAATTTTTCATTTTGTTTTGTGAGGTGTTGTGTTCCTCACTTGATGTACTAAGTATACCATTGAAATTTCCCTCATGTGTCGTTATAATGGTATTGACAAGCAAACCGCTTATCAAAATATTTGTCTTCGTAGCCTTGTGTATTTCGGACACATAAGGAGACAAATATCATGGCAAACGAACTATTCAGAACATCGGTCATGCTGCCTAACGGCAAGCGCAAATGGATTCGATCCAAAAGCAAGGAGGGGTTAGAGCAAAAGAAAAAAGAGGTCATGCTTCAGATTGGCACAGGGCTGGACATCCTTGACAATTCCACCTTCGGAGAGTATGCAGAGGTCTGGTTCAACGTTTACAAAAAGCCGTACCTGCGACGGAAGTCATTGGAAGCTCTCAGGAACGCTCTGAACAACCACATTTACCCGTTTCTGCAGGACGTGCCTTTGAAAAAGGTATCGCCCATGCAGATTCAGTTGATCGTGGCATCACTGGCTAAAAACAGCAAGAGCCTCAATGACAAGGTAATTCAGATTCTGCGGGGCGTGTTCAATGCCGCCGTGGATAACAACCTGATTGCCAAGTCGCCCGTACCCACGAAGATCAAGAGCAAGGGCGTCCGCACAAAAGAAAAGACCGCCCTGACTGCGGATCAGTCAAAGCGGCTTCTGGACGCGGTAAGCAGCACACGGGCATATCTGTTCTGCTTGATCGCCCTTCAAACAGGGATGCGGCGTGGTGAAATCTGCGGCTTGATGTGGGAGGATGTTGACCTCGACAAGCAAATCATCCACGTCCGGCACAACGCGGTATTCACAAGCTCTCAAACCGTTGTCAGCGAGGCTCTGAAGACCTCGGCGGCTGTCAGGGATATTCCCATACCCCCAACGCTTCTGGACACGCTGAAGGGGCTTAAAAGTTCCGGCGGAAGCCCTTTCATCCTGCACATGGAAAACGGCAAGCCTCTGTCGCAAAGCAGCTTCTCCAATCTGTGGGACATGGTACGGCGAAGAACGGTTGATGATCCGGCGGAACTCGGCACCAAAGCCACCAATTCCAAGATGGTGCGAAGTCTTGATTTCCACGTCACGCCCCACCTGCTGCGGCACACCTACATCACACGGCTGTTTGAAAGCGGGCTGGACATCAAAGAAATTCAGTACCTCGCGGGGCATACAACGGTAGATATGACGCTCCGCGTTTACACCCATTACCAACACGAGACACGCCAACAGGACACGGCCAATAAGGTCTGCGCGGCTCTTGGATAAGCAACAGGTGCCACATAAGTGCCACATCTTCCGTTTCAAAGCTGCTGAAAACTTACAGGTAACTTACAAGAAAGTTGGTGCCGACCTGTTGGAGAGTCGCATCAAAGCTGTTAGCGTGTAGACTTGAAAACCGTGCTGTATCAACGGTTTGCGGCGTTCGGCCAAAAGAAAAATCCCACCCCAAATGAGGTGGGATTTGGTGGAGACTGCTGGACTCGAACCAGTGACCTCCTGCGTGTGAAATATAAGCAGGCGCTCTAAACGCAGCACAAAGTGACGCAAAACGGCACAAATCACTTAAAACCGCGCTCTTATGTTTTGAAATAGTTACACAGTTTTTCTTGGTTTGTTTCGGTTACTAACACGTTACTAACAAAGTCACGCTCCCAGCAGCTTACCCCACGTCACCGCGCCGACCACACCGTCAACAGTCAAACCGTTGGCTTTCTGGTACTTCCGCACCGCTGCGTCGGTGCCGCTGCCGAAGTCACCATCAGCCCCGGCAGAGCCACAGGAATAGCCGCCAACGATCAGCAGCGTTTGCAGCGCCTTCACATCGTTGCCCTTGCTGCCCTTCTTCAGCTGCCGCAGCTTCACCGTCACGGTTTTCTCCATCACCGTCGTGGTGGGCATGGTGGACGCCACGCCGGTAGCCTTCTTGGCATAGTCCGGCAGACCAAAGCCGCGAATGTACCGCCCGTTGACCTGCATAGACCGGGTCTTTACGCTGTCGCGGTAGTTGCCCTCCGTCACCCAGAAGGACGTGCCGGACACCTTAGTGACAATGCCCACATGGTCGGCGCCGGTGGTACACTCGCCTACGCCGTCGTCGCTCCACGCATACACCACCACGTCGCCGATCTGGGGCGTGTAATCGTCCCGCTCCATCCAGCGGCCCAGCGCCTTATAGAGGTCGATCATCTTCCCCACGCCTACCTCTGTGGGCATAATGTCCGTGATGTTGTTGACGATGGCCACAGCGCTGACCGTACCGGCGCACCATGCGTCGGTGTATTTCAGCGCGTAGCCCCTCGCCAGCGGCTTGTGGCTGTTGTAGATATCCACGATCTTCTTGTGGCTGCCGTCCGCCTCGTTGAGACCCACCCAGCCCAGAATCGTATCCACCACATTCTGACGCAGCTGTGCTTCCGTCATTTTCGTCACCTCCGTTTTCGTGAATCCGTTTACCCCAGCCGCCTTGATGGCGGTGGGGTAGTCCACCAGCATGTAGTCCTGATCGCACAGGACACCGGCCACCCTGTTCGACCGCAGTTTATTGACCTCCCCGCCGAACTGCCACATGCCATACTGGCCGCTGTAGGTGCAGGCGGTGGCCCACTGTGCCACCCAGTGCGGGAAGCCCGCCAGCTCGTTGTCGTACATGTAGTCACCGAACATGGACTTGCTGGAATAGATGCCTGCAAAGTACCCCTTCGCCGTCAGCGCGTTCAGGAACGCCTTGATGATATCCGTCAGCGCCCGCTTGCCCAGCGCCAGCATGTCCTTCTGCTCCACGTCCATGTAGACGGGAAGCTCGAACTGCCGCCCTTTCAGGCACTTCTCATAGAAGTAGTTCGCCTCCTGCAGTGCCTGCGCCACCGTCAGCGCCTTGCTGTACCAGTAACAGCCCACCGGCAGGCCCAGCCGCTTGGCATTGTCATAGTTGGCGGCGAACTTCCGGTCGACATACAGCCCGGAATCCCCGCCACCGCCTTTGACGATGACGAACGTCACGCCTTCGGCTTTGGCCTTAGCCATGTCGAAATCGCCCTGCCAGCGGCTGATGTCAACCCCGAACCGCTTCATCACGCGCCCAGCTCTTTCTTGACGCGCTTCACCGCCGCCTCAATGGCCGCATCCACTTCCGTCAGGTTAATGTCATAGCCCTTCGAGGTAAGGAAGTCCTGCACATACTTTTTCTTGATGTCCCATTCCTCCGGCGTATAGATCTGCTGCGCCGCCGTGACGGCAATGTCCGCATAGCGGATCAGCTTTTCCAGCTTCGCCGCAGAGACCTTCTGCTTGATGTAGGGAATCAGGATCGCGCTGGCAACGGCCAGCAGCAGCTCCACGATGCATTTGATGATCTCGGTGTACTGTGTCATAGGTTTTCCTCCTTAGATTTGATCTTCAGCCCTGCCAGCAGGGCCAACTCAACTGTCCATGCGCTGAACCACGCCACCGTCAGCGTGTCCGGCACCATCTTGTCGCAGAACGCCGCCACGATTACGGCGATGCAGTACCATGTCAAATTGACAACTGCAAGGATCGTGAACTTCGTCCGCTTCTTCAACTTTGGCTTTTTCGCCGTGCGCTTTCCGTGTGCTATGCCGGTTCCCCCTTCCGGATGGGCAGACGGCGCACCTCCTCCATCACGCGCTTGGCGCTGCCGTTGCCGCCCATTTTTTCATACGGCGCATAGAGGTAATCGTTCAGGTTTTCGTATTCATCCTGCGTGATATACCCACGCTGCACGTACACCATGCCCAGATGCACGATCCGGTCATGAGCCAGTCCCACCAGCATTCGCCTCTCCGCGTCGTTCTTATCCGCCCGTTTGGCTACCAGCGCCCACAGTCCGCCGCTGGTCAGAGCGGCTACCACAATGGCGCTGATGGCCGGGATAACATATTGCCACATATCAGACCTCCTCCCATCCATATACACCCGGCTCCCACACATTGTTGTCACAGGTGCTGCGCCATGTTTTGCCGCCATGTGTCACCTTGTCGCCTGTCATGTAGGGGTTGGTGCTGTCCGGCTGCTGCCACGCGGGGATGACGGCGGGGTCGGGGATCAGCACCTGTGCCCACAGGCTGGGCGCGTCCGCCGGGTTCCAGCCTGACTGCGATGTGTGGGCCTGCAAGCACTTGTAGACATACCCCCCATACAGCCGCCGGTCTCCCGCAGCATAGGCCGCCCCCTCGCCGTCCCACGGACGATAGATCATCGGCGCTTTTACCGCCTGCTCATCGGTCAGGGCAGCCGCTGCCGCATCCATACTGGCCCGGATGCCCTGGGCCTGCTGCATGATGTCAGTCCTCATCCGTCACCACCCCCAGCGTGTTCAGCGCAGCCTTGTACTGCGCGATCTCCTCCTGGGAGGTCAAGACCTCCTGTCCACCCCGGTAAAACTTACCGTCCTGGTACGTGTCCCCGATGCCCACCGGGCGGTCATGGAGCGCCACCGCACCGGGGAAATCCCCGGCGTTGGTTTCCCACAGAGTAATGACGTTGGTCACAGTCCCTTCCGTGATAACTGCATATCTCATGCCGCCACCTCCTTGTGCTGCCGGATGACCACAATGCCGTCGGCAGGGTTAACGCTGCTTTGTGACGCATAATAGCCGCCGTTGCCGGAGTTAGGTACAGTGGCTTTTAGGTTTTTGCCTCCACCGGAAGCGTACAGGTCGCCGTCTGCTTCGCCAAATTCTCGTGTGGTGGTACCCTGTCCCTTGCCGCCAGCAGTTGTAGCAGTCGTACCGTCGCCACCATCCGTACCACCAGCGGCGGTACTGTAGTTGGCATGTACCCCACTGACATTCAGACCACCGCCGCCAGAGCCACCGTCTGCGCCCGGCTGCTTGGATGTGTTATATCCTCTCTTAGAGCCCTTTCCTCCCAGTGCAGATGCGGCAAACGCCGATGTTGTGCCACCATCCGTACCGTTCAAACTACCTTCAGTAATGTTTTTGCCCGCCGCGCCTACCACGATGGGATAGGCGGTATTGGCCGCCACCACCACAGACCGCACAGTGGTGGTGTAGCCTGCGCCACCATAACCGCAGTAATTACCGGCACTAGCGCCCCCACCACCTACCAAAAATGCATCAATCACCATGTCTTTTAATGGCGTGAACGTGCCGCTGGACAGAAACTTGATGCGCCAGTTGCCTCCACCGTCGTCCAGCACCTGATACGTGCCGTCGCCGCCCGACCAGTTGAAGTCCTCGCCGATGATGGGCGCGGAAATGGCGCTGCCGCCCACAAAAATACCCTCTATTTGAATCATACGATTATCACCTCCACAGGAATATCGACCGCGGGCACAGCGCCCGCCGCCTTGACCGTCAGCGACCCCGCCGCCTGCGCCGTCACGCGGGGCTGCGCCGCACCCCACGCGGCGAACTGCTCGTCGGTGGCGCTCTGGGCGATGCGCAGGCTGCCGTTGGCGGTCGCGGTAATGCCGGAGACAGCCAGCGACTGTACGCCATTGCTCCACCCCGCCGCCGTCAGCGTGGCGGCTTTTGACACAGACTTGTCGGCCTTGTCCTCCACCAGCTTGTACACGCTGTTCAGCGCCTTGGGGGTGACGGCCTTGTCGGTGTCGGTGCGCTCGTAGCTGTCCACCAGATAAGTGATGCCCTTGCTGCCGGTGCTGGCGCTGGGCAGGCTCATCGCACCCAGCGTGTCGGTATCGGTGAAGCCCAGATACTGACCCTTGCTGCCGGACACCTCCACCCCGTCGCCCTTGGGGCCTTGGGGGCCGGTGTCACCCTTGTCGCCCTTCTCGCCCTTCAGCGCCGCCAGCTGTGCCGCCGTGAAGTCCGCGTAGGTGAAGGCGTCGCCCTTTTCGCCGGGGTTGCCCTTGGGGCCTTGCGCGCCCGTATCGCCCTTCGCACCGGGAGCGCCGTCGGCTCCAGCAGGGCCGGTGTCGCCCTTGGGGCCTTGTGGGCCTGTATCACCTTTTGCACCGGGCGCACCAACTGCGCCAGCGGGGCCCGTGTCGCCTTTCTCACCCTTCAGCGCCGCCAACTGCGTCGCTGTGAAATCCGAATAAGTGAACGCCGCGCCCTTCTCACCGGGGTCTCCCTTCGGGCCAGCAGGCCCCTGTGGGCCCGTCTCACCTTGCGGCCCTTGGGGGCCGGTATCACCCTGCGGCCCCTGTGCGCCGGTATCACCTTTTGCACCGGCAGGGCCGGTATCGCCCTTGGGGCCTTTCAGCGCACCCACGTTTACCCATGCCGCCTTGTCCACGTCCCACTGATACACGGTGTTGCTGTCCGCCGTACCAACGAACCACGCGTCACCGGCGCTTCCTGTAGGGTGAGCTGCCTGCAAAGCCGCCAGCGTGGCATACAGGCCCTTTACCGTGTAGCTGTCGCCAGCAGGGCCAGTGTCTCCTTTGGGGCCGGTGGGGCCTTGTGCTCCGGTCTCCCCCTTGGGGCCTGCCGGGCCTTGTTCGCCCTGTGCTCCCTTGTCGCCTTTTTCACCTTTCAGCGCCGCCAGCTGCGCCACCGTAAAGTCTGCGTAAGTAAAGGCGTCGCCCTTCTCACCTTTTTCACCTGCGGGGCCGGTATCGCCTTTCGGCCCCTGTGCGCCCGTGTCACCTTTCGCGCCCTGCGCTCCTGCGGGGCCGCGCGGGCCTGTTGCACCTGTGTCACCCTTGGGGCCTTGCGGGCCGGTATCGCCGACCACCTTGCCCAAATCCACCGTCTGGCCATCCGTCAGTGTCAGGATCAGATGACCGGTGTCCTCGTTGATATCCACCACCTGAAGCCCCCGCGAGATCGTGCCGTTCAGCCGTGCCTTGAACTGCGGACTTAAAACCGCCTGAATATCGAGCCTCATTCCACCACCACCTTATTGCTGTGGGCAATCGTCGTGCGATACCCATGGGTAACATCCACGTCATAGGTGTACCTGCCTTTGGGGAACAGTGCCGTCACCGCCGCGTTAAAGTCCAGCGTCACCGTGGCCTTGCTGACGTTGGTAAAAGAAAATTCCTTTACCTCGTTCTCCCCTTTATCCCGAAACGTCACCTTTACCGTGTCCGCTGCATTCAGCGTCACCGCTTCCCCGTCCTGATCCGTCAGTCCAAGACCCAGATCCATGGTGAAGGTATCGCCCTCGTACCATTTGATTACACCGTTTACCACGCGGGGGCTTTGCTCCGCGTTGGGCAGATTGCTCATGTCCATCCCTCCCTTTTTATAAAGAGCATAACAGAAGCGGCGGTGGAAACTCTATCCCACCGCCGCTTGACGCTATTCAGTTCACCCCAGCGAACAGCAGCCGGAAGGTCTCCCGCCCCTTGGGCGTCACCAGCGTCTGCGTCCCGCTCCATTGCGTCTTTTCGTTGAAGCACTCCTTCACCTCGAAAAGGCCGTTGTTCTTCTGCTCATACGGCAGCAGCTTCCCCTTCTTGTCCCGATAGATGTACTTTTTCTCCAGCAGGAACGCCACAAATTTCTTGGGCGGCGTGTCCAGCTGTTTGGCGGTCTCCCGGAAGTTGGTCAGCGTGTTCCGCTCCACCAGCTGATCAAAGTAGTCCGCCTTGGGCCGTGCGATCTCCAAATCCACCGCCAGCGCCGCGTTGGACACCTCCAGCGCCTTCCGCTTGTCCGTCTCATCCTTCAGCGCCGTCACCACCTTCAGCAGATAGTCCGGGTTCAGGATCGCCGCCTCCAGCGTGTCCTGCGTCATGTATGCCCCGTGCTTCCGGATGCTGGGCAGCACCTCCGCCGTCACCCACTCTGTGAACTTCTCCGCCGTGGGCAGCTTTGAGCTGAACACCAGCCGGTACAGGTCGCTCTCCGGAATGAAGGACATTTCCTGTTCACCGCCGCTGGTAAGGGTGCGGCGTTTCACCGCCCCCTTTGCATGTGCGGAGATGGCATCTTTAGGCCGACTATACCCCAGCGCCTTTGCCACGTCACTGCCGCAGAAGAGCACCTTCCCGTCCTCCTCCAGTGTCCGCACCTCCCCGAACTCCGGGTTGTTGAAGATCATCAGTTCGTTCACTGTGCCTTCACCCCGCTTCCCTTGTACTGTCTGGTTGCCCCGTCGATCACCGGCTGCATATCGTTCCGCAAGTCCAGCAGATTGCTGAGCGACAGCGCCAGCGCGTTGGTATACACCGCCATTCCCTGATAGGCCGGATTCTGCTGGAGGTCATTCAGCTCGTCGATCACCAGCTGAAGCGGTGCGTAGCACAGTTCCAATCTGCATTGCAAATTCTCCACTTCATTTGCAACGTCCCAAAATGTCCAAGTCTTTGCCATGATGAAAACCTCGTTTTTCTTGATTTTCACCGCAGCGCAGGTTATAATAGATTTAACCTGCCGCTCCGGCGGCCGGGGTTATAGAACGCTCATTTGGTCTTTGGTCGGACGGTGAGCGTTCTTCTTTTTATTTGTTGAGTTCTTCGTCGAGCTTTTTCCGAAACCACTCTGTCCGGCCCTCGCCCCTTTCGGCAAGTTTCCGGTCAAGCGCTTCCGCCTTTTCTCGGTCTACCATAAAAACCAACTGCTTCATGGCTTTCCTTCGCTCCCGGAAGTACTCTGCGCGGCTTTTTTCAGCCACCCTATCACCCCCCTTGTAGCTAACCACATTATATGCGTAGCTAACCACAAAAGTCAACCCCTTTTTCAAAAATTTTATTGACGAAAAACAAATCAATGGTTATGATAAGAACAATAAAACTCAAAACATGGGGTGGCAAAGATGAAATGGTTAAAAACAAGAAAAGGCACCGCTTTGCTCATGTTTCTCATTTCAGTGCTGTTCGCGGTTGTATTTGGCGGACTGCTATCCTTGTTTCTGGGACACTTTTTGAACACGGTACTCAATACATATCTCATACTTTCGGCACCAATGTCGCTTGCGGCGGTACTGCTGCTAATTACAAATATCCCAGACGATTTTGTGTGGGGCATAGCCTGCGGCTGTTACTACGGGACTTTAGGCATAGCGGTACTCATCGAAAAACTTGGGTGGTATATGTCTGATGAAGCACGATTTACGATCAGTGCGGTCATTGCTGTGCTGGTATGCTATATCGTGTGGTTGAAGAAAAAGCCAAAAAAGAAATAAAGAAGAGGGGCCTGCGCCCCTCTTTTTTACTTCTCCCGTGTCTTGGCAATCGCCGCTTTTACGACACCGCCGCCCTTCAGGGCTTCCTTCACCCACTTGGTTGGCTCGTAGCTGCTGACCACCTCGGCCTTTGCCACCTCGTTGGCGGCGCTGTAGATGCGGGCAATGCAGTCCGCTTTCTCTTCGTCGGACATACTCCGGTATGTGGCATTTTGGGTCAGCTCCGTCAGCCACTTATACGCTTCGCTGCCCTTTTTCTGGGCGTATGTCACATACTGTTCGCCCGTCAGGTCGACCCGCTTTTTATCCACATTGAAGTACTTTTTGGCCCGCTGTGGCAGCACGCTCTCCCCCGTGTCCTCATAAAGCCGCAGCAGCTCCTGCTCCATCGCGCTCATGTCCACAGTGGAGGTATAGGCAGGGTTCAGGAAGTTGTTGAAGGCTCGCGTTCCTACTTCGCCCGTACTCTCCGTCCGGCCCCATGCGTCGATATAGGGGATCTGGCTGTAATCCCAGATGGGGATCTTGGCGCTGGCCCGTCCCAGCGCGTACTGCACGTCGTTGGTCAGCTTGGAGTTCTTGCTGGTGAACGTAGTGTACCGCAGCCCCTCGCCCGTGCGCTCCAGTTGCCCCAAAATCGTCGGCAGTCCCTGCGTCACATAATTTGTTGCAGCGGTCGCGACTGCCGCAACAATCGGATCAACATCATTGCTTTTGGCGTACCCCACCGAATCGAACACATCATTTAAGCTTTGCAGGCAGCTCATGGTCAGCATTGGCTCCGATATCATTTTCAAAGCGCTCAGCCAGTCCGCCATCGTGGTCAGTTCCGGATTTCCGCCCGACAGTTCACACAGGTTTACCCCCACAAAGAACGGCAAACACTCCGGGGCTAGCCAGTCCAGCGTCACGCTGGTGCCATTGGGCAGCTCCAGCGCATACGCCTGATGCCCCGCCAGCTCCATGAAGTCGTTTTCCTTATCATCGTCGTCGCCGTGGCCCCGCACAACACCCTGTGCCGCCATGAAAAAGCCCAGCATCAGCAGTCCCGAACCCGTCAGGCCTGCCGAAATAGAATCGATAGCCTCTGCCGCTGTTGCGGTGCCTTTCTTCACGCCTACTGTAGCTTGGTACATGCCGCGGATAATTCCGATGGGGCTGTATTCCACGCCCCGCGCCAGAATGTTGGCCGGTGTCTTGCGGAACGGCAGATTACCCTCCATTAACGGCGAAATAAGGTACTTCTCAAAGACATTTGAGCTATTTCTGCGCCCCAGAGAACTGATAGCCTGCGAAAAGGCATTGGTGTCCCGATAGGTAGCTTTCTGCGCTTCCTTGATGGCGTATTCCCGTGCCTTTACCACCTTGTCGCCGCCCTTGGCGATCATCTCCGCCGTGATGCCGTTGGCCTTGCAGTACTGGGCCATGGCGTAGGCATAGTGGGGCTTGGAGAACCACGAATCCTCCTTGTCCAGCGCCCTGCTGTTGGCCTTCCGCGCCGCCTCAAGGGGCTTGACGATTTTGAAGATCACGCGCCCCTCTTCAATGTACTTGTTGGCGTTGGCAAAATCACTGTACTTGCCGCCGCCCATAGCCACGTCCGCCACCTTGGCGTAATCCTGCGCCGCCGCTTGCAGCAGCGCCTTGCCGCCCTTGCCGGTCACAAATTCCTTGCTGCGTTCCATCTTCCCGCCGGACAGCCGGTATACCGCCTTTTCAATGCCCGTCGCCACCACGTTCTTGGCTGCCACCACCGGAACAAATCCGGCGTTGCCCACCACGTTCCGTACATGGGTGCGGACATTGCCCAGCATGGCCAGATACCGCCATGCGTTCCACTTATCCTTGAAGCGGGAGGGCATCTGCTTGCCGATATCCCGGTAGATGTTTGCCAGCACCGCGTCCCGCTCCGCCTGATCGGCGGCTTTCATGAACTGCTCCGCCAGCGTCTGGTCGATCTTCAGCTTCGGGGCCTTGTCGTCGCCGTACTCCTCGTTCAACTGTGTTTGCAGGTTCGCAATGCTGCGCTGTGCCTGATAAAGCTGCGTCTCCGGCGACAGCTGTTTCAGAATCCGGGTGGCCTGCAAGGCCTGCGCCGCGCTCCGCTGGTGCTGCACCATGTCGGAAAGCACGTCCAGCGCCGTCTCCGTGTCGCCGCTGTTGGCCGCGTTGTTATAGAGCGCCCAGCCCATGGCCGTGTTCTTCTTGGACACGTTGCCGCTCTTCATGGCCGACTTCCAGTCCGTCAGCGCCTGCGCCCAGCCCACGCGCTTGATCGTGCGGCTGGCGTCGGCAATGGCCGCCTTGTCGGAATACACCTCATAGGAGTACTTGCCCTCCAGTGCCAGCGTCTCGATATCCGGCACCATCTCCTCCGGCGTGGCCTTGGCTTCCAGTACCGTCCGCACCGTCTGAGAGATTTTTTCGTCCTCGCCGCTCTTCTTGGGCAGCTGAATATCCCGCGCCGCCTTTTCGCCCTTGCGCATCGTGCCGTACAGACCGCGATACCCGCCCAGAAGCTCCTCCACCTTGCCCAGATAGGTGCGCTCCTGCTGCTGGAGCATGGCCCGTTCCCGCCCCAGCAGCTCTTGCAGGCCGCGGTTGCCTTCAAGGTCTTTCAGCTTGTTTTCCACAATTGCCACGCGGTTGGTGTCCTTGGTGATCTCGTCCTTCAGATACGAAATCCGCTTGGCGTTTTTCTTCCCATCAGCGAGGGAAAGTCCCGTCAGTTCCGCCCGGTTGGCCGACAGGCGGGCTTCATAGCCCTCCAGCCGTCCCACCGTGTCCCGGTACTCGGCAAGGCGCTTGCGCTCCCATTCGGTCTTGGCAGACCCCTCCGCCGCCGACAGCAGGATTTCCCGGTCAGTCGTGCCGCGCTGCCGGTATGCGGCGTATTTGGTCAGCTCCCGCACTTCCTGCTCCAGCTCCGTGGCGGATTTCAGCTGATAGCGAATATTGTTACTTTCTCTGAATTGCTTGACTTCCTTCTGGAACTGTGCTAAATTCTTCTTGAGGGATGCATCTGTTATGTCCCCCAGTCCTACTGACTGGGCTACCTCTGACAGGCTGCTTCTCTCTTTTTTGTTGAAGTCAATAACCGTTCCCTCGTTGATGGCGCGCTTAATCACATCGGCCCAGCCATATCGGCCGCCTTCTTCAAAGAAATTCCGCTCCGCGATGGTCAGGACAACGTGCGGCCGTGTTTCTCGGTTTTCGGGGGAGATCGTTTTTCGGGAATAGAAACTCAGCACGGCATACAGCGGTGCATTGTTGTTTCCATATTCCGGCAGCATCATAATGACCGCCGGATTTCCGTCTTTTGTCTTTGTGGAAATGGTCATGGTCGGCTCGTTGATGCTCATAATGGCCCGCGTCATTTTCTCCACACCCAAATCATGGAAATGGACATTCTCGCCCTTGCGCTGCGTCGGGCGGCCATCCTGAATGGCCTGCTCCTTGCTGACCATGTTTTCATAGGCGTGGTCACGCTGGATATAAATGTCGCCACCGATTCCCAGTTTCTCACTGATATAGCGCGGCATAACGCTGACGGGGATCAGCTGGTTCTGGCGGGTGGCCTTTTCGCTCAACGCATCGTACAGCGCCGTAGAAACCGCCTGTTCGCTGAAATTCTTCAGCTGATACCGGAACCTGCCCAGTTCCGACACCTGCGGCACAGCACCTGTCTCAAAGAAAGCCTTGATATCGTTCAGCACCTTGCTGCTGTGGGTGCCTTTGGGATATTCCGTGCTGAACAGGGTGACGCCGTTCGTATCGTCCAGATCAAGAACGACCTCGCCGCGCTCCTTGCTGATGAAGTCGGACAGAGTGTCCATCTGTGCCTTTGTGGGCATAACAGACAGGTTGATGCCGCCGCTTTCCGGGCTGATACGGATATTGCCCTCGCCCATAAACTGCACCATTGCACCGCTGTAATCGTCCCCGCCGTAGTCGTCGCCCAGCGCGTCACGAATGTCGCGGTGATCCACGGTGCGGTAGCCGCCGGGGCCGCCCTCGTGTTTTCCGGAGAAGTCCAGCCGCGCACCGTCTGTGGTGATGTACCCCGTCTCGGCCCACTTGTATGTTCTGCCGAAAAACGCTTTTGCGTCCTTGACATGCTGCTTTTTCTCAACATCCGAATAGGCTTTCAGGGAAAACTTCCCGTTGACTTTTTCGCCAGAAGCGGATATACTATCAGTAGAAGGTTTTGGCGCGAATACCTCCGAATGCGTTTCCGCAGAGAAGGAGGCGGCGCTGATTACCTTCTTTTTTTCTATATCCAGCAGGTCGTAGAGATAAGACTTTCCGTCCGCATCATTGCGGATCAGCAGCGTCCCACCGTATACGGTATAGTGGTCTACGGTTTTTTTCGCATCCAGAATAGGAACGGCAAATTCCGTATCATACCGATACCAGCCGTTCATGGCGTCTTTGACGTGCTTGGGCTTCACATTTTCCCGCCACTCTCCGTTTTCGGCCAGCAGCAGCATCTCATCCAGATTGGTGGCCGCCTGCATCTTCACTTCACGCATAGCCTTTCGCAATTTCTTTGAGTATTCAGAACTGCGATATTCTCCCGGCAAATCCTTGCCGACATATACAGGCTGTGCGTCCATCAGGATCGTGGAAAACGGATGATCAGTGTTCACCAGCGTTTTCAAATATGCCTCTGCCGCCTTAAAATCCCGCGTATCATTCTGGGTGTCGATAACGGTCATGAGCCGTCCGTCGATGTTCTTGATCTGATACCGTCCCTCACCGTCGCCCTCACGGGCGGCGGTTTTTGTTTTCTGCGCCCTGTTCTTAAATGCTTCATGCAGCTCGCGCAGCTCATTTGTGTAGGCCGCGAAATCGTGAAATACTCCTGTGCCTACGCCGCTGGTAAACAACTCCGTCTTTCCAGCCGCAATGTGTCCGTATATGGTAGCGTTGAACTCGTCGTACAGCCGCCTGGGGTCTGCCGTTTCAACAGTCGTTCCCTGATGGGCCGCCACATGATCCAGCAGAATACGGGTCACAGTGTCGCTCATATTGAGCATCTCCGGTGTGCGCTCAACAAAATCCATATACGGTGCGAAATTCACCTGCCGCATGACATGAGTGATCTCATGCGCAGCAAGCATCCCGTGATTCTGCTCCGGCATCGTCTCGCGGAAATACACCTGCCCACGCACTGAAAATGCAGGGGCCGCACCCTGTCCTCTGTTTTTGTCCCACACGGCATCTGATACCACAAAACTGGGCACTTTGTAATCTACCGCTATTTTCTGTTCCTCATAGGCAACGCTGCCCTCTTTCGGAACAATGAGGCCGCCGTTTACCCATGTACGGTACGGTTTTTCTCCAAAGGCTGTGTCTCCTTCTCCGTATCGTCCAGCAGCAATAGAAAATCTTCCGCGAACGTTTTGATCGTCTCCTCGTCCGCCTGTACGCCCTTCTCCTTTGCCGCGTCCATAAGCTTCCTGGTCAGCTCGTCCTTCTCGTTCATGTAATGCGTCCTCCTTTGTCGTTCTGCTTGTAACCATTATAGCACGTTTTCCCGCCGCGTCATAGGCTTTCTGCCACAATGCCGCACACTGCTCCAGTTCGGCCATGCTCTTGCCGTAGGCGTCCTGTGCGGCCCTGTCCTGTGCCGCCTTGCTGCGGAATAGAGACTTGACCTTTGCGATAAAGGCTTTCAGGGCGTCTAGCAGCTTCTTCGCGGCGCTGCGGTTCTCCTTGGCGAAGTCCTCAAACAGCTTGCCGCTTTCCATCATATTGCGGGTGAAGTCGGCGGCGATCTCGTCCATGGCCTCCTCCTGCGTCAGCTTCACGCCCGCTTCCTCGGCCATAGCCCGATACCGCTCCACATACGCCGCCGCGCCCTCCTCGCCGGATTCCCGTGCGCGGTAACTCATGGCGTGGTCACGGTAGGCGCGATACTCCTCCGGCGCCAGCTCCTGCATGCGGTGCGTCACCTCGTGGGCCGCCACAAAGCCGAAGGCGTTGTCCGCGTCGGCGGCGATCTGAATGAGGTTCTTACCTCCGATGTACACGCCGTTGGCCTTGCCGCCGGAGATCGTGTCCACCATCTCGATACGCACGCCCAGATTCTTGCCCAGCGTGTTCAGCAGCGCCGCCGTACCGGCCTGCTCCTTGGCCATCTTCCGGGAATACTCGTTGTCCACAAGGCCGCTTTCGCTGCCTGCGCTGCTCACGAAGTCCAGCCCCGCCTTTTCCCGGGCAAGACTGGCCGCCGCGTCGGAAAGCCCCGCCTCATAGGCCGCCGTCTGCACACTCTGGGGCAGTTCGCTGGCCGCCGTGCTCTTTACGTTGACCGCAGATTCTCTCCGCAAACCGGCCTGATACAGCGCCGTGAAGCCCGCTTGCAGCTTGCCCTTGCTCTCCACGTCGGCGTTCTGCACCTCGGCCCACGCCTTGCCGCCGTTCTCGCCCAGCCCGTTCTGCCACGCCGCAGCCTCCCGGCCTGCGATATAGGCGATCTTCCGCTGGGTCTCGCTGAGATAGCTCAGATCCTCCTGCTGCATCACGGCCTCTTCCTTGGCTCCCGCCTTGCCGTACTCATAGGCGATCCGGTACGCCGAATCATACAGCGCCACGTCCTGCCCCTCGGCATAGGTGCTGCGGAACACCTCCGCCTGCGCCCCGTACTTGTCGGAAGCCTCTGTCAAGGCCGTGTCCTCCGCGCTTTGCTGGTCATCCAGCTGCACCCCGGCCTCCTGCAAGAACTGGCGATACCGCTCCGCTGTCAGCTCATTGCTGTGCTGCACGGCGGTCTGTACCGCCATGTTGCCGCCGCCCATCAGGCCACCGGCCAGAGCGCCCGCACCGAAGTCCACGGCGATATCCTTGATTGTCTCGCCCACGACCTTCTGCTGCGCTTCCTGATGGCTCATGCCGCCTGCCATGTAGGCATTGATCCGCTGCTCCACGTCGGCCATGTCACCGTTGATCACCTTATCCCACCACAAATTGGCAAGGTCGGTGAACATCTCCTCGCTGCCCTCGATACCGCCCTGAATGGCGGCATTTTTCAGCATTCCGGCCAGCTTCTGCTTTGCCGTGCCCGTGGGCAGCTTCATGTGGATCAGGCTTTCCAGACTTACCTTCTCAAAGAAGCTTTCCATCACGCCCGCCGCCACACCGGTGACAATAGCGTGGCCATCGTCCAGTCCCCGCTCCTTTGCCGCCACCATCGCGTCGGTGGCCGCCGCGCCGCCCAGCGTGGCCGAAGCGGCAGCGGGCGGAACCCCCAGCGCCGCCAGCGCCGCCGTGGCCGCGCTGTCCAGCATGGACGTACCCACACCATATGCAAACGCCGCCGCATCGCCGTGGTCATACTGGAGGTTTTTCGTCACCTCGCCCCGCACACCGCTGGCGTAGGCATAGGGCAGCATGGCCGGGGAATGGTAGTCCGCCGGGGTATCGGGATTCCGAAGCTTTTCCACCGCCGTGTATACCGTGCCAATGCCGCTCAGAAGGTTGGCAGGGACGGACAGCAACGTGCCGCCAATAGGCGACTTCTCGCCCTCATTCCGCGCCATCTCCTGTACCTTGGCGTACCGCTCCGCATTCTTCTCCCGCTTGGGAATATTGCGCTGATAGTTCACCAGCTGGGAAAGCTCGTCCTCCGAGAGACCGGACGCCAACAGTGTCTCCCGCGCAGCAACCTTTCGGTCATAGTCAGCCTGCGCCGCGGCGGCCGGAACACCCTCTGTGTTTGCCAGCACCTCCAGCGCGGCAGTCTGCTCCTCCGTCAGCTTGTCCAGCGCCTCGCGGCCCTTCACGTCGTATTGCAGGCTCTCCGCCTTGTTCAGATCGGCCTTCATGGCGGCATACTGCCGCTCCGCCTCCGTCGTCCGGTTGGCGTCATAGCCGCCGAAAGCATGGATGTTATAGGGCGCTTTCTCCTCCTGCGCCTTTTTTCCGGCCTTTTCCACCTCGGTGCGGTACTTGTCCAGTTCCAGCCCCAAAAGCCGCTGGTACTCCTGCTCAGACAACTCCTGCTGCGCCTTTTCGTCCGCCAGCTCCTTGGCGGTTTTCTGCCGATCTCCGGCAAAGGAGAATCCCCCCAGAAACGTACCGTAGGGAGAGACTACCTGTCTCTCCCGTTTTTTCGCTGCCGTGGTCGTGGTCGCCGGTGCTGTCACGGTCTGTCTGGCGGCAGTCTGCGTCTGTCCCAGCCGGATATCACCGGACAAGCCGGAATCCTCCATTTTCTTCATGAAGCTGTCCCGCCAGTCACCGTACTGCTCCGGTTCTTTTCTATAAAAAACCTGCACATCGTCCGTGCTGCGGATGTCGTTCTCAAGGCCCGCTGCCTGCATTTTCTTCTTGTAAATATCCTGCCAACCCATGGGCCGTCCTCCTTACTTACCGGGGTTTTTCAGCGCATATACCAAATCACTGTACTGTTTTTTGGTGATATTGCCATTTTCATACATAGACTCCAGCGCCATAAGCTGTCCCTGCGTCGAGGCACTGGACGCCGAAGCCAGCCGCAGCGCCGTAGACGAAGTATAGTTCTCCGCATCTTGCTGCTTCCCGCTGTTCTTGCCGCCGCCGGAACTCCCTCCGCCGCTGCTCTTTGCCGCAGCAGCCGCCTGCGCCTGCTGCTCCTGCTGCCACCGGAACTGCTCCAGCTGCAATTGATACTGCCGGTCGGCGTTCTCCTTCTCCAGCTGGTAATTTCTGTCCGTGTTGAACTGGTTCCACTGCTGGAGCCACTGGTTATACCCCCGGTCATAGGCGGTGTCCGCGTTGCCCTGGGCATAGTCACGTTCCGTCAGCCACTGGTTGTAGGCGTCCCGGTACTTGCTGTACTCATCGTCTGCCAGATCACCCAGCATGCCGTACTGCTGCTGCATCCGCTCGCCCTCGTCCTGATACTGCTGATAGGCCATCTGGTACAGCTCCGGCACCACATCATTCAGCTGCTGCAAATAGGCGTCGTACTGCTGCTGGCCCACCGCCTGCCCGTAGGTGCTGGCATAGCCGCCCGTCAGCGCCGCCGCCTGCCCCATGGTGTCCATCATGGCCATCCGGCCCTTTTCGGCGTACTGCTTGGCATACTGCTGGTATAGCTCGTCCTGATTGATGTCATACCGGAACTTGTCCCGGTTCACGATCCGGTCATACAGGTCTTTCAGCTGATCCTCGTAGCTGTTGGCGTAGGTGGGGGCGTTCTTCTGGGCCTCCAGCAGCGCCTTCAATGCCTCCTGATACGCCTGATCCCCCGCCGCGTCATAGGTAAGCGTCGGGGTTTTGGACGTGGTGGTGCGCGTTGTCGGCCGCACCGTGCCTGTGCTGCTGGGCACCGTACTTTTCCCGGTGGTATTGCCGCTGTTCCCATACAGCGCCCCCTGCGTGTTTTTCCCGGCAACACCGTCAACGGAAAGCCCCATGTCCTTCTGATATTTCTTCACGGCGGCGCTGGTGGACGGGCCGAACTTGCCGTCCGCGCCGCTGCTGCCCACGTCATAGCCCGCGCTCATCAGCGCGTTCTGGAGCTTGCGCACCTCCTCGCCGCTGGAGCCGATGGAAAGCTTGTTATATGTCGCCATTGGTCATCATTCTCCTTCTTCGGAATTTTTCCATTTGCCGATGCAATGGATGTGAACATCGTTGATTATCACGCTGCCGCCGTAGCTTTGCCACACACGGTAGTTCACGGCGGCAGCGGTGACAGCGCATGCCTGCGCGTTCGCGTAAGTGTTGGTCAGGGCATTGGCGGTACAGCAGACCGGCGCAGCGGCAAAAACGCCATCCGGCAGATCCACAGAAGCGTCTTTGATATTGTCCGCACTGAACACGCCGTCCTCCACCTCTTCCAGAGAAACAGCCCCTAAACTGCCGGAGTGCCACCATGCTTCCGAGATCCCGCTTGCCCACTTGCGGTATGTCCAGCTGCCGCTTTCGCCCTGCTCGATCACAACATCTTTCAGGTTGCCCGCCGAAACATTGCCGCGTATCTGCACATTTCCGTTCGCGTGGATATCCCACCACACTGCCAGCACATCATCATACTCAGCAATCTGCCCGAAAGCAGCGCCCGTTCCTCCCGCTTTCAGGTGGAAAGCCACGGATTTGGTGGGAACCATCTGCTCGTATACCGTCTCCGTACCAAGGGCGTCCGTTACCTTCAGCCTGACGATGTAGCTCTTATCATCGTTTACCTCCGTGCTGTTGACCAGTTTCGGTATGCCGCCCTGCATGGAAACGTCCGCGCCATAGGAGGAAGCACCGGACTGCTTATATGCGCCTTTCAGCTCCGCGCTGTTCTTGCCATTAAGCCCCGTGTAGTTGATCGTGCCTTTTGCGCACAGGTATCTGCCGTCATTTTTGGGCTGCATCTGGCTGTCGCTGCGGAAAACGGAAATGTCCGTGATCGTGGGCGGCGCGTAGTCCAGCAAAGTGATCGTGTGGTTTTCGGTCGTGCTGAACCCTCTGCTGTCTGTTACTCTCACAATGATAACGGCAGACGTAGCGGAGAGGATTCCCGTCTTGGCCGCATTATCCACCGCCGCCGTTGTAAAGCCGCCGTAGGTCACAGAAAACCCGCTTACCGAAGATCCGTATTTCGGAGATACCTTGGACGCGTCAAATGTGACAACGGCCTTGGAAAAGCCCTTTATCCAGTCCTCGATGCCCACAGCAGCAGGCACATTCTCCCGCGCCACCGTGTACCAGCCGCTTGATACCTCAGGCAGCGCATCGTCTGGCGGGTACAGGATCAGCGAGACGATATTTGCTCCTCTTTCATTGCCGTTATAATAGGTCGTGCAGGTGATCGCGCACGGTGTGCCCGCCGATGTGACCTTATCAATAAGACTTGTCGGCGGCGTCCATGTATAGTTCGAGGTCACATTTGTTGCAATCGTTCCCGTCTCGCCGTTACACGCATAGGTAAGCGTATGCCTGTAGCTCGTATTCTTCCTGTTGGTGTAGATGATAACGCCCGTGCCCAGCTTGGTGGACGCCGCCGAAAGCGTGGGGACAGACGCAGGCTCTGTAGCAGGCGGGACATATGTGCCGATGCTCGTCCGGTAGGACATATCCAGGTCGCCTCTGCTGCCGCCTTGCGGATGTACATTGATGGAAAGATAAATGCTGCTTGCCGTTGTCGCCCCGGATATCGGGAAAGATATCGAGTTCGACCATCGGATAGAGCCTGTGGTGTTGTTCTTCAGCAGCTTCGTCGTACCGTTTACCGTTACTTCGATCCAGTATTCATATGTCCATGTGTGGTCGGGAGCCTGTCCAAAGGAGCCGGAAACCGTCACAGTCCCTGAGTAGTATTCGCTGTCAGACGATAATCTGGAAATATCATCCGATACGCTGATGGTGATGGGAGGCTCAGTCCCCCAAACTGTTGACGCCATTACGTCCCACCTCCGATCCACTTAAATGCAAGGCCGTTACTTCCGTCAATAGCCCAGTTCCCCGCCACCTCCAGACTTCCGGCCGACATTCTGCTTGCCGTCAGCGCATTGTTGGCGAAGTAGGCCACCTCGTTGCCGTTGACGTAGAAAGACAGCTTCTGCGTCGTCCAGATGGACATGTTGTGCGACTTGTCGATGATGTCATATTCCACACCGTTGACGGTCTCTTTCAGTCCCGTCACCGTAATGTCCTGCCCGATGGCAATACCGATCAGGGGCGTAAGGCCGTCATACCCCACAATACCCTGCCGGATATAGCCGTTTGTCGTGGAAATGTAGTGGTCAACGATCTCACTGGTGGCCGTTATGTCTCTTTGGAGCGCTTCTGCCGTCTCTGTGATCTCCGCTTGTACATTCTGCTGGAAGGTTCCGAAGTCGCTGACGGCCACATAGTTGCTCTCAAGTTCGTGGGTGATCCTGTCGATCTCTTGGCGCACGAACTTGGCGTTCTTGATAATCAGGCTTTTCAGCTCGTCCTGCGTCTGGCTGATCTCCTGCTTCGCCTGCTCTGTGAGGGAACCCCCGCCCAATTCCTTGGCGGCAGCGGGGGTAAAATTCTCCACTGTCAGGCTGTTCAGGCTCATGTTTAACTCCTCCACAAGCCTGAACAGGTAGCGCCGCACAGAAACCAGCTCCTCGGCGGACTTCCCCGCCACCATGGGCGGTGTGGACAGATTCACCATTATGCGTCACTCCCCGTTTCCAGTATCTTTGCAAATGAGTATACCCGAACCTCGCCCTCGCCCTCTATCCTCAGCCGGAAGTGGTCGCAGCGCCGGGGCCGCACTGGCAGCAGAAAGCTCTTTGTGCCCACGCCCTCCATGTGGCCGCAGTGATGCCACACGCCGTCCGAATCGTACTGGATATACATATCCGCCCTTGACCCTCGCGGCAGCAGCATCCGCAGGTTGAACCGGCTCACATACTTCTGCTCCACTGTGGTATAGCCGATCAGGCCCGTCTCCGCCGCCCACTTCACCGCCGTCTCCGGCGTACCCTGACTGCCATGCAGGGCAAGCAGCTGCTTTGTCTCCGCGTCGATGGCGTACAGCTCCCCGTCCATCTGGGTAAAGCACAGCGCATGCAGATCGTCCTCTCTGTGCCACAGGCCCTTTGCCGTGTCGTAGCAGAACAGATGCCACGCGTTGGCCCCGTCCTGCATGGACAGGTAGTATTTTCCGCCGCACCCGCCGCCCACGGCATTGTGATAGCGCACATCTCCCAGCGCCTCTCCCACAGCGGAGGGGAAGCTCCCGTCATAGGCGCATACGCCCTCACGGGCCTTGTAATACAGCACCTCGTTCACCACGCACAGGCTTTTGCCGCTGCCGTTCTGTACGCCGCGTCCCACCGTTTCTGTCACCTGATGGGCGCCCGCAGAGCTGATAGCGATCCGGTGGATCACATTCTCTTTGAAGAACGTGGGGTAGCCCAGATAGTTGGCCGCACCTGTCCACGCGCCGTCCGAACCCACGGATGCGGCCCACGCGTCGGTGGCGATGCCCAGAAATCGGTTCCAGTTCTTGAAATCGCCCAGTGCGCAGCAGTACAGCTCATTCACGGCCTTGCCGTCCACCATGCCGTACTTGCAGCCCCACACCCGGTTCTGGCTCTCACACACATAGTCCATATCCGGTACGCTGCGTGAGACCGTCACAGTGCCTGTGGTCTGCGTCACCGCCACGTCAACAAGGCCCACCACCACGATGTAGTTGTTCTCCGGATCAACGGCATAGATGGCCTTTGTGCTGTTGAGCGCGTCATACTGCTCCTTTACAGCCGCGCTCTCGCCGGGATAGGCAATCCCGGAAAGCTTCACGCCGTCATACTGCTTGAACCCCATGCCGATACCTGTCGCCTGTATGCGGACATATACCGTGGGAACCGTGGCCCATGTCGCGGAGGAAACGCTATATCTCCGCAAAGAATGGGGCGTCTGCGTGGTATCGAGCCAATACTGGCCGCCCTCCGGCTCTTCCGGCTGCGTGGTAGCAATGTCCTGTATCACGGCGCCGTTCGCGTCGCAGATATCATACCGGACATTGGATTCCGCGCAGGAAACAGCCACCGTGTTTTCCATGTCGCCGAAGTCGCTCATATCCTTGGTGTTGAGATACTTCTTGTCCGGCCAGATCAGCAGATACGCACCCATGCTCACCAGCTGCTTTTCGCCCGCCGTCAGCCGCAGGCCCACGATCTCATAGCCGTTGTAGTAGAGCTTCCCGTTGTCCACATAGGCCAGCGTCTCCTTTGCCAACATGCCGCCCGGCGCGGTCAGCGTGGCGTCCAGAACGCCCCGCCGGTTCCGGCTGGCCAGCATGGGGTAGTAGTCGGAGGTCAGATTCTGCATCTCGTAGAATTCCCCGTCCCCGATCCGCAGGTCATGGTGATAGCCCCGGAACACGTCCGTCACCTGCTGCGCGGTCTTGGTCTCCTCCACGGTGGGAAAATACGGCATACTGCGCCCCTCCTCTCAAAACCGGAAGGCCGCTTCCGCAGGCAGCGGCACATGCGTCCGGTTGTACCAGTTCCAGAACGTCTGATAGGCATTGTTGTACAGCACCACGCTCTGGTTATACTTGGCCATTTCCCCGTTCTCCTTGTCGATCTGGGACTGCAGGAAATAGTTGTAGATATCCTCGTCGTAGGGATACGGCACCAGCAGCACCGTGTCCGGGTCGGCCTCCCCGTAGCCGTCGAACTGCGTCAGCGTGCTGCCCTCGTGGGTGGCGATGACCTCCCAGAAGATCATCCCGTCCAGCTTACTGAGCCACCGCACCTTTGTCTCGTTGTCGTACTGGTTGGGCTTCATGCGGTCAACCAGCTCCACCGCTTCATTGATGGTCATCGTCATATCCTCCTTTGAAAAAAGGGGAGCCGCCGCTCCCCTTCCTTGTGTCCTGTTGTTACTGGGGCTGTTTTGCAGCCTCCAGCAGTTCTTCCTTCTTCTGCTCCAGCATCTCCTGTGCCTCAAAGGCCCGGCGAATCTCCGCCGCCACACACGGGGGCACCATGCTTTTCTTGCCCTTGGGCAGCAGGTAATTGGTGCCGTTCACGCTGACAAAGAAGTTGGGGTCGTCGTTGGACTGTCCGCGGGGGATATATACCTCCACCCGCTCCTCCTCCACAGGCGCGGCTTTCTTTCTGGTTTTCTTCTCCTCTGGCTGGGTGGTGGAAGCGGCAGGATCGACCTGCACGCCGTCAGGGTTCTGCATATTCACGTTATTATCTGCCATGTTGTCCTCCTTACAGTATGAGAGGGGCAGGGCTTTCCCTGCCCCTCATGGGTCGTCAGTTGGCCGTATCGGTGGCGCTGTAGCTGGACACCGCCATCACGCGCAGCATGCGCTCGGGGTACAGCATCGTGGCGCCGTTGGTCTCGAACTTGTAGCCGATGGTGCTGAACTGGTTCAGCGGGCCGCCGATCTCGCTCTTGTCGTGAACGATCATCTCCGCGCCGCCGCCGTCGGGATCAATAATACCGAAGGAATCCTTGCCGAAGGCATAGCAGGCGTAGGTGGCGCCATTGGCCTTATTCTTGTAGTTGTTGCCGGTCAGCACCGGGGCAAACACATCCTCGATGAAGCGCATGCCGTGCAGCTCACCGATCTCGCCGTTGAACAGCTCCGTGGTGGCGGCGTACTTGTGGGCCTCCACCCAGTCCTTGCTCTTGCGCAAGTCATAGGCCACGCTGGGGTGGATCACCATCGCGTACTTGCCGTGGATCATGGGCACGCGATCCTTCTTCATCTTGGTCACGGCCTTGGCCACCATGTCGGGGGTCAGCTTGGCCCAGCCGTTGGGGGTGGCGCTGTCGCTGCTGCCGGTGGTGCCGCCTGCCGCCATGGTGGCGCAGCTGGTGGGGGTGGACACGAAGGTGCCGTCCTCGGTCACATTGTCGCAGTACAGCACGTTGGTGTTGGTCAGCAGCGCGTCGCGGATCAGCACCTCCTGGGTCTCCGCCAGAGACGCGCCCATCTCCTCGGTGGCGCCCAGGATCACGTCGTCATAGGCGTGCAGCTCCAGCTGGTCGGACACAGCGGCGAAGGTGCCGTACTGGTCGATGGAAGCGGTCTTGACGCTCATGCCGAACTTCTGGCCGGTGGGGATCACGCCCTCGGTCAGCTTACCGGCACGGGCGAAGGTGTTCCACTTGCGCCATTCCACGGTCTTGCCCCGGCCTCTGGGCAGGGGCTGCTTCTTGGCAAACTGCGCATACACCAGCTCCACACGGGCGTTCTCCAGCAGCTCCGTGTCGTAGAAGGTTTTCAGCTCGCCGCTGAGCGTGTTGGCGCCGGAAAAGGCGGTGGTGGTGCCGTCATAGGCGTTCACATAGTTGCCGGTGGCGTTCACCACAGTGCCCGCGTCGGCAAACAGCTGCAAATTGATGGCAAAGACCATCAGCTTGGTTGCGATAGTTTTCATGTACAATTCTCCTCTCGTCGTCACAGAGGGAGAAGCGCGGCTTACTTGCCGGGATAGATCTTCTGCCCTCTGGCCGCAGCTTCCCTGATCTGGCGCTTCAGCGCCTCACGCTGCTCACGGGAAGCATGGGCATAGTCAAATGTGGTCACAGAGGGAGCCTGTGCCTGTGTCCCGTTCTCCACGGGACGGGCCTGACCGGATCGGATGGCGTTGGACATCTGCTCCGCCGTCTTCTGCGCTGCCGCCTGCATGGCGGCCTGCTGGATCTCCTTGCGGTGGATGGCGTAGTAGGCATCCTCCACGCTCAAACCGCTGTTGGGCGAGGTCATGCGGGAAAACACGGGGTTTTTCAGCTCCTCCAGCAGATCAAAGGACGGAAACGTCTTTTTCAGCGCCTCCCCCTGCTGGTGAAGGTTCTCCATGTGGGCGTTGAACGCCTGCTGTGCGGCGGTCTGCTCGTTCTGGGCCTGCAATCGGGCGTTGTCCCGCTGCAGCTGCTCGATCTGCTTCACCGCCGCCACCGACATGCCCATCTCCTCGGCCTTCTCTGTATACAGGGAATCGTCCTCCGAAATGGCCTTTGCCAGCGCCTCCGGGTCTTTGCCGTCCAGCCCGTACTTCCGGGCCACCAGCTCCAGCGCCGGAGAAAGCTTGCTCAGCGTGTCCTCTGCCTGACCGGCGGTCTTGAGCCGCGCCTTGATGACGGACTGCATCTGCTTGTTGTACTCCGGGTCTGCCATGATCTCGTCCCAGCTCATCCGGGCCGGGGCTGCATTGTCTCCCTCGGGTGCGGGATTCTCGGCAGCGGCGTCCTGCTGATCGGTGGGCTGCTGCTCCTGCTGCGCGGCCTCCTGCTTGGGGGCAGGCTGTTCCATGCGCGGCGCAGGGGCTGCTTTGGCCCGTTTCGCCCGTTTTGCCAGCACGCTTTCGGGCACACCCAGCTCCCGCAAGCGCGTCTCCCCGGCGTCGGGAGCAGTTTCGCCCGGTGTCGCAGCCGCACCCTCGCCGCCGTCGCCGCCCTCGGCGAACAGCTGCAAGCCCAGCCACTTGAAATACTTTTCCATGCGTTTTCCTCCTGAAAATCTGCCGCTTACGACCGGCGAGTCGATGGAGTATGGCGCGGACAGTTGGGAATCGAACCCACCACACACGGTTTTGGAGACCGCGTCGCCGCCTTGGAACATTTGCCCGCATAGAGGTGCCGGTGTACTGATGCCGCCCACCGGCAGGCGGCCATAGAAAGGAGGTGAAAATGAAAGGCAAGTATAGCTTACACCATTGCCCACAGGAATCTCTATCCCACCACTAAATCACCCGATACGTCAGATTTTTCGGATACTGCTGCTGCAAAACGTCAAAGCCCGCGCACACAGTATCAAACACCAGCGTTGTCACCGCCTGCATGCCGTGCACCGGCGCACAGGAAATGGTGGCGTTTCCCTCCTTGATCTCCAGCACAGGCCGCCGCACTCTCCGCCGGTCGGCGCACAGCTCCGTCACATTGGCCGCCAGTGTATACACCAGAATGCTGGCGGCGGCGCACACCAGATCATGGCCCGCCTCGCCGCTGTGAGCATGGCCCTTTACCTTCAGGATCAGCCGTTTCCGGTCATAGGTCACATCGATCATTTATCCTTTGCCCTCCCTGTCACGGCCCCGCCGTCCGGCTGGGCGCTGTCGTTGCTGCGTGCTCTGGCGTTCTCCACAATGGCAGGCTCCTTCTCTGCGTCGGTCTCTGTGGTCACGGCCGCCGCACCGCCGGCCGTGGGCGTCACGCCCATAGTCTGCATGATGTCATTGCTCAAACCCTGCACCATCTCCGGCGCGGCCTTTGCCGCCAGCTGCAAGGACAACTGCATGTACTGGATCAGCTTCTGGAACATAGTGCCGCTCTGGCTCACCTTCTGCATCACGCCGTCCTTGCCGTCGAACTCCATCATGTCAAGGCACATCAGCGCCTGATCCGTCAGCTGCGGGTTGAAGAAGCCCATCTGGAAGAATTGCAGCGCCAACTCGTTCTGGCTCACCTTGGTGTACACGTTCTTCTTCTGGGCGCTGACCTTGATATCGAACACCGGCAGCCTGTCTCCCATGCCCTCCACCATCGAGAGCTGTACCTGGGGCTTGAGACCGCTGTTGTCATAGGTAATGTACTGCTGCATGCCGTACTGTCCCACAATGCGGAACTTCCGGGGCATGTCGTAGAACTGGCGGATCAGCTCAATGCTCAGGTTCACCAGCTCCGTGTACGCCCGGTAGGCGGACAGACTGCTGTCCCGGCTGCCCTTGCCGCTGGCCTCCTGCAAGGCGGCGATGGCGCTGGCCGCTGTCACGCCGCTGCTGGTGGAGCCGGTGGCCGTCTCCGTGTTGCCGCTGGTCTCCCGCAGCTCCTGAATGATCCGGTCGAGGTAGTTGACGTACACGCCGTCCAACGGCTGGAACGGTATCTGCCGCAGACTGTCCTCCCCCAGATTGCCGTTTACGTTGACGATGCTCTTGGTCAGGTCAAGGAATTCCTTCTCATTGACGCCGCCGTCCTGCCGCTTGAAATACCGGGGCGTAGCACCCGCCATGGCGTTCTTGACGAAGCTGGTGTTCAACAGGTCGATGCACGTCTGAGGATTGCGGCAGATATCCACAAAGCCGTAGCCGCAGGGACTGCCCTCAATGGGGAACAGCGCGTCGAACACATAGGGATACATGCCGTGGTCATAAAGTCCCCGCTGGGCCAGCGCCGGATCGTTCTCCGTGGCGAAGATCACCTGATCGTTGACGTACTTCACGTACTGCACCGTTTTCCGGCCCTGTACATACTTGTGGTAGTAGCACTCCACCACCGTCACCTTGCCGTCGGTGGGCACCGTGTCATCGTAGAGGAAGCGGGTAGACAGGAAGCTTTGCCCTGTCAGCTTCCCCTTCAGCTGCTCCGGATACTGCTCCTCCAGCAGATCCTTGTCCATCAGCTCCGTGTGGAAGAAATACCGGCTGCGCTGGATATCGGTGATCCCCGGCTCCCAGTACAGGTTCAGCAGATTCACCTTGCTGATGGTGATGTCGCCCAGCCCATTGAGCTTGCCCTTGTCCCACACCACCTTGTACACGCCGGTGCCGCTCTTGATCTTCTGCCACGCCACGTCGGAATAGGTCTTTTCAAACTGATTCTGCTCCAGCACACAGGGGATAATGGCCGTCAGGATGTGGGCCTCGGCCCGGTCGTCCTCCTCGCGTGGCAGGATGTTGGGCTCGGGGTACGCCTCCATGGCGTCGGCGTGCTTGCTGACGATCACGTTGTGCAGCCACCCCGACGCGCTCTTAAAGCCCTCCTTGGCCATGGTCAGACTGTCGCCGCCCTCCTCGGCGTCGTTGCGCAGCTTCCACCAGTTTTCACTGGCCACGATCCGCTGCTCTGTGCGCTTTTTCCCGGTCTTGTACTTCTGCAAGACCTCCGTCAGCTTCTTCACCTGCTCTGCCCCGATGGCCGCCGCCTGCGGAGCTTCCATTGTCTTGGTTTCTTCCATATGTTCCTCCTATCGCCTCTTGAACATATCCAGCGGGTCGCTGAGTATGATCCGCGGTTTCACCGGCACCACCGGCTTGATGGGCCGGGACATGCACATATACCGCACCTCGTCGGCCACATGATCCTCCAGATCGGTGTCCAGATCCTCCGGCTTGGTCTCGGAGTACATCATCAGCGGCATGGTGCGGATGAACGCCTTGCAGCAGTTGAATACATACATCCGGGCATAGCCGTTCTCGTCGAACTGCATCCGGTAATGCACCTGCATCCAGCCGGGAATCCGCTGGTTGTCGCCGGGGGAGAAGTAGATACCGTACCGCGTGGCAGTCTCGGCAATACTCTCACCCCGTGAAGCGTCCCAGATGGCCGGGTCTGCCACACTGTCCACGATCTCCCGTCCCTTGAGCCACGGGTGACTGCGCTCCAGCTCTGCCATGCGGCGGAACTGCTCGTCCGGCGACCACTTCACGCCTTCGTTGGGGGTAGCGGTGCAGCCGTACATCTCCATGATCCGGTACAGCACGCCGTCATAGTCCACGGCCCAGTAGCCCACGGAAAAGGGCTTGCCGTAGCCGAAGTCGTAGCTGCGCATGATGTTCCACCCACGGGGCGGCTCAAAGGGCTCTATCACATGGCACCATCTGTGCTGCTTCCGCAGCTCCTCTACCGTGGTGCCCAAGTCCTTGGCCAGCTTGACCGGCGGATCGGGCCGGAAGTCCTCAAAAAACTGTCCCTCGAAGATATCCCAGCTGCCGTACAGCCACGCTTCCCGCAGCTTGGGCGGCAGATTCTCCAGCTCCGTGATGTAGTCCGGCTGGGTTGCCATCAGCGCCTTGTTGTCGGTGACCAGTGCCTGAATGAAGCTGTAGTTCTCCGGCCTCTCCCCGTCCTCAAAGCGCCTGTCCACAAAGAGGCGCTTGAAATACCCGTGGGCAGGCCCGCCGGGGTTCAGCGTGTAGTAGGTGCGTTTGGGAAAGCCGTTGGTGCCGCGCACACAGGCGTTGATCTTCTTGATCCAGTCCTCTTGCAGCTGCCCCGCCTCGTCCAGAAAGATCACGTCATACTCCGCGCCTTGATACTGCATCAGGTCGCTGTCTGTAGCGCAGTAGCCGAAGGCCAGCGTGGAGCCGTTGCGGAAGGTGAACACCTTGTCGGACTTGTTGTATTTGGCAATGCCGTGCAGCTCCGGTCGCAGCACGTCAATGTGGTTGTTGGCCAGCTCCCGGTAGGTTTTTCGCACGATCAGCAGCTTAATGCCGGGATACTCGCAGGCCAGTATTTTGGCCTTGGTGCGCACGGCCCAGCTCTTGCCGCCGCCCCGTGCCCCGCCATAGGCCACATGCCGGTGTCCGTCCCGCAGGAAAGCGTCCTGCTTGTCGCTGATCTGAGACATATCCAGTATCATCGCTTGTACTCCTCCGGCAGCCCCGTGATCTCCAGCGTCTCGCCGCCGCTCTGCTCCTCGCCCTCCGCGCCGATCAGGTCGATCAGCACCTTGGCCGACCGCGCGTCACCGGACATGGCCCCGTCCCACAGCGCCACGATCATGGCCATCTGGTTGTCGATCTCCTCCGCGTCCAGATACCGGCGGGCCAGTTTGTTCCAGCGCCGCTTATCCTCCACGGGGAGAGACAGATACAGGTCAGCCGCTTCCTTCAGGCTTCTTTTTCGGCGCCGCGCAGCCCCGGACGCTTTCCCGCCCAGCCTGCCGTTTTTCGCGGCTTCTTCACGGTTTTGGTCTGATGTAAACTGATGCGGAATAAGGTTTTTCTCATTGGCCACTCGTCACCACCTCTCAATGCACACTGCGTTTTTACCATGTTACCAAACCGCAAATGGCAATTTCTATCCCACCACAAAAAGCAAAGGGACGGGCACATAGCCCATCCCTCTACGTATTGTCATCTTCCCGGTATTTGGCATCCAGCGCGGCGCATATCTCGCATCGCCAGTAGTCAGCGCAGCAGAACAGCTCCATCTGCAAGGCGTAGTCCTGCCGCTTCTGGTAAAAGGTCTGGTTCTGCCCGCCGGAGGTCAGCCCCTCGCATACGATCCTGTCCCTGCCGTTGTCCGTCACATAGTAGGGGCACACCACATAAACCTGCCGATAGCTCCCGCTTGCCATGCGCCCCACCTGCCTTTCATTCCTCGGTGTCAAGCGTGTCCTTTTCCCATCGTATTTTCATTTGTGCCGGTTTCTTACAGATCCATCTTCGCCCCGCAATACCTGCAATAGTAGCTTTCACTGGATTCTGCGTTTCCGCATTCACTGCAAGTAACTACGCCGTCATCATGGTGAACCCACCGACCATGCACCACCGACGCCACATCGGCCGGAAACATATCCGCAAGCGCACGTTTGGCATCCGTCATAGTAGCCGTGGGCTTTGTCACTTCTATATGGGTCAGCCGCGCAATTGCTACGGACTGGTCAATGTACTTCGCCATCACTCCACCTCCCTAATCTCGTCCTCGCCGAACTCCACGCCGTCATTGATACACTCCAAAACGCTTTCAACAAAAGCCTCATCGGCACAGGCGTTTAGGTACCTGATAACCTCGTTGGCTAATTGCATGATGGTCTGTTTATTGCTCATCCCTTCACCTCCTCAATCCGCTCCGCCAGCCGCTCCAGCTTGTACCGGCGGAATGTTTCCACCTGCCCCGCACAGTCGAACAGCATCACCAACTGCTGAAGCATGATCTCCACGTCGGCGACCTCCTCTGCAATGGCTTCCACGTTGTCCCGGCCACGACAGCGCTTGCAGAGTTCTTTTGCCAGTTCGCTCATTTCCTCGATGGCCATTGTCATCTGCGCCCTTTCCCCGAATGCCTCCAGCGCTGCACGGCAGATTTTGTCACCAGAAACCCCCTCATTGGCCCACCGCAGCGCTTCTATCTCCCGCCGCTGGTTCTCGATCAGGTCAGCGGCGGCATCCAACACTCGTTCTTGGCAACGCTGCTTATCATTGTGGATTGTGCAACCATGACACTCTCCCTCGGCACAGCACCGCAGCGCGATCACGATTTCTTCTCGTGTCATGTCAGTTTCTTCTAATTCTTCTTCACAGTCCTTGTAATGCCTGCATTTACCATCACTTTCCACAAATCCGCCGGTGCAGTAAATACCGCAAATATCATCACGCATCCTTGCGAAATGACAAGATACACACAGTTCATTCATCGCCATCACCTTCCAAACATGTTCATTTGTCCTTCAAATTCCGACCTACTCGCTCTTTTCTGCGTCTCATCCTTCTTCCGCATCTCTTTGTAATCGTTATATTTCTGTCGATACAGGTACGATTTTCCAAAGATGTTCCACGCAGCCTTCACCACATTTGGCTCATACGGGCGAATCAGCTCTAAATCAGCCACAGCCTTATACGAAATTGGACATCCGCAACACCCTGTCCGCGTTAGACCGTAGACCTCATAGGCATCTGAATACCGTACCCCATAGTGCTCCTTATACCACGCTTTATCCGCATCGGAGACATAGTACAAAGGTCTGAGCCGATACTGGCCGGAACTGGTTTCCGTAAAACACAGGGCCGTGTTGTCTTTTCTGGGAACTGAACGCATACCGCCCTCATCTCTACGCTCACCTGTGATAATCATGTCGAAATCCTTCTGGACGTTATGTGCCACCTGCTTTTTGCAGTAATCACAGCATTTTGCGCTGATCTTAAAGTCCGGCGGAAACTCGTTGATAAAGTCCCGCATGTACTTGGAAGAGTTGATTACCAGTTGGATGTTCGGCCTCGGCTCTCCCTTAGAATTGCAGCAGCACAGGAAGTTCAGAACGCTTTCGCACTTGGGATATCGCTCCCGCAGTTCTTGACGTTTTGCCTCCTTATCCTCGGCAGCGTCATATTCGTCGGCCACAGACAAAGGAACGCCCTTCTTTTGCCACTCTGACAATCCCGCGGACATGATCTTTGATACAAAAGGAATGCCGTATTTTCTCGACGCCAGCACAATGTTGGTCTTCGGTCGGTATTCTGTGATCTCTACCCCGTATTTCGCCGCTGTTGCCTTCACATGGTCTCTCGTGGCTTTCATTTCAAGACCGGTATTGAAGAAAGCGTATTTTACGGGCTTCAGGCCGAATTTCTCCCGCGTCCGCTCGATCAGATCCAGCAGTATGTCACTGTCCGCACCACCGGAATAAGAGCAGATGGCGTTGGGATGCTGTGTCAGTCTTTTTGCAATGATGCTCTCTATTGCCTGAAACTTCGCCGGTGCATCAAAATCCGCATAGGGCGGCCGGTCTGTATAGACCCGGCTTCTGTATTCTTCTTTGCTCATGTCGTTTATCCTTTCTCCAGCTGCAACGCTATCGGGGAATTTGTATAGATCATATGTCAATCTCCAAACACCACGCCGCACTCGTCCTTCAGCATATCCTTGATGTGCTTCCGCTTGATGCGGCCTTCGTTTATTTCCTCTGCCAGCTTTTCCAGGCACTCATACAGATACGCAATGCTGTGGGTGTCCCGTCTGTCCTCGGTCTGCTCCTGAATGTGCCAGCCGCATTTGTCCATCAGCACCATTGCCACCATGTCCATGTTTTCCTGCGTTCCCTTCAAGCGGCCTTGCATAATCAGCCGCTCATCACGGGATAGATGCTGCTTACCCATTTTCCCGCCCCCTTGCCACCAGCCCGGCCCGGTTCATGGTGTACCTCCGAAGCTTGGTCATGCTCTGTTTCCGCCCGCAGCGCTCACACACGCCGCTCTCCCAGCGATCCCGCACCGGGTCACGCCGCTGCTCTTTGGTAGGCTGCATAATGTACTCGTGGGCCATTTCCTGCTGGCAGGCCCAGCACAGCCGCGCCACCTCCACTTTCCATATCCCACTTTTCACGTCGTCTCCACCTCCGTGATCGTCACACGTATGTAGGGCTTGTCGTGGAAATAATGCTCAATGCCTTTCACCCACCGGCGGCTGTCGTCGTGGAGCAAAATACCCTTCATGCCGTCCTCGATCAGCTTCGCCATGTAAGCGTGGTTGGAGCAATCCAGCCTGTCATTCCACTGGAAGGTCAGTACTACAGGCCTTTCAAAAGGCCGCTTGCGAATGTGGGCGGCGTTGATAGCGCTCACCGTCAGCGTGTGCCACAGTCTCGCGTCGTCCCGCCGCTTCGACCAGTGCTTTCCCGCATAGATAGCATTCAGCCCATATGCCTTGTTCCACGCCTTCTTTCCGGCGTCGGTGTCCGGATAGCGGATGATGAATGATTCTCTGCTCATGTCCGACCCTCCAGCGCCTTTTTCGCCTCGCCCCAGGTGATCCCATGCTCGGAGGCATACCGGGTAATCGGGTCAGGCGTGTGGGGCGGCAGTTTCTCCAGCAGCGCATCGATCCAGTCCGGCCCGGACTTCTCCGGCTCCGAGATCTCCGGCGTCAAACCTGCCGTCAGGTTCGCCACATCCGGAAAAAAGTTCCCTTTCGGCGACCGGGCATAGGCAATAATCTTCTCCCGCACGCCGCCCTGATAGGGGTACGGCTTCAGCGCCAGCCACCACGCCGCCTTCCGGCTGTCCGAAACGGTTTCACGCGGCCAGAACAGCCCCAGCGCCGTGAAAACCTGTTCAAATTCTTCTTTCGTCATGTTCTCTCCTTCTCCCGTACTGCCCTCTATACACCCCCCACAAGAAGAAATATCTCTCTTGTTGTGGGTGTGTAAGGGGGATATAGGGGGATAGATAGGGGGTGTGGGGGAAAGGAAGGGGGACAAAGGGGGATTTTCGCGCTCGCCGCCGTCGTGCGCTGGCTCGATTCCGGCCAGCCGTCACGGTTCGCGCCCACGATACACCCCGCTGTGTTGTTCCTTTCCTTCCACATTTGCTTCAAAACGGCCAATCTTCTTCGTCCTCGATCTCGGCAAACTCTCCCTCGCCCGGCTCCACGTCCACGGCCTTACCCGCCGCCTTGTAGCCGCCAACAGGAGCGCCG